>WPCI01251005.1_pt1 | contig 103071 bp, 85 predicted proteins | sample 5399871 | NCBI WGS metagenome assembly WPCI01 (sample SAMN12869469, study PRJNA574797) | sludge metagenome | isolation source: wastewater treatment of pH7 | place: China:Beijing | collected 2019-05-20
CCCGGGTGTGACACCGCCTGCTCAGATCGAGTCAGACGGTCGCGCGGACGCCATCGAGGCGCCCGAGAGCACCGAGCAGGAGGAATCCAAGTGAACCTCATGTACTACGTCATCCTGGCGTTGATTCTCTTCGTGATTGGCGGAGCCACTGTTCTCACCCGGCGCAACGCGATCATTGCGCTGCTCGGTGTGGAGATCATGCTGAACTCGTGCAATCTCGCTCTCGTCACGTTCTCCCGCATGTGGGGGAACATCGAGGGTCAGGTGTTCTCCTTTTTCGTGATGGTTGTGGCCGCGGCGGAAGTCGTCGTGGGTCTCGCCATCGTCGTGTCCATTTTCCGAACTCACCGGTCCGCCTCGCTTGACGGTGCGAACCAGCTAAAGCACTGACGGAAGCAGGTGTGAATTGACTTCGAGTCTCATTCCAGCCAGCGTCACCATGGCGGCAGGACATGTATCTGCTGCCACCGGCGCTGCCAGCCTGATCTGGCTGTGTGTAGCTATTCCCCTTCTGAGCGCGGGCTTCTTGCTCGTTGCAGGAAAGGCCGCAAATGCTTGGGGCCACTGGCTCGCTATCGCGGCCTCCTCGGCATCCTTCGTCGTCGCCGCTGCGACCCTCATCCAGATGCTGGGTCAGGACGCGAGCGAGCGAGTCATGGACGCGGTGGTGTACCGGTGGGTTCCCGCCGGCGAATTGTCCATCGATGTGGCAATGCGGATCGATCCGCTCTCCATGACGTTCTTGATGCTCGTGACCTTCGTGGGCACGCTCATCCACATCTATTCGGTTGGATACATGAAGCACGACCCGGATCGTCGCCGCTTCTTCGCGTATCTCAACCTCTTCGTGGCGGCGATGCTGCTGCTGGTGCTCGGCAACTCCTATCTCGTTCTGTTCGTGGGGTGGGAAGGCGTTGGTTTGGCCTCCTACCTGCTGATCTCCTTCTGGAATCAGGTTCCGGAGAATGCGGCCGCCGGCAAGAAGGCTTTCCTCATGAATCGAGTGGGCGACATGGGCATGCTCATCGCCATGATGATCATGTTCTCCGCTTTCGGCACCGTCACCTTCCAGGGAGTCAATGACGGCATCTCCACCGTGTCCACCGCGACGGCTACGGCGATTGGAATCTTCCTGCTGGTGGCTGCTTGCGGCAAATCGGCACAGTTCCCGTTGCAAGCTTGGCTGGGTGACGCCATGGCGGGCCCGACCCCGGTTTCCGCGCTCATTCACGCCGCGACCATGGTCACCGCTGGTGTCTATCTCATGGTTCGCTCCGGAGCGATTTTTGCGGTGTCGGCTCCGGCCCAGCTCGCGGTGGCCATCATCGGCACGATCACCCTCGTTTTCGGTGCCATCGTTGGTAGTGCCAAGGACGACATGAAGAAGGTGCTGGCGGCGTCCACGATGTCCCAGATCGGCTACATGATGCTGGCCGCAGGCCTCGGACCGATCGGCGGAGCGTTCGCCATCTTCCATCTCGTGACCCACGGCTTCTTCAAGGCGAACATGTTCCTTGGGGCCGGTTCGGTGATGCACGCGATGAACGACGAAGTGGACATGCGTGGTTTCGGTGGACTTCGCAAGTACTTGCCAATCACCTGGATCACGTTCTTGGCGGGTTATCTGGCCATCATCGGATTCCCGTTCTTGTCCGGTTTCTACTCCAAGGACAAAATCATAGAGACGGCGTTCGTGGGCGATGGTTGGCAGCCTTGGGTCTTCGGAACCATTACCATGCTGGTTGCCGGACTGACGGCGTTCTACATGTCGCGTCTCTTCTTCATGATCTTCCACGGTCAGGAGCGTTTCACGACCACTGGCCCGAATGCTCAGCACCCGCACGAGGCTCCGGCTTCAATGTACGTACCGCAGATCATCCTCGCGGTTGGTTCGCTCATTCTCGGGTTCATCCTCAACCAGTTCGGCTTTGTGGAATGGCTGGAGCCCGCCGTGGGACATGGCGAGCATGGTGAACCGGTACTGCCCATCCCGGTCATCACCGGTCTCACACTCGCGTTCGTGGCGATCGGTGTCTTTGTGGCCTGGCGGATGTACGTCGCCTCCGCGGTTGCGCGAGTGGCACCCACCGGCAGCGCTCTGACAAGAGCCGCGCGCGCAGATCTCTACCAGGATGACTTCAACGAGGTGATCTTCATGGGTTCCGGCGCTGCTGTCACCACCGGCATCGCCGCGCTCGACAAGCACGTGGTGGACGGAACCGTCGAGGGAGTCGCGAAGGCGACGACCGGGACGGGCAAGGTAGTCGCCCTGCTTCAAAACGGCTATGCCCGTGCCTACGCCAGCTACATGATGGTCGGCGTCGTGGTCGTGCTACTCATCGCAGTGGCCACACGGATTTAACGGGGAAGGAATAGAAGTACATGCTTTCGAATGAGACAGCCTTTCCCTGGCTGACTGTGCTCATCGCAGTGGCGGTTGTGGCCGCCGTTGCGCTGTGGCTGGTCAAGCCACTGCACAAGGCGGCACGATCCTACGGTCTGGCAATTTCCACACTGATCTTCATCGGCTTCATCGCCGCCGCAGCGTCCGGTTTTGACGTGGCGGAAGCGGGTACGGTGCAGCTGAGGGAGACCTATTCGTGGATTCCCGCCATTGGCACCTCCATCGCGTGGGGAGTCAACGGCATGGGACTTGTCATGATCGGGCTCGCCACCTTCTTGGTTCCGATTGTCCTCTTGGCCGCTTGGCCAGAGCTGGACGATGAGAGTGACTCCCGCGGCGCCGGATATGTCGCATGGATCCTCTTCCTTGAGGCCGTCATGATCGGCATTTTCGCTGCTCAGGACGTGTTCCTCTTCTACATCCTGTTCGAGGTCATGCTCCTGCCCGTGTTCTTCCTCATCGGACGATACGGGGGAGAGAACCGGCAGCGTGCCGCCATCAAGTTCCTCCTGTACTCACTGGTGGGCGGACTCGTCATGCTGGTGGGTGTGGTTGCCGTCTATGTCATGGGTCCCGGAGGTCCGCAGGGCTTCCTGATTGACAATCTGGCGGGTGCAATTTCTGGCACCCCGTCCGCCCAGATGCTGGTCTTCCTCTCCTTCTTCTTCGCATTCGCCGTGAAGGCCCCGATGTTCCCTGTCCACACGTGGCTGCCGGATGCCACGGAACAGGCGCCGGCTGGCACCTCCACGCTTCTTGTCGGGGTGTTGGACAAGATCGGTACCTTTGGAATGATCGCGCTGTGTCTTCCTCTTTTCCCGGAGGCTGCGGCGCAGGCGGCATACCCGATCATGGTGTTCGCGGTCATTTCGATTCTTTGGGGTGGTTTCATGGCCATTGCCTCGAAGAACCTCATGCGTCTCATCGCGTACACGTCCGTCAGCCACTTCGGCTTCATGGTGCTGGGCATCTTCTCCGGAAATTCGGCTGCCATGACAGGTGCGATCCTCTACATGGTCGCCCACGGCGTCGCAACCGGGGCTCTCTTCCTCACGGTCGGGTTCCTTGCCCGGCGAGGTGGCTCGTATGACATCTCCGCCTACGGTGGTTGGCAGCGGGTCACTCCGCTCATTGCGGGAACCTTCCTCGTTGCGGGTCTGGCTTCGATCGCACTGCCCGGCTTGTCCGGCTTCATTCCCGAGTACCTGATTTTGCTCGGCACATACAAGGTCGATGCGGCTCTGGCGATCGTGGCCGTTTTCGGCGTCATCCTCGCCGCCGTGTACATCCTGCTTCCGTACCAGCGAATCTTTACCGGTCCTCGCCCTTCCGTGGAAGTCAAGGATCTTGACGGACGCGAGAAGGTGGTGTCCGGCCTGCTCATTGTTGGCATGCTGTTCCTTGGCTTCGGCCCGGCACCTGTGCTCGATACGATTCGTCCGGTGGCGGAGAACCACGCGGAACTCATCACCACGCATTCCGACAACGCGGCAGCCGAAGTGGCTACTGTGGTCGCAGAAGGGAGCACGAAGTGACATCGCCTGTCATTGATTGGGCGGCGCTCACGCCCGTCCTCATTGTTCTGGGGGCTGCGGTCCTCGGAGTGATCGTCGAGGCCTTCGCTCCCCGCAAGGCTCGCCGTGGCGTGCAGGTCACGCTGACCATGCTGGCCATCGCGGCTTCGTTGGTTGCCGTCGTTTGGCGCTCGACCGTTGTCGCGGCCTCGGGCCCCACCTCGATTGCGCAGTCGCCCACCGGCGACAGTGCCGGAATCGGCACGCTCGTCGAGGACGGTGCGGCGCTTGCCTTCCAGCTCATCATCCTTGTGTGTGCGTTTTTCGCGATTCTCGTGATCGCTGATCGTACGCAGACCGGTGAAGGCTCATTTGCTGCTTCCGCCGCCACGCAGCCGGGATCACGTGACGAGCGTGACGCAACGACGGCGGGATTGCAGCAGACGGAGATCTTCCCACTGGTGCTCTTCTCGCTGGGTGGAATGCTGACCTTTGCCTCGGCCGGTGACCTGCTCACGCTGTTCATCGCCTTGGAAGTGCTCTCGTTGCCTCTCTACGTTCTGGCAACGACCGCGCGTCGTCGTCGGGCACTCTCCCAAGAAGCTGCCATGAAGTACTTCTTGTTGGGCGCCTTTTCCTCGGCCTTCTTCCTCATGGGTTCCGCATTGCTCTACGGATTCGCCGGCACGGTGACTTTCCGTGGAATCGTCCCGCAGATTGCTGCTGCGACAGGGATGGACATGCTGCTCATCGCGGGCGTTGCACTGATTCTGGTGGGCTTGCTGTTCAAGGTGGGCGCCGTGCCGTTCCATTCGTGGACGCCCGATACCTATCAGGGTGCGCCGACCCCCATTACCGGTTACATGGCGGCGGGGACCAAGATTGCCGCGTTCGCGGCCATGCTGCGCTTCCTCTACCTCGTCGGCTCGGGCGTGGAATGGGAGCTCTCCCCGGTGCTTTGGACCATCATCGTTCTCACCATGCTGGTGGGTACGGTTGTGGGACTCGTGCAGACGGACATCAAGCGTCTTCTGGCCTACTCCTCGATCGCCCATGCCGGCTTCATCCTGATCGCCGTCGCATCCTTTTCCCAGCGTGGAATCTCCGCCACGGCGTTCTACCTCCTTGCCTACGGTATCGCGACGGTCGGCGCCTTCGGCGTGATCACCCTGGTGCGGGACAAGGACAAGAGCGGGAACATCCTCGGAGAGGCCACGGCGCTGTCCAAATGGCAGGGGCTGGGAAAGACCAACCCGCTGCTCGCCACCAGCATGACCATCTTCCTGCTTTCCTTTGCGGGAATCCCGCTCACCGGCGGATTCATGGGCAAGTTCGCTGCGTTTGCGGCAGGACTCGCGAATGGTGAGACGGTGCTCGTGGTGCTCGCCGTCTTGGCCTCCGCCGCCACGGCGTTCTTCTACTTCCGTATCATTGTGGCGATGTTCTTCAGGGACCCGGTCGAAGGAACGGCAACGGTCGCCTCCGAAGGATTCTCGATCGTGGCGATTGTGACATGCGCTATTGCGACGCTCGTCCTCGGCCTCTTCCCACAGCCAATCTTCAGCTTCCTGGATCAGGCTGCGGTGTTCATGCTGTGAGAATCTCGGCTAGTGTTCATCCTGTGAGTAATTCAGCGAATCAGGAAACTCTGTTGGAACGACTGGGTCCCCGAATGGAGAAGGTGGAGTCGCTGCTGCAGGAACTCGTCCGTATGGACGACCTGCAGATCGACCCGGCAACATCCCATTTGGCGGTGGCCGGTGGCAAACGCCTCCGGCCGGCCCTGGTCCTGCTGACGGCGGAGTTGGGACCCGAACCGGACGCCCGGGCAGTTGTGGATTCCGCGGTGGCCGTTGAGCTCACGCATCTTGCTTCTCTCTATCATGATGACGTCATGGACGAAGCTCCGATGCGTCGCGGAGTGGCCTCGGCTCAGCACCTCTTCGGCAATACGGTGGCGATTCTGGCGGGCGACATTCTCTTCGCGAGAGCATCGACCATCGTTGCGGGTCTGGGGCCGCGCGCAGTCGAGATGCATGCCACCATGTTCGAGAGACTGTGCACCGGCCAGCTGCACGAGACGGTTGGAGTAGCGGAGGGGATTTCTCCCAAGGAGCACTATCTCTCCGTGTTGTCCGACAAGACTGGCTCGTTGATTGCTGCCTCCGCGCGTTACGGCGTGGCCTCCTCCGGTGCTCCCGAGGAGTTGGCCGACGTGGTCGCCAATTACGGTGAACGGGTCGGCGTGGCCTTCCAACTTGCCGACGATGTCATCGACGTGATGTCCGATGGGGAGACCACGGGCAAGACCCCGGGTACCGATTTGCGCGAAGGAGTGGACACCATGCCCACCCTGTTGTTGCGCGAGAGGCGCGAGTTGGGAACCATTGATGAACTTGGCCTACAGATTTTGAATCGGCTCGAGAACGCGGACCTGTCCTCTGACGAGGCCCTTGCCGAAGTGGTCGCCATGTTGCGACGCCACGACGTTGTTGCCGAGACGCAGCGAATGGCTCAGGACTGGGTGGAGGCCGGCGTCGAGTTCCTCAAGGATCTTCCGGACGGTGATGTGCGCGACGCTCTCGTTGAATATGCGCAGTTGGCCATCAATCGCAGCTCCTGAATCAGAACGGTGCATCAATGGTTCGGCAGCGTCGGCAGTTTCGTCGGCGAACTCGACCGTTTGTCCCCGAAGTCGCGGTTCCACGGGTAGATCTCGTGCACAAAGGTTAGACTTCGGAGAATTTGGCGCGCCACCGCACGAGTCTTTTGGTACGGCCCCTTTGCTGTGACAGCGTTGGCAAGTGCCCCCTCTGGACCCGTTCATCCTTTCAAGGGCAGCCTCCACCTGCCCTTTCATGGGGAATACCTGTGTTTTCCCGGAGATTTCTGACATAGAGTTGTCCTCATGCCGTGCCCGGTTTTCGAACGCGTATGGCTGTATCAGCGTGAGCGAGGAGGCTTGCGCGCACATGATAGGAGACTCCATGAGACCAGTACGATGGCGTATCACCGGTGCAGTTGCGGTTGGTGCACTCGCCGCGTCACCACTTCTCGCACTACCCGCCGTGGCCGATGACTCCACCGATCAGATCTCTACGCAGGATGTGTCACCGACAATCGGGGACCTGACTGTTCTGGGCACAACCGACGTGCACGGCAACGTTTTCAACTGGGACTATTTTGCAGATGCCACCCCGGCCAACGAAGCTGACCAGCGGGGACTGGCGCGCGTGGCCACCGTTGTGGACCAAGTCCGCGCGGAGAAGGAGGCCGACTCGGTACTCCTTGTCGACAACGGTGATTTCATTCAGGGAACACCATTGACCTACCTGGCCGCCGAGCAGCCCGAGCGGTTGACCTCCAGCGATCACCCGATGGCGGTGGCTCTCAACGAACTCGAATACGACGCGCAGAATCTCGGAAACCACGAGTTCAACTATGGGCTGGACTTGCTGAAGTGAGTACAAGAGCCAGTTGGACGCGCCGCTTCTGGGAGCAAACGTCGAGACCCTACCGGGCACGAGCCTGTCCTTCGAGCCATACGTGATTGTGGAGAAGGTCGTGGGTGGTCAGACCATCAAAATCGGCATTCTGGGTCTTGTGACTCCGGGCGTTCGCATCTGGGACAAGGCGAATGTTGAAGGAAAGCTCGAATTCCACGATCTGGTACTGACCGCCCAGCACTACGTGCCGGAGATGAAGGCCGCCGGAGCCGACGTCGTCGTCGCCCTCGTGCATTCGGGGCAGAACGCTCCGGGGGTACCGTGGGTCGCGTCGGAATTGCAGGAGAACGTCGCCACCTCCGTCTCCACCCTGGTTGACGACATCGACCTGGTGGTTGCCGGGCACTCGCACGTGAACATTCCGTCCCAAGTGTTCCACGCTCCCGACGGGGATCCGGTGCTCTTCACCCAGCCCTACTTCTGGGCGCGTTCGGCTTCCCAGGTTTCCCTGCCCATCGCGGAGGACGGTGACGGCGGCTACATGGTCAATTGGCCGCAGACCGATGAGGAGATCGCGCAACTCGCCATCCCAAAGTACTCAAAGGATGTCGTGGACTCCGCGGCCTTCACTGGGCATCCGACCCTCTGGAGCGACCACCAGGCCACAATTGAGTACGTGAACTCGGTCATCGCGACCAACGAGGTCGAGATGACTACCGAGAGCTCGCGTTACGAGGACACCCCAATTCTCGACATCATCGGATACGTCATGGAGGATTCGGTTCGTCAGGGTATCCAGGGAACCGAATACGCGGACCTGCCCGTGATCGCACAGACGTCGCCGTTCTCGCGCACGTCCGTGTTCCCTCAGGGTGACCTGCGAGTGCGCGACGTCGCGGGACTCTACATCTACGACAACACACTGGCCGCCCAGCTCGTGACGGGTTCCCAGCTCAAGACCTACCTCGAGTGGTCTGCGCGTTACTTCGTGCAGGTGACGGACGAGAATCCGTGGGACCCGGAAACCCACACGGGTGCGCTGTACGAGGGGGCCACTCGCGGCATCCCGGACTACAACTTCGACGCAATCACCGGACCGATCTCCTACGAGCTGGACATCCGCAAGCCGGTCGGTGAGCGCGTGGTGAACTTCCAGCACGCGGATGGCACCCCGATCAAGGACACTGATCAGTTGGTGCTGGCAGTGAACAACTATCGCCAGAACGGCGGTGGCGGATATCCGGTTCAGGATTTCGTTACCATCTGGGATGAACAGCTGGAGATTCGCCAGCTCATCATCGAGTACGCGACGGAGGCCGGAACGCTCAACCCGGAGGACTTCCACGAGGTGAATTGGGCCCTGATTACTCAGGATGTGGACCCGAGCCCGTCTCCCACAGGTTCTCCGACGACGACCCCAACCGCCACCGGTGAGCCGAGCGAAAATCCAACCGACAGGCCGACGTCGGATGATCCCTCGGTGACGCCGACGAAGCCCGGCAAGCCCGGAGGTCTTCCCGACTCGGGCGCAAACGTGGCCGGTTTGGCTCTGGGAGCACTGCTTCTGGTGGGCCTCGGCGCAATCTTGGTGGCACGGCGCCGCGCCGCAAGCCAAATTGATTAGCAACGACTTGGAGCTGTAGTTCCCGGGACGAAGAACCGGGGTTCCGATGGGGCGGTACGCGGAGGATTCTTGCGTACCGCCCCACTCTCGGTTTTCGGGTCGGGCATTGCGGCGGGACGGAAGCGGCCATGAAGCGGGTGCTGTCCAGCAGGGGCGGTAGGGATTGTGCCCGCCACCGGGTGGCTGGCGACAGTCTGCGGGAGTCTGCGGGGGCTGACCATTTGAGCTCTTCTGGGCAAACCTCCCTGATTCATCGCGTAGTGAACCCATATGGGTCGGGGAGATTGCCGCGCCTCGCATAGAATGGGTGTGGTTTGCACCGCGCACGCCAATTTGTGCTGCATAAAAGGAGTTCGAGTCCGTGGGAAAGTTCCTCAATAAGATTCTCCGCGCCGGCGAAGGACGCACTCTCAAGAAGCTTGAAGGTCTGGCCAAGCATGTCAATCTTCTTGAGGAGACCGTTGCTGACATGACCGATGAGGAGCTGCGGGAGCAGACTCAGCTTTTCAAGGATCGCATCGCCGATGGCGAGTCCCTCGATTCCCTGCTTCCAGAGGCTTTTGCCACGGTGCGCGAGGCCGCCCAACGGACAATCGGCCAGCGACCCTACGATGTGCAGATCATGGGTGGTGCTGCCCTTCATCTCGGCAACATTGCCGAGATGAAGACCGGCGAGGGCAAGACTCTGGTGGCAACTCTGCCTTCCTACCTCAACGCCCTGAGCGGCGAAGGCGTCCATGTGGTCACGGTCAATGATTACCTTGCCTCCTACCAGTCCGAGCTGATGGGACGTGTGCATCGCTTCCTTGGGCTGACCACCGGGTGCATCTTGGCCGGTCAGAACCCGGAGCAACGTCGCAAGGAGTATGCGGCGGACATCACCTACGGCACCAACAACGAATTTGGTTTCGATTATCTGCGCGACAACATGGCGTGGAAGGTCGAAGACCTTGTCCAGCGTGGCCACAACTTCGTCATCGTTGACGAGGTAGATTCCATTCTCATCGACGAGGCCCGAACGCCGCTCATCATCTCCGGTCCTGCCGAAGGCGACGCCAACAAGTGGTATCTGGAGTTTTCGCGCGTCGCCCGTCAGATGCGTCGCGACACCGATTACGAGGTTGACGAGAAGAAGCGGACTGTCGGTATTCTGGAGCCCGGTATTGAGCGAGTGGAGGATCTGCTTGGTATCGACAACCTCTATGAGTCCCTCAACACCCCCCTGATTGGCTACCTCAACAACGCCATCAAGGCCAAGGAGCTCTTCGAGCGCGACAAGGACTACATCGTCAAGAGCGGTGAGGTTCTGATCGTCGACGAGCACACCGGCCGCGTTCTGGCGGGGCGCCGTTACAACGAAGGCATGCATCAGGCAATCGAAGCCAAGGAAGGCGTCGAGATCAAGGCGGAGAACCAGACTCTCGCCACCATCACGTTGCAGAACTACTTCCGCCTGTACAACAAGCTGTCTGGTATGACAGGTACTGCCGAAACCGAGGCCGAGGAGTTCGCCTCCACCTACGATCTTGGCGTGGTCCCGATTCCCACCAACAAGCCGATGATCCGGGAGGACAACATCGATCGGGTGTATCCGACCCGGGCGGCCAAGCTGCGGTCCATTGTCGACGACGTCGCGGAACGTTACGAGGCTGGTCAACCCGTCCTTATCGGGACCACCAGCGTGGAGAAATCGGAAGAGCTCTCCGCGCTGCTGCGCCGAGCTGGAATCAAGCATGAGGTTCTCAACGCCAAGCAGCACGAGCGCGAGGCACACGTAGTGGCGGAGGCGGGTCAGAAGGGTGCCGTCACGGTGGCCACCAACATGGCCGGACGCGGTACGGACATCATGCTCGGAGGCAACCCGGAACATCGTGCTGTTGCTGTGCTCAAGTCCCGAGGGCTTGACCCGGAGGAAACTCCTGAGGAGTACGAGAACGCATGGCCGCAGGCGCTGAAGGAGGCCAAGGAAGCTGTCGCCACCGAACACGATGAGGTCGTGGGACTCGGTGGTCTGTACGTGCTGGGTTCCGAGCGTCACGAGTCCCGCCGCATCGACAACCAGTTGCGTGGTCGATCCGGGCGCCAGGGTGATCCGGGCGAGTCCCGCTTCTATCTCTCGCTCGAAGACGACCTCATGAGGCTCTTCGCCTCCGGGTTGGCCGCTCGTGCGCTCGATCCTTCGCGCTACCCCGAGGATCAGCCGCTTGAGTTCAAGATGGTTGGTAAGTCCATCGAACGTGCACAGTCGGCCATCGAGGCCCGAAATGCCGAGATGCGCAAGAACGTTCTGAAGTACGACGACGTCATGAACGAGCAGCGAACCGTCGTCTATGACGAACGTCGCCGCGTCTTGAAGGGTGAGGACATCGATCCAATGGTTCGCAAGTTCCTCGATTTCGTGGTCGAGGACATCGTGAGTTCCCACGCGGTCGGTGACGTCGATGATTGGGATCTGGAAGGCCTGTGGAACGAGCTGCGCACTTTCTATCGTCCCGGTTTCGAAGCCGATGAGTTGCTCGAAGAAGTTGGAGGTAAAGTCCGTCTGGAGCTGTCCTCTCTCATTGAGGAGCTGACCACTGACATCCACGCCAACTTCGAGGAGCGCGAGGCCGAGGTCGGCGAGGATACGATGCGCGAACTGGAACGCCAGATCCTGCTGAACGTGTTGGATCGCAAGTGGCGCGAGCATCTCTACGAAATGGATTACCTCAAGGAGGGCATCGGTCTGCGCGCCATGGCCCAGAGCGATCCTCTCGTTGAGTACAAGTCCGAGGGGTATCGGATGTTCCAGGCCATGAACGATGGCATCAAGGAAGAAACAGTCCGCTACCTCTTCAACTTCGAGCTGCCCAGCGAGCGTGCCGCCCGTGAGGCGGCGGTGGTCAGCGAGGAGGCCGCTGCAGCTGCCGCAGTGGCCACGCAGCAGCAGAACGCTGCGCGTATGGCCGCCTCGGGATCGCGTCCCAGTGCCGGCCAGTCAACCAAACCACTTGCCGCCGGAAGCGGCAGGGCTTCGACCGGGGCGGGCAAGGAACGTGTGGATGCGGAGAAGGTCTTGGGCATTCAGGCGCCCAAGAGAACCGCCCCAGTCTCTTATTCGGCGGCAGCCAAGGACGGCAGCGGAGCGGTTCAGACCACCAATGCGGCGGGCAAGGCAGCGCCTCCTGAACGTCGCACCAGTCAGCCCGCAGGCGACGGCATGAACCGCGCTCAGCGCCGTGCAGCCAAGAAGCGCCGCTGAGGGCCGTTGCCAGCAGTCTCATATTGTTGCTGGATGACGAATACTCTTCATGGTGTCGCGAGTCGCAAGGCGTATCTTGGTAACAGATGATGTTGCAAGGTGAGCAGATGGGACCTCCCCGGCTCGGGGAGGTCCCATCCTTTTGGTGGTGAGCAGGTATTGGTTGGGGGAGCGGTGATTGGCTTGCACCGCCGCTATGCTGTCGTCGCTGTCGTCGCTGTCGTCGTGGGCTCACTGACATTGCTGAACGCACGAGAGGTGTAGGGAAAATCAGGCGATTTCCAGTGCCACGACGCGCCACCTGCGGCGTATGAACTCCGCACGCAGAGCCGCAGCACGGACTCGTTGTCCGTCGTGAACAACCACGGCGGCTTCGATGGCTCTGTCACGTGGCTGACACACCTGGGTGTGCAGTACTCGTGGAGTCTTGCCTCGCGGAGCCCTTCCCTTGATACGTATTGCCAATCCGGTGCGACGAACCAGAGAGTCGAAGACCTGTGGACTCAGCCAGTTTCGCAGGTGGGAGGGAGGCCGGTGGCCCAGCAAGATCTCAATGGCATGTACCACGATCTGTCCGATTGCCGCTCTGGGCAACCTCATCTCAGGGGGAAGCGGATCAGCGGGATGATAGTCCTCGTCTGCCCACAGAGCTATCTTCTCCTGCTGCGACGTGAAGGCGAGTCGATCCCATGGATGCTTGGGAGAGGTACGGGGAAACTCCGCTTGAGGTACATCCATCTGGAGGTAGCGCTCGTCCTCTTCGGCAATCGGTACCAGAGTGAAACGAGGCGGCCGCTTCACGAGGAGGTCAGCGGGGGTGGATGGGCGAGCTCGCCCGTGTGACGGCGCCGCCAACGGCTGACGAATGTCAGGAAGTGCGTTCATGAGGTTTCCTCGGGTGAGATGAGAAGTTGACCGGGATGGATGAGATTCGGATCGAGGATGTGGTCCGAGTTGGCTTGAAACCACGCGTCTGCTGCGGCCGCGATGTCTGGTGTACTCGCGCCTTCACGTAGATGTTGCTCGGCTATGGACCAGAGAGTGTCACCGGGCCTGACGGTGTAACGAGACCCCTGTGGAGGCGGGACAAGAGATTCAATGGCCAAGGCGGGGCCGGGATCCGTCGTCGTCGCAAGAAATGGGCGGGAGCCGAAACCCAGATCGAGACGAGATGGATCGTCGCGCTCGAAGCTCCGGAGACTCGTGGACGTGGACCATCCAAGGTCGGGAGCGACGTCGGATGTCGCAGGCTCAGCGAGAGCGGGAGAGGCCAACAATGTTCCCGAGACGCTCATTCCGGCGAGGGCTCGGCGAACGCTTGGGGTCGCAAACCTGCGGGCAAGGCGGACGACGACTACCAGGGCGCGTGGGCTGCCCTTCAATGCTCTGGCCAGAGCAGCGTGGGACAGGCTCACCCATAGGCCTGCACCAGTTCCGACGATACCGCCGATTCCAATGAAGGCTTTGCTCAGAGCAGTGCTGCCTTCGGCGAGTTGTAGGGTTCCCAATGAGTTGAATGCCGCCGCCAAACAACATGCCGCGACAGCCAGAGCGGCGAAGGAAACTGCGCCGTGGTGTCCTCCGAGTGGAGATTTGGTGTCCATGGCTGCTCCTTGATTATTGGTGATGCCGTTTGATGTTGTTTGATGCCGCCTCTCCATAGTTGAAGAATCAATCCGGGATCGACTGCCGGGTATACCCCGTTCCCTACTTTCGTAGGATCTCTCGCTCATACCTTCGTCGGAGTGTTTCGTCGGTGAGAAGAGACGAGCCTGTGGATGGAGTTTTTGTTTTCGGGCAGCTGGGGATAACTATCTGAGACGGAGGTGGCTTCCTCTAGAGTTCGGGCTCATGGAGGACAATTGTGAAACCCCGGGAATGGCTCAAGCAACCACTCAAGGCACGGCAGGAAGACGGATGCCCCTCCCGGCCCCCTCGCAGACTGTGAGTGGAAAGAGTCCGGCTCCAACCGTGTGGGAAACGCTTGCCGATGTGTCCAGTCGAATGGAGGGGGAAGCTCGCCTCGATGGGGAACTGGAGCGCAGTGAGCTTCGCGAGGGCGAACAGGCGGGAATCTCGCTGTCCCAGAGGCTACGTGCTGGCGCAGGCCAATGCGTGCAGATGCGACTGGTGGGAGGAGAGTGTTTCGATCTCACCATTCTTGAGAACTCGCAGTTCTGGGTACTGGGGGAGACGGCGCGGGGGCATACTCTGGTTCCGACAACATCTATTGTGGTGATTGGGAACCTGCCGGTGCACGCCGGGGTATGGTCGGGCAAGGCGGTTTCGGAACTGTCCTTTGCCAGCATGTTGCGGGTGTTCATGCATGAACGTCGGACCGTTGTGGCGCAGACGCACGAGGGAACTTTCCGCGGCGTGATTGTTGCAATTGGGGCCGATTGGATGGAGATGCGGGAGGCAGACGCTTCCGGTCCGGCACTCCATCCAACCGTTTGTCTTGCTCACATTCGCCGAATCGACGTGGTGAGTGGGGGCGCTTCCTCCGGCGGCAACATCTGCTGGTAGTCCCGTGGAGTTTCCAGCGGTCCTGTCTCGATGCGCGTGGTCGCGTATGGACTCCTACAATCCCGTCTGATTCTCGGCGATTCGTTGGCGAGTCAGTGCATAGCAGGCCTCAACATACCTGTCGAGTTCCGTGGTCTCAATGCGCCATTGACCGCGGCCGCCCACTTGAATGGCGGGAAGTTGACCGCTTCGGATGAGAGTGCGGACCTGTCCTGCCGAGACGTTGAGGTACTCCGCGACGTCGGCGATGCTCAAGAACTTTCCCATGACGACATAATGGCACGTAAGAAGGGCGCGGGATGAGTTTTCCACAGCTCTGTGGAGAGTCTGGGCAGCGCCGGCGGGTCTTTGCAACACTGACGAGGTGCCGGCACCGGGGCAAGCTGTGAGCATGACAAGGTTCTTGCTCATTGAAGGCACAGGCGTAAATGGGAGCGCTGGTCAGACGCGTTGCGGACAGTCGAGGGAGAGACGAATGGCTGAGGTTCGGCGCATGAAGGCGTCGCGATGGAAGGATCCCCGCCTCGCGGGAGGAGTTCTTCTCATCGCGATCTCGGCTGTTGCCGGTGGTTACCTCGTGCAGGGCCCGGACATGGCCTCGGTGTATCGTGCATCCGACACGGTCATGCCAGGCACTGTGGTGGGAGAAGCAGGCCTGAACATCGTCGAGATTCCCTCGAACATGGCCCACGCCTATCTTGGCCCGCACGATGGCAGGGATGACGCGCGAATTGCCAGTGTGTTGGCCGCGGGGGAATTCTTGGCAGAGAGCTCCCTGGTGCAGGAACGGACCGACGGTGGCGTCTTAGTGGTTCCTTTGATGAGTGCAGCACCGCAGGCTCTGTCCAAGGGAAGTCGCGCGCAGGTATGGCGAGTCCATCAAGAGCAGCCCGGTGGAGTTGAATCCTCAGCCGAACTTGTGGCGGACGACATCCTGGTCGTCTCCGTGGCCAGCCCAGAGATGATGATGGACCAAGTGATGGCCGAGATCAGAGTGAGGGATGACCAGATCGCTCCGATTCTCGCCGTCATGGGGTCCCAGGATGGAATAGTGCTTGTTGAAGGTACTCTGCCATGAGTGTGCTGTTGTGTGTTTCGGGGGATCTCGAGGTTCAAATCGTTGAGCATTTGGCGGAAATGGAGCCTCCCGTCCCTGTGGCACGCCGCTGTGCCGACTTGATCGAGTTGGTTGCCAGCGCTCAGGCAGGAATTGGCTCGATTGCGATTGTCGACGACGTTGATGTCACGACTGCTGCGGAGTTGCATTCACGAGGAGTGCAGATCATTGGTGTCCTACAGCGCATGGATCCGGGGGCGGCCCGTCACGTTGGGTGTGACGTCGTCGCCTCCCCGTTTGCCGACGACGTCGCCGCCTGTCTTCTGAGTCTGGAAGAACATCGCGCAATTGCTTCGGAAGGTGCCTCCGGCGGTTTGGCGGATGTTACGGCTGACGGTGCTCATTCGGGCGATTCGAGTGGCGGTGTACCCGCCACCCCCACTCCAGAGGCGGTGGTTGCAGTTGAGCGTTCCGCATGGGTGTTGCCTCCGGTTCATGCCCACGCTCCCGGTGAGAGGATGCCGAATGACAGCATGCAGGGGCGCGTCATCGCAGTGTGGGGCAGTGCGGGATCGCCTGGACGTTCCACCGTGGCGCGTGATGTGGCCCACGCTCTCGCAACGCAGGTTTCCACGCTGCTCATTGATGCGGATGTCCGCAGCCCATCCATGGCGCAACTTCTTGGTCTCGATCAGGAAACTTCGTCCATTGTGGCTGTTGCCAGAGCAATCAATGCGGGAGAACAAGACCCCGCCGCGATTGGTAGGGCATGTACGAGGGTGGCCGGGGTGGACTTTCTCTCGGGACTCAACACGGGCAAACGATGGCGAGAGATACCGCGCCCTGTTGCGGAGAGATTGTGGAGAATAGCGCGGCACCGTTGGGAATATGTGGTCGTGGATTGCGCCGCACAGTCCGAGGTGCCCGGCTATGGCTTCGAGATGGAGCGCGACGGAGTCACTCTCTCCCTTCTCGATGAGGCGGATGAAGTCATGATTGTGGGCCAAGCTGGACCGTTGGGCGTGCGCCGCCTGATCGCGCAACTGGAGCATGCCAGGGATTTGGGGGTCGAGGACCCTCATGTCGTGGTGACCAAACTGGGGCGGCGCCAGTTGCACACCTTGTCGGAGACCGCTGCAATCCTGGAGGAAGTGGGAGTTGACAGATTCTTCGGAGTCCGAGACGACCGCGAATACCTGACACAGGCGGTCAATCGAGGCCTTGCCCTGCAAGAGTTGGCTCCCACATGTGCTGCGGCCAGGGACATCGCGGGTATTGCAGAAATGCTATTGGGACGCGACATCCCTCCCCTTGATGTCGGAAGATGGCGCGTCGCCCGCTTTGCAGCAACAGGAATTCTCTCACGTGTACGTCGTATTCGTGCGGGTAGGTGGAGGCGTGAACCGGAGGCGAGCGCAGGATTTGGGGCCACACAGACCGGCAGAGAGACAACGGTGGTCGTCGAGGACGACTGCTCGGTCGATGCGAACGAGCGTGCAGGGCAAGCTGAGCCCGCTGCGGTCCGTGCAGTTGGCAGGGGTGTCGATTTCGGAGTGCTGGACGACGAGACGAAGGCCAGCGAAGGGAGGGGAGTATGCAAACCCGCGGAATACGAGGACGGCCGCGGAGCGAGTGGGGAACGGAACGTTGGTCGCCACCGCCGTGTCGACTAGTACCGATCGATTAGAATTGGCGGGTGAGGATCTACATTCCTGCCACGAGCAGTGACCTGAAGAGCGCCCCCATCGAGCCACGGAGGGTCCATGCAACGACCGTTGCCTTGGAGCGGGCCCTCGGTCCAGAGGACCGCGAGGTCATCGAAGCAGTAGCCATGAACGCTGCGGCCGATGAGTCACTCCTCCTGCTTGGAGAAGCCAGAAGATCTGGACCCCTTGCCGTGGCGGCGCGGCGCTGTGTGGTGGTGGCAGTGGTTCCCGATACCCAGCTACAACCTGCCGAGGAATCTGATGTACTTCCTTCCGCCGTGCAGCTGATCCGTCCGGTGGTATGGAAACACGTGGAATCAATCCACGTGGATGATATTGAGACAGAGCAAGACGTGGCGGCGGCAGCCGATGGTGATGAGGCCGCCTTCGATCGAGTCATCGACGAGGACCTCATGTGGTATGACGTCGCTGAGCGGGATCTACTCGCTTCGGAGCTGGCCTCGCTCTAGGCACGTACTTCCAGAGTTGACGATCCGTCCGGCAAGGGACGCACCACGATCTGCTCGGCGATCATTTTCTTCAGCTCCTCGACGTGGCTGACGACACCAACGGCACGGCCATTGGTGGCCAGCGAGGTGAGGACCTGCATGACCTGATCTCGAGTGTTTTCGTCGAGAGTCCCGAAACCTTCGTCGATCATCAGGGTGTCCAACTGGATCCCACCATTTTCTGAGCAGACGACGTCTGCCAAGGCGAGGGCCAGCGACAAGGACACGTAGAAGGTTTCGCCGCCGGAGAGAGACTTCGTGGCGCGGCGCACATCCCCGTTGGCATCACCCATGTGGTCAATGATCTCCAGCCCCAGCCCGACCTTCTGCGCGCGAGATCCCTTCTCCTTTTCCTCGGTGCTGACCAACTCGTAGCGTCCGAGTGAGAAAACCGCCAGATGTTGATTGGCCTGCTCCACAACGAGCTTGAAACGTTGACTGAGAACGTAGGTGGGAAGCGTCATCTTGGTGAAGGAGTATTCCGAACTGCCGTTCGCCAACCCCGCCAGACGAACGACCGGGCCAGCTGACGCCTTGGCTCGTTTCCAGGAATTCAGATGCTCGTGAACTCGTTCGAGCCGTGCCGTCAGTTGTCTGACTGCAGCTCCCGCGGAAGCAGCCTCAGTTCGTGCAGCCTCATCCTGCTGGGCGGCGAGTTTCTGAGCTTCTTGAGCCACAGCGAGTTGAGGTTTCTCGGAGCCCGTCAGCGAGGCGATCTCCGGAGCGGCGAGATCTCGCGTGACGTCATGGACTTCTTGCTTGTGGGCTGCAACCTGTTGCCTCCACAGCTCGGCGCAATCTGGTGAGAGCAGCGCTGTACGTACGTCCTTGCCCGTGGCAAAAGTGGAGTACCTGAGGACCTCAGCAAGCTCGCGTTGACGTACCTTCGAGAGTTCGCGGGTCTGCAACCACGAACGAACTGCTGCGAGCTCGCGATTCTTGGTGGAAAGCGAGGACTCGTGGAATCTCTTGCGCTCCTGAACAGAAGAAAAACCGTGCAGTTCCTCGGAGAGCCGGGCTTCGTCGCTGGTGATCCGACTTGTTCGTTCGGCCAGACGCGTTGTGAGGCTGGTGATCTCCTCCCGCAATCTCATGCGTTGGTCGTTGAGAGCGTCGTACTGCTGAGTCAGTGACTGAATGGTTCGTGCGTGTTTCGTGGCCTCGAGCTCCGATTGCTCCGCCGAGGCCACCGCGTACTGGGCCGCAGCGAGTTGTTGCGCAGCCTCCACGGCAGACAAGCCCTCCAGATCCTTCTCCATGGCGGCAGCGGTTGCCCGCAGTGTCTGCAACGATGTCTGAGACTTCTGTACCTCAGCCTCTTGGCGGCGGCGCACCTTCTCCGCTGCCCGTACCTGTTCAAGTGTGACCAGTGTGTTCGTTTCCCGAGCGGGGGAGGGATGCTCCAAAGATCCACAGACCGGGCACGGCTGGTCATCCTCGAGCTCGAGCGCAAGGTTTGCTGCGGTTGACTCAATCCACGCCTCGGTGAGCGCATCGTGCTTTTCCTTGGCCTCGCGGAACGCCTGAAGCTTCGTGCCAGCGGAGGTTTCGGCGACCGCAATGGACGCGCGAAGCTCCTCCAGCTCCGCGACCTTGTGGCTGCGCGTCTCCGTTTGCCGCAAAGCGGCTTGTGCTCCGGCCAAACCCGCAAACGTGGTGGTCGCGGCTTCCTGCTTTTTCCGGACGGCCGCAATCCGCCCGGGCAGAGGCTCTGCCGCTTCCTCGGATTCTCGAAGCGCACGTTGAGCTTCGGCGAGCTTCTTGTCTTCTCCGAGCTGCTCCTTCCGGGCGATGGCGACACCGACTTCCAGCTTCTCGAGTTCGGTCAGCGTGCCGGAGAGTGAGTTCATGTCCCGCAGTTGCTTTTCCAGTATGGCGAGCGAGCCTTCGCTCGCCTCGTCCGGAGCAAGATCGGACGCACGAAGCACACCTTCACGCGCTTCGGCGGATGCTGTTTCAGCTTCCTCTGCCGTCTCCACTCGTGCCAGCAGTTGGCGTGCGCTCTGATCGGCTTGCAGTGCCAGCTCCAACTCAAGGATCTTTGACTCGGATTTCTGCAGGAAGTCGTGGCGTTCCAGCAGTGTGGAGCGTGCGGCTATCCGTGAGGCAAGGTCTTTCTCCAGAGTCAAGGCATCCTGACATCTACGAAGTGTCGCGGTGGTCATCGCCTGGGTGTCCACCGCCGCCTCATGGGTTGAGGTGGCCTCCTTGCGAAGGTCTTCCAGCTCTTCAACCAGTGCAGACGCGTCATCCGGCTCGGTGACACCGGCTGTCATGCTCCGGAGATTCTCCCGCCTTTCCCCAGCGGGGAGAGCATCCTCGAGGAGGTTTTCGCAGGAGGAGGCGAATGCCTGCCTGGTGGACTTGATCCCTTCACCGGCGGCGCTGGCCATGGCCGCCAGGTTGTCCGCCACGCGGCGGTACACCTCAGTGCCGAACAATTGCTCCAGTAGCGCGGTGCGCTCGGAAGAGTTCAGGCGCAGAAACTCCGCGAACTTTCCCTGGGGCAGCACGATCGTCTGGACGAACTGCTTGCGGGTCAGGCCGATGAGTTCCGCGACGGCGACACCGGTCCCGGCAGCCTTCGTTTCCAGAATGGCACCGGCTTCGATATCCCCTGATTCGAGTGCGCCGTCATACAGCTTCCACAGCTTGGCCGTCACATTCGTGGGATTCTTGTTACCGGCCCTTGTCCAGGAGGGAGTGCGGCGCACCCGGTATGTACCTGCATCAACGGTGAAGACCAGATCAATGTAACTTTCGAGTCCGGGATCGGAGTGCGTGGAACGCATACGGTCAGATGTTGAATCCTCCCCGCCAGCAACGCTTCCATAGAGGGCCCAGGTGATGGCATCGATGATTGTCGATTTTCCTGACCCCGTCGGCCCATCCAGGAGATAGATGCCCGTGACACTCAGTCGGTCGAAATTGATGGTGAAGTGGGATGCGAATGGTCCAATCCCACGAAGTTCCAGACGATGCAGCTTCACTTGGCCACCCCTTCGTACTCCATGCGGGTCCGTTCCCACACATCGGAGAGAACCATGATCTCTTCATTCTGCAGCTCGCGGTTGCCCGAGACGGTCATGAAGTCCTTCAGGACATCGACGGGATTCCGTGCGGCGAGCTGAGTGAGCCGGGGTTCGTGGGTTATGGCCTCCGTCCGGTGTTGGATCTCCAAAGCGTGGGGAAAATGCCGGCGCAGTGTTGCGGACATGTCTGCTGGGCGCGCGGGGTCTGTCACGATGAGCCTGGTGAAGCTCTCGGAATGTGTGTGGTTGTCCGGATGGAGAAGTTCTGCCATTGTTCCCATGAGGGTCGTGACCGGGCGCCAGATCGGTGCGGCGATGAGTTCCGTGCGGACTTGATCTCCTTCCACCTCCAAAAGCACTGATGACTTGGCCCGTGTCTCCGAAAAGGACAAGACGAGGGGAGAACCTGAGTAGCGCATGGGAGGATCACAGTCCAGTCCGATGCGCTGGGGTGAGTGCAGGTGTCCCAGCGCCACATAGGAGAGCGGCCCCGGGTCCTTGCCTTGAGCGCCCAGTCGGAAGAGCCCGGAAGGAACGTTGTCCACTCCGCCCACGTGAATGTCACGCTCCGAGGAAGATGCCTCGCCTCCGGTGACGAATGCATGTGCGAGGCATATGCGCGCCATCTTCTTCCCGGCATGCGCGCCACTGGCGATGTCAGTGGCTACCAGATCAAGTGCCGCTCGCAGTACTGCTTCGTGGCTGCGTTCCAGATAGTCCTCCGGGACAGGATCTTCGCCCGGTTTGTGCAGAGCGAGATTTCTGCGCTCGACGTCCGGATCCAGATAGGGGATGGCGTAGACCAGTGCACCAAGCCTGCCATGGCCGTCCCGGACCTCGATGGGACATCCCACTTGGCGGGAATCGGTACGGATGTGAACGGAATCCTTCATGAGTCCTGCGCCAAATCCCAGACGTAGCGGGGAATCGTGATTGCCGGAGGTGAGAATCACGGTGGTGAGTTCGGACAGCTCCTCGAGTGTGCTGTTGAACAATGCGACGCTCTGAGCGGGTGGGACCGCGCGATCGTACACATCGCCGGAGATGAGCACCGCATCGATGCCGCGCTCGCGAACCGTGTCAATGACATGGCTGCACCACAGCTCGAAGGCGGGGAAGAGGTCGGCTCCATGCAGGCTTCGCCCCAGATGCCAGTCAGATGTGTGAAGGATTCGCATGGTCCAACCCTATCGGCATGCTCCGACAGAGTCTGTGGCCGAGCCCCCGGGGGTTCGCCGCCAATCCTTCGTACCGCCCGGTTCTCTCCACGTTCGCGAGTCGCCGGGCCCCGGTGTCCACCGGGACACGAAAGAACGGCCGAACCCATGTCAGGGTTCGGCCGTTCCCACTGTGTTGAGAAGGTGCAGCTACTCAGTTGACTTTGGTGAAGCCTTGGTTCTCGAGCATCTCAATGCTCTTCTCGAGGCTCACCTTCGCACCCTCGCTGGTGTCGCCCGAGAAGGTCGAACCAGTCAGTTGGGAGATCTTGGAAAGGTCGGCCTCGTTGTAATCCACTGTGAGCGTCTCCACCACTTCGGTATCGCCGTACTCCAAGGAGTGCTCCAGCCCGGGAACGCCCTGGTACTCCGTGACCATCGGATCGAGAATCGGTCGTGCCTCGTCGGCCGTGGTGACGCCCAGAACTTCGTAGGGCATGACATTCTTTGTGGTCTGGCGGGTGACGTCGTCGCCGACCGCATAGTAGGTGAAGGTCATCTCAACGCCATTGAGATTGTTGGTCAACGTGGTTGCAGTCTCTTCCTTGTCTCCACCACACGCGGCCAGCGACAGCATGAGTGCGGAGAGAAGTGCCAAGAGCTTGACAAGAGGCTTCTTGGTGGAGGTGGTCTGGGTCATGAGGATTCCTCTATCTTGTGTGTAGGGCCGCTGCGAGTTCTCGGGAGTGAACCGGAGACGCCCATGAGAGGCATTGTTGCAGTTGCCGAAACGGTGGATTTGTGTGCTCCGAGGGTTGAGAACCAATGATTGACAACCGAGCCTCTTCTGGGTGAGAACTCCCGGACAAATCCATCTCTTTGTCGTGACTCACGATAACATCCGAGCTTCCCACGGGTGCGACATTTGTTCGTGATTTGGGACTTGTGACCTGCCAAACTCCTGTTGCCTGAATGGTGAGGAGACACCGCTACTCAGTTGACCCTGGTGAATCCCTGGCCTTCGAGCATCTCGAGGCTCTGCTGCAGACTCACCTTCGCACCCTCGCTGGTGTCGCCCGAGAAGGTCGAGCCGGTCAACTCAGAGATGGTCTGGAGATCCGCGACGGCGTAGTCAACGGTGAGTGTCTCAACGGCTTCGGTATCGCCGTACTCCAGAGAATGTTCAAGGCCGGGAATTCCTTGGAACTCCGCGACCATCGGATCGAGAATCGGACGCGCCTCGTCGGCCGTGGTGACGCCCAGTACCTCGTAGGGCATGACATTCTTCGTGGTCTGGCGGGTGACCTCGTCGCCAACCGCGTAGTAGGTGAAGGTCATGTCCACGCCGTTGACGACGTTGTTCATGACAACCTCGGACTCGCCGTTCTGCGCCCCTGAACCGCCGTTCTGCGGACCCTGCTCAGTGGCGGGCGCGGTGGTGACATTCTGAGTCGCCGTGGTTTGCGAATCGGGGGCGGGAGTGGAATTGCTGCCCCCGGTGTCCTCGCCACACGCGGCCAGTGACAACATGAGGGCGGAGAGGACTGCAAGGGCCTTGACGAATGGCTTCTTGACGGCGGTGGTCTGAGTCATGAGATTCCTCCATCTCTTGTTCTGTTCCACTGCCGTGGGCTCTCCGAGCTGGGCTGAAGAGGACCACGGGCCTATCGCAGTTACCGGAACAGTGGGCTTGTGGGTGGCTCTGACGGCCCCGAACCAATGGTTGAAAATCGAGCTTTCTTGAGTGATTCCACCTTTTCCTGACCCACGATAACATCTGGTCGTCTCGTGGCCGAGAAACCCGTCCAAGATTGGGGACTTGGCACCCGTTCGGAAAGCTGTGAGCTTGAGAACGTGCACCGTGCCGACAAGAGTGCCCCGTGGCGAACCATCGAAAACAGTTCGCCACGGGGCATGTCGCACAAAGGCAGGTGTTTCAGTTGTCCTTGTTGGCGACGCCACTGACTGGAGGTAGGCAGGACCATGGGAAGGAGATCCACTCGGAGGTCTCCTTCCACACGTATTCGCACTTTATGGCGGAACGTGGCTTCTGGTAAAGAACGGCGACTCGAATATCCTGGGTGTACTGTTCGCAAATCCCACGGACGAATTCGAGCGTGCGGCCCGAATCAGCGACGTCGTCGACAATCAGGACCTTCTTGCCGGACATGCCGTGATTGTCGGGAACCGGGTCCACGAGGCGCGGATCGAGAAGGGTGGTGCCGATACCCGTGTAGAACTCAACGTTCAGTACCAGCATGCTCTTCTGTTCGAGGGCATAAGCGATGGCACCAGCGGGGATCAATCCCCCGCGTGCAACGCACACAATCAGGTCGGGTTCAAATCCAGAATCCCAAACGGTTGTGGCGAGATCGCGTGATGCGTCGCCGAATTCTTGCCAAGTGAGTACTTCGCGCACGTCTGTCATAAACGTATTCTTGCAGCTTCGCCACGCTCCCACCACGTAACCGCCCGGAAAACGCGGATATCGCGCAACCGTGTGACCCTTCTCTCGGCGATCCGCGTCCGCCGCACAACGAGTCACCGAACATGTTCGTTTGGTTCTGCGTTTCAGGAAGTCGACCATCGGCGACGCCGTTCGACGACGGTCGGCGCTAGCCCGTGAGTTCGCCAGCCCGGCGCGACGTTCCGGACCCAAGAATTACCCGCGCGTCCTCGTGCAGCAGTGTGTTGCTGGCGATGGCACTGCTTCCCCATGGCCCGTGCTCGCCTTCCAGGGAAGTGAACGTTCCGCCGGCCTCCACCACGATGGGAACAAGAGCCGCCATGTCGTAGATTTCCAACTCCGGTTCGGCCGCGATGTCCACCGTGCCTTCGGCGACCATCATGTAACTCCAGAAGTCCCCGTAGGCGCGTGAGCGCCAGCAGGTGGTGGCGAGCTGATGGAAGGATTCGGCCTGTCCGCGCTCCTGCCAGCCGGTGAGAGATGAGTAGGAGAGGGAGGCATCCTCGATCTTGGAGACTGCGGACACACGCAGCGGCTCGGCGTTGTTCTCGCCGATACGGACGAAAGCCCCCATGCTCTTGGCGGCCCACCAGCGCCGTCCCAGGGCGGGCGCCGAGACGACGCCGAGGATTACTTCGCCGTTGGACTCCAGAGCCAGAAGGGTGGCCCACACCGGCACTCCGCGCACGAAGTTCTTGGTGCCGTCGATGGGGTCGAGAATCCAGCGCCGAGCGCTGTGTTCCAGCGAACCGCCTTGCTCCTCGCCGTAGATCTCGTCCTGCGGGCGGGAACGCGCCAGAAGGTCGCGGACGATTTGTTCGGCATTCTTGTCCGCATCCGAGACCGGGGTGAGGTCGGGTTTGGTTTCCACAACGAGGTCGCTCGAGCGGAAGCGATCCATGGTGAGTTGGTCCACCCGGTCAACGATGCTGAGCGCCAGCAGAAGATCCTCGGAAAGGCTGAAGTTCATGAAGTGCTCCAATTGGTGTCTCGTCCGGCGCCCAGTAGTCGTCGAAAGGAAGCGACGCGGGCTTTGAGGCGATTGTCGGTGACTTCGGACAGGGCGCAGTCGAGTGCGTCCTCGGTGTGGGGACAGCCACGGGGGCACTCCTGCGCCACCTCGGCCAGATCCGCGAAGCCGCGCAACAGATCGTCGGGCCTCACGTGCGCGAGACCAAAGCTGCGCACCCCCGGTGTGTCGATGATGCGTCCGCCCTCGTCGAGGGCAAAGGAGACGGCGGATGTGGAGGTGTGCCGCCCCTTGCCCGTCACCTCGTTGACGTGTCCGACGGCGCGGGCGGCTTCAGGAATCAGCGCGTTGATGAGCGTGGACTTGCCAACCCCGGAATGGCCCACGAGGACCGTCTCGTGCCCCGCGAGTGCTTCGCGAAGCCCGCCCAGATCCACTTCAGCGGCCTCCGGGTCGCTGAAGTTCGGAATGTCCGGTGCCATTGAACTGAGATCGGTGACGTAGGCGGGCAGACCCAGCGGTTCATAGTGGCCCAGAAGATCGGAAGGATTGCCGAGATCGGCCTTGGTGAGCACCAAAAATGGGGTCATGCCAGCCACGTAGGCGGCAACGAGACAACGGTCAATCATCCCGGGTCTGGGTTCGGGATGTGCCAGCGCCACCACGATGGCCAGCTGGTCCGCATTCGCCACGATGACGCGCTCTCGTCCGTCGCCCTCCTCGGTGGAACGGCGCAGCTCGGAGGTACGCTCCTCAACCTTGACGACTCGGGCGAGGGTGTCCTTGCGCCCGGACAGATCTCCGTTGACCCGGACCCTGTCGCCCACCACGATGGCGCGGCGTCCCAGTTCCCGGGCTTTGACCGCGGTGAGCTCCACTCCGTTGTCGAGAAGAAGATGAGATCGTCCGCGATCCACTCCGATGACCTGTGCGAGAGGTTCACCCGAATAATCGGGCCGGATCTTGCTGCGGGGCCGGGATGCTCGACCGGGCCTGACTCGAACGCGTGGATCATCCGTGCCGATATCGCGCCGCACTGTCAGAGATCACCGACCTTGTCCGCTGACATGTCAGCCTGACTGGACAGCGGTATCTCGTGAGGAGTCGCTTGGATGCTTGCGTTGCCGGCAACGAGATCGGACCACATCTGCGGGAACTGGGGGAGAGTCTTCGATGTCGTCTCGATGTTGACGACGTCGACGCCGGGCACCCGTAGACCGATCACCGCGGCAAACGTGGCCATTCGGTGATCCTCGTAAGTTTCCACGGTGGCCGCGTGAAGTGGGGCCGGTTCGATGATGAGGTCGTCGCCCGTGACCCGGGCCCTGCCTCCCAGACGGCCGAGTTCCGTGGTGATGGCGTTGAGCCGATCGGTTTCGTGTCCACGCAGCTGACCAATGTTGCGCAGTGTCGAGGTCCCGGTGGCAAAAGCGGCGACCGAGGCAACTGTTGGGACGAGTTCCCCGACATCGTGCATGTCGAGATCCAATGGCAGGATCTCCTTCGGGCCGGTGAGGATGAGACGTCCCGAGGCGGTTCGTGCATGAGCTCCCATCCGAGTGAAGATGTCGCGCAGGGTGTCGCCAGGCTGCTGTGTGGTGCGCGGCCATCCCGGAATCTCGATGGTCCCACCGGTGACCATGGCGGCTGCGAGGAAAGGTCCCGCATTTGACAGATCGGGCTCGACTTCGACGTTGCCGACGTCGGGTACTCCGGGCAGAACCAGCCAGCGCACGGCCGGATGCCCCGGACGCACGGGGCCAGCATCCTTGGGGAATGTGAAGACTTCGATGCCTGCGTCGCGCAGCACTTCGACTGTCATCTCCAGATGAGGTGAGGAGGGGATGGTGGCGCCCACATGACGCAGCTCGAGTCCGTTGGCCATGCGCGGCGCAGCAAGGAGGAGTGCCGAAATGAACTGTGAGGAAGCCGACGCATCAATTTCGATCCTTCCGCCCTCGACCGTCCCGGTCCCGTGCACCGTCACTGGCAGTACACCGTGACCCCGGGCATCCACCGCATGATCAACGCTCACGCCGAGCTTCTTGATTGCCTGAAGAACGGGATCCATGGGGCGGACGCGGGCCGCGGCGTCGCCGTCGATCATCACGTCCCCCTTGGCCAGCATTGCGACCGCGGGAAGAAAACGCATGACTGTTCCAGCCAACCCTGCCTGGATCCGTGCGCCGTGCAGGGGCGCGGGGTAGACGAAGAGCTCGTGGTCGTAGAACTCGAGGCCCACGCCCATGGACTCGAGTGCCTGCGCCATCAAAATGGTGTCGCGAGCCACCAGTGGTTCGCGGATGACCGAGGGTTGGTCACCGAGCGCGGCCAACACAAAGAAGCGATTCGTCAGAGACTTTGATCCGGGGATGCGGATCGATGAGTTCAGTGGCTCGGGGTGGTGTGGAGCGGACCAGACATCGCTCATGAGGCCTTGCCTTTGGTGAGCTGGGCCTTCTCGATCTTGGCGACGCGAGCCTGCGCGTTCGCGCGCTCGCGATTACGCACGGCAGCAATCTCCTGACGACGCTCCTGTCTGTGGATGCGCCGCCATGAAAACGACGGCTTGCCGGCCAGATCGGCGGCGGCGAGCAGCACTCCTCCCAGTAGTCCGGCCGCAGAGGTGAGCCCCAGCAGATCCTTGCGGCGCTCTGTTCCCTTGTGAAGCCAGACCGGGTTGTTGGCGATGGAGACCGGCACCTGCGTGACGGCCAGAATGGCCGCACTTGTACGAGGCATCTTGCCTGTGGCCAGAGCAGCTCCACACAGAATGTTCGACAGGCCGAGGGCACGGGTTGCGCGGTCCACTTGCTTGGTAGTGACCGGATATCCGGCCTTCTCCGCCAAAGGAGTCAAGGTCTCGGCGCGCTCACGGTGAGACGCGGGCCGAACGAGTGCGTCCATCCCGGAAACGAGGAAGGGAGTGGCCAGTAAGGGTCGGGCGAGGGCGCGCAGAATGCTCATGCATTATTCCTACCGCAATTGGGATAGAAAGTCGCCTACCGCGCGAAAAACACTCCCAAATCGTAGTGTAGGGATGGTGAATTTCGCTCTGTGGGCAGAGGCTGGGATGCGAGGCAGCGGGCTGGAGAGGAGGGTGGGCCTTGTCGCCGTCGTCGTTGTGACCCGGGTTGTGGGGACAAGTGACCGCGAGTTCAAGACCATGATCTCGGAAAAGATGTGGACGAGCGCCCACCCCGGGCTGCTTGGTGTGCGTTTCCGGGTCCCGGGGACGGGAATGCATGGTGGCCCGTGAGCGTTGACCTCAAGGACGGAGCGACAAAAGGCGGCTAATCTAGAACATGATGAGCACCGATACCCTTGACACTGCACCGGTGGAGGATGCGGCACAGCGCGCGGAACGTTTTCAGCGTGAGGCACTGCCCTTCCTCGACCAGTTGTACGGCGCCGCGATGCGGCTGACGCGCAATCCTCAGGATGCCGAAGATCTGGTTCAGGAAACGTACGCCAAGGCGTTCGCGGCCTTTCACCAGTATCAGCCCGGCACCAATCTGAAGGCGTGGCTGTACCGAATTCTCAACAACACCTTCATCTCCAATTACCGCAAGGCACAGCGTCAGCCCAAGAAGACTGACGCGGCTGAAGTGGAGGATTGGCAGGAATACGAGGCGGCCAGCCACCAATCGACGGGAATGGTTTCCGCCGAGGCCGAAGCCATCGAGAATCTGCCGGACTCGGAGATACGTGAGGCGCTGGCCAAGCTGCCGGAGGACCGCAGAATGGCGGTCTATCTGGCTGATGTTGAGGGTTTCTCCTACCAGGAGATTGCCGAGATCATGGATACGCCGATCGGAACCGTCATGTCGCGTCTACATCGCGGGCGGCGTCAGCTGCGAGAACTCCTTGCGGATTACGCACGGGAGCTCGGCTACGGGAAGGATCAGAAGTGAGCCAGGGGGAAATGTCCAAGCAACAAGAGGACAGTGAGATCGAGCGAATCGAGAAGCGAGAGCGACTCGAGGAACCGGGACGCATCGAGGAGATCGTCCATCAGGTGGAGCAGAAGCTGCGTGACCATGCGGATTCGGGTTGCTCCTGTGAGGAGGTCTCCGATCACCTGTTCGAGCTTCTGGATGCCCAGATGCCTCAGGAGCAGGCTGCAAGACTGCGCAAGCACATGGAGACCTGCCCACATTGCAACCGATTGGTGGAGGCGGAGACTCACGTTCGTGAGATTCTCAAGCGCTCATGCTGTGAGTCGGCGCCGTCCACACTGCGGATCAGAATCACCCAGCAGATTGCAGTTTTCCGGTCAACGACGACGTAATCCGTCAATGACGCAGCCCGAAGTGTGAATGGTTGCCATTTACGACTGAGGGTCAGGAAGTTGTTTGTGGGTGAAGCCCCTGTCGTGCGAGCTTGCTCGTACGGATGAGGATGAGGAAGTCGGCTGTCATCGAAGATGCACGACGACGAATTGGCGTCCGGTTCGAGGCGTTGTCACCTGGAGGGCGTCTGGCCGTGACTCCTTCGGAACCAGAATTGGCCAATCGTGGGGTTCGAAGCGCGTCGCGAGGCTTCAGATGATCCGCTGAGATGTTCTGCTTGCAGCTTCCCATTCCGTGACAGGTGCTACACGGCGGCGGCCGCCCAAAATTGATAAGCTAGCATTCTGCCGTTTGTTCAAATGAGGCGGCACCCAATAGAAGGAGACTCAGATGAGCAGGCGTGGACGTAAGCGTCGCTCTCGTGCAGGGAAGGCCGCTAATCACGGCAAGCGTCCCAACGCATGAGAGCCACAGGCCCGGATCATTGATCCGGGCCTGATTTTTATTGTTTGCGCAGCCTTCGGCCCTTGGCACCAAAGTCCGGCACTCGAAAGAGTGCCGGACTTTCACCGGGCTCGGTTGCCCGAGCCATGGGTGTGGCCGTCTTGCTCATGCCCGCGTCGTGCATACATCCACGACCATACGACGTGCTTCTGGCTGGGCAGGGACAAGCTCCTTGAGTATCACGGACTTCCTTTTCTTTCCACTGCTGTCTCCTGGGGTGCTCAGTCGATTGCGGTTCGTTTCGCCGCCGCCAAACCCGCATCGAGAAGTTCGAGAATGTCATCGGCATCTTCGATACCCACGGCGAGGCGCAGAAGGTCATCGGGTATCTGGGCAGCAGCGCGGTCGGCGGCGCTGAAAGGTTCGTGCGTCATTGTGGCTGGCGTGCAGATGAGAGACTCGACGCCGCCCAAGCTCACCGCGTATCCGATGAAGCCGAGAGCGTCGAGGAAGGCACGTCGGTCGAGTGAGGGATCGAGTTGGAATGAGATCACCGCACCAAGACCGCGTGCCTGGCGGGCGTGGATCTCGGCCTGCGCGGGACTCCGACTTCCCGGATAGTTCAGGGCCACAATCTCACTGCGGCTTGAGAGGAAATCAATCGCCCGCAAGGTGGTTTCCTGCTGGCGTTTCAGCCGTACATCCAAGGTTTTCACCCCACGCAGAAGTGAATACGAGTCGAACGGGCTGAGCGCGGGACCGAAGGTCTTGCGATAAAACGTCACTTCTTCGTGCAGTGCCGGGTCGTCTGTTACCACGAGTCCGGCGAGAAGATCGCCGTGTCCGCCAAGGTATTTCGTGGCTGAGTAGACCACTACGTCGGCACCCTCTTGAAGTGGACGCTGCAAGAGGGGTGTCATGAATGTGTTGTCCACGGCCAGAAGGGCGCCGCGCGCGTGAGCGACCTGTGCCAGGCGAGAGACATCGAATACCTCCAAGGTGGGATTGGCGGGAGTCTCGATGAAAATCAGCTTCACGTCATCGTCGATGTCCCCCGGCGTCAAATTGTTGAGGTCATCCACGAACTCAAAATCAATTCCCTGACGTGGAAAGTAGCGCGTCACATAACGGTAGGTTCCGCCATAGAGGCCGCGGCTGAGGAGAACTTTGTCCCCGGGCGAAAGCAATGAGAAAACTGATGCGGTGGCAGCCATTCCCGTCGAGGTGAGGGCAGCATGCGCAGCGTCTTCGAGGCTGGCGAGAAGGCGTTCGGCAGCGTTCCGCGTAGGATTGCCTCCGCGTTGGTAGACATACTCCCCGTGGGTACCATCTGTGGGCTGCTCGAATGTGGAAGACAACTGGATGGCAGGCAGTACTCCACCATCTGGAGAATGCCCGGAACCGTGAATCAAACGCGAATTAATACGCATGGATATCCTTTTTCGCCGCGAAAGCGGCATCGATAGGGGTAATTGTCGTGGGACAGGTGCAAGTCCACCTCTGGGAGCGCTCTACCAATTCGTCGAAAATATCGATGATTCCGCAGCGTCATGGGGTTTTATTCTGACTTTCTTGAAAGACATGACGGGCACCGGGGTGGCGTGAAGCCGTTGGAATGGGACCACGCCTGAAGCCCTCCGGGCTGATGTTCCCATGGTGACATCGCTTGTTTTCAGTGGGTTGCCTCCGGGATCCCGCTCCCGGAGGCAACCCACTCATGTCACCAAGTTGGGATCTCTGAACCCATGGACTCGTTGTTCATCAGGTCGCGCACGTTGTCCTGATGGTAGGCCTCGACGATCTTCTTGTAGGTCTCGCTGTCCTTGTCCTCCGTGCGGGCGACGAGCACGTTGATCCAGGGTATGTTGACATCGAGTTCAGGGTCGGGGTCAAGCTTGAAGATCGAATCATCCTCAACGCTCTTTCCGAAATCCACCACGGCGTTTGCGTTGGCGATGCCAGCAGCGGCATCGTCCAACGAACTCATGATCATGTTGCGATCAGAGGGGACGATTTCGATGTTCTTGGGATTGCTGGTGATGTCCTCTTCGGCGGGGTAGACGCCGTTGGTGGGATCGTTTCTTTCCGGATCGATTGTGATGATGCCGGCCTGCTCCATGACGATCAGTGCACGGCCGCCGTTGGTCGGATCATTCGGAATGAGGAACTTGTCGCCATCCTTCAGTTGCGAGACATCTTCGATCTTGTTCGAATAGATGTTGAATGGGCTGATGTATGTTTCACCGACCACCGTGAAGTCGTAGCCCTTCTCCTGAATTTCGCCATTGAGGAAGGCATAGTGCTGCTGAGCACTCAGATCCACGTCGCCGGCGGCGAGGGCCTGATTGCCCAGGACCGCGCTCTTCATCGGCACGGTCTCGATCGTGATGTTGGCACCGGCCTCCTCCAGATTCTTGTTCACCTGATCCCACAATGGTTCGTCGGTGGCGGTCGTGAGCGACACCTTGACGGTGGTTGTGGTTTCGGACGAACCGCCGCTCGAAGACCCGCATGCCGCTGTGAACATGAGACCCAATGCCGAGGCCATGACGAGGCCGGCTCGTGTACCTGATGCAAGGCGTGACTTAATGTTCATTCTTTCTCCCTGTGATGGTCCCGATGGTTTGGATGATGGTGATGAATATCAGCAGCACTATGACGGCCGCCATGATGACATCAAGCTGGTTGCGTTCGAAGCCGTATCGGATGGCGTAATCTCCCAAGCCGCCCGCACCGATTGCCCCGATCACGGCTATCTCCGAATTGAAGCTGATACAGGAGATCGTGGTGACTCGGGCAAGTCCGGCCCTGCTCTCGCGAAGATACACATGCCACATGATGGCGAACGGACCGAAACCCATGGACTGTGCGGATTCGATCAATGTTGGATTCAGCCCGTTGAAGACGGATTCGACCTGTCGTGAGAAAAACGGTGTTATGCCGACGATCAGCGGGAATATAGCGCCTTCGACGCCAATGGCGGTGCCGGCGATCAGCCTGGTGAGTGGGAACAGAAGGGCGATCATGATGACGAATGGGATGGAACGGCACAGGTTGATGAGCTTGTCGAAGAATTCGAACACGGGCCTGTTCTCCAACAGTCCGCCGCGTTTCGTCACCGTGAGCAACATGCCGAAGAAGATTCCGAGCACGAACCAAAACGGTGCCGCGATGACGAACATCTGCAAGGTCTGGATCAGGGCCTTGTAGAACGCACTCGGGTTCGCAACCACATTGGGAAACAGATTCTCCAATACCGTCATCTCGCGCCTCCTTCGGTGGCATTGTTGCGGGGGTCATCAGTGTTCGCCGTGTTGTCACGGGTGTCTGCGACCTTGAGCACCGTTGGCCTGATGCCCTTGCCTGCAAGAAAATCGAGTGCATGATTGATCTGCAGATCAGTTCCCGAATACTTCGCGATCATGCTTCCCAACGGATAGGAATCCACGATGTCGAGCGAAGCGTAAAGAATGTTGATGCTCAGTGAGAACCGTTGGGTGATGAGAGAGACCAGCCCCTCGGAGACGGTTTTGTCGATGTACTGCATGTGTACCAGCCGTTCGCCCGGAGCTACCCGCATCACCGGCGAATCCTCTTCTATGAGTTCCAAGATTCCGTTCAAACCAGTTGAGTTGTACACGAAGCGTTGCGTGAGTTCGGCCTTGGGATCCGAGAAGACCGTGAAGGAATCCCCCTGTTCGATGATCTTGCCCTGGTCCATCACCGCCACATCTGTGCAGATTTCTTTGACGACGCTCATCTCATGCGTGACCACGATGATGGTCAGCTGCAACTGCTTGTTGAGCTGTTTGACCAGCTTGAGAATCGTTTTTGTGGTGTCGGGATCGAGTGCGCTGGTTGCCTCGTCAAGTAGGAGTACTTTCGGGTGATTGGCAAGAGCTCGAGCTATTGCCACACGCTGTTGTTGCCCGCCGGACAGCTGCCTGGGGTATGCGTGCGCACGATCCTGAAGTCCGACGAGCTCGAGTAGTTCCGCAACTCGTTTTTTCTTCTGTGCCGCGGAGAGTTTGGATTTTCTCAATGGCAGCGCGATGTTGTTGGCCACGGTTCGTGACGGCATCAGATTGTATTGCTGAAACACCATCCCGATCGACTCGCGCAGAGTGAGAAGTTCCTTGGACGCGAGATCCGGAATGGAGCGTCCGAGGACCTTGAGGTTTCCACTATTGGTGGTCTCAATACCATTGAGGCATCGCACGAGCGTGGATTTTCCGGACCCGCTCAATCCGATGATGCCGAAGATCGAGCCCTCTCGAATGGACAGATCCAGACCTTTGAGCACGGGATGTGAACCTTTGCCCGTTGTGAATGTTTTCTTGAGATCAGATATCTCGATGATGTTGTGTGTCATCTGCAGGTGAGCTTCCTCCCGGTCGTCGAACCGAGGGTTGTTGTGGGGGCCGGACTGCGGAGTTCTGGTGCTCATGTGTCCGTGAGCCGGAATCTCGATGCTGTCGACTCCACGTGCTTTGCAAAGGAGGGGTCTGAGAGGGGCTTTTCACAGGTCGTAGTCCAGGTACACGACGTCGGGTCGCGTGTTCCACCCCCGCCGTTTCCAGAACTCCTGCCCCTCAATGTTGTCGGCGACCACCAGGATGCCGATTTTGATGATTCCGACCGCCTTGAACACGTCGTAGATCCTGTTGACGAGGGTGGTCCCCAGTCCGCGCCCGCGCCATTGCTCGTCCACGGCCACATGGTAGAGATATCCCTTTCTGCCGTCCGTTGCGCTCAGTGCGGTCGCGACCACGTTGTCGTCGTCGTCAACCGCGACGAAACAGCTGCTCGGATTCTTCGACAGCAGTAGGGCGATGCCACCGTAGGTGTTGTTCAGCGAGTGCAGGTGCATACCGGGCGTGCGCAGCCACAGAGCGTATGCCTGCTCGTAGTCCTCGGGTTGCATGCGCCGGATGCGTGCGTGTGGTCCCATGGCGTTCATCCCTTCCACGTGATCTCATGTGTGCTTGTGCCGCCCCTGATGATGGTCAGGGCGTCGTCGAGCGACTGCTGAGTCATGTTGCGAACCGCAATGTCAGTGAAGAACGCAATGTGCGGGGTGATCACGACGTTCGGCATAGCAGCCAGACGCTCGTAGGCGGCGTGGTTGAGGTTTGTGCCGGGTGGGAACGCGTGACCGAACAGCGGAGCCTCGTCTTCGATCACGTCGATGGCTGCACCGGCTATCTGGAGGCGTTCCAGCGCCTCGATCAGTGCCACCGTGTCCACCACCGGGCCACGGGAAGCGTTGACGAAGTACGCGGTTGGTTTCATGAGGCCGAAGCTGGCGGCATCGATCAGATGGTGTGTGGTGGAGTCGAGGTAGGTGTGCATGCTCACCACGTCGGATCGGGCGAGCAGCTCGTCCTTGTCCACGTAGGTGAGTGTCGCATCGAGTTCGCGGCGTTCGACGACGTCGTTGCCGAGTACCTGAGCCCCCAGCGCCTTGAAGATGCGGGCGAGCGCCGAACCGATTCGGCCAACCCCGATGATGCCGATCGTCAGTTCACTGATCTCGGGCGAGATCAGGCCGCGCACGTCGAAGTCATTGCGAGCGCCGCGTTCGTCGAACTGTGGGATGTGGCGGACAAGCCGGAGAATGTGGGTCAGCGTCAGTTCTGCGACGGCCCTGGGCGAGTAGGACGGCACATTGGTGATGCGTATGCTGTTCTCTTGGGCGGCCTTCAGGTCGATGGTGTCCACGCCCGCGGAACGTACGGCGATTTGCCGGATACCGTATTCTCTCAGCCGCCTGTAGAAGCCGGGATCGCTGCTCGGTGCGCTCCGCTGCTTGTACGAGATGCCGTCGAAGCCTTCCACGGCGGGAAGAGTCTCGTCGTGCAGCTCGAAAGGGAAACATTCGACGTGGACCCCGTGTTGCACCGCCCATTGCTGAACGAATGGGCGTTCCTCGTCAAGCGTGTGGTAGAAAGCGATGGATGTCATGGTTTCCTTTGGGTGATGGTGGGGATCGTGATGTGTCCGTTCGACTGACCTCCGCTGTCCTCCACGAAGCTGCGGAGCCTCTCGGCCGCCTCGTGCAGAGTGGGTAAGTCGGCCGCATAGCTCAGCCGGAAATGACGCGACGTCCCACTCGTAAATGCTTCTCCGGGGATGCACGCCACCTTGGCTTGTTGGGCCATGAACCGCGCGTAGTCGTAGCCACTGCCCGCAAAATGTTCGGGCACCTGCACGTACAGGAAGAACGCACCCGAGGGCGGGACCGTGACGAGGCCCATGTTGGTGAGTTCCCCAAGTAGGAAGTCGCGTCTGAGCCGGTACTGCGCGACCATGCGGTCTATCTCGTCGTCACCATGTTCGTAGGCTGCCTGAGCGGCATCCATGGTGAACGTGGCCGCGGTGGCCACATGCGTTTGGTGGACCTTCGCCAACAAGGGGGTGAGGGTGTGTGGCGCCGCGAAGAATCCCAGACGCCATCCCGTCATGGCGAAGCATTTTGACGTGCTGTCGACGACGATGGTCCGATCCGGGGCGAAGCTGCTGATCGATGGGGCCGGCCCGGCGCCGTAACTGATTTCCGCGTACACCTCGTCGCTGACCACGGTCACGTCGTATCGTTCGATGATTTCGGCGAGGGCCTTGAGCTGTGTTTCCTCCAAAGTGACGCCAGTGGGATTGGACGGTGAGTTCAGCATCAGCACGACGTCACGTCCCCGGGCGTTGCGCAACGCTCGCTCCAAGGTGTCGGGGTGCAGAGCAAACCCTGTCGCTGTGGTGTCCAGTTCGATGAGTTCAGCACCATTCAGCGTCGCGAGGGTGGCATACAGTCCGAATCCGGGGGTGGCATACAGTAGTAGCGCATCGGGATGCAAGAGGGCGGTCAGCACACTGCTGATGGCCTCGCTGGCACCCTCCGTCACGATGATGTCTTCCGCAGGGAAGTGTAGGCCGCGGCGACGTTCGAGATGGGCGCTGATGGCTTGGCGCAAGCCCGGGGTGCCTGCATTGGGTGCGTAATGGGTGCGGTTGCGGCCCAGCGCATCCACAGCTGCCCGCGTGATGAATTCGGGTGTGGCGAAGTCGGGTTCGCCGAGCGTGAGTTTCAGGATGTTTGGTATCGATGAGGCTTCCTGGTCGAACGTGCGAATGAGGGATGTCGTCAGAGCGTGGACCTGGGGTATCACTTTGCGGGCCTGGTCGAAACCGGTTGTGGACGTGGTGTCCTTGTTGCTGTGAGTCATGCTGAATCGACCTCCGATTGGCCCATACGCGGCGCACGATTCCCCAACGGGCTCGGTACTGGATGCATGTCTGGTGCGAGCAGATCCAAACGCCGAGCCGTGGAACGCAGTTGCCCGTACGTTTCCCGGTCCACGGTCAGAGTGTTTGCGTACTGTGCCTCGTAGGCGCGTTCCTTGTCTCCGGGAACCAGAACCGGGTGACCGTCGGACGAGGGGAGAGAGCGCAGCCTCTCAAACAGGGCCCCCAACCGTTCGGTGACCACGTCGGAGCCTCCGAATGCGTCCAGTTCGACGGCGCTGAACCAGTGGCAGATCTGCCGTCCCCCCAGATCGAGGGACGAAAGCCCTCCCGCAAGAACACCGGTGAGAATCTCGACGACGAGACTCAGTCCATAGCCCTTGTATCCCGAATCGATCTCCCCGATTCCTCCCAGTGGGGTCAGGCCGCCATGCTCTGCTTGGCGAATGTTTGCCAGTGCGTCGTTGGCGTCGTGCTCGATATCGCCACGCTCGTCGACCGCCCAGTCTCCGGGGATCGGGCGGTCAGTTTTGGCGAGGATTTCAATTTTCCCCAAGGACGCCGTGCATGTGGCCGCGTCGTAGACGATCTGCCCTTCTCCCGATCCGACTGCGAAGGCGATTGGATTGCTGCCCAACGCAGGCACGCTCGCGTGGGTGGGTAGCACCAACGGGCTGCTGTTCGAGGCCACGATGCCGATCAGACCTTGGTCGGCCGCCATGCGCGCATAGATCCCGGCGGCGCCGAAGTGGTTCGAATCTCGGACTGCAACCATGCCCACCCCATGTTTGCGTGCCTTGCGGATGGCCAGATTCATGGCATCGCGCGAGACAAGCTGCCCCATGCCGTCGTGGCCGTCCATTACGGCGCAGGCCTTCCTGTCGCTGACGATCGTGCAGGAAGCAGCGGGATTTATGGTGTGGTGGCGCAGCTTTTGGTCATACATGGCGACCCGCTGTAGTCCGTGGGAAACGATGCCCCGCCGATCGGCATCAATGAGGGTCTCTGTGATGAATACGGCGTCCTCATGCGCGAAGCCATGACGTTCGAACATCTGCGTGAGGAAGGTAATCAATGCGTTTGCGGAGATTTTCACATGGGAAGTCATCCGTTTCGGTTCCCCTTCTCTGATGGGTTTGGGCGGCATGATGGTTGGGGACATCAATGACCCCTTGGCACATGGCAACAAACCAACGGGATTTGTGGGTGAGAAAATGATGAGTATTCGCCCGGACAATCGTGGTGTTGATGAGAGCGACGTTGACCGGTTGGTCGTTCGGAAGTCTCTCGTGTGCTGTAAGGCCTCGTCGGACTGGGAGGGTCACCCTTGACGGCTGAGTTGGACTCTCGGACATTTCTGACCGACAGTAGTTACCGCCCTATGGCAAGAAGCAGCTGCGTTTGGACCCGCTTTTAACGACAACACATTCGTCCGCGTGCGATCTCAAGCACAGCGGTGGGAATGTAGGTATGTCCGTCCATGAGGGAACTCTATAACTCTCATGAAATGGCGGGAATCAGTTCCGAATCGTGAGATACATACCGGTTTAGTGGGTTTTAAGAGGTGGTTGTTGTTCCTCGCGAGGGGGAGAAGTATGAATGAAGTCGAGTCCTGCCTGAATCGGCGAAAACCACTCCACTCAGGCCGAGGCCGGTGGAACACCCAACCATTCGTTCCATCCGTTGTGGAGAACGAGCCACGCCATGAGGCCGTAGCCGGCCTGTCGCGGCGCATAGCTTCCTGAGATCAGAGTGTCCGTGTTCCACTGCTCATGGGTGACCAGGGGAGTGTAGGTATCGACGAAGGGGACGCCTCGGCGCACGCACACGTCCTTGTATGCACGAGTCAGATCGGCCTGAATCTTCTGAGGAATGTCACGGCGCGGGGGAGGTCCGACCACGAATGAGCGAAGGCGCATTCTGTCCGCGGAGTCGAGAAGGTTAGCAAGATGAAGGCGGGTCCGTGCGAGCGTCTGGCTGGTGTCGAGGTCGTGCGATCCGAGGCCGATCACCAGCCTGCAATCCAGCTCGGAAGAGACACGGCGCGAGACTTCATCTTCCCAGCGCACGGCGAGATGGGCGGTGTCCTCTCCGGGAACGGCCAGACTCATCCACAAAATGGGGGGCTCATTCGATGTTCTTGCCATGACCCGACCTGTCCAGCCCAGAGCCCGTGCGTCACCAAGGCCGGCGACAAGCTCGTCGCCCATGAATAGGATGCGGATCTGCGGGTCGTTCACACCACTACTTTGGCAGAAAAATGCTGCCTGTGCCTGATCCGTGCCGAAATATGTTCCGGTTGCGGCAATTCGTGTCTGTTGCGCGCGAAGCGGAAGAGCGTGAAAAAGCGCGGCCCACCCAGCGAGCGCACGACTGTCAACAGTTCGCGTGCAGCCCTCGGGTGGACCGCGGACGTGGTGGCGGGTGGTGCTACGCCTTCCTGAACGACTCCATCAGGATCTCCTGATTCTGGGCGCTGTGTTCCTTCCCTCGGCCGGTGGAGGGGGAGGCAGCGGCTGGGCGTGAGACCAGCGTGGGCATGATGCCCACACGGCGGAAGAGATTCAATGCGAAGTAGGACCACGGCCCCTGATTCTCCGGCTCGTCCTGCACCCAGTAGATCTCAGCCCCCGGATAGTTGGCCAGAACGTCATTGAGTTCGTTGACCGGGTCGGGATAGAGCTGTTCGATGCGGACAATGGCCGTGGAGCTGTCGCCAATCCGGGTGCGCTGGTCCAACAGGTCGTAGTAGAGGCGTCCCGAGCACAGCAACACCCTTTCAACATCCGTGATTGTGGAATCGACTTCATCGATCACCGGTAGGAAGCCACCCGTTGTGAAGTCATTGATCGAGGAGACGGCCGCTCGACGGCGCAGCAGCTGCTTGGGTGTGAATGTAACAAGTGGGGTACGCGGGCGCCGATATGCCTGGGCGCGCAGCATGTGGAAGTGGTTGGCCGGAGTCGAGGGCTGGCACACCCACATGTTGTCCTGCGCACACAGTTGCAGATAACGCTCGATCCGGGCGGAGGAGTGATCCGGGCCCTGACCTTCGAATCCATGCGGGAGCAGGAGAACCAGGGAGGAGCGTTGTCCCCACTTCTGCTCGGCCGAGGAGACAAATTCGTCAATGACGGTCTGGGCGCCGTTGGCGAAGTCGCCGAACTGAGCTTCCCACACCACCAGCGCGTCCGGGCGCTCCACGGAATAGCCGTATTCGAAGGCCATCACCGAGTACTCGGACAGTGCTGAATCGTAGATCCAAAACTTCGCCTGATCCTCGGTGAGTGCCCGCAGAGGGGTCCACTCGGCACCGGTGTTGTGGTCGTGTACGGTGGCGTGTCGCTGCACGAAGGTGCCGCGACGCACGTCCTGACCCGACATTCGCACCGGAAGCCCTTCGACGAGCAGGGAACCGAAGGCAAGCAGTTCGCCAAATCCCCAATCGATGTTGCCCTCGTGACTCATCTTGGCGCGACGCTCGAAGAGCTGGGCGATCTTGGGATGCAACGTGAAGCCCTCGGGGACCTGCAGATGAGCCTCGCCAATGCGCCCGATGATCTGTGCGCTGGTGGCCGATGTCCAGCCCACGAGGGTGCCTGCGTCCTCCTGCTGGGCGGCGGGAAGCTCGAGCCCGGCAATGGCGTCCTGCTGCCCCTTGTCAAGTGCCGCTTCAGCTTCCTTGACCTGGGTGAACGCATTGTCGAGTGAGGATTGGTACTCGTGCTCGGAGGCTTCCGCCTCCTCCGCAGTCAGTTCTCCTCGACCGATGAGTGCTTCGCGGTAGAGCTGCCTGGTGGTGCGCTTGGAATCGACGAGGGCGTACATGATCGGCTGGGTCATTGACGGGTCGTCACCCTCGTTGTGTCCGCGGCGGCGATAGCAAATGAGATCAATGATGACGTCCTTGTTGAACTCCTGCCGGTATTCGTAGGCCAAACCCGCCGCCCGTACCACGGCCTCCGGATCGTCCCCGTTCACGTGGAAGATTGGCAGCTGCAGGCCCTTGGCAATATCGGTGGCATAGTTCGAGGAACGGCCAGCCGTGGGGGCAGTGGTGAAACCGATCTGATTGTTCACGATGATGTGGAGGGTGCCGCCGGTCTTGTATCCACGGAGCTGGGAAAGGTTGAGAACCTCCTGAACCACGCCCTGCCCCGCGAACGCGGCGTCACCGTGGACCAGAATCGGAAGGACCGCATATCCGTCGTCGCCCAAATTCTGCAAATCCTGCTTGGCACGGACGATGCCCTCCAGAACACCGGATGAGGCTTCGAGGTGGGAGGGGTTGGCCGCCAGATACACACCGGTCTGGTCTCCATTCGGTGCGGTGTACACACCCTCGGTACCCAGATGGTACTTGACGTCCCCGGAACCCTGGACCGTGCGAGGATCGACGATGCCGTCGAACTCGGTGAAGATCTGCTTGTAGGACTTGCCCGCAATGTTCGTCAGAACGTTGAGACGCCCGCGGTGGGCCATCGAGATGGCAACATCGGGCAGGCCGTCGTTGGCTGCGTGGGCCAAGATCTCGTCGAGGGCCGGGATGAGCGACTCGCCGCCCTCCAAGGAGAAGCGCTTCTGGCCCAGATACTTGGTGTGCAGGAACGCCTCGAAGGCCTCGGCCTGGTTGAGCTTTGCGAGGATGTGGCGTTGCTTCTCCGGGCTGATCTTCTCGGGAGAGAGTTCCAGATGCGCCTGAAACCACTTGCGCTGGACCGGATCCGAGATGTGCATGTACTCGTAACCGGTTGTTGAACAGTAGGCGGAGCGCAGGCGCCGCAGGATATTGCGCAGTGTCATCGTGCGCTCATCCGTGAAGTCACCGGTGGGGAACTGGCGATCCAGATCCCACGAGGTCAACCCGTAACTGGCCAGTCGCAAATCCGGGTGACGCAATGGCCGGAAGGCGAGCGGATCGAGGTCTGCAATGAGATGGCCGCGGGACCGGTAGGAGTGGATGAGCCGCGCGATCCGGGAGGGACGATCCAACTCGCGATTGGCGTCGTACTCAATGTCCCGTTCCCAGGTGTACGGCTCAGCTGGAACGTGCAGGGAAATGAAGACGCGATCGTAGAATCCATCCAGCCCCAGGAGCTTGCGCTCCATGACGCGTAGGAAATCCCCCGACTGGGCACCCTGAATGATCCGATGATCATAGGTGGAGCTGAGAGTGAATACCTTTGAGACTCCCAACCGTGCCAGCGCGCCATCCGAGGTGCCTGAAAACTCTGCGGGGTAGACCATGGAGCCGACGCCCACGATCAGGCCCTGCCCCTTCATGAGTCGTGGTACGGACTGGGTGGTGCCCAGACCTCCCGGATTGGTCAAGGAGACAGTCGTTCCCTGATAGTCCTCCATCGTCAGGGCGTTGTCGCGACCGCGCCGCACGAGGCCTTCGTACTCGTTGAGGAACTGGTCGAAGGTCATCATCTCCGCGCCCTTGATGGAAGGCACCACCAGCGAGCGGGAACCGTCCGGGCGGTTGACATCGATGGCCAGACCGAAGTTGATGTGTTGGGGATGGTGGATCGAGGGTTTGCCTTCCACCACGGTGTAGGAGTTGTTCATCTCCGGCATCTGGACCAGTGCCTCGATGAGTGCGTAACCGATCAGATGCGTGAAGGATACCTTGCCACCACGCGTGGATTGCAGGTATTCGTTGATGAGTGCCCGGTTGTCGAACATGATCTTCGCTGGAATCTGCCGAAATGAGGTCGCCGTGGGGACCTCGAGCGAAGCATCCATGTTCGCCGCGACGGATTTGGCCGCGCCCTTGAGCCGTTCGGTCGTCTCCTCGCCCAGCGGTTGCTCGGACGGCGCCAGCTGGTAGTGCTCGGCGTAGGGAGTGAGTGCGGGCTGGGCGGCGGATCGCGGTGCGGGCGGAAGATCGGCTCGCTGCGTGGAGACCTCGGGAGAGGTCAAACGCGAATCGGACGTCCTGTGGATCGTGATTTGAGCCTCTGCCGTCTTGTGGGACAACGAGTCCGGTGTGTTGGGTACTTTGCCCGCATCCTCCCAACGTCTGAAAAGCTCACGCCATTGCGGTTGCACGTTCGAACGATCGGTGAGGTAGCTGGAGTACAGATCCTCAATGAACCCTTGGTTGGCCCCGAAATCTTCGGGATGCTGCTGTGTCACGTAATGCCTCATCTACGGGTGGGATGAACATATATAGAATACGTGACGTTCGTCCCAGAGTCCTAGCTGGCGCAAAGATCTGAAGAAGGTATTGCAGTGTCTTGAACGAGGCGATGCTCGGACGTGAAGGAGGCCGACACCGACGTAAAGAACGAGTGAACAGAACCTCGCCGCACCAGAGCGAAACATGGTGGCGCTGTGAACCCGGTGTGATCTCAACGGCTGAGCTGGACGAGGCATTTCCTCTCCACCCTCGGCCCGTTAGACTATGCCTCATCATGCTAGCCATATTGCCCAATATCCGATGAACGACATAGTTCTTCTTGCTCTGGGCGTGCTTCTCACGCTCGGCACCGCAATCTTCGTCGCAGCCGAATTCTCTCTTGTGGCCCTCGATCCGGCAACCGTTGCCGGGCAAGCGGAGAAGGATCCACGAGCACGGGTCGTCAACAGGGCCCTCCATCAACTTTCTCTTCAACTCTCCGCTTGCCAAGTGGGTATCACTCTCACCACGATTCTGCTCGGTTACGTGGCCCAGGACCCTCTCTCGCGGCTTCTGGACGGTCCGTTGCAGTCGATGGGGCTGGCCAGAGCAGCGGCCGTGGCGATTTCGGCGACTGCGGCGTTCGTGCTGGTCAACCTCTTCTCCATGCTTTTCGGGGAGTTGGTTCCGAAGAACATGGCGTTGTCCGGTCCGCTGCAGACCGCGGGCATGGTTTCGCGGCCACTACACATCTTCACAGTGGCGTTCAAGCCGGTCATCGTGGTGCTCAACGGGATGGCGAATTGGCTGCTGCGACGTTTCGGCATTGAGCCTGCGGAGGAGATGTCCGGAGCTCGTTCCGCCAGTGAACTCGGTGCTCTGGTGCGACGCTCCGCGGAAGCGGGCACTCTCGACGTCTCGACCGCTCGTCTGGTCACCCGATCGATCGGCGTGGGCCAGCTGACAGCGGTAGATGTCATGACCGATCGAGTCAGGCTGGAGACGCTGCCGGAGACGGCGAGTGCGGCCGACGTCGTCGCCCTGTCCCGAACCACTGGACTCTCGCGTTTCCCGGTGATTGGCGACGGCGTCGACGATGTCCGTGGTTTTGTGAATCTGCGGCGTGCGGTGGCGGTTCCTTTCGAACGCCGTGACGACGTGCAGGTGACGAGCAGTTCGCTCATGTCCCTGGCCCCGAGGGTTCCCGAGACCATGCGACTGGCCGAGCTCTTGGTGGATCTGCGCGATCAGGGCCTGCAGATGGCGCTGGTGGTTGACGAATACGGTGGCACGTCCGGAGTCGTGACTCTGGAGGATGTCGTTGAGGAGATTGTTGGCGAGGTGGCCGATGAACACGACCCACGCCGCCCCTCGGTTTACCGGACCGGTGCCGGAAGCTGGTCCGTTCCCGGTTCCCTGCGTCCGGACGAGCTGGCGCGCCTGTGCCCTGTCGATGTGCCGAACGATGGCCCCTATGACACCTTGGGCGGTTACATCATGCTCCGACTCGGACGCATCCCGCGCGAGGGAGATGTCGTCGCGGTGGACAATGCGCGTCTGCGGGTGGAAGCCATGGACGGACGGCGAATCGAACGGGTTCAAGTTTCGCTGCCCGACGAGGAAGAGAATCACTCGGGAATTGACGAGGGGGAGCACGCATGAGTCCCGGATATGCCCTGTCCGCGACAGTTCTACTTCTGGCGCTCAACGCGTTCTTCGTTGCTGCCGAGTTCGCACTGACGGGTTCGCGGCGCTCGCGGATTGAGCCCTTGACGGGTACATCGAAGGCAGCGCGCAAGGTGTTGTGGTCTATCGAGCATCTCTCGCGCATGCTCGCAGCCGCACAGCTGGGCGTGACCCTGTGTTCGGTGGGTCTGGGCGTTCTCGCAGAACCAGCCATTGCCAGGCTCATAGAGATTCCCTTGGAGGCAACCGGACTGACTCCGGCAGCGATTCACGGTATCGCCTTCATTCTGGCGCTCATCCTGGTGGTGGGACTGCATGTGGTGCTGGGAGAGATGGTTCCGAAGAACATTTCGGTGACCTTCCCGGAGAAGGCTGCGCTCAGGCTGGTTCCGCCCCTGCTGATCTTCGAGAAGATCTTCTACCCGGTCGTGGCTCTGCTCAACTTCTGTTCCTTGCTGGTACTGCGTCTGTTCGGCATAGAACCGAAGGATGAGGTGGCCTCCGCCTTCACCGCGGATGAGGTGGCCTCGATCGTGGAGGCCTCCGAGGCGGCAGGCGTGCTGCACGACGACCAGGGATTGATTTCCGGGGCGCTGGAGTTCTCGGACCATGACGTCAAGGACGTCATGGTGCCGGTGGCAGACGTTGCGGGTGTCGGTGCGGACGTGACGCCGGCCGATATCGAAGTTGCCGTGGCTTCCACCGGATACTCCCGTTTCCTGGTGCGCGACAATACCCGGAAGGTACGCGGCTATGTCCATCTCAAGGACGTGCTTGCCATTCCGGAGACTCGCCGCCACGATCCGATTCCCGCCTGGCGCATTCGAAGTCTGGTGCAGGTTGGCCCGGACGACGAAGTGGAGGCCGCGCTGAAGGTGATGCGTAGTTCCGGTACACACTTGGCCGGGGTGGTGGAACATGGCCAGCTCATGGGGATCGTCTTCCTCGAGGATATTTTGGAGGAGCTGGTCGGCGAGGTCCGCGATCTCATGCAGCGGGATTAGAGCGTCGATTGGGACTTAGGTACTGTTCGCGGGTTGATGTGGTGGCAAATCCATCTTTTGGCGTATATCCGCGGATTTTACCATCGTGAATATCAGTCGCAGGTGGATGTGCCTAGGTCAAGTCACAAGAAAATCTCGATTGGGACCTGCCGCACAATGTGGAGTAAATGGCGTGATTCGGCCATTTTTGCGGCTGTGGCAGCGCTAGATGGATCACATTGGATGGAGCCAGCGAGACCGTTCCGTTATCATTTTGTGATAGTTGGTGGCGCGGTGCTGCCGTTGAACGAATGGGAAACGAGTGGAGATAGTGGCGGCTGACGTTCTGATCCGGGATCAGGCCGAGTCATCTGAACTGCCCAGGCGTCGTCGTGCGCGACGTGACGAGTCATCGTTGACCCCGCAGCAACGTGAGCTCGCGCGCCGCATGGAGGCCGAATCCTCCCGCCGGAAGGCGATGCGTGAGGAAGCTCGAGAGTCCTCCCGTCGAAAGGCGTCCATCGCGCAGGAAACACTTGCCGAGAAACGTGCATCCGCGGCGAAGAAGCAGACCGTTGCGGAGCAAAAGACCGAAGTTCTCGCTTCCGAGGCAATTGGGGCGGCAGTCTCCGAGGGCCTTCGCCTCTCCCGCGTCGAGATGCGGCGCCGCGAGCGCCGCGCGGTCTGCGCTGACCAGAACTCCTCGGACATGGAAGGCCGGAACGTCGAAGGCGCCGGAGTTGGTCAGCCAGACGCCGTGATCTCCGTGCGCGAGTACGAGACCTACAAGAGGCCCTCCGTGGCACTGGAGCGTCCGATTGCCAAACCGGCCTCGCTACCGAAGACCTCAGCGCCGCGTAATCGTTCCCCCCGCAATCGCGTGCTGCAGGGAATGACGGTCTCTGCGCTGGCAGTGGCCGGTGTGGCGGTACCTGTTGTGGGCAACTTCGGTGGAAGTCAGGCCCAAGCCTCTCAACCACTGAGTTCCTCCCTGCTCGGCGGAAGCCCTCAGGATGTTCAGACTCCGGCAGCACTTACGGGAAGCCCGACGGCCGCCATTCGTTCCAGTGCTTTCGAGGCGGGGGAGCAGGCCAAGGCCAACCCTGTGAACGCGCAGTGTTCACCCGAAGGCGCCCAAGGGCTGCGGGCGGCTTTCATTCAGGAACAGCAGAACGTCGTCATCTTCCCGGTCCCGGCAGGAGCATATCGCCGCACCTCACCTTTTGGTCCACGCATCGATCCCTTCGGTGGTGGCTCGTCCTACCACGCGGGACAGGACTACGCGGCGGACAACGACACTCCCATCTACTCGATTGCCGACGGCGTCGTCGTTCATGCGGGCGGGAGTTTCGAGGGCAGGTCGGAGAACACCATCGTTGTTCGCCACGAGATCGATGGCAAGGTCTATGAGTCCTGGTACGTTCACATGTATGATCACGGAGTGCTCGTCAAGGAAGGCGACAGCGTCAAGGCCGGTCAGATGATTGGTCTTGTGGGTTCGAACGGAAATTCCACCGGCCCTCACCTCCATCTGGAGATTCATGATCCCTCACTTGCTGAGGGTGGAGAGCTCGCAGTTTTGCTGAATCCCGACGATTTCCTTTCTGAGCATGGAGCAGTGGATATCAGCGAAATGTGTGGCTAATGATTCGTCTCTACCCCTACGGTGAGGATCCACTTGTCATGGCCCATCGTGGCGGTGGCAATGAGCAGCCGGAAAACTCGATAACAGCCTTCGAGGCGATGCGCGATGCAGGCTTCACGTACATGGAGACCGATGCGCACGTAACGAGCGACGGCGTCGCCGTGATCTCCCACGACCCGATACTCGATCGAACCACGGACGGTTCAGGCCTTCTTTCCAACCACACTTGGCGCGAAGTGACGAAGCTTCGCGATGGGTCCGGAAACCGACTCCTGCGGGTTGACGAAATGCTGGACACCTTCCCGGAGATGATTTTCAACATTGATGCCAAGGTCGATGATGTCGCGCAGCCGCTCATCGATGCGATATGCCGTACCAACGCCGCAGGCAGGGTCTGTGTGGCGAGCTTCAATGAGAAGAGATTGCGCTTTGTCCGCAAGGAACTGCCGCAAGTCGCGACGTCGCTTGGTGTGCGGGCCATTGGCAAGCTCGTGGTCGCGTCAAAGCTGCCGCGAAAGCTGAGATCCAGAATGCTGCGCGCCGTGCCAGGCCCTGAGAAGCGCTGCGAAGTCGCGCAGGTTCCGATGGTCCACAGACACGTGAAGATCCTCAGTGAGGAGTTCGTGGATACTGCCCACAACCGCGCAATCGCGGTGCACGTCTGGACGATAAATGATCTGGATGCCGTGGATTCGCTTCTCGAACTGGGCGTAGATGGCATTATTACTGATGAACCCACTGCGGTCAGGGACCTGATGAGAGCCCGCGGCATCAGCCAGTAGGCCGTGGTGTCAGCCAGTAAGTTGCCAGCCCTTCGAAGAGAGTAAGCATGCCAAGCCTTGCCCCACTTCCCAACGCTGTAGAGTTTTGCCCCTGTCAAAGCGGAAAACTGTACGCGGATTGCTGCCGCCCGTTTCACGAAGGCGGGGCGGCACCCAATGCGGAGCTGCTCATGCGTTCGAGGTACTCCGCCCACGTCTTGAGGCTGGCGGAGTACCTGCTCGCCACGTGGCATCCCGCCTACCGACCGGACACTCTTGATCTGGAACCAGACCTGCAGTGGCGCAGGCTCGATGTCTTGGATTTCTCGGAGTTCGACAATCGGGCTGTGGTGGAGTTTCGTGCCCATTGGCGCAAGAAGATGGAACGTGGAATCATGCACGAGCGCTCAAGTTTCCTGCGAGAGGATGGCCGCTGGTACTACACGACCGGGATCCAGGTATAGGGGCGGATGGCGCGGTGGCGCCGACTCGTGATAGACACCAAAGAGCGCTGGGACGTGAGATCGCCGAGTGTTGGTTCGTGAATGAGAACACGGAGTACTCCGGAGTTCACAACGATGGCTCATGCCAAGACTGATGCTCGCCACCCGCGTTGGTGGCCTGCGCCACCCGTGTGCCGACAGCGGGGCCAGAAGCTGGTGACTTCAGGGTGGAAGAAGAACTGGTGACTTCAGGGTGGAAAAAGAAGATGCCCGGCAGTGACCTGTGATTGGTTTGCCGGGCTTTTCTTGGTTTGTACCCCGAACAGGATTCGAACCTGCGACCTTCTGCTCCGGAGGCAGACGCTCTATCCCCTGAGCTATCGGGGCGTACCGGTACATATTAGCAGAATTCACCTTGATCACAATTCGGGGGACTTCCCCACAAGTGCGTAGAATCGGAACCGTGACTCCAGAAGAACTCAGCAAGGTAATTGCCGCCCAGCTCGTCGCTGGGGTGGCCGACGGTTCCATCGCCATCGAAGGTGATCTACCCGAAGTGAAGGTTGAACGCCCCCGTTCCCGCGACCATGGTGATTGGGCAACCAACATCGCCATGCAGTTGGCCAAGCGAGCGGGAGTGAAACCGCGTGATCTCGCTGAACTCCTCGTCACCCGCCTCGAGAAGGTGGAGGGAATCGACTCCGCAGAGGTTGCGGGCCCCGGTTTCATCAATATTCGTCTGTCCGCGGGCGCGACCGGGGAACTCGCTCGCACGATCCTGACAGTTGGAGCGGCCTATGGTCGCTCTCATGGTGGTGCAGGGCACACCGTGAATTTGGAATATGTCTCCGCCAACCCCACCGGGCCCATTCACATCGGTGGTGCTCGCTGGGCAGCGGTGGGAGACTCCCTCGCCCGAATCCTCTCCTTCACCGGAGCGAATGTTGTGCGCGAGTACTACTTCAACGATCACGGCAACCAGATCGACCATTTTTCCTCCTCACTGCTTGCCCGCGCCCTGGGCCGCGAGGTTCCCACGGATGGGTATGGCGGCCAGTACATCTCCGACATTGCGGATACGGTCATCGCCCGGTGTGCCGCCGCGGGCGAGCCCGATCCCCGGACTCTGCCGGACGATGAGGCCCAGGAGGTGTTCCGCCGCTACGGTGTGGAGCTGATGTTCGAAGAGATCAAGAAGGCCCTGCACGAATTTCGTTCGGATTTCGACGTCTTCTTCCACGAGCAGTCCCTGCACGAATCGGGTGCTGTTGATCGTGCGATCGAGCGTCTGCGTGAGCAGGGAGCCCTCTTCGAGGATCAGGGAGCTTTGTGGCTGCGCTCGACCGAGTACGGCGATGACAAGGATCGTGTCATCATCAAGTCCGATGGTGAGAAGGCCTACTTCGCTGCCGACATCGCTTACTACCTCGACAAGCGCGAACGTGGTGCTGATCAATGCGTTTACATGCTGGGTGCCGACCACCACGGCTACATCGGCCGCATGTACGCGATGGCCCGTGCCTTCGGTGATCAGGCGGGAACCGGAGAGAATATGGAGATTCTCATCGGACAGCTCGTGAACCTCGTGCGCAATGGCGAAGCCGTGAGGATGTCCAAGCGTGCCGGTACTGTTGTCACCATGGAGGATCTCGTGGACGCCGTCGGTGTCGATGCGGCTCGATACTCCCTGGTGCGGGCATCGGTGGATACCACGCTGGAGCTTGACCTTGATGTCGTCGCTTCCCACAGCAACGAGAATCCGGTCTTTTATGTGCAGTATGCACATGCTCGCACCTGCGCCGTTTCCCGAAACGCGATGGAACACGGCGTCCTGCGTGAGGATGGATTCACCCCCGAGGAGTTGCAGTCTGCCGACTCGGAGTTGCTCGGCACCTTGGCAAGATTCCCCGATATTGCGGCTCAGGCCGCGACCCTTCGCGAGCCTCATCGCGTTGCCCGCTACCTCGAAGAGGTGGCAAGCTCATACCATACGTGGTACGCAAAGGCTCGAGTTACTCCTCGCGCCAACGAAGAAGTGACTGATCTGCATCGCACTCGCTTGTGGATCAACGACGCCGCGCGTCAGGTACTCGCCAATGGTCTTGACCTCCTGGGAGTTTCCGCGCCGGAGAAGATGTAGGAGAGGAACCCCATGACCAACCTCGAGAATCTCGCGGCTCCTGAACCCGACGGCTCCGTTTCGGGAGTATGGCCGACCACGGTCAAGAGGGTCGACGGCGAACTCCACATCGGTGGTGTCGGCGTCACCTCGTTGGTCAGTGAGTTCGGGTCCCCGGTATTCGTCATTGATGAGCAGGACATGCGTGACCGGGCCCGGGCGTGGAAGAACGCGATGGAAGAGGCCTTTGAAGACTTGGGCGGAGCCGAGGTTTTCTATGCAGGCAAGGCGTTCCTGAGTGTGGCAGTGGCCCGCTGGATGGCAGAGGAAGGACTCGCCATCGACACCTGCTCCGAAGGTGAGTTGCGTACGGCTCTCGTCGCGGGTGTCTCCGGAGAGAAGCTCGGTCTGCACGGCAACAACAAGTCGCGTCGGGAGATTGAGCTCGCCCTCGACTCCAACGTTGCGCATCTGGTTGTGGATTCTCTCGCGGAATTGGCTTTCGTCGAGGCCATCGCTGCCGAGCGGAACGCCACTGCCAAGATTGTGCTGCGTGTCACCACCGGTGTTCACGCGGGTGGTCACGAGTACATTTCCACCGCTCACGAGGATCAGAAGTTCGGACTGTCGATCGCGGCAGGTTCGGCGATTCGTGCAATAGAAGAGACCTTGGCGGCCACTCACCTCGAACTGGTGGGCCTGCATTCGCACATCGGCTCTCAGATTCTGTCTTTGGAAGCGTTCGCCGCAGCCGCAGAGGCCATTCTGGCCCTGCGTGCCCGGGCCGCCACGGCGTTCGGTGTGACGATCCCGGAGATTGACTTCGGTGGCGGCTACGCGGTGCGTTACACGGTTCTTGACGACGTTCCGCCGGCACCGATCGATTTCGCAAAAGCGCTGGCCGGTGCAGTCACCGAACACGTGATCGCCACCGGAATGCCTGCTCCAAGTGTTTCGATAGAGCCCGGACGTTCGATCGCGGCTCCGTCAGCGGTCACACTGTACTCGGTTGGCACAATCAAAACGGTGCAGCTCGATGAGGGTTCGCGCCGTTACGTGTCCATCGATGGCGGGATGAGCGACAACATCCGCCCCGCCCTTTATGAAGCGGATTACACGGCCGCACTGGCCAACCGAGAGCCCTCCGAGGAGAACGTGCGCTCGCGCGTTGTGGGAAAGCACTGCGAGAGTGGCGACATCGTCATCAAGAACGTGGCTCTCTCCGCCAATCTTGGACCGGGGGATGTGCTCGCGGTACCGGCCACCGGTGCCTACGGGCGCTCCATGGCGTCGAACTACAACATGCTGACCAAGCCGGGTGTACTGGCAGTTCGTGATGGCAAGGCCCGCTGGATCATCCGTCCTGAAACCGTGGAGGATCTGTTGGCGCTCGATGCCGACGCATAGAGCTCCGTGACGGAAAGGAAGAGGGTGGGCGATTCGAGAATCGCCCACCCTCTTCCTGAATTTGCCGCGCTGTCACGTGGTTGAGCATCACTTGCCGAGGGGAGAGGTGACAGTTACGGCGAGAGGCAACGGTTGGGACGGTGTCAGATGCGTTGCCTCTTGCGCGAACCGTGGCCGCTTTGCATGCTGCGCGCAAGCCAACGGCGGAATGCTCTCTTGCCGGATCGGCGCCATTTCCGTGGGACGACGGCGGCGTCACCCTCACCAGTACCCCTCGCGGGTCTTCACCAGTGGCAACCGCCCGGTTGCGGGAGAACTAGCGCCCCGCGAATCCCTCCAGGGCCCGCAGAACCGGCAACAGCTCCGCGGCGGGAATCTGACCCGGTGCCGATGAGGCCCCCACTGTCGCGAAAGTGGCGGCTGATCCGAAGAGTCCGCCGACGACCCGTGAAACGGCTCCGACAGGACCCATAGCCATCGTGATGAGCGGGATGTCGAGCTGGCGCGAGGCATCCCACGTGGCCTGGAGGAGCGTCAGAGTATCCCCGGGATCACGGGGCATGCAAGCAACCTTGGCGACGTCCGCACCTGCGGCGGCCATCTCGGAGAGCAAAGCGATGATGTCCTGCTTCGGCGGTGTTGAGGAGAAGAAGTGGGCCGAGGCAATGACCTCGATCCCGGAGCCGTTTGCCGAGCGAATGATCTGTGAGAGAACCTCTTGTCCCCGGGACAGCTCGACGTCCACGGCGGCGATCGAACCGCTCGTCACCAGCGACTGCAGGAGGCGCGAATAGTCGGAGTCGTCGATGTCGCGCTCGCCGCCCTCGGCAAGGGTACGGAACGTGGCAATGATTGGCAGGGGCGTGCGCGCGCGAAGAATGGCGGCGGCATGCAGCAGGACATCCGGAGTGGATTCCTCGAAGTAATCGAGCCTCCATTCGACGATGTCGGCGGTGAAGTGGGCGGCCGGTCCTTCCCTGCCACCTGTCTCAAAAGCGAGCGCCCGACCCTTTCGGTCCTCAAGCTTTTGACCGCCCAGGGCGACTGCCTGCTCCTCCAACTCGCGAAGTGAACGGGGAGTGATCGGAACGATGATCTTGGGGGATCCGTCGCCGAGGATGACGCCATCGATCTGTGCGGTGCGCATTGCTTGCCCTTTCCCAGTGCGTGATACCTAGATGGTAATACCACTCTTTCACACAATGCGCGGACGATTCGGTACAGTACACGTCGATCCCGGTAGGGTGGGAAGGTCTGAAAGGAGAGCCTGTGGAAGATGTGAGAGTTGCTCTATTGGGATGCGGGACTGTTGGAACCCAGGTTGCCCGCCTGCTGCAAGAGCAGGCAGCGGACCTGACGGCTCGGGCCGGGGCCTGGCTCCGTCTCGTCGGTATCGCAGTGCGCGACATCGAGGCCCCGCGTGACCCTGTCATTGACCGAACTCTGCTGACACAGGATGCCTCGGGGCTCATTGCTCAGGCTGATATTGTCATCGAGCTCATTGGGGGAATCGAGCCTGCTCGCACCTTGATTCTGGAGGCCTTCGAACAGGGAGCCTCCGTGGTGACGGGAAACAAGGCGCTTTTGGCCGCCCACGGTCCGGAACTGTACGATGCAGCGGCCCGCGCCGACGTCGACCTGTATTACGAAGCCGCCGTCGCCGGTGCCGTGCCGATTGTCTATGGTCTGCGCGAGGCACTGGCCGGTGACCGAATCACGGCCGTGCTTGGAATCGTCAACGGAACCACGAACTACATTCTCGACGAGATGACCACCAAGGGGCTGGATTTCGACGAGGTTCTGGCCGAAGCCCAGCGCCTGGGATATGCCGAAGCTGACCCCACGGCGGATGTCGATGGGTTGGACGCCGCCGCCAAGTGCGCGATTCTGGCCTCGCTGGCCTTTCACTCGCGTGTTTCGCTCGACGACGTCCATGTCACGGGAATTCGTGACATCACTTCCGAGGATATCGCGGCTGCGACTGCGGGTGGTTACGTGGTGAAGTTGATTGCGACGGCGAAGCGACGGGAGAATGGCATCGAAGCGGCCGTTGCACCCACACTTGTTCCTCTCGATCATCCGCTCGCCGCCGTGCACGGCCCGTTCAACGCGGTGGTGATCGAGGCAGAGGCAGCTGATCGCCTCATGTTCTACGGTCGCGGCGCCGGCGGCGCCCCCACCGCCTCCGCAGTTCTTTCGGACATCGTGGCCGCCGCTGGTCACATTGTCGAGGGCGGTCACGCTCCGCGCGAACTGATTTACGCCGACCTGCCGGTCCTTCCCGCCCGCGAGGCGATCTCCCGATTCCAGATCGAGCTTGCCGTGGATGATCAAATCGGGGTACTCACGGCGGTGACCGGCGTTTTTGCCAGCCACAATGTTTCCATCAGCGCTGTCGCCCAGGAACACAAGCGCCTGGCGCAGGATCACGAGGGACGCCCCACGTGCACGCTGCGAGTCACGACGCACGCGGCAACACACGCAGATCTCTACGCGACGATCGATGATCTGAGGCAAGCTTCCTACATCGCCGGTGTACGGCGAGTTATCCGAGTGGAGGAATCCTGATGGCACACCAGTGGCTAGGTGTTGTACCCGAGTACCGTGACCGTCTCCCGTTCACGGAGTCCGATCCGGTGGTCACGTTGGGGGAGGGGGGCACCCCTCTGGTGCACGCCAAGGCCCTCGATGCGCGCACCGGGGCGAAGGTGTACGTCAAGGTCGAAGGTATGAACCCGACCGGATCTTTCAAGGATCGTGGCATGACGACGGCCATCTCGCAGGTGTTGCAGAGCGACACCAAAGTTGTGGCCTGTGCTTCGACCGGAAATACCTCCGCTTCAGCTGCCGCATACGCGGTGGCTGCCGGACTGCAAAGTGCGGTCATTCTGCCCGCCGGAAAAATTGCTGCGGGCAAGCTGGCGCAGGCGATCGTGCATGGTGCGCATCTCGTGGCCATCGACGGCAATTTCGACGACTGTCTCGACATCACGCGGGAACTGACGGAACGTTACCCGGTGGCGCTGGTGAACTCGGTCAATCCGTACCGCCTGCAGGGGCAGAAGACGGCCGCGTTCGAGATCGTTGATTTCTTGGGCGATGCCCCGGACATTCACGTCCTCCCCGTGGGAAACGCGGGTAACATCTCCGCCTACTGGATGGGTTACAACGAATACGCCGGGCGCACCACGCTTGCCTCGATTGATGATTCGGCCTTGCACATGGAGCCGGTGTCCACCAAGGTTCCGCAGATGTGGGGCATTCAGGCCTGGGGCGCGGCGCCGCTGGTGCTGGGCCATCCGGTGGAGAAACCGGAGACAGTGGCCACCGCCATTCGAATCGGCAACCCCGCATCGTGGAAGTTCGCCGAGGCGGCCCGCGACGATTCGCACGGCTGGATCGATCGGGTGACCGACGAGGAGATCCTGAAGGCTCAGGCAATTCTGGCTGCGGAGACGGGAGTGTTCATCGAGCCGGGCTCGGCTGCCTCCATCGCCGGACTGCTCAAGGCCGCCGATGCCGGTAAGGTCCCGGAGGGTGCCACGATCGTGTGTACCGTGACCGGAAATGGCCTCAAGGACACCGCGACAGCCCTCGGCGGCCGCGATCTGGACATCGATCCGATCGCCCCGACCCTTCAGGCCGCCGCTGCGGCACTGGGTCTGTAATGCGAATCATCCACGACAACGCGCGAGTGCGCGTCCCGGCAACGTCCGGCAATTTGGGTCCCGGCTTTGATTCGATGGGAATGGCCCACGATCTGTGGGATGAGGTATCCGTCCGCGTGACCGAGGTGGCCACTGGATCGGTTCCCAACGCGGTTGTCCACGTGCGCGGCGAAGGCGAAGGCGTTCTTCCCACGGATGAATCGCACTTGATCGTCCGCGCACTGCGCCGGGCGCTGGATCACGTGGGCGTGAACCAGCCAAGTGTGGAACTGACCTGCGTCAATGGCATTTCTCAGGGGCGTGGATTGGGATCGTCGGCCGCGGCAGTCGTTGCAGGGTTGTTGCTCGCGCGCGGCCTGATTGACGACCCGGAGGCGTTGGACTCTCGCACCATTTTGAGTTTGGCCACGGAGTTCGAGGGCCATCCGGACAACGCCGCACCGGCGATATTCGGCGGAGCCGTTGTTGCGTGGATTGACGACGACGGAGCCCAAGCCGTTCCGATTGCCGTCAACGATGGGATTCGCACCAGCCTGCTGATTCCGGACGCAGAGCTTCTGACGGAGAAGGCCCGTGCCGTGCTTCCGGCACGGGTTGCCCACCATGATGCTGCTTTCAATGCGTCCCGCACGGCCCTGTTGGTGTTGGCTCTGGAGCATTATCCGGAGTATCTGCTGCGAGCCACAGAGGAGAAACTTCATCAGGACTACCGGGCGGACTCCATGCCTGCCTCGGCGCGAGTGATGCGGCGACTGCGCGAGCAGGGCTGGCCCGCCGTGATCTCGGGCGCGGGGCCGTCACTTCTCGTTTTCGCCGAGTTGGATGAGAGCACGAGTGAGCAGATGGTGGCGCAAGGATTCCGCGTCGTTGGCGGGAGGATGGCCAGCGGAGCCCACCTCGTGCACTGAGTGAGCCATGGCCCCTTTCGCTTGCGACGACCTTGACAAAGCATAGTTTTCCACGTCACTATGAATAGCGGTGCGGAAATATGCATCCAACTGCTAGAGTACACACTGCCGGTTAAACACAGCTCAGAGCCTTCATTGGTTGTTTTGAGTACTCCCGGCAAGAAACACGAACACTTAGACCCTTACGGATTATCAGGTCCTTTCGCGCATGTGTTCGGTGTTTATCCCCTGAGAAGAAGGCCAGTGCAGTTCTGGCCACAGGCAAAGCTACAATGTAATGCTTTCCAAGGAAGGAACCTCGTGAGCGAATCTCGCACGAGTGGTGCAATCTCAACGATGCGCCTACCTGAGCTCAAAGAGCTCGCCCAGAATCTGGGCATTGAGGTGGATCCCAAGGCACGCAAGGCAGATCTCATTTCTGCCATCCGTGCGGTACGTGGTCCCGCAACCCGCGGACGTCCGCCCAAGAACAACGAAGTCGGCGACGACGTCGCAAAGAGCCCAGAAGAATCCACGACCACAAACGTCACCACGTCCGAAGCGAAGGCTGAAAAAGCTGAGCGAAAGGCGGACAAGGGATCACCTGAGGGCGAGCGCCCGGCGCGCAAGGCTCGGAACCGACGCAGGGAGAGCACGCCCGAGGCTGCTCCCGCGGAGAAGTCGCCGGTGGATGACACCTCAGAAGGAGACGCCGCCGAAGCCGCCTCCGAGCCCAACCGGCCGTCGTCTCCCGACGACATCGTTCTTCCGGACCGTAGCAAGGGCGGCGAGGAGTCCCCGCGTCGTCAGCGTGGTGACCGCCAGGGACGCAATGAGCGTCAGAACAGGGGCTCACGCGACAACCGTGAGGCACGTGGAGAGAAGGTCTCCTCGGAGGACCGCCGTGCGGCACTCGACGCAATTGGCGAAGCGGCGGAGCGCCGTTCCGCCGAATCCGGTGACGACGAGGGTGCGGGCCGCCGCAACCGTCGCAATCGCCGTGAGCGTGGCCGAAGTGGCCGCGACAACCAACGGGACAATCGCGACAACCAGCGGGACAATCGCGACAACCAGAGCCGCAACAACCGCCAGCGCGAGGATCGCCGCGACGAACAGCAGGACTCCTCCGAGGATGAAGTCCTGATTCCGGTCGCGGGTATCCTCGACATGGAAGGAAATCAGGCCTTCCTGCGTACGGGCGGTTACCTGCCCGGAAGCAACGATGCCGCCGTGGCCCCTCAGATCGTCAAGCAGTACGGCTTGCGCCGCGGAGATGCCATCGTGGGTGCGGTACGCCAGCGTTCCGAGCGGGAGAATCAGGGCAACCGCGGGCGCAACCCGCATCGCAAGTATGGTCCAAAGCTCAATCCATTGGTGCAGGTCGATTCGATCAACTCCCTCGAGTCGCAGCGGTCGATGGAGCGTCCGGAGTTCGGCAAGCTGACGCCGCTCTATCCGCAGGAGATGTTGCGGATGGAGACCACGGCCAAGGCACTGACCCCGCGTGCAATCGATCTGGTTGCCCCGATCGGCAAGGGTCAGCGTGGCCTGATCGTCTCGCCCCCCAAGGCTGGCAAGACCATGGTCATGCAGCAGATTGCCATGGCCATTGCCACCAACAATCCTCAGGTGCACCTCATGGTGGTGCTGGTGGACGAGCGACCCGAGGAAGTCACGGACATGAAACGCCTGGTCAAGGGCGAAGTCATTGCCTCGACGTTTGACCGACCCGCCTCCGATCACACCATCGTGGCGGAGTTGGCCATCGAGCGTGCCAAGCGTCTGGTGGAACTGGGGCAGGATGTCGTCGTTCTTCTCGACTCGATCACCCGACTCTCGCGCGCCTACAACCTTGCGGCGCCCGCCTCGGGTCGAATCCTCTCCGGCGGCGTGGATGCCGGTGCCCTGTATCCGCCCAAGAAGTTCTTCGGTGCGGCCCGCAACATCGAAAATGGCGGCTCGCTGACCATCATCGCCTCGGCGTTGGTGGAGACAGGTTCCAAGATGGACGAGGTCATTTTCGAGGAGTTCAAGGGCACGGGAAACATGGAACTGCGCCTGTCCCGCCAGCTCGCCGATCGTCGGATTTTCCCCGCAATCGACGTCAACGCCTCGGGCACCCGTCGCGAGGAGTTGCTCTTCACCGCCGAGGAACTCAAGGTCATCTGGCAGTTGCGCCGTGCCATGGGAACCCTTGACGTCAGCGACGCCTCGGACTTCTTGCTCGGACGCCTCCGCAAGACCGAGAACAATGCGGAGTTCCTCGTCTCGATCCTGCGGTCGATGCAAGCATCGGGCCAGCAGAACTAGCGTGCACTTGATCACCCGCGCCCTTCCACTATGGCAGTGGCGCGGGTGAGCATGTCATAATGTTGCGTCGGCTTCCGGTTCACCGGTTCGCGGCTCGTCATTCGAGCAGAACACGCCACGTCAGTACGTCGCGGTTGCGGATTGGACCCGGGGCACCAAACGATCCAAGGAGAATGCCATGAAGCAGGGAATCCACCCTGACTACCACACCGTGAAGGTCACTTGCACCTGCGGTAACGAGTTTGAAACCCGTTCCACCTTTGGCGGCGAAGAGCTGCGCGTGGACGTGTGCAATGCCTGCCACCCCTTCTACACCGGCAAGCAGAAGATCCTCGACACAGGCGGCCGCGTCGCACGCTTCGAGGCTCGCTACGGCAAGCGCAAGAAGTAGCTTTCCAATCTTCGGGACGCCGACACAGCCTTGCTGTGTCGGCGTCTGCCATGAATGGGGTCGCTGAGCAGTCCCGCCGACAGGCCCGGCCCCCTGCGACCGCAACCCATCGGCGCACCTCCTAAGGAGTGGAACGTGAGCAATCAAGTCGATTTGGCCGAACAGATGCTGGCTGAGTTCGAGCGCATCGAAGGGCAGATGTCCTCGCCCGAGGTTCTCAGTTCTCCCGACAAGATGAAGTCTCTGGGCCGCCGCTACGCCGAACTGGGTCGGGTGGTTCGGGTCTATCGCGCATACAAGAACGCCTTTGAGGATCTGACGGAGGCTCGTGAGATCGTGGCCGCTGGTGGCGAGGACGCAGAACTGTTCAAACCGGAGATGCCGGGTCTGGAAGCCTCGTACAACGAACTGGAGGCCCAGCTGCGCGATGTCCTGATTTCGCGCGATCCGGACGACGCCCGCGATGCCATTGTGGAGGTCAAGGCGGGTGAGGGCGGAGAAGAATCCGCGCTGTTTGCCGCAGACCTGGAACGCATGTACGAGCGGTACGCAGAATCGAAGGGCTGGGCCGTCCAGGTCCTCTCCTCCACCACCACTGACATGGGGGGCTACAAGGACATTCAGCTGGCGGTCCGCACCAAGGGTTCCATTGAGGACCCGGCCGAGGGAGTCTGGGCGCACCTGAAGTACGAAGCCGGTGTGCACCGCGTGCAGCGTGTCCCTGTGACCGAGTCGCAGGGCCGTATCCACACCTCGGCCGCCGGTGTGCTGGTCTTCGCAGAGGTCGATGATCCGGGCGAAGTCGAAATCAACGACAACGATCTGCGCATCGACGTCTACCGCTCCTCAGGCCCCGGTGGACAATCCGTCAACACCACAGACTCCGCTGTACGCATCACCCATATTCCGACAGGCGTGGTGGTCTCGATGCAGGATGAGAAGTCCCAGATCCAGAACCGTGAAGCTGCCATGCGCGTGCTGCGCGCGCGCCTGCGCCAGATGCAGCTGGACCAGCAAGCCGAGGAGAACGCTGCGCTGCGCCGCTCCCAGGTGCGCACCGTGGATCGCTCCGAGCGCATCCGCACCTACAACTTCCCCGAGAACCGCATCTCGGATCATCGCACCGGCTACAAGGCATACAACCTCGACCAAGTCCTGGCAGGAAGCCTCGAACCCCTGATCGAGTCGGCGCGCCAGATGGACGAAGCCGAACGGCTGGCCTCCGCGGAGGACTGATGGGCTGGACCAAGCTCATTGCCGCTGCGAGCTCCCACCTCGCACGATGTGGGGTGACCTCGCCTCAGGCGGACGCCCGAGAGATTGCGGAGGTGGTCGGGCATGGCCGCCTGGCCACTCTCTGCGAACCCACGCCAGCCCAGCGTGAACGGTTCGAGTCGATGGTGCGCAGTCGAGGCAATCGCACACCCCTGCAGCACGTGACGGGGCGGATGTACTTTCGTTTTCTGGAGCTGGATGCTCGCCCGGGCTGTTTCATCGTGCGTCCCGAGACCGAGCTGGTTGCCGAGGAGGGAATCAAGGCGCTGCGCGAAGCGCTGGGCCGTCGCGGTGCGCCGGAAGGTGTCATCGCCGTCGATCTGTGTACGGGCAGTGGCGCGATGGCGTTGTCCTTGGCCACCGAGGTTCCGGGGGTGCGGGTGGTTGGCGTCGAGTTGTCGGGTGAAGCCTTCTCACTGGCCCGCCAGAACAACGCGCGCTACGGCGACGTCGTTGAATTGGTACGCGGTGACGCACGTACCGAACTTGCACACTTGGTGGGGAAGGTCGACGTCGTCGTCACGAATCCCCCGTACGTTCCGCCCACCGTTGAACTCGACCCCGAGGTGGCTGCCGATCCGGCACTCGCGCTATGGGGTGGAGGCCCGGAAGGTATCGAGATTCCGTGTGCGCTGATCAAGCGGGCAGCGGAACTTCTGGTGCCGGGCGGTATTCTCGTCATGGAGCACGCCGAAGAGCAGGGTGACGCGCTCGTCGCCGCAGCTCTCGCGTCCGGTTTCGAAGATGCACGCACCGGGCATGACTACACCGGCCGACCCCGCTGGCTCCGGGCCAGAAGAGCAGGTTGTCAAGGGAAGGAGAACTGATGCATATTTGGGATTGCCTGAAGAACCACGACGAAGCAATTGCCGCAGCACTGCAGGCCATTCGCGCTGGCGAGCTCGTGGTGATCCCGACGGACACGGTCTATGGAGTCGCAGCGGACCCCTTTTCACCGGGCGCGGTGGACAAACTGCTGAGCGCCAAGGGGCGGGGACGGGACAAGCCCTCGCCGGTATTGGTGTCGAGCGTCGAGGACGCCGCAAAGCTGGCCGTGGACATTCCTCCAGCTGCTCGTGCACTCATGGAAGCCCACTGGCCCGGTGCACTCACCATCATCCTCCCGGCCCGCGACGAGATCGGGTGGGATCTGGGGGAGACAAATGGAACGGTTGCGCTGCGCATGCCCGACAACCCTGTGGCCCTGGATCTGTTGCGGATTGCCGGGCCATTGGCCGTCTCCAGCGCCAATCTGACCGCGCGGCATCCGGCGGCGACGGTTGTTCAGGCCGGTGAACAGTTGGGTGAGAAAGTCGCCGTCTATCTCGACGACGGCGAATGCGGTGGCGGCGTCCCCTCCACTATTGTGATCGTGGGGGACAACCTCAAGATCGTTCGTCATGGTGCCATCGCGGATGAGGACATTGCTCGTTTTGGCGCGTTGGAGAATCTCTAGAGAACTGAGCTGAGAAGTTGCGCGTCTATCTGCTGGTCATGGTCCTTGCCGCTGCCATCACATACCTGATGGTTCCGGTGGTGAGGCGCCTCGCGCTGACCTTGGGCGCCGTGAGCCAGATCAGGGCGCGCGATGTGCACACGGTTCCCATTCCGCGACTGGGCGGTGTGGCAATGTATGCCGGGCTGTTGCTTTCGCTTCTGATTGCTTCCCAGATTCCCTACTTGCACTGGGTCTTCCCTCCCGGATCGGGAGTCTGGGGGGTGCTCATAGGTGCGGGACTGATGTGCCTCGTGGGAGCCATCGACGACATCTGGCAACTTGACTGGTACGCGAAGCTGGCGGGCGAGGTACTGGCGGCGGGCGTCATGGCCTGGCAGGGGGTTCAGCTCATCTCGGTTCCCCTCATGGGTTTGACGGTGGGTTCCACGAGACTGTCACTTTTCGTGACCATTGTGGTGGTACTCGTGGTCGTCAACGCCGTGAACTTCATGGATGGGCTGGACGGTCTTGCGGCCGGGATCGTCGGTATCGCGGGTCTCGCCTTCTTCGCCTACTCCTATTATCTCGCGCGCGATGCCAGCCCGGACAATTACGCGGCGGTGTCCAGTGTGGTGGTCGCTGCGCTCGTGGGAGTATGCGTTGGGTTCCTCCCGCACAATTTTCATCCCGCTCGAATATTCATGGGCGATTCCGGTGCGCTGATGCTTGGCGTGGTGATCTCCGGTGCGGGAATCCTGGTCACCGGACAGATTGATCCGGCCAACACTTCGGTGGGACACGCCCTGCCGGCCTACATGCCGATTCTGGTGCCCGCCGCCGTCGTACTCCTGCCCCTCATCGACCTCGTGTGGGCAGTGGTCCGCCGTCTCGCCCGCGGGCAGAGCCCATTCCATGCGGACGCCGGCCACCTGCATCACAGGCTTCTGCGGCGTGGTCATTCCCATGCGGGGGCTGTACTCGTCCTCTACCTCTGGGCCGCCATCGCATCGGTGGGGGGAGTGAGCCTCGTGATCTGGCCACCGGTGGTGGTGGTCCCGGTTGTCATCGTCGCGATTGCGATCGGCCTCTTGTTGACTCGCCGCCAGTTGGAGACCGCTGGCGTTGATGGCGCTCAGGAGAGTGACAACACCACGCGGGTTCCGGACATCAATGCCATTGGTGACAACTGAGTGTTTTGGGGATGGTGCGGTCGCGACACAGGCCAGTGAAGGAAACGATGGGACTACTGTGGGCATGAGTAAACGTCGGATTGGTGAGCAGCGAAGCGTCGGCCAATTGTTCCGGCTGATCTTCCTGTGGAGCATCGTGACAGTTGGAGGAACGAGTGGCGTCGGAACAGTCGGGGCGTACGCTCTGGGAGGCCTTGAGCATGCCTGGGCCATTGCGGCTGCTGGAACCTCGGTGCTTCTCTCCGGCCTCATCACCACGTTCGTAGCGGGCAGGGACAACGGGCTCGGCGGGATGGCGAGCGCGCTGGCTTACATCGGCAAGATCCTCCTGATCGTTGGCTTCGTGGCACTTGCGCTGCGCTACACGCCAGCGGATGGACGAACGCTTGTCATCTCCCTCATTGTCTTTGAAATTGTTTCTCTCATCACAATGAGTGTTGTTGTCATATGGGGTGAAGGTCCCGGATTCGACGTTGAGGAACGAGATATGCGCTCAGAATAGCCGTAAACCTTGTCAAAACAACTGTGGGGTCGCCTTCGGAGGGGCACGGATAGAATGTGACAAGATTCCCGGTGGTTTCGGAATCCCGGTATGATGGCCGAGTACCCGGGAAGCGTAGTTGCTTCTCCCGCTGAAACCACCACGATACGTTCGGAGGATGGGCTTGTCGCTCACATTCCCCGCCGCCGCGGCCGCGTCGGTACAAGCTGCTGGTGACGATCTCTGGCATGTTCCAGGCTTGGAAGAATTTTTTCCAGCACCATTCCTGTTCGAGGGAACGCCATTCGAGATCAACCGGCTCATCCTTGTTCGCCTGATCGCCGTTGTCGTGATCGTGGTGATCTTCGGCCTGTACGCCAAGCGCGCCAAGCTGGTTCCGGGTAGGGCGCAGGCGGGTGTCGAGTTCCTCATGGACTTCGTGCGCAAGCAAATTGGGCATGAAATCATCGGCGAGGAGAAGGCCGACAAGTACCTTCCCCTGCTCGCCACTCTCTTCTTCGGCGTGTTCTTCATGAACATCACCGGCGTCATTCCCGGCTTGCAGATTGCGGCAACTTCCGTCATCGGAATGCCGCTCGTCTACGCTCTGGTGGCTTATGTGGGCTTCATAACCGCAGGCATCAAGGCGCAGGGTGCGGGCCATTTCTTCAGAAATCAGCTCATGCCTCCGGGCATGCCGAAGATTCTCTACGTGTTGATGGTGCCAATCGAGTTCCTCTCGACGTTCATCATTCGCCCCGCCACACTCACCATTCGACTTCTTGCCAACATGGTGGCCGGGCACATCATTCTGGTCCTGTGCTTCGTGGGTACTCACTACCTCTACCTCGGCATGAGCGGTGTCCTCGGGTTCGGCCTGGGGTCGTTGACTCTCGTGGCAGGCATGGCCTTCGTGGCCTTCGAGATCTTCATTGCCTCACTACAAGCCTACATTTTTGCTCTTTTGTCAGCGGTCTACATTTCGCTGTCCATCGAAGAGCACTGATTCTCCACAACCGATAACAAAGGAAGAACCAATATGATCGTCGGCAATATCGCAACCATCGGTTACGGCCTGGCCACCCTTGGACCTGGTATTGGCATTGGCATCCTGGCCGCCAAGACCCAGGAAGCGACCGCTCGTCAGCCCGAAGTCAAGAGCTTCCTCCGCGTCAACATGCTGATCTCTGCCGCATTCGTTGAGGCGCTGGGCCTGATCGGCTTCGTGGCTGGACTCGTCTTCGGAGCATGATGACTGGCAACATTCTGGCTGCCGGTGGCGGGCAGAACCTGCTTCTTCCAGCTCCGGCTGATTTGATTTGGGGCTCGATCGCATTCGTGATCGTTGCCTTCGTGATCTACAAGTTGGCATGGCCGACTTTCGTCAAGCTTCTTGACGAGCGCCGGACGCAGATCGAAGACGGGCTGACCGCGGCTGCAAAGGCCAAGGAAGAGATGACTCGCGATCGCGAGAAACTCGCCGAGGAAGTGAATGAGGCCTACCGCGAGGCTGCTCTCATCCGCAATCAGGCGCAGATCAATGCCTCGGAGATCGTCGATCAGGCGAAGAAAGAGGCAGCTCGAGGTGCGGCTCGCATCTCGGAGACGGCCCATCAGCAGATCGAAGCTGACGCCGCTGCCGCCAAGCGTTCCCTTCGTTCCGATGTCGGCAACCTGGCGATTGAACTTGCAGAGAAGATCGTGGGCGCTCAGGCACTCGATCCGAAGGTGTCGGCCGACGTCGTGGATCGATTCCTCGACGAGCTGGAGCAGCAGAACCTGGCTGCGGTGGCAGTCCAGTCCGAGGAGGGCTAATGCGTTCGAGCAGTGCGGAAGCTCTTGCGCGAATGCAAGAGAGCTGGGAAGCGCTTCTTCGTGAGCATCCGGACGAAGAACTCTCCTTCAGCGGAGAGATCTTTGCAGCGGCCAACACCATCCAGTCCCATCGTGGCTTGTCCAGGGCGCTGACCGACCCCTCGCGCACAGAGGATGACCGCGCGGTTTTGGCGCGCGGGGTGTTCTCGGGCGCCGTCAGCGGTGAGGTGCTCGACCTCCTCAGCGGGTTGGTGCGAGAGCGCTGGTCCAAGGAGAAGGATCTGGTGACCTCGCTCGGCGAGCTCGCCGTGCAAAGTGCTCTGGCGGGAGCGCAACGCCAAGGGGAGCTGGACGTTGTCGAAGAACAGCTCTATCGCACTGTTCGCATCTTGCGCGACAATCGGGACCTCAGGGTCGCGTTGGCTGATCGGGGGCATCCGGTTGCTCGTCGTAGCGCCCTTGCACAGCAGATTTTCACGGGCATTGAGCCATCCGTGCGGCTACTGATTGGCCGTGCTGTGGAGTTGGCACCGGCTCAGCCGTTGATCCGCTCCCTGAGCCACTACATTGATTCTGCCGCGGACCGTGCAAAGCGCTTGGTTGCCTCGGTGACTGTGGCGGCACCCCTGACCAGGCAGCAGGAAGAACGTCTCACACGAATTCTTTCGGCGCGTTATGGTCAGGACGTGAACGTACACACCGCGATCGACACCTCGATCATCGGTGGAATGCACATCCGAGTGGGAGAGGACGTCATTGACGGAACTCTCGTCGGACGGCTCAAAGAGGTACGTCAAGCTCTCGGAGCTTGAGGCCGCGAGCACATCCTCGGGTGGATCGCGTGGACAGCACAAACAATAGACATCGTCCGGACGAGGGCCGGTAAGCACGAGTGGCGAGAGCCGTTGAATGAGAGAATGAGGAATGGCTGAACTGACAATCCGGCCCGACGAGATCCGGGCTGCACTTGACAGCTTTGTGAGCTCCTATGAGCCTGCCCAGTCCGTGAGTGAAGAAGTCGGCCACGTCACCCTGACGGCGGACGGCATCGCCAGAGTCGAGGGGCTTGCCGGCGCCATGGCCAACGAGTTGCTGCGCTTCGACGATGGCACACTCGGCTTGGCCATGAACCTCGAAGAACGCGAGATCGGCGTCGTGGTTCTTGGCGACTTCTCCGCAATTGAAGAAGGCCAAGAGGTACGACGGACCGGCGAGGTGCTCTCGGTTCCCGTGGGCGATGGTTACCTCGGACGCACGGTTGACCCACTGGGCAAACCGATCGACGGTCTTGGCGCGATTGCCGACCTCACTGATCGGCGCGCCCTGGAGCTGCAGGCTCCTGGCGTCATGATGCGCAAGAGCGTCCACGAACCCCTACAGACGGGCCTCAAGGCAATTGACGCCATGATTCCGATCGGGCGCGGCCAACGGCAGTTGATCATCGGAGATCGTCAGACTGGCAAGACGGCCCTCGCCATCGATGCGATCCTCAACCAGAAGGACAACTGGGAGACCGGGGACCCGAAGAAGCAGGTCCGCTGCATTTATGTGGCCATCGGCCAAAAGGGTTCCACCATTGCATCGGTGCGTTCCACGCTCGAGCGTCACGGGGCGATGGAGTACACGACGATCGTAGCCTCCCCGGCGTCGGATCCCGCGGGCTTCAAGTACTTGGCCCCGTACACTGGGTCGGCCATCGGCCAGCATTGGATGTATGACGGCAAGCACGTTCTCATCGTCTTCGATGATCTCTCCAAGCAGGCTGAGGCCTACCGGGCGGTGTCTTTGTTGCTTCGCCGTCCTCCGGGTCGTGAAGCATACCCGGGCGACGTCTTTTACCTGCACTCCCGTCTGCTGGAGCGCTGCGCCAAACTCTCCGACGAGCTGGGTGGTGGCTCGATGACCGGATTGCCTCTCATCGAGACCAAGGCGAATGACGTCTCGGCATACATCCCGACCAACGTCATCTCCATCACCGACGGTCAAATCTTCCTGCAGTCGGACTTGTTCAATTCGAACCAGCGCCCGGCGGTCGACGTCGGCATCTCGGTGTCCCGCGTGGGCGGTGACGCCCAGATCAAGGCCATGAAGAAGGTGGCCGGCACCCTGAAGATCACGTTGGCCCAGTACCGCGCCCAGGCTGCTTTTGCCATGTTCGCCTCCGATCTGGACGCGACAACACGGCAGCAGCTCACGCGTGGCGAACGCCTCATGGAGCTACTCAAGCAGCCGCAGTACACCCCGTTCTCGGCGGAGGAGCAAGTTGTCTCCGTCTGGGCCGGAACCGCTGGCTATCTGGATGACATCCCGGTCGAACTGGTGCATTCCTTCGAAGCTGGTCTGCTCGATTACGTCAAGCACAACTCGAAGGTCATCCAAACGCTGCAGAACACGGGCGTTCTCGACGGTGACACCGAGGACGAGCTGCGCATGGCCGTCGAGGACTTCCACTACAGCTTCCTGCTGTCCGAAGGACTCGCAACCGTGGAAGAGGGCGACGTCGAGGCCGAGCGCGCTCAAGAGACGATCGTTCGCGGCAAGCGAGGCTGACAGTGGCCGGCACACAACGAATCTTCAAGGAGAAGATCAGAGCCACCGCGACTCTGGAGAAGGTTTTCCGGGCCATGGAGCTCATTGCGGCCTCCCGCATTGGCAAAGCCCGGGAGACCGCTCAGGCACTTGATCCCTACACCCGTCTTCTGACCCAATCGATCGCCACTGTTGCGGCGCATACGAGCGGGCAGGATCATCCCCTGCTTGCCAAGCGCGAGGACACCAATCGGGTCGGGATTCTTGTTGTCACCTCCGATCGAGGCATGGCGGGGGCCTACTCCGCGTCCGTCCTGCGTGAGGCGGATCGTTTCAGGAGAGATCTGCTCGAAGAGGGGCGCGAGCCAGTGCTCTTCATCGCGGGCAGACGAGGAGAGTCCTACTATCGGTTCCGTGGCGTGGAGGTCGAACAGACCTGGAGCGGAGAATCCGATCGCCCGAGTCAGCAGATGTCCGCCGACATTGCGAAGACTCTGTTGGAGTACTTTGTGGCTCCTGCGGACGAGGGCGGGATCGCTGAGCTGCACGTGGTCTTCACTCGTTTTGAATCGATGGTGCGCCAAGTGGTGCAGGTTCGCCACATGCTCCCCATGGCCATCGTGGACACCGACGAACCGATCGCAGATCTCACGGCAGAACCCGATGAACTGGGTGAGTACCCGATTTCGATGCGTCCCGTCTACGAATTCGAGCCCTCTCCCAAGGCCGTTTTCGACCGCCTCCTACCGCTGTACGTACGCAATCGCATCGCGAACGTGCTGGCGATGTCCGCGGCCTCCGAGCTGGCTGCGCGCCAGCAGGCCATGCATTCGGCCACGGAGAATGCCCAGCAACTCATTCAGGATTACACCCGTAAGGCGAACAACGCTCGTCAGGCGGAGATCACCACCGAAATCACGGAGATTGTTTCCGGCGCCGACGCCCTCAAGCAGGACGCCTAGGCCGCACTACGCAAGGAAGTAAAGAACATGACTGCCACTCTTGAAACGAAGGCCCCCAGCAAGCAGGGGCGCGTCGTTCAGGTTATCGGCGCCATCGTCGACGTTGAGTTCCCGTCTGATGCGCTCCCGGAGATCAACAACGCCCTGATCACCCGTATCGATCTGTCTAGTCAGGGCGAGGGAGAGAACGCTTTCGACATGACGCTGGAAGTCGCCCAGCACCTTGGCGACAACGTGGTGCGCTGCATCGCCATGAAACCAACCGATGGTCTGGTGCGCGGCGCCGTTGTCCGGGACACCGGCGGCCCCATCAGTGTTCCGGTCGGTGACGTCACCAAGGGACATGTGTTCAACGTGCTCGGAGAGTGCCTGAATCTGAAGGAGGGCGAGCGTTTGGAGATCAAGGAGCGCTGGCCCATCCATCGCAAGGCCCCGGCGTTCGACGAGCTGGAACCCGAGACCCGAATGTTCCAGACCGGCATCAAGGTCATCGACTTGCTCACCCCGTACGTTCAGGGCGGCAAGATCGGCCTGTTCGGTGGCGCGGGCGTCGGCAAGACGGTGCTGATTCAGGAAATGATTCAGCGCGTGGCGCAGGATCACGACGGCGTCTCCGTGTTCGCTGGCGTGGGCGAGCGTACACGAGAGGGCAACGATCTCATCCGTGAGATGGCAGAGGCTGACGTTCTGGACAAGACTGCGCTGGTTTTCGGTCAGATGGACGAGCCGCCGGGCGTACGTCTGCGCGTGGCGCTGTCCGGTCTGACGATGGCGGAGTACTTCCGCGATGTCCAGAACCAGGACGTGCTGCTGTTCATCGACAACATCTTCCGCTTCACCCAGGCCGGTTCCGAGGTTTCCACACTTCTCGGGCGCATGCCTTCGGCCGTGGGATACCAGCCGACACTGGCCGACGAGATGGGCGCCCTTCAAGAGCGCATCACCTCCACGCGAGGTCACTCGATCACCTCGTTGCAGGCCATCTACGTTCCCGCGGATGACTACACAGATCCGGCTCCGGCCACCACCTTCGCCCATCTGGACGCCACCACGGAACTTTCGCGCGAAATCGCATCTCGTGGTTTGTACCCGGCTGTGGATCCGCTCAGCTCCACCTCGCGTATTCTCGATCCACAGATCGTGGGCAGTGCCCATTACGATGTTGCCACTCGCGTGAAGGCCATTCTTCAGAAGAACAAGGAACTGCAGGACATCATCTCAATTCTTGGTGTGGACGAGCTGTCGGAAGAGGACAAGGTCACCGTGGCACGCGCCCGCCGCATCCAGCAGTACCTGTCGCAGAACACCTACACCGCCCTGAAGTTCACCGGAGTGGAGGGGTCCACGGTGCCGGTGGACGAGACCGTGGAGGCCTTCCGGCGCATTTGCGACGGCGAGTACGATCACATTCCCGAGCAGGCCTTCTTCAACATTGGCGGTATCGAGGATCTGGAACGCTCATGGGCCAGGATTCAGGCGGAGCAGCGCTGATGATCGTCGAGATCGTGGAACCGCATGGTGTCGTCTGGCAGGGTGATGCCAAACAGGTGCGCGTCCCGGCCTTCGACGGCGAGATGGGCATCCTTCCGGGGCACACTCCGCTACTCGCCATCCTCCAGCCGGGCCACCTGTTCATCTCGCAGGAGGGCAAGGAGGACGTCCAGTACGAGGTGACCGAGGGTTTCGTTACCGTCGACGAGAACCACATCTATGTGGTCGTGGACTCCGCCCGGCGATCCGACACAATATCCTCTGGTCAGTAGTTTCGATACAGGAGAAGGTGGCGGCCCGTGGACGGCGAGTTTTTTGTTCGTTTGATACTGATCGTGGCCGCCATCGGTCTCATTGTCGCCATTGGCGTGACGGTGAGATTTCTGGTTCTCGTTCGTATTCCGGGTGCACTGCACTGCACGATGCGCCGTCCGGGGCACAAATGGTACGCGGGAGTTCTGCTGCTGGGTCTTGCTGACTTGCAGTGGTATCGCTCGCGATCGTTGCGCCTGCGCCCACAGCGTGTGATCAACCGCCGTGACTTCGTCATTGTGTCGCATCGCCCATCCGCGGATGATCCGAACACCACCATCATTCAGGTGACCGACGCCGGCACACCCCTCGTCATCGCCATGAATCCGGGTTCGTTTGCCGGACTCGTTTCATGGATTGACTCCGCGCCTCCGGGAGTTGAGAGTACGGGTTACTGATCCACGTCGGGTAGGGTGGAGTGCTGTGCGTACCGTTTTTGCTGAATGTTCTGTTGAATACTCGGGTCGTCTCGACGCTCACTTGGAGCTCGCCACCCGGTTGCTCATGGTGAAAGCGGATGGCTCCGTGCTCATCCACTCGGATGGTGGATCCTACAAGCCTCTCAACTGGATGAGTCCTCCGTGCTCCTTGCGCGTGCGCGAGCCGAATGAGGAGGAGACCCAGGCCGGGGTCAATGAGGTGTGGGAGGTCACCCACACCAAGCTCGAGGACATGCTCGTCATCCGGCTGTTCACGATTCTTGGCGACTACACCCACGCGCTGGGCCAGGAGCCCGGCTTGGTCAAGGATGGTGTGGAAGCACATCTTCAAGCGCTCCTGGCAGAGCAGGTGGAGCGCCTGGGCGAGGGGATGAGCTTGGTGCGCAGGGAATACCCCACGCCAATTGGACCGGTTGATCTGATGACCCGGGACGGCAATGGTGGATACATCGCCGTTGAGGTGAAGCGGCGTGGGGAGATCGATGGGGTTGAGCAGCTGACTCGTTATCTTGATCTGCTGGGCCGAGATCCACTCCTGCAGCCACTGCGCGGAGTGTTCGCCGCACAGATCATCAAGCCGCAAGCCCGCGTGCTTGCCGAGGATCGGGGCATCGAGTGCGTTATCCTCGACTATGACGAGATGCGTGGTCTGGATCACCCCGAGAACCGACTCTTCTGAGAGTCGGGCCGCGCACCGAGCCAAGGAGGGCTGATGGAAGCCGTGCGCGGCAGGGTTGTTCGACCCGGAGAAGTGCTGGAGGACGCCGTCGTCGAATGGGAGGACGAGACGCTCACCTACGTGGGCCGTCCTCGCCCCGGCGATACCGAGGAGCGCGAGCCGGGATACATTCTTCCGGGGCTCATAGACCTGCACAGCCACGGGGGAGGAGGCTCCTCCTTTCCCGATGCAACCTCCATCGACGAGGTGGCGCGTGCCGTGCTTGAGCACCGCAGAAATGGCACCACGGTGCTGTGCGCGACGGCCACCACGATGGAGCTTGACCGGATGGAGTTCGTCCTCGGTCTTCTGGCCGAAGGGTGCAGGCAGGACCTGGTCGAATGCATCGAGATCGAAGGTCCCTTCCTGTCACGGGAGCGCTGCGGAGCTCAGAATCCCATGTATCTTCTGGCTCCTGACGTCGAGGCTGCTAACAGGCTGATTGACGCCGCTCAGGGCTACGCGTGGTCGATGGCGGTCGCGCCCGAACTCAATGGTGCCGAGGTGCTCGTCGAGCATCTGGCTTCCCGTGGAGTTGTGCCCGCGTGGGCCCACACCAATGCGGACAGCACCACGGCGCGCCGACTCAATGAGATCGCGGTTGCCGCACTGCGCCACCACGGAAAGGCGGTGACGGACAGGCCCGTGGCCACGCACTTGTTCAACGCGATGCGCGAGCTCAGCCACCGTGCTCCAGGCCCGGTCATTGAGTATCTTTCTGCTGCGGGCCGAGGGCTGGGGATCGTGGAACTGATTGCGGATGGCGTGCACCTGTCGAACGATTTGGTGCGTGACGTCGTCGAGATTCTGGGGCCGGAGCCGGTTGTTCTCATCACTGACTCCATGGCGGCCGCGGGAATGCCGGATGGAACATACGAACTGGGAGGTTTGCTCGTACACGTGACGAAAGGGGTCGCGCGGCTGCGAGGAGGAAACCTTGCCGGGGGAACCAGTCGACTCATCGACAACGTACGCAATTGCGTCAATGCGGGTGTCCCACTCGCGGACGCGGTTTGCATGGCCAGCACCACACCGGCGTCGGTGCTGGGACGAACGGATGTCGGTGTGTTGCGGCAGGGATGCCGGGCCGACGTCGTCGTCGCCAACGAGGCCCTGCTCGTGGAACGCGTCTATCGGCGCGGGCTGCTTGTCCAATGAGCCACCGTCACGAAGGTGGTCCGTGGTCGACTGCTCGAATGTTCGCACGCGCTGATCCGTGCACGTAGCCGATCTGTGCGATGGGCGATACCCGCTCGAGGAGCGCCCGCGGCGGGCGATATTCTTGATGTGTGCGTCGCTCGAAGAAATACTCCCGCCCGGTCCGCCCCCTCAATATTGGGGCGGCCATGGGAGGCATGCGCTATGAAGAGGGCGCGAATGGAGCGCAGTACAAGGTTCGGCACATCGCGGCGGCCACGAAGGAATATCTGTGCCCGGGATGCGACGGCATGATACTGGTCGGGGAAGCTCACGAGGTCGCTTGGACCGAGGACACGATCTGGGGTGCCCAATATGGGCAGGATTCGCGTCGGCATTGGCACACCTCCTGCTGGAAGCATCGTGGACGGAGCTAGTCCGCATCCGGCAGCGTAGGGGCCGGATGTTGAAGACGGATCATGGGTGCTGGGTCTTGTCACAGCCGAACGTCGTGTACGGAAGCTATGCCCACGCGTCCACGGCACCATCCACGTGCCAGACCGTCCATTGCGCGCGAGGACAGGAAAAGAGGCTGACGTTGCTGCCAGCCTCTTTTCCCAGGTGTCATGTCATCTGGTTGTTCGTGACATGTGGGACTCCACGAGAGCCCTCACTCCTGGGAATCCTGCTGATCAGTTCTTTCGGAGGAAGCTGTGCCGGAATCCATACTCTGGTCTTCTTCCATGGAGTCCGAGGCGGCGCCGACGATGGAACTCAGAGTGATGCCGCTATCGGAGTTTGAAAGAAGAGCTCGCATGTCCTCGACGTAGGCGGACAGAGCGGCGCGCTGACTCTCCAGGGCGGCGAGATGGGCCTCGGCTTCAGAGGTCCGTGCGGTCGCCTCGTTCTGGGCTTCGGTGCGCAGGCGGCGAGCATCCTCGCGGGCGAGCGCGAGAATCCTGTCGGATTCCTGGCGGGCGGTATTGAGCTGTTCCGATGCGTCCTCCTGCGAGGAAGCAGTCAGAGCCTCGGCGCGCTCGATGGCCTCCGCGAGGCGCTTTTCGGCGGCCTCGGACCGGGTCTCGGCATCGATGATCATCGCCTGGGTCTTTTCTCGCGCTTCGGCGTCCGCTGCGGCGAGCGCCTCCGCAGAGTCACGCCGCTTGTTCGCAATCTCACGATCGGCCTGTGCCCGCAGCGTGGCGACCTCCTCGTTGGCCTCGGTCTGAATACGGTTGGTCTCGCGTTCGGTCTCTGCCCGGAGACGGGCAACCTCCTCCTCGGCACTGGTGCGCAACTGGGCGATCTCGGCCTCTTCCCTCATGCGAAGCTCCTCGATTTCGTGGGTGGTTTGCGATCGGAGCGACGAGGCTTCGGATTCGGCCTGAAGCCGAATTCGTTCGGCGTGGCGTGTGGCGGCCGCGACTGTCTCATCTGCCGCCAATTGGGCGTTCCGCGTCAATGCTGCGACCTCACTCTCGGTGGAGGAGCGCAGCTTTTCTGCGACGCCGTAGGCATTGGCGAGAGTGTCCTGAGCCTCGGCCTCTGCGGAACGCGTGAGTTCATCGGAGCTCTTGTGGGCGCGAGCGATGATGGCCTTCGCGTCCGCGTTGGCATGCGTCATGACCTCGAGTGCCTGCTGCTCCGTGGAACGCAGGAGGCGCTCGACCCGGGAGCCGAGGCTGGCGTAGGAGGGGCGGTCGTGCTCGCGTAGCTGTTCCTGAGCCTCTGCCAGTTCTCCCGAGAGTCGAAGAATTCGAGCATCGAGTCCCGCGACCTGCGAGCGGGTTTCGGAAAGGGATGATTCCAGTGCATAGATGCGCTGGTCCACCTGAGCGCGATCATAACCGCGCCTGACAATGGGGAACTGGGGATTGTCATCAATCATGACGGGCCTTTCACAGGAATTAGGGTGAGACTCTTCCGGATTCTCCTCTAATTCTCCACAATAGTGAGACAGGATAAAACTCCATTACTACCGTGACGGAGCTAACCGAAAAAAGACAGGGCGACGCGGTATCGTTATAAAAACGTTACCTTGCCGCCTTGGCAACTCTTGCCGCGCGCAAGATGTACAAACATCGGTCGCGCCGCGGCCATTTCTGACACGGCCGTGAAGCGGTTGACGAGAGGGAAAACATGCGAAGGATTGCCAGTGCTGCTCTGGCTACGTTTGGCCTTGTTGCTGCGCTGATTGGCGTCGGCCTCATGACAATCTGGGCCCCCGGCTCCACTGTGTCCGCATCAGCCTCTGCGCCTGAGGCCGCGTTCATCAAGACTGATCCGGGCGTCATTGACCTTGTTGGACCCGAGGTCACAATCACCGCCGAAGCCGCTGCCGATTCCGATGTCACGCTGGCCTTCGGTTTGTCGGACGACGTCGACGCATGGACGGACGGACTCAATGTCGCGACCGTGACTGGCTTGACCAACTGGGACAATCTCGCCGTCTCCACCGGGGAGAACGAGGAAGCAACACCTGAGGCTTCGCCGGCTGAGACCCCAGCTTCATCCGCCACGGCGGAAGAAGGCGAAGAGGGGCAAGAGGTCGATCCCAACATCGCCAATCTTGCCGACTCCGACCTGTGGATCCAAGTCGAGCAGGGCAAGGGTAAGATCTCGGTGTCCTACCGAGTGGCCGATGCCGGCGCCATTTCTCTCGTCGCAGCAAGCTCCGATGGTCAGGCCCCCGAATTGACTCTGGAGTGGGAGCGCCCCGTGAGCAACTCGTACGCCGTCCCGATCATCGTGATTGGCGCGCTCGTCGCGCTGATCGGCATTCTGCTCCTTGTTCTCGACGTTCAGGAGAGCCGCCGCAAGGCCGAGCGCAGGGCAGCCCGTGACCGCCGTGTGGATCGTCGCGCAACTCGCGCCGCCGCGGACACGACCGTTCTGTCCAAGGTGGAGGAGAACGAGGCCGCCAAGGAAGCCGAGGCCGAGGAGGAAGAGACCGAGAGCCGTGAGCAGCAAGACGCTCGAACCGGTCACGCCTTCGGTGCCGGAATCCTCCCTGCAAGTCTCGCCGCCCAAGAGTTTCGAGATCGAGCGCTCGCAGCAGAAGACCGCGTCATTCTGGACGATGCCGATGAGTCGGAATCCCACTCGGATGCCGAAGACTCTCCGTCGCAGGCGGATGGGGATGACGTTGCCGCTGGCGACGCCGTGATTGACGAGGCCCCCGGGGAGGCTGCACAGTCGGATGACACCGAACCTCAGAGGCCGGAGGAGCCTGAGGCGGCGGCAGTAGAGGCGGCACGCCACCCGGAGGAGCCTGAGGCGGCAGAAAGCTCAGAATCCACAGTCGGTGTCGAGGACATCCCCGAAGGCAACAACACCGACGACAACACCGACGACAACACCGATGACGAGGAGAACACCCATGCGTAAGTATCGCGCGCTTGCCCTTGCCATGGGCGCTGCCCTGGCGCTCTCCGCCTGTGCAGACAATGAGGAGTTGCCCCGTCCCTCAGCCGCTCCGGTAGAGGTCCGGCCAGCCATTTCTGCAGACCGTTTCACGATGGTCCAAGAAGAGATATTCACGTCGATTCAGGATGCGGATTCCGAGCTGGATTCCGAAGCGTTGACGGCGCGCACAACGAATCCATTCACGCAGATGCGTTCTGCCGAGTACGCGCTGAAGGAGATACTCGCGGACAGCTTCGGACTCGAACGACTCTCGAGTTCCGCAGTGCAGACGGCAATATCTCCGGCGGGGACGTATCCGCATGCGGCCATCTCGATCATGGATGCTCCTCAAGGCTCGAACCTCCAGACGATCGACGTGTTCCAACAGGAATCGGCTCGTGACAACTGGGCGCTGTGGGGAGTACTCGACATTCTCCCGGGAGCAACAATTCCCTCGCTGACCGTTTCCGGTGCCGGAGCTGAACTTCTGGATCCCGATTCGGGTGAGAGTCTGGTTGCAAGTCCCGCTGACGTGTTGGCGGCCTACGCTTCCCTCAATGAGACCGGTAGCGACGCCAAGGGACTCAACTTTGTGGATGACCGCCTGAGCCAAACCCTGCGTTCGGGCAAGGAGGCCAACGCGGCCGCAGTGGAGGGTGCGGGCACTGTCACCATGACCTATGCCCCGGCCGAGACTGGCACGGTCTCATTCAGAACTGACGACGGCGGGGCACTCGTGGTTGGTCAGGTCGATTTCAAGACGAAGATCGAGGTGACCACCGAAGGTGCGACCATCAAGCTCGGTTCGACGATTGGAAGTCTCGGTTCCGGCCAAGCTGGCGGCGAAATCGAGGTGAGTGGGACTCTGGATGCGAACTACACTGTCCTGGTAGCTTTCCATGTGCCGGCCGCGGACTCCGAGGACGAAGGTATTCAAGTTGTCGGAGCCAGCGACCCGATACTTCTCAGCGTGAAGAACGGATAGTAATGACGCAGCCTCTGAGTAGTTCAATGTACGGAGCCATCGACTTGTCAGCTCTGGCGGGCCAGCCGACCGCCGTTGGCGGGCCTGCTGCATCGGGCGCGGTTTCAGGCCCGTACGTGCTCGACGTGACTCCGGAGAATGTCCGGACCGTTCTGGAAACCTCCGCAGCGGTACCCGTCGTCATGGTGTTCTTTGCCGAGAGCGTTGAGCAGTCAGTTTCCTTGACATCGCAGCTCGAGGTCCTCGCCAACGAGGCGCAGGGCCACTTCCAATTGGGGAAGGTCGATTCGGTTGCTCATCCCGAGGTCGCGCAGGCCTTTGGTGTGACGGGAATTCCCGCGGCAGTAGCAGTGATGCAGGGGCAGCCGATCCCGCTGTTCCAGGGGATGCCTCAGGAAGGCGAACTGCCTCCGCTCGTCAATCGAGTGTTGGAAGCTGCGAGCCAAAATGGGCTCTCGGGAGTTCTTGACGGCAATGAGGAATCCTCACCCACGGTTCCCGAGCGTCCGCCGCATCTGACCGCAGGCCTCGATGCTCTCGATGCGGGCGATATCGACAGGGCTCATGCGGAGTTCACGCAGGCGGTCAAGGACAACCCGGGTGATGCCGAATCAAAGGTCATGCTGTCTCAGGTTGAGCTGCTGCAACGTGTTCGAACCCATGAGGATCCCGCCGGTGTATTGCAGGCCGCGGCTCAGGCAGGCTTGACCGACATCGAATTGCAACTGTCCGCGGCAGACATCGAGTGCTACAGTCGCCATGCAGAGTCCGCGTTTGCGCGGCTCATCGATGTGATTCGCGTGACGTCTGGCAAGGAGCGTGATCGGGTACGCGAACGACTGCTCGAACTCTTCAACATCGTGGGTGCGGACACCCCGACCGTGGGTGCGGCGCGCCGGGCGCTGGCTTCGGCGTTGTTCTAGCGTCTTACACGTGGTGGGAAGGCCCGGACATATCGAAAGATGTGTCCGGGCCTTCCGCCCGTCCGGTGCGGCCTTGCCCAGTATTGTGGCCCGCCAGTACTTCTCTCCCGAGACGGCGCTACCGGGTATGATCTTCTCCATTTGGCACAATCTGTCTGGAGCGGTACTGGCTGTCCTGTATCGGACAACAGCGCAGAGAAAGACATTGCGCGAGGCAACGGAGCCAGTGTAGTCGCACACACAATCGACGGGGGTAAATGCTCCTGTTGCATCATCTGTACGATCGTACTTATGAAAGATTACTTTGCTGGAGATCCCCGCACGAATCGTGAGCGCATGCTGGCGGGTGACCTTTACATCGCGGATGACCCGGACAATGAGGCAGTGGCGCGCCGGGCACTGAAGCTCGCCGATGAATACTACCGCCGCGAGGTGGAAGCGGATCCCAACGCTCGCGAGAGCCTTCGGGCGCTGGTGGGCTCGCTGGGGGAGGATGCCTATGTCAAGCCTCCACTGTTCGTGGACTATGGCGAGAACATCCACATAGGGTCGCGGACCTTCATCAACTACAATCTCACCGCGCTGGATGTCGCTGACATCCACATCGGTGAGGACTGCCAAATCGGACCGAATGTCCAGTTGCTTACTCCAACCCATCCGATTGATCCGGAACCGCGCCGCGACAAGCTGGAGGCGGCACAGGCAATCAGGGTGGGGAACAACGTGTGGTTGGGCGGTGGGGTCATCGTCTGCCCCGGCGTCTCGATCGGCGACAACTCCGTCATTGGTGCCGGTGCCGTGGTCACGCGAAATGTTCCAGCCAACTGCGTGGCGGTTGGCAACCCGGCCAGAATCATCCGGGAGATCTGATTCGTTGTTGAACGTTCCACGGAACGGCAACGGGAACACCAATGAAAGGTCAGTCTCCTGGCCGGCCCACTGAATTTCGTGAATGGCTGAGCTTCGAGACATGACTCGAGCCTCGGAACACAAGGGCCGGATGCGCAACGTCGAACGTTCCCGTTGAGACAGATCACAATCAGAGGGTGGCCCGCCATAGGGCGGGCCACCCTCTGATTGTGATCAAAAGATCCAGTCCAGCTTACTCGGCTGATTCTCCGGATGCGGATTCCGCGGAGGGTCCCGAGGCGGAATCGGCTGCTGCAGCGGCTGCAGGCAGGCTCTCCACTGCGGGCACGGTCTCGTCGTCGTTACCGGCCACGGTCTCCACTGCGTCCTCGGTCTCGTCGTCGTTACCGGCCACGGGAGCGAGGTAGACGACTCCGAAGGGAGGAAGTTGCAGGTCGGCCGAGAACGGGCGCCCATTCCATGGGACCCGTTCGGTGTCGATATCTCCGAAGTTGCCGACGCCCGAGCCACCGTAGGCAAGATCGTCGGTATTGAGAATTTCCTTCCAGGCGCCACCTCTGGGCAGGCCAATTCGATAGTCGTTGTGTGGGATGCCCGCGAAGTTGCAGATGACTGCGATGACATCCTTTCCATCCTCGCTCTTGCGCAGGTAGGAGATGACATTGTGGTCGCCGTCGGAGGCATCGATCCACTCGAACCCACCTCCGGTGAAGTCATCGGACCAGAACGCCGGGCTGGCAACGTAGACCTCATTGAGGCTCTTGACCAGGCTCAGGACCCCATCGTGGGCAGGATCGTCAGTGAGCCACCAGTCCAAGCCGCGGGACTCATTCCACTCCTGAATCTGCGCGAATTCCTGGCCCATGAACAACAGCTGCTTACCGGGGTGGGACCACTGGTAGGCCAGTAGTTCGCGCACACCAGCCATCTTCTGCCAGTCGTCTCCGGGCATCTTCGAGTAGAGGGAACCCTTTCCGTGTACGACCTCGTCGTGCGAGAGCGGAAGCAGGAATTGCTCGGAGAAGGCATAGACCATCGAGAAGGTGATCTCGCCATGGTGCCACTTGCGGTTGATGGGAGCCTCCTCCAAGTAACGGAGGGTGTCATTCATCCACCCCATGTTCCACTTGAGTCCGAAGCCCAGACCGCCATTTTCGGTCAATCCGGTCACGCCCGGCCAGGAGGTGGACTCCTCGGCGATCATCATGATGCCTGGTGCGGCACGGTACGCGGTGGCGTTGGCTTCCTGGAGGAAGGAGATTGCTTCGAGGTTCTCGCGGCCGCCATAGACATTCGGCTGCCACTGGCCATCCTCGCGGGAGTAGTCCAGATAGAGCATCGAGGCCACGGCGTCCACGCGGATGCCGTCCATGTGGAACTCGTTGAGCCAGTACAGTGCGTTGGCCACGAGGAAGTTGCGCACCTCGCGCCGTCCGAAGTTGAAGATCAGAGTTCCCCAATCGGGATGTTCGCCGCGCAGTGGATTGGGATCCTCGTACAGCGGTGTGCCGTCGAAGCGAGCCAGCGCCCATTCGTCCTTGGGGAAGTGGGCCGGCACCCAGTCCATGATGATTCCGATTCCGGCCTTGTGCAGCTCGGAGATCAGGTACTTCAGATCGTCTGGGGTGCCAAAACGCGAGGTGGGTGCATAGTACCCGGTGACTTGGTATCCCCAGGAGGGAGTGAAGGGATGCTCGGCCAGGGGCATGAACTCCACATGAGTGAATCCGGCGTACTTGAGATGGCCGATGAGCTGCTTGGCGATCGACCGGTAGGTCAGTCCCGGGCGCCATGAACCCAGATGCATCTCGTAGATCGAGACCGGGCCTTGGTGCGGATCGCGTTCGGTGCGGGCGGCCATCCATTCGTCGTCGTCCCACTCGAAGTGCGCTTTCGTGACGATCGATGCGGTGGAGGGTGGCTCCTCAGTACGTCGGGCCATCGGGTCGGCCTTCTGATGCCACGAGAGATCCGCGTACTGGATTTCGAACTTGTAGCGTGCGCCCTCGGTGGCGCCGGGAATGAAGAGCTCCCAGAGTCCGGACGAACCCATCGTGCGCATGGCGTGCAGGGTCCCGTCCCATCCGTTGAAATCACCAACCACGCGCACGGCCTTGGCGTTTGGGGCCCAGACGGAGAAGCTGGTTCCGGTGACCTCTCCGAGGGGGCTCGGATAAGTACGAATATGGGCGCCGAGTACCTTCCACAACCGCTCATGACGTCCCTCGCCGAAGAGGTAGACGTCCATCTCTCCCACGGTGGGTAGGAAACGGTACGGGTCGTCACCACGGTGCTCAACTCCACCGTAGACGGCTACAACGCGGTAATCGGGAATGTCGGTTCCGGGAAGAACGGCGCGCCAGATGCCGTTGAACTCGTGAACAGCTTCAGTACGCCCATCCTCCGTCTCAATGTGGACGGCGTCGGCCAGCCGCCGAATTGTACGAATGGTGACACTCGTGGTGCCCTCGTGCGGACCCAGGATGTCATGGGGCGCGTGATACCAACCGTTCGATACAGCGTTGAGTACGTCTTCATTGACGGGTACAAAGTCCAGTGCGTTCATGCTCATACTCTTCCATAAAGATGAAGTGTGAGGTGTCGGTTTTGATGAATCGGTTATCCAGCGCTCACGAGCCGGGATATTCCCGCGAGTGGGATGGCCAGCCAATCTGGTCGTTCCGTGGCTTCGTAGACCACTTCATACAATGCTTTGTCCAAGACTAGCGCCTCGAGCAGAACCATTTCTTCATCGCTCAGGGTGCCGTATCCGTTGAGAAAGGATTCCTTGGCGGAGACTGCCCATTCGCCGAGGCGTGTGCTGTCGCCTCCCGCCAGGGTCGCTGCTCCAGCCGCGTAGTCGAAGGACCGGAGCATCCCGGCGACGTCCCGCAGGGCGAGGTCCTCGCGTGTTCGCTCCTGCAGGGGCCGTAGTGGTTCGCCCTCGAAGTCGAGCGCGAACCACCCGCGTCCGGGAGCCTCCAGCACCTGCCCCAGATGGTAGTCGCCGTGGATGCGTTGCAGCCGAGGCCAGCGCACGTGTTCGGTGGCGGAGTAGATTGTCTCGATCACGCCCTCGTAGGGCTCGATGTCCGCAACCAGTTCCATGGCTGTCCGGGCACGCGCGCTCCAGTTGTGGCGCAGCGTTGCCCTGCGTTCAGGGTTCGCCTCGGCCGTGGGGAAGGATCGTGCAAGCGTCTCGTGAATCTCCCGTGTCAGTGCCCCCAGCGCCCGTATGGATTCCTTCATCTGCCCAAGCGTTCCGTCCGTGCGCGTGAGCTGGCGCTCGATGACCTGCCAGGCGTCCTGCGCCCCTTCAAGGAATTCTGCGGCGACGACGACGTCGGCGCCCATCTCTTTTCCGTCCTTGTTCCATTGCATCCGTGCCGATCCATATTGGCGAGGCACGGCGCCGGTGTTGTCAAGAGCCTGCTGCAACTCGACGTCGGGATTGTGGCCGGATGCCAGAACGCGAAATACTTTGAGGATGACCGGAGGATGATCGTCGAAGTGATAGATGATGGAGGTATTGGACTGCTCGGAGGTGAGTTTTTGAGCGTGGGACATTCCACCCAGCGGTCCGTGCACGGCTTGCCCGCTCATCTGTGGCGACACCATGGGCAGGATGTTGGACGGTGAGGAGCCCGTCGCCGCATCCTGCGGTGCCTGCCGGACAAGCAGATCGAGGAGAGCACGCTGGCCCGTGGGATGCTCAGCCGCGTCATAGATGTGGTAGCGGCCGATCTGGGCAACTGGCTTCGGTTTGGTGTGCGGCGCAACGTCCAGCACCAGGGGCACGTTGTAGTCCGTGCGTCCATCGCTGATGACCAACCAGAGGACGCGAAGTGACTCCGTCGCTGGCTCGCCACCAATCTCAAGGCAGCCCATGGCCTGCAGCGACCCGTCTTCGCCCTGATGCCAGCGGGCTGGCAACATCCAGTCCCCGATGCTCGCGGCGATCGTTTCCGCCGTCGGCCACGGCGAATGGTCGGTGTGTTTGTCATGCTCCATGGGGTTGATCCTCCGGGAACGTTCGGGGGCGGCTGAGAGCGATGAAGTCGATCTCGTCGCTCTCGTCGGACGCGGGCAGCCCTCCCGCTGGTGCCATCCAGCTACCCGGAGGTGAAAGAGCGAGCCACAGGAAGTCGCGCGATCCAAGGGTGACGGTGTAGTCCTGCGTGATGGTCGGGAATCCAGCGCCGCCGAGAACATCGGCGGCGTTCCATCCGACGTAGTCCGTGAGAGAGATCGTGCCGGCACGCGGAGTGTTGGCGAGGTTCATGATGCACAGTATGGTCTGCTCCTCGTTCCAACGGGTGAAGGCCAGGATGGCCTCGTTGTCGACGTCGTGCAACTGGAAGTTGCCGTCTCCCATCACGGGGTGGCGTTTGCGTACATCCAGAATGCCGTGCAGCCAGTGCAGAAGCGAGGCCGGTTGGGCCAGTTGCGATTCAACGTTGACCGCCTGCGAATTGAAGACCAGCGAGTTGATGACCGGCAGGTACAGCTTGCCCGGGTCTGCCGTGGAGAACCCGGCATTGCGGTCGGGAGTCCACTGCATCGGAGTGCGCACGCCGTCACGATCGCCCAGCCAGATGTTGTCCCCCATACCGATCTCGTCGCCGTAGTAGAGGCAGGGAGAACCGGGCAGGGAGAACAACAGCGCGTGTGCCAGTTCGATCTCGGCGCGGGTGTTGCCGAGCAGGGAAGCCAAGCGCCTGCGTATGCCGACGTTGGCGCGCATTCGCGGATCTTCGGCATACCAGCCGTACATTCGGGCGCGCTCCTCTGTGGAGACCATTTCCAGAGTCAGCTCGTCGTGGTTGCGCAGGAACGTGCCCCACTGGCCCCCGGACGGGATCTCGGGAGTGACTGCCAGGATCTCGCGGATGGCGGTTGCCCTCTGGTCTCGCAGTGCGTAGAAGATACGCGGCATGACGGGAAAGTGGAAGCACATGTGGCACTCGGGGGCATCCTCGGTCCCGTAGTACTCGACGACGTCGTCCGGCCACTGGTTGGCCTCGGCCAGCAGGATCGTTCCCGGGAACTCGTCATCCAGCATCGCGCGCAGGCCCGCGAGGAACTCGTGGGTCCGGGGCAGGTTCTCGCAGTTGGTGCCCTCTTCCTCGAAGAGATAGGGGACAGCATCCAAGCGGAAACCATCAATGCCACGCTTGGCCCAGAAGCGGGCCACATCCAGGATTGCCGCCTGAACCGCGGGATTCTCGTAGTTCAGGTCCGGTTGGTGGGAGAAGAAGCGGTGCCAGAAGAACTGGCGGCGTACGGGATCCAGGGTCCAGTTGCTCTCCTCGGTGTCGACGAAGATGATGCGGGCATCACGGTACTGCAGGTCATGATCGGCCCACACGTAGAAATCTCCGTAGGGGCCCTCCGGGTTGGATCGCGAGGCCTGGAACCAGGGATGCTCGTCCGAGGTGTGGTTGACCACCAGATCGATGACAATTCGGATGCCCCGCTCGTGGGCTGCGGAGATGAGCATCTCGAAGTCCTGCAGTGTCCCGTACTTGGGGTCCACCGCGGTGAAATCGGAGATGTCGTATCCGCCGTCGCGCATCGGAGAGGGGAAGAACGGGGGAAGCCACAGGCAGTCCACCCCCAGCCATTGCAGATAATCCAGATGGGCAATCAGACCATGGATGTCACCTGTGCCGCTGCCCTTGGTGTCTCCGAAGGCCCGAAGGAGGACCTCATAGAAGACGGCGTGTCGGAACCACTCCGGGTCATCGGTCAGGCCCGGAGTGGAGAGTCCATCTGCAACGGTTGGGTTTGAGACTGCGGGATTGAGACGGGTCTGGGTCAACTACAGCACCTTGACGGACAGAACGTGGGCGAACTGCCAGCCCGGATCCAAATGGACGAATGGACGTTCGTTCCACAGGAAGGTCTGGCCTGAAAGCTCATCGGTGACTTCGAACAGGGCCTCTCCAGCCCAGCCCGGTTGGACGCCGAAAGGGCCGAGGTCGAGGTCAATGACGGCGTCGTGAGCGGTGAACGGATCGAGGTTGATGACAGTGATGATCGCATCGGCCTGTCCATCCGGGGACTCCTCGGGACGAGAAAACCGAGTGAAGCACAAGATGTTCTCGTTCGAGGTGGGGTTGATTCGCAGGCCGCGCAGGCGGTTGAGTGCCGTGTGACGCTTGCGTATGCCGTTGAGGGTTCCGAGCAGGTGGGGCAGTCCGGTGGATTCGGCTGCCTGCCAGTTGCGCGGCTTGAACTCGTATTTCTCGTTGTCGATCTGCTCCTCGAAGCCCGGTCGGGGAACGTTCTCCACCAGTTCGTAGCCGGAGTAGATGCCATAGGTGGGCGCGCCCGTTGCCGCCAGTACGGCACGAATCCCGAAAGCGGCGAGGCCACCCCTTTGCATGTAAGGCGTGAGAATGTCGTGGGTCGTGGGCCAGAAGGCGGGGCGCACCATCGAGTCCGACTCGTTGGCCAGCTCCCACAGGTATTCCTCGATCTCCTCCTTCTCGTTGCGCCATGCGAAGTAGCAGTAGGACTGATGGAAACCAACGGCTCCCAGCCCTTGCAGCATTGGGGGCGCGGTAAAGGCCTCGGCGAGGAAAATGATCTCGGGGTGCTTCTCACGGAACTCGGCCAGAAGTCGCTGCCAGAATGCAACCGGCTTCGTGTGCGGGTTGTCGACGCGGAAGATCGTGACGCCGTGGTCGACCCACAGTTCGAGAATGCGGTAGATCTCCTGATAGATCCCTTCGGGATCGTTGTCGAAGTTCAGCGGGTAGATGTCCTGATACTTCTTGGGGGGATTCTCCGCAAAGGCGATGGTGCCATCGGCTCGGGTGGTGAACCACTCGGGATGTTCCGTGAGCCATGGATGATCCGGCGAGCACTGAAGCGCCAGGTCGATGGCCACCTCCATGCCCTGCTCGCGAGCCCTGGAAACGAAGTAGTCGAAGTCTTCGAAGGTGCCGAGTTCAGGATGAATGGCGTCATGACCGCCATCGGGTGAGCCAATTGCGTAGGGCGAGCCGGGGTCTGCCGGTGTGGCCGTCAGAGTGTTGTTGCGACCCTTGCGGTCCGTGGTGCCGATGGGATGCACGGGTGTCAAATAGATGACATCGAACCCCATGGAACTGATGCGTGGAAGGTCTTCGGCCGCAGTGCGCAGCGTACCGGAGACCCATGAGCCGTCCTCATTCTGGTAGGAACCGTGTGAGCGCGGGAAGATCTCGTACCAGGAACCTGTCAGCGCGCGCAGGCGATCGACGTTGACGGGGAACAAGTTCGAGTCGGTGACGAGGTCGCGGATGGGATGGCGCTCGAGCACCTCCGCGACGGCGGGGGTCGTGGCAGCCTCAAAGCGAACCTTGGGTGAAAGCCGCTCCATCCGCACGACCGCACGGGCATCGACGAGAACATCGTGATCGTCTCCCTCGGGGATGCTCTCGAGGGCGCGATTCAGGAGTGCCTCGGCCTCGAGGAAGACCAGTTCGATGTCGGAGTTGGCCCCGATGCGTGCCTCGGCATTGTGGATCCAGGTGGCAACGGGATCCGAGTAGGAGCGGACGAAGAAGGACCACGCGCCCGGGTGGGTGGGTGTGAGCCATGCTTCGTAGCGCCCCAAACCGGGCTTGATGAGGACCATGGGTACGGTCTGTACTTCGGATCCCCGGGGATCCACGAGGACCGCTTCGGCGCCGAAGAGGTCGTGTCCTTCCCTGAAGATGGTTGCCCGCACGGGAAAGGCCTCGTATTCGGTTCCCTTGGCAGCCCATGCTCCATTTTCGATGCATGGTTCGATGTCACGAATCGGAATGCGGCCGATGGGGGCGAAGGGCGCCGGGACTGGGGCAGTGGAGTCGGCTGACGGTACGACGATGTACTCAGCGGACCCGGCTGGCGTCTGGGGGCTCAAAGGCTCGTTGATACTCACCCCTTCAGCCTATGTGGTTTCGCGCTCGCATGCAGCCGCATCGGCATCGAATCTCATAGTTGTTTCTGCGCAAGGGCAGAGAATTGGCCACGGCATGAAGAATTCCGGCCCGATCTTGAGACGGTGCAGGGGGTTGCACATCCAGACTCTGGATGTGCAACCCCCTGCAAGGCTCCGGGAACTCCTGTGAAGAGTCCCCGGTCAGGCCATACGACCTCAGTAGACCATGTTCATAGCGGTGCGAACCTCTTGCAGCGTCTGCTCCGCCTGCTCCGTTGCTCGGGCGATTCCGGCATGCAGCACGGACTGGATGTAGCCGGGATCGGCCTCCAGCTCCGCGCGGCGGGCGCGAATGGGAGCCAAGTGCTCGTTGAGGGACTCGGTGAGTACCTTCTTGAGCGTGCCGCCTCCGCCATCGCCAATTTCCTCGGCGATCTCGCGTGGGTCACGATCCTGGCACAGACCGGTCAGGGTGAGCAGGTTTGAAACCTCGGGACGGTTGATCGGATCAAAGGTGATGTTGCGATCCGAATCCGTGACGGCCTTCTTTATGAGCCTGGCGGTCTCGTCCGCACTCATGCGCAGCTCGATGGTGTTGCCCTTCGACTTGCTCATCTTGGTTCCGTCCAGGCCAAGAACCATTTCGGCCTCGGAGAGCAGCGCCTGAGGGCGCGGGAAGATCGGATCCTTGGATCCGGGCAGGCGCCCGTATCGGGAATCAAAGCGATCGGCAATCACGCGAGCCTGCTCCAGATGGGGCAGTTGATCCTTGCCCACCGGCACGATATTGGCCTTGCAGAAGAGAATGTCTGCCGTCTGATGGACCGGATAGGTGAGCAGGAGACCGGACATCGGGCGGCCATCGGTGGCCTCCAGCTCAGACTTGACCGTGGGATTACGGCGCAGCTCAGCATCCGTCACGAGGGACAGGAAGGGAAGCATGAGTTGATTGAGAGCTTCGACCTGTGAGTGGGCGAAGATCGTCGCCTTCTCCGGATCGATACCCACCGCGAGGTAATCGGTGACCAGAGAATACACGCGCTCCTTGATGGGACCCACACCGTCGCGATCGGTGATGACCTGGTAGTCAGCGACGAGAAGCCACGTGTCCACCCCGGCTTGCTGCAGTCGAACCCGATTCTTCAAGGAACCGAAGTAGTGTCCGATGTGCAGGTTGCCGGTGGGTCGGTCCCCGGTCAGTACACGGAACTGGGAGGGATCGGACTTGATGCCGGCCTCAATCTTCTCGCTTGTCTGACGGCTGTGGGCGAGCGAAGCATCGCTCGTGGCGTTCTCGAGGGCATCACCGATGCTGTTGGTCATTGTGTCCTTCTTTGTCATGAACAGGTCGCCGGTGTCCTCCACGCCAGATCGCGGCGCGGCGCACCTGTGCTACTTGATCTATACGATACGCGGCTTGGTGAGGTAGAGCCGAATGGAGAGGGGCTCCAGATTGGTCATTGCTCCCGGACCGTAGAAGGGAAGAGAGGTGCGCGGTCTTTCCCACGCGGAATCCCAGACCAGCTCGTAGGCGTCCCCACGTCCGTAGGGCAATCGAACGTCGTGTGGAACAACGGAACCGTTGAGTACGAGCAACGCATCGGCGTCGGTCCCCGCCCCGGAACGGAGCATCTGGACGGTGCGGAAGTTCGCATCGAACCACTTGTACTCGGGCATGTGCTCGCCCTCGTCGTCGAACCACTCCAGATCGTGCACCTGATCGTCAACAGTCAAACCCTCCGTGTAGAAGCTGCTGGGCCGCAGGACCGAGTGTTCGCGGCGCACCTTCATGAGGTAGATGGCTGTCTCCTCCAGATCTCGTTGCCACTGTTGGAGGCGCCAGTCCACCCACGAAATCTCGTTGTCCTGGCAGTAGGAGTTGTTGTTTCCGTGCTGGGTGCGTCCGATCTCATCACCAGCCGTCAACATGGGAGTCCCAGCCGAGAGCAGGAGCGTGCCAAGCAGATTGCGCATGGACTTGCGGCGACGCTGGAGTACTTGGCGCGGTGCCTCCTCACCATTGTGCACCTCGTTGAAACCGTGATCCCACGACTTGTTGTCGTTGGTGCCGTCGCGATTGCCCTCCAGATTGGCCTCGTTGTGCTTGGAGTTGTAGGAGACCAGATCGCGCAGGGTGAATCCATCGTGCGCGGTGACGAAGTTGACCGAGGCCTGAGGGCCGCGCCCTCCGGGAACTCGGCCGTGTCCGAACAGATCCGCCGAGCCAGCCAAGCGTGTGGCGAGATCTCGCAGATCACCGCCGTGTCCGCCTCCCGTGAGGGAGCGAGGCTGGGCCACCCAGAAACTGCGGACCGTGTCGCGAAAGTGATCGTTCCAATCGACCGTGGGGGAAATGAACCGTCCGGTCTGCCATCCATTCGGGCCCAGATCCCAGGGCTCGTTGACGAGCTTGACACCGCTGAGGATCGGATCCGTGGTCATGGCCACGTAGAAGGGGTGATGCGAATCAAACTGCTCGCCATTGCGGCCCAGCGTGACCGCCAGATCGAACCGGAAGCCATCCACCCCGATCTCGCTCACCCAGTAGCGCAAAGAATCCAAGGCCATGCGCACGACCTTCTGGCGTCGGAAATCAAGTGAGTTGCCGCAGCCAGTGGTGTCCATGAACCGGCTCGGGTCATTCGAATCCTGCATGTAATAGGAGATCTGGTCCAAGCCGCGCCAAGAAATCGATGGGCCGTCGGTGCCACTTTCGCATGTGTGGTTGTAAACGACATCGAGGATGACCTCGAGACCCGCCTCGTGCATCTTGCGAACCATGTCCTTGACCTCGGCGATGACCGCCTGCGGTCCTGCCTCCCGGGACGCCCGGGTGGCGTACGTGGGTTCGGGCGCGAAGAAGGCAAGAGTGTTGTAGCCCCAGTAGTTCGTCAATCCCTTCTTGGTGAGAAAGGGCTCGTCCATCTTGGCGTGGATGGGCAGCAGTTCGACCGCGGTGACACCCAGCTTCCTCAGTCGCTGCGTCGTCTTCTCGTGGCCCAGGCCCGCGTAGGTGCCGCGCAGTTCCTCGGGAAGATCCGCCGAGAGCTTTGTCAGACCCTTGACGTGAGCCTCGTAGATGACCGTTTCGCTCCAAGGAGTGTACGGATGATCGACGACGACGTCGTTCGGTTCCGTCACCACGCCCAACGCCATGTAGGGGGCGGAGTCGTGGTGGTCGATCTGAGGGGGATAGCTGGTGGGTGCGAAGTTCTCGTCCACCTCGTGTGCATAGATCTCCGCAACCAAATCAGGAGCCTTGGTGACCGCTCGAGCGTAGGGGTCGAGAAGCAGTTTGGCCACGTTGTAGTGCATACCCAACTCAGGTTCCCAACGACCGTCCACACGGTATCCGTAACACTGACCGGCCTGCACGTTGGGGACATGCCCCTGCCAGTAGCCTCCCTCGGAACGCATTGAGTAGCGGCGCTCCGCGGGTCCGTCCGCACCATCATCGAACAGACACAGGATCACAGCGCCGGCGTGGGGTGCGCGCACCACGAAATCCGCGCCTCCCGGCACGAGGTGGGCACCCATGCGGAGAGGTTTCTGCACTATGGGTAGCGTCACCTCTGGTTGCCGGTTTTTGTAAAGCGAGCTTACTTTCACTGCGGCCATAGTAGTCACAATGGCATTATCCCAATAAATGGCTGGATCGACATGTTGTCTCGTGGGCGTAGGAGAAGTGCCACATCGAAATTGGGGATAATCTGGAGACAGGAGGTTGCATTGGGACCAGATCTGAACCTTGCCAGAGGTGTTGTCGACCGGGACGAATTGACACGAAATGACGCTCGCGCGCTCGGTGCCGCCCGCAACAGCGAGCAAGCGCGATTCATTTTGATAGCCGGGGACAGCGCGGCCATTGATCCACAGCGGCCCGGACATCTCCTGACCTTGTCCCGCGAGGCGGCCGCACCGTGGGGATCGCGTTCAGCGGTCTATCTGGGTCGCGCGGAGGGATTGCGGTACTTCGCCTGTGATGTAACCGATCAGATGTCCCCCGCGGATGTACAGCCGGAGGACGCGCCCCTCATGCGACCGGTGCGGTATTGGGCCCACGAGTGGGCGGATACGGATACCGCATTGGCGGTTGCCGGTGTGGCAGTGCTGCAGTGGCAGCGCACGTCCGTGTTCTGTCCTCACTGCGGTGAGAAACTCGAGATCCAACCCAATGGCTGGGAGATGAGGTGTACCAGCCGCCATCTGATCTACCCGCGCACAGACCCCGCCGTCATCATGGCAATTCACGACGGGGAGGATCGCCTGCTCCTGGGGCGGAACTCCGCCTGGGGCCCCGGCAAGTACTCGGTACTTGCCGGATTCGTGGAGGCGGGCGAAACCCTTGAGGCGGCCGTACGCCGAGAAGTTTTCGAGGAGGCACGTCTGAGCGTGGGGCGCGTCGAGTACTTCGGATCGCAGCCCTGGCCCTTCCCTCGGTCGCTGATGTTGGCATTCAACGGATGGACCGATGCGAGCGAGAAGGACATCGCCGTCGACGGAAAGGAAATGGCCCACGCGCACTTCTTTTCCCGGGACGAACTCGTGATGGCCATGCGCTCCCACGAGATACAGGTTCCTTCCCCGACCTCCGTTGCCGCGAGCCTCATTCAGTCGTGGCTGGGCCAATCGTTCGTGGACGTTCTGAAGGACTCCGCGAAGTAGACGGCGGGTTGTCAGGCCAACGAGGCGAGCTTTTCCTTGACCTCGGTGAGAGAGGGGTTGGTCATCGCACTGCCGTCCGCGAACTCGAGAGTGGGTACTGTCCGGTTTCCACCGTTGAAACCCTCAACTCGTTGGGCCGCCGTGGGGTCCTCCTCGATGTTCACTTCCATGAAGTCCGTGATACCAGCCTTGTCCAGCTGACGCTTGAGGTTCTTGCAATAGGAGCACCACGTGGTGGAGTACATCGTGAAATCAGCCATGGTTCAATCCTAAACGAGCGGGGGATTGCCGCAAGGGTGCGCTTGATCATGGGCCCGGAGTACCGGACGTGTCGGTGGAGCATGCCAGACTGTAAGCAGGAGGTGTCATGGAGCTTGATCGGTTGATGGACCATCTGGATCCGGAACAGCGCGAGGTTGCAACGAATCTGTTCGGACCATTGTGCGTGCGTGCTGGTGCAGGTACGGGAAAGACCCGCGCCATCACGTATCGCATTGCGCACGGAGTCCACTCCGGGGCATTCGCCCCGGGGCACGTGTTGGCGGTGACCTTTACCTCACGAGCGGCAGGAGAGATGCGCTCGCGGCTGCGTGACCTCGGAGTGCGGGGGGTTTCGGCCCAGACGTTCCATGCGGCTGCCCTGCGCCAGCTCTCCTTCTTCTGGGGAACTGCCGTGGGAGGGCGAATCCCTCCCATCGCAGAGCACAAGCTGGCTCTGGTATCCCAGGCTGCAGGTCAGTTGGGCATGGGAGTGGACAAGGTCTCGGTGCGAGATCTGGCTGCCGAGATCGAGTGGGCGAAAGTGTCTCTGGTGACCCCGGATGCCTATGTTGAGCGTGCCGCCGCTGTGGGTCGCAGCGAGGTTGCCGGGCACTCGCTTTCCGAGATCTCCCAGCTGCTGCGGGCCTACGAGGATGTCAAGACCGAGCGTCATGTCATCGATTTCGAGGATGTCCTGTTGATCCTGGTGGGCATCCTGTTGGATCGACCCGACATCACGCGGCAGGTTCGCGAACAATATCGTCATTTCGTGGTTGACGAGTACCAGGACGTTTCGCCGTTGCAGCACCGGTTGCTCCAGCTGTGGCTCGGGGATCGCAAGGAGTTGTGTGTGGTCGGGGACGTCTCCCAGACGATTTATTCCTTCACCGGCGCCAGTTCGCACTATCTGGCCCAGTTCACGAAGGAGTTTCCCAAAGCAACCGTCATCGAGCTCAACCGGGACTATCGCTCGACCCCGCAGATCGTGGCCACCGCCAACGAGGTCATTGCGCCGGACCAATCGGAGGGCGCCGTGCGGCTGGTGTCGCAGCTGCAGACATCGGTCCCGGTGACGTGGTCCGAGTACGCGGATGACACCACGGAAGCGGATTCCATCGTCGGTGAGATCCTCACCCTGCGTGACCAGGGCGTGCCGCTGCGTGAGATTGCCATCCTCTATCGTACCAACGCGCAGTCCGCGGAGTTCGAGGCGGCGCTGTCCCGTGCCGGGGTGGGGTATTCGGTGCGTGGATCGGAACGATTCTTCTCGCGGCGTGAAGTGCGTGAGGCCATGGTGGCGATGCGTGCCGCCGCACGTTCGGGTATCGATGGTCCGCTGCCCGCCGCCGTGCGTTCCGTGCTGCGCCAGACTGGCTGGAGAGACGAGGCGCCGGAGCAAGCGGGTGCTGTGCGCGACCGCTGGGAAGCTCTCAACGCACTGCTCACTCTGGCACAGGAGATGGAAGAGGCGCGACACGCCTCGATGCTGGAGTTCGTCCAAGAGCTGGAGGAGCGTGCCCAGTTGCAAAATGCCCCCGAGATGGACGGGGTGACGCTTTCCTCGTTGCACGCCGCGAAGGGACTGGAGTGGGAAGCGGTGTTCCTCGCTGGCATGAGTGAGGGGCTCATGCCCATCTCTCTGGCGAAGGGAGAAGAAGGGATCGCTGAAGAACGCAGACTGCTCTATGTGGGAATCACTCGAGCGAAACGCCACCTGCAGATTTCCTTTGCCAAGGGAAACGGGTCGCGTGGCAATCGCAAGCTGTCCCGATTCCTGGATTCGGTGTGGCCCAAGCCGGAGAAGCCGGTCTCGCGCACCACGAGCTATCGTCAGCGGCGCACGCTGGAAGCGGAGGCTTTTGCCAGCGAGCATCCGGAGGATGTGGAAATGCTGGAGCGCCTCATTGCGTGGCGTGCTCGGACCGCAGCTGAGATGAACCGTCCCGCCTACACAGTGTTCCATGACACCACCCTTCGGGCCATTGCCGTTGCCAAGCCTCGAGGTCTCGCCCAGCTCGGACGGATCAAGGGCATAGGATCAACGAAGCTGGCGGCATGGGGTGAGGCCATCCTCACTGTGGTCAACGAAGCGGCCTGAGAATCGGAGCACACCGCAATCAGACAGTATGAGATTCGTTCACGCTGCCCAAGGCACGCAACATTGCCTGATGGGAGGTGCACCCACAGGAAGGGTGGCTGGAGACGGCCACGAACCGAGGGAAGTAGGGTAGCGGCGGGATTCTCCATTGGGCGTCTCGCAGCGGGTTGCCCAGACCGTCAAGAAAACCGAGAACTGTGCGGACTGCGATCATCGCGGCGAGATCCCGAGTTTCCCCGGCGGCATTGAGCGGATGGGCGCTTTGCGCCTGCTGCACCAGGATTGGCCATGCGGGATCGCTGGCCATCTTGGCCTGGTAGAGGCACCCGGCGCACGGCGAGGACTGGGGTTCGACCAAGGGACCAACGCAAACATCGACTTCTTCCGTCCATGCCAGAAGGTGAGGCATGCCTTCATCCATGCACTCCTGTGTCATGGAGGGGTTCATGAGATGCGACCCCGTGAAGACAGTGACGTGGGCGGGAGTCTCGGAGTGCATGAGGGTCTTGGGAGAAAGTTGGCGCAACACAGTGGTCATGGCCTGCGCACGTGGTAGCCCTTGCCAACGGGGCCACAGCAGCGCGTGATCGGAACTGTTGACGAGGTGCTCGTCGCTGAAGGACACGGTGCCGACTCCGTGTTCGGCAAGCTTGAGGCCGATTTCCGCTCCCAACGGATCCAGCTGGGAGATTCGTACGTGCCTTGGTGAGCGGGAGGGTCTGGGGACACTGGAACGTACCGGTCGATGAGAATTACGAGTCGTCACTGCCAGTGCCGACTTCTCTGTGGTGGCGGAATCCCGTGGCGGATCCTTCGGCGGATGAGGGCTCGATGACGGCAAGTCCTCCAGAACGCCGGCTCTGTGCAGCATCATCAAAATCTCGGTCAGACGCGCGGACTCGATGCCCTTGGCCTTGGCCATGGGATTGAGTTCCGCCGTGGTGCGAGGTTTGGTGAGGAAAGTGACGAGCTCCTGTTCGCGAGCGGAAAGTCCTTCGATCAGGATGCCAACGCGCGGATCCAAGCCAATCTGGAGGACATCGCGGCTGCGCCAGAACACACCGAGTCCCGGAACGATTTGCATGATCCCCCCGCCGTTGTTTCGTCCGCGGAGTGCCGGGGCGCCGGCGCTCCATGACTTCAGACGATAGAGGAGAGAACTGAGGATTGCAGAGGATGTCCCCAGTTGCATGGTCCGCGGCGGTCATCCCCACAGAACGCGTACAGGCTTGTGCATGATTCGGACGAGCTCACACGGGACGTGCCAAGGGGGCTGGCTGGTCACAGCCAGCCCCCTTGGTGCAGATTGCTCGGGGGTGGTGGCGCGTTCGGTGCTCGGGTCCGAAGGCTGCCACGGAGTCCGGTTCTACCGCACTGGTCCGGCACCGTCGTCGTCGGACGTGCTGGAACCGGATTCATCCTGCCCGAAGTCTTCGGAACCCCGATTTGCGTCCTCGCCGAAAGCCGGCTCGCGTGGCACATCAGAGGTGGGGTCAGTACCGTCCAGCAACTGGGCGAGGAAGGCATCCAGTTCGGCCTCCACTGCCGAGGGAGCACCCTCATCGAAGTACTTCTCGGGGGTGTCGAGATTTTCGGGGGTGGGAAGGAGATCGGGGTGGGACCACAGATGGTCGCGTCCCTCCATGCCGAGGCGATCATGGGCCATGCGCCAGAATGTCGCCGCCTCACGAATTCTGCGTGGCTTGAGTTCCAGACCCACGAGAGGGCCGAACACCTGGTTGACGGGGGAAGCGGTTGCGCTGCGGCGCTGGAACATTTCGCCAAGAGCAACTGCATGAGGAAGTTGGGAGGAAACGGCTTGGGCGGAGACGGCGCTGATCCAGCCCTCAACGAGGGAAAGGAGATGCTCCAGCCGTGCCAACGAACTCTCCTGACTCGGGGTGAGGCTGGGGGAGAACACAGCCGTCAGATTGAGCTCCTGCATCGCCTGCGGATCGAAGCCGATCTCGCGTACCTGCTCTTCGATGGACTGGGTATCGATCTCGATCTCGCGCGCATATGCAGCGACGGTGTCCAGAACCTGGGGACGCAACCATGAGATACGTGAGTAGAGCCGCGCAGCCGCCTGTTCACGCACAGCGGCGAAGAGAATGACCTCATCCTGCTCAACTTCCAGATCTTTTGCGAATTCCGCGACATTGGCGGGCACCAGGGCGGCGGTCTCACCTTCGACAAGCGGCAGTCCACAGTCCGATGTGCCGAAGGAGTTGGTGGCCAGCTGTGCCAAACCGGTCCCGTACTGCATACCCAATACGGAGGAGATGATGCCCTGCATCATCTGGGAGGTGTCTCCGCCGAGTAGGCCCTTGAGCTCGTCGGGAGCGTATTCGAGTTGTTCCTTGATGACGGTGGTGAACGCGCGGGACACGTTCTCACCAACGGGCTCGGTGAGCCGTTTGAAGGTGGCCAAGGTGTGGGCGAGCCAGTCGAGGCGACTCCACGCCTGATTGGGACCCATGCACGGGTCAATGTTGGTGGCGGGATCCAACCACAGATTGGCCGTTTGAAGGCTGGTGCGGGCGCGATCACCCTCGTGTGCCGTCAACGTGTCGAGGTGATCGCGTTGGATCGTCTCACGTGCGACCTGCTCGCCAACCTTCCAGTTGACCGGCCCCTCCCCGGACGAACCGATCATTGAACGCACCTGCGTCACGATCTGGTTGAAGTTGGCGGGATTCATCATCTGCGACATCTGGGCGCCGGGATCGATACCTTGACTGCGCATTTGTTCGATGATCTGCTCCGCGGCTTCGTCTCCCAAGACCGCTCGCAGCATCTGCTCCCACTGATCTGGATTCTCGCTCATGCGGGCTCCTTAGCTAGCTACCTGTGCCAAGCCTAATGGGCCCGAATGCCTCGGCGCAGGCAGCTACGCCGAGGGCGTGAAGAGTCAGGAGTGAAAGCCGGGAATCGGGGGCGAAGATCGTTGGGAGAGCGCGGGCCGTGAAAGGGTTGGAGAACTTCCAGAATTGTGCGGCATGATGGGGCCTGTGTCTAGTCAACGTCGTTTGTATGTGTCCGGTGGTGTCTTTGCCTTCAGTGCTGCGGTGGCCCTCGCATTACCGGGGTCATTTCTGGTCCAACAGGCAGGTCCGGCGCTGGATGTCACGGGAGATCTCGATGGCGTGCAGCTGTTGGAGATTTCTGGGGCGACGACCTACCCGACCGACACGGAGTTTTTCATGACCACTGTGAGTTCCTATGGCAACGCCGACATGGGTGTGCCGGGAGCCCAAGCCTTGGCGGCATTGTTCAGCCGCGACCGGCAGGTTGTCCCGGTGCGGGCGCTCTACTCACCTCAGGAGAATGCCAGGGACGTCGATGAACGCAACGCGGCGATGATGACGAGTTCGCAGGATTCGGGTACCGTCGCTGGTCTCCAAGCTGCTGGTTACGAGGTACCGATGACGCTCACCGTCTCGGGGGCGAGTGAAGGATCGCCTGCCGAGGATGTGCTGTTGGCTGGTGACGTATTGAAGAGTATTACGGTCAACTCCGAGCCCGATTCGGATGGACAGAGCCCGACGACGCAGCTCACCACTTTCGCCGACCTCTCCGACGTCCTCTTCTCGCTTCCGGCCGGGAGCGACGTCACGTTGGGATTCACCCGAGATGGCGAGGACATGGAAGCCACCATGAGCACTCAACCCTACGAAGCGGATTCCACCGGTTGGGTGCATCCGGGATCGAGGCTCGGTATCTACATTCTCTCCTCTGATCTGGAGCCTCCCGTTGACGTGGCCTACGGGGTGGAGAACATCGGCGGCCCTTCGGCGGGAGGTATGTTCGCGCTCGCGATCTACGACAAGTTGACGGAAGGCTCGCTTGGTGGAGACAACCGGATTGCCGGGACGGGAACGGTCTCCTACAACGGTGACATCGGTCCGATTGGCGGAATTCCGCACAAGTTGGAGGGAGCCGCGAGAGAGGGAGCGACCTATTTTCTGGCTCCGGCGGAAAACTGTGCGGAGACGGTCGGCTATGAACCGGAGGGCATGGAAATCTTCGCGGTCCGAAACCTCGATGAATCGATCGCTGCCGCGCAAGCAATTGGGGAGGGCGACACGAGCGGACTGACCACGTGCCGCGATGTTGCCGCCGAGGTCCCGGATTCGCTGGATGTCTCACCGAACTAGCATTGGCTTTCCATCAAGGCCGGTCCCGGTGTTACCAGGTGCGTCCCATCGGTGATCGTCCAGCGGCGCCGATCACTCAAACGTGTTCTTCAGTGCTTCGACGAGCTCGGGAACGAGATCCACCGACCCGAGGACCGAATCGTCGTTGTCGTAGGCTTTCAGTCGCAGGGCACACCAGGACTCGCCGGTGCTCATCACACCCACCGCCATGCGTACGTCTTGACGTCGCGGATCATTGGCGATGAATTCTTCTGCGGCCGCGGGGTCCTCGGGAATCTCGGACTCTGCTTCCGGTGGGAGTGTGATGCGCTCGCACGTCACGGCGGCACCCGCCACCGCTTCTGGCCAAGCCAACTGTGCGAGCAAGGTTTCAATGGAATCTGCCGGCGGAAGGTCCTCCTGCTCAACGGAGAAAAGTGCTTCGTCACTTTCCGCCGCATTGATCGAGACATCGGTCGGCAACTGGTCCACGAGATCGGGATGGTCGGCGAGCGCCTCGGCGCTGCGGACGAGGGCGAAGACGCGCATGGGGCCGTCCCAGCCGAAGGTTGCCACGTAACTTTCGATCTCGTGGACAGCTTCTTTGATGGAGTCTTGTCTGGTGCTCACTGTGAGATTGTCTCACGGCTTGCGAGCGTGTGCATACCGGCCCTAACGGCGCAAATTCAGCGCTTGGAGGAGTCCCTGACGTGAGCCGGTCCTGTGATTCCGGCTCCGGTTCGACTAAGTTGGTATATGGTCGGGCGCAACTCTGTCCCGGTGAATCCATAACTGTCACGAGGTAACAGCTTGTCTACGTCGCAAACATCCCCTCCGTCGCGGCCACCGAAACCACAAAGTGTGGTGCGGTCTGGAGGTGTATTCATACCAACTCTTGTTGTCTTGGCGGTTCTGCTCTTTGCATTGACCGTCTTTGCCAATGTCTGGACCGAAGTCAAGTGGTTCGACCAGCTTGACGCGGTCCGAGTCTTCTGGACCCAGTGGGGCTGGGCCGTCGCCCTGGGCGCGGTCGGAATAGTCCTGGTCGCCGTGGTCGTCTTTGTCAACATTCTGCTCGCGCGTCCGAAGGGCGACGAGGTTCCGGTGGGCCGGGGTACGGAGCGCTACCGGGAGCAGATCGACAAGCACCCGTGGCTCATCCGTTTGATTCTCCCCCTGGTGCTGGGCGTTGTTTTTGGTGCGCCACTCGCCAATGAGTGGCGCACCTACGTCATGTGGCTCTACCGAACTCCGTTCGGCGAAACCGATCCGGAGTTTGGGCACGACGTCGCCTTCTACGTGTTCAGCCTGCCGGTGTTGCACTCGATCCTGTCAATGGCCATCACCTTGGTGGTGCTCAGCGCGATTACCGCTCTGATTGGGCATTACCTGTACGGGGGTATTGGGCAGGAGAACAACCGAGTGCGCCTGACCAGGCGCGCCCGCATTCACTTCGGCGTCCTGGGTGCCCTGGCTTTTGTTGCGGTCGGTGCCTTCTTCTGGCTGAGCCGCTACGACATGCTCCTTGCAGATAGTGGCAGGTTTGCTGGCGCTTCCTTCACGGATATCAACGCCGCTTTGCCCGGTCGTACCATTTTGGCCATCGCAGCGCTTCTCATTGCACTGCTTTTCATCGTTGCAGCCATTCGTGGATTGTGGAAACTCGCCGGGACCGGTATCGCAGTGGGTATCGTCGCGATGCTCGTGGTCTCGTGGGCGTACCCGACTCTGGTTCAGAACTTCCGAGTGACGCCCAACGCCGTCGAGATGGAATCGCCATACATTCAGCGCAACATTGATGCGACTCTCAATGCTTACGGTCTGGATGACGTGGAGACGACCACGTACACCGCACGCACCGACGCGGAGGCGGGTCAGCTGCGTCAGGATGCCGATGCCACCGCTCAGATTCGACTGCTGGACCCGACGATCGTGTCGCCCACGTTCAACCAGTTGCAGCAGAACCGTCAGTACTATCAGTTCACGTCGCAGCTGTCCGTCGATCGCTACAACATCGGTGAGAAGGATCGTGACACCGTCATCGCGGTGCGGGAACTCAATTTGGATGGTCTGAGCGACTCGCAGCGCACCTGGGTCAACGACCACACCGTGTACACGCATGGCTTCGGAGTTGCTGCCGCCTACGGAAACACGACGTCGACGCGTGGCGCACCGCAGTTCTTCCAGCGCGGCATCCCCTCCGTGGGTGAGCTTGGCGAATACGAGCCGCGAGTTTACTTCGGGCAGAATACCCCGGAGTATTCGATCGTCGGCGCGCCCGATGACGTTGAGCCCTGGGAGATCGACTTCCCGGACGACAATGCCCCCAACGGCGTCGTGTACAACACCTACAGTGGCGATGGTGGCCCCTCCATGGGCAACACCTTCGCCCAGCTGATGTTCGCAATCAAGTTCCGTTCGACGGATATGTTCTTTTCCGATCGGGTGACGAGCGAATCCCAAATTCTCTACAACCGTGATCCCCAGGAGCGCGTGTCCAAGGTTGCTCCGTACTTGACGCTGGATTCCAAGGTGTATCCGGCCGTCGTCGACATGGACAATGATCCGGAGACGCCGAAGCGGCTGGTGTGGATCGTGGATGCCTACACAACCTCGAACAACTACCCTTATTCGGCACGTGCGGAGCTGGCAAGTGCCACAAGCGACGCGCTGACAAGTGGAACCAACGCGTACGGACGTCCTGATCAGGTCAACTACATCCGCAACTCCGTGAAGGCAGTTGTGGACGCCTATGACGGGTCCGTCAGCCTCTATCAGTGGGATGAGGAGGATCCGGTCCTCAATGCCTGGGGCAAGATCTTCCCCGGCATGCTGCGCCCAGTGGGCGAAATGTCCGGTGACCTCATGTCTCATATTCGCTACCCGGAGGATCTGTTCAAGGTCCAGCGCACGCTGATGACCCAGTACCACGTGACCGACGCGTCCTCCTTCTATTCTGGTGGCGATTTCTGGAACGTTCCGAACGAGCCGACCGAGGGTGATACCGCCAACCCGAGCCAGCAGCCTCCCTACTACTTGACGCTGAAGATGCCCGGGCAGGACAGGGCGGAATTCTCACTCTCGACGGGCTTCGTCCCGGGCGGCACCACGCAGCGAAACGTCATGACGGGCTTCTTGGCTGCTGATTCCAATGCGGGCAGTGAACCCGGTGAGGTCCGAGAAGGCTACGGCAAGCTGAGGCTTCTGGAGTTGCCTCGCGACCTCACGGTTCCCGGGCCGGGTCAGGCCCAGAACAACTTCCTGACCGACTCGCAGGTTTCGCGTGACCTCAACCTGCTGCGGCAGGGTGGAACCGATGTGCGGATGGGCAACTTGCTGACGCTACCGGTTGGTGGAGGCCTGCTCTACGTCCAACCCGTCTATGTGGCCGCGTCCTCGGGCACCACGTATCCGCTCATGCAGTACGTGTTGACCTCGTTCGGAGACGGCAATCCGATTGGTTTTGCGCCCACACTTGAGGAGTCGTTGAACATGACGTTCGGTGGCGATTCGGGAGCCGAGGCGGGCGATGCCGATGTGTCCGGTCAGAAGGAGGACGCCACCGGCGGGGATGAACCCACGGACGAACCAACTGATGAACCCACGGACGAACCAACGGCTGAGCCAACGGCCGAGCCAAGCGCTGATCCGACCTCGGATTCGACTCTGACTCCGCAGCAGCGTCTCGACAACGCACTGTCCTCGGCGGGGCAGGCCCTTTCGGATTCGAATACCGCGCTGAGCAACGGTGATTGGGCTGCCTACGGTGCGGCGCAGGATGCACTGGAAGCCGCGTTGCAGGAGGCGATTGCCGCTCAGGAGGAACTGGAAGGCAACGGCTAATCCCTGAACCTGTCAAAGCTGGTTGGAGTCCGCACGCGAGTGCAATGGGCTGCGACGGCCTTGACGTGGCGAGGAACAAGGTGGGCGGCGGGGGGGGCCCCCCCCCAAACCCGGGGCCCCCCGCCCGGCA
>WPCI01010572.1_pt1 | contig 101795 bp, 97 predicted proteins | sample 5399871 | NCBI WGS metagenome assembly WPCI01 (sample SAMN12869469, study PRJNA574797) | sludge metagenome | isolation source: wastewater treatment of pH7 | place: China:Beijing | collected 2019-05-20
TGCTAGATGCACTGGATACGGAGTGGTGATGGCACACCGCAATCTTGCACGTCAGCGATACTAGAAATAGACGTCGCCTTTGGTAGCAAGAATCCCACTGACGTTAGTCAGCTTGCGGCTTTAGCCGTGGGAGTGTCAATATATTAGTAGTATGCCTTTTATATGGAGAAAAATCGATACATTTCGACAATGTTCGATATATGGTGGATTCTATTCGTATTTTTGACAAAAAATTGTCGGAAATGTGTTGTCACGTTTATATATATGTGCTATATTATTTCCTGTAAGCGATTTCAAATAGTTTTAAAGCGTATTCAAGGGGGACATCTAGAATAATGAAACGTTACGAAAGAAAGTGGAAGCATATTTGTTTGAAACGTGTGGCACATCGTAGTGTCCAAGAAAGCACGGAACCTAAGACTGAAACGCGTAAAGAGCAACAAGAGAAGCAATTGGTTCTACAAAAATAGCAATCACTTTTTCGTATATAAATGAAGGTCGATCGTTCGTTGGGGGATGGACGTGAAATTACTTTCAGCTAAGGGGTATTGTCTGATATATATTTTATACGGCAATAAATAAGCACAGAGCATACGGCGCTCTGTGCTTATTTTTATTATTTATCCTTTTTGAATCGAACTGTTTTATCCCAGCCAATGACTTGTTTCTTGCTCTTTGCACGTAAGTATAAAATTAAGCTACGAATGAATAAGTACGTAAAGAGCTGTGCGTACGTAAAGTACATGATCACACTAATAAAAATATTAGTTGGTGTAAAGGTTCGTTCCACACTCTGGGCACTAAATAATTGAGAAACATATGTAATGTATGCGACATACCACATGAATAGTAGCGGAATGCTATATTGAATTTGGAATATCCCGAGTAACCCAATTACAAACCAAACGTTCGAAATGATTAAGAATAACCAAAATACAACATATACTAAAACTTGTTGTAAAGAATGGACGAGCAGTTTTCCTTTAAAGAAACTTAATGAAGAAAACATTTTTTCTAAAATGTACAAGTTCCCTTGAAGCCAACGTGTACGCTGCTTAATAAGGATTTTTAAATGCTCAGGTTCTTGTTCCCATGTAATTGACTCTGGAACGATTGGCAGGAGATAACCTTTTTGTGTAATTCGTAATGTTAATTCAGCATCTTCAGCAATTGCATAAGGGTCATAGCCGCCAAGCTCTTCTAATGCAGCGCGACGAAGAAGCATGTTTGTTCCTGTTAGTGAACCTGTTTGGAATAGTAACCAGCGTCCGGATTGCATAAGGAGCTGGAAGATTTGAAATTCTAACGAAATCATTCGTGTTAGCCAGTTTCTTTTTTCATTTACAGTACGAACATGCCCAACAGCTCCAACAGCATCCTCGGTTGTTTCAGCGTGTTCTACAAGCATTCGCAGTGCATGTGGTTCAGGCTGGTTATCTGCATCATAAACACAGAAGTATTCACCATCTGAAATACTAAGGCCATAGTTTAATACACGTGATTTTCCTTTTGGTTCACCAGGGGGAACGCGAATGTGACGAATATGAGCATAAGCTTTGTCAAAATCGTCACCAATTTCAGGTGTCTCATCTTGCGAGTTATCGTTTAATAAATAAACAGTTAGTTTGCCTGGATATTCAATCTTTGCCATCGCCTCTAAAGTATCCTTAATAACGACGCCTTCATTGTGAGCTGGTATTAAAATATCAACGCTTGGGTAATGTTCTAGCGTGCGATCTTTTCGTTTCCTACTTCGGTGAACTAAACCTGCGAGTGTTAAGAAAGAATAGTAAACGAGTAAGCCAGAGAATAGAAAGGCTGTAAAAATAAGTACATACTTAATTGAAAATGTGATGCTGATCCAAAAAACGAGTACGCAAAATAGAAGGAATAAAAGAAGTATAACGAGTGTCATCATAATAACGTCTGTCCTTTGTTCCCAATTTGCTCGCGTGAAATTTTTATATCTTGGATCGCTTCAGCAGCAAGCCATTGTTCCATTTTTGGCTTTAGGCGGTTCATTACAATGTCAGCACCGGCTTCATTTGTATTTTGTAATAAAATAACGAGCGTATTATTATCATATTTAGCAGCAAGGTCAAAGTCAGCTCTTACCGTTTCAACTAATAAGGAAGCTACACGGTCCATAACACTTTCCTTCGTATATTTACTAAAGGAAGTGAAATCAAAATAAATCATAACGCCTGTTTCATTACGACGATTCATTGCATTGATTAATAATGCTTGTCGTCTCTCAAATTCTTGTCTTGTTAATAATTTCGATTCTCCGATGTATTGTTCTAACGTTCTCACACGTTCGGTTAATTCTTTATTTTCATGAATAACCTTCTTTAATAGATGAGTGGAGATATATACAATGAAGAAATTTGCTGCCATTAGGAAGTGAGTAATAATGTATTCCCATTGTTCTGATGTACTCCATAAGTAAAGCCATGCTTGGTAGAACAGGTAGAATACCGAAATAATGGTTCCTAATATGAAGAAAACAAATGCAGTTTTATCAGGCAAAAATAGAAATAGTACATTAACAATTACATATATAATTGTAAAAATGAGAGCATGCTCATATTGCGTTACATGTACAGTTGTAAAATAAAATAAAATTTGTAAAATCCACATAGAGAGGACTTTATAGAAGTTATCTTTCACAAAACTTTCCTCCTTAAAGATAATTCATACAAGGATACTTGTAGTATGCGCAATTATTAAGAAATAGACCGGATGACTATATTCTTTTTGAGAGAGCAACAATAAGTAGTATCCCTCTTTTGTAAGAAAAAATAAACAGACTTGATAATTATTGTATCATAATGTTTTTATATTTCGGCATAAAGTATTTAATATATACTAAGAAAATAAAAAGTCCCCTCTTTAGAAAGAGGGGACTTGCTTTATTTTATAGGAACATCATACCTGCAACTGCTGCGTTTAAGAAGTTAGCTAGTGTACCAGCGATAACTGCTTTAATCCCTAATTGTGCAATTTGTTTACGGCGAGTAGGAGCTAATGTTCCTGTTACACCTAATTGAATTGCGATAGAAGAGAAGTTTGCGAATCCACAGATTGCAAATGTTAAAATTAGATTTGTTTTTGCAGAGAACTCTGCCATATGTGGTCCTAAGTTTGCGTATGCAACGAATTCGTTGATTGCAAGTTTTTGACCGATAAAGCTTGCTGCTTGTACAGCTTCACCAGGAGAAACCCCGATTAAAATTGCAAATGGTGATAGTAAGTAACCGAAGATTAAATCAAGGCTAAGTTTAATATCGAACCAAGAGCCAACCCATCCTAATAGGCCATTTAATAAAGCGATTAATGCGATGAAAGCCATTAACATTGCTGCTACGTTAATAACAAGTTGTATACCTTCTGATGCACCACGTGCTGCTGCGTCAATAACGTTTGCATCTTCACGCTCTGTAGAAAGTACAACGTTATTATCTACTTTTTCTGTTTCTGGCATAATAAGTTTCGCAATTAATAGACTTGATGGAGCTGCCATAATTGCTGCTGCTAATAAGTGTTCTAACGGAATACCCATTGCTGCATAGCCGACAAGAACTGATCCAGCAACAGCTGTCATACCGCTTACCATAATAGCGAAGAATTCACTATTTGTTAAACGTGCTAAGTAAGGTTTGATTAAGATTGGAGCTTCAGTTTGTCCTAAAAATACAGTTGTTACTGAGTTTAAACTTTCTGCTTTAGAAGTTCCAAGAAGTTTACTTAATGCGCCACCAACGATACTAACAAATCTTTGCATAATACCAAAATGATATAAGATTGCTACTAATGAACTAATAAATACGATTGGAAGTAGTGCTTGAATAACGAAGATAAATCCCCAAGGGCCTTTTGCGTTGACTAAATCCCCAGCAACGAACTTAATTCCCTCGTAAGAAAAATTAATTAATCCTTGAACGCCATCTGCAGCGTGTTTTAAACCTGCTTTTCCGGCATCCCATCGTAATACGATAAATGAAAATGACATTTGTAATGCTAGCGCGATTAAAATCGTGCGCCAATTAATAGCTTTGCGGTTGGAAGATAGTAAGAAAGCGATTGCTAATACTCCAATCACGCCGCCAATTCCCCATAAAAGATTCATGCAGTGTATGCTCCTTCCTCATAGTAAAAAAATGTATAAAACAGTTGTCTATACTTCTGCAAATATAACATCTTAAGTAACTTATCATAATGGACATCAGAGGTCAAACGTCTAACAAAAAGTTTAAATAAAAAGAAAATTCTTCAAAAAAACACATATAAAATGATTAGACATGAAATAGGTTATGTTTTTTATGTAAAAATATACATTATGATAACGTTATGGATCATTATTGTAGAATATAGTGTATGAAATAGGAAAATAGATACATTATTTTTTTGAAGAAATAGGTTATACACATTAAAAAGAGCCTTCTAGTAATCTAGAAGGCTCTAAAAATATAACTTAAGGTGCTTTCGTATAACCTAAGAAGTGCTTACTCCAATAAGAATTGCTTAATGAAGCGATTGCTACACCTTTATCTCCAGCTTGGATAAATGATCCGCCCCCAAGGTAAATACCCATATGAGAAGGACCTGATTTATAAGTGTTTTGGAAATAAATTAAGTCACCTGGTTGTGGATTTGAAGTTTGTGGTAGGCTACCCCAATATCCCGCAACACTTTGACGGCTAATGTTATGACCAAATTTCTTAAATACGTGGTAGATGTAGCCACTGCAGTCCACACCGTTAGCAGAAGTTCCGCCCCAAACGTATGGTACGCCTTGCATTCCTTTTGCATATGCAAGTATAGAAGAACTGTTGCCGCTATTATTACCTGTATTGTTGTTATTGTTGTTATTGTTTTGATTGTTATTTTGATTGTTGTTAGGCTTATTATCTACTGCGCCGCCAACTGGTGTTTTAGAAAGGTAACGTGTGCCGATATAACCAGTTTGACCGTTGTAGTTAATTTTGCTCCATCCAGAGTTTTCAGAAATTACTTGAACCTTCTGTCCTTGTGGAAGTGCGCCTATGATTCTATAATTTGTACCTTCACCACTACGTACATTTAAGGCAGAAGCATTAATGTAGTAGTCACCAATTGCACCTTGATTAGGTTGTTCAGGTTGTTTTGGTTGCTCAGGAGTAGTAGTGCCACCTTTAACGAATTTCATGAATTCGCTACTAACGTAGCCTGTTTTTCCTTGATAGTTAACTTTAAACCAGCTACCTTCAGAGCCAATTACGTTTAATGTCGTACCATTTAATACGCCACCAATTACGCTATGGTAAGTAGCAGGGCCTGTGCGAACGCGTAGAGATGTTGCGTTAACAACGTAAGTACCACCAGTTTGAACAGTTACATTATTGTTTTGGTTATTATTTTGGTTGTTTCCTTGTGTAGCGTTATCGCTAGAACCGCCTTTTGTTACGTAGTCTTTGCTTATGTAAGCTGTTTGGCCTGCATAATTGATTTTGAACCAATCTTGAACTTCGCCAACAACTTGTACGACTTGTCCTTTTGTAACAGAACCTACAGTTGTGTGAGAAGTGCTAGGACCTGTACGAACACGAAGGGAAGATACATTTACTGTATAGTTTCCGCTTGCTGGTTTTACAGATTCTTGGTTGTTATTATTCGTATTGTTGTTTGAAGAACCTGTATTAGCAGAAACGCCAGATACAAATTCACCACTTACATAACCTACTTGTCCATTATGGTTGATTTTTACCCAACCATTTTCTTGACCAATTACGTTTAATGTTTGTCCTTCATATACACGTCCTGAAACAGAACTAGAAGTGTTAGGAGCGGTACGTACACGTAATACATCAGCAGTAACTTTATTCTTTCCACCTGTTGTACTTACATTGGAATTGCTCGCACCATTTTTTGATACAAATTCACCACTAACAAAGCCTGTTTTTCCATTCATGTTAATTTTGTACCAACCATTTTCTTCGCCAATCACGTTTAGTGATTGACCGTTATAAACGCGCGAGATGATGTCGTGAGAAGTACTTGATCCTGCACGAACATGTAATACGTCAGCGTTAACCTTATAAGATGAGCTGTTTGATGCAGAAGCTTGGACAGTTGTAGCAGCTTTTTGTGTATTTTGTTCAGGGGCAGCTTGAACACTATCAAGTGTAGGTGCTGCTCCTCCTGCTACAGACACTGCCGCAAGACCGGCAAGGTATTTTTTCATAATTTGTCGATTCCTTTCTGTCTGTAATGTAGTGAAGAAATATTTACCAACTGTTAAAAATTCTAAAGAGCATGTCGATTACTGTCAAGACTTATGCGGGAATCTGAATATGACAAAAAGATTACAAGAAAAAATCAAGGCATAAATCTATACCTTGATTTCCATTTAAATACATATATTGAATGTAGAAAGGATAGAAATTATTCGTGTTTAAGAAGATGACATATTGGATTGTAACAAACTCTGAGAAAATGATCGTTGCAGCATTTTCGTGATAGGGCCAACTTGACCATCTCGGATTACGGTTCCATCAAGATGAGTCATCGGCAAAATTTCAATCGTCGTTCCTGTAAAAAAGCATTCATCCGCTTGATAAACATCACGAACGCTGAAAAGCTCTTCTTGTATTGGAATACGAAGGGTTTTCGCTAAAGAAAGAACATATTGACGAATAATGCCATTTAAAATAAGGTGATTAGCTGGATGTGTGTAAAGAGTTCCGTTTTTAATGAGAAAGAAGTTAGAGTGGCTGCCCTCAGTTACAGTACCATTTCGTACGAAAAGGGCCTCTTTACAACCTTTTCGTTCCGCTTTCGTAGTAGCTAATATATTCGGTAATAAGTTTAATGATTTAATATCACAGCGTAGCCAGCGCGTATCCGGTTCTGATATGGCACGTACACCATATTCAATCCATAACGCTGGTCTTTCTTTCTTTGTAATATAGGCATAGATTGTTGGAGGGACGTCATATGAGAACGTATGGGTACGAGCTTGTACACCACGAGATACTTGCAAATAAATCGTTCCATCTTCGTGGAAATTATTATTTTCGATTAGTTTATAAAGTAGGGTAATCAGTTCCGCTTTTGAGAAAGGGAGTGTTAATTCTATTTCTTCCATGGAGCGATATAATCTTGTGATATGCGGATCTAATAAGTGAAAGTTCCCTTTATATAGACGAATAACCTCGTAGACACCATCCCCAAACTGCAAGCCTCTTTCCTCAAGGTCTATGTACGTTTTTTGTTTCGTTGTATCAATAACTGCATCATTCCAAAGTACAAATCTTTCATATGCCAATTTCGATCCCATCCTTTCGTAAGTAAAGAAGTCACAATACTAATTTTTATGTAAGCAATTCTCTACATATGACGTATATGTTTTGGTAAATGGTAGAGAAGTAGTAGTGATTTACAGCATTTCGTATATACAAATTCGAAAATAAGAAATAAGAATCCTGCTTTTAAATAAAAAAAGCAACATTCTTATGGAATGCTGCACAAGGAGGGTAGCTATCTTTCATAGGGACATCGTCTTATTGAATGTTTTGTGTATGGAAACAAAACATATTGAAAGACAATTATAAGAAAGTAGAAATAAACGATTCACATATTTCTTTAAGGGATCTTATTACAGATGAGAGATAAGAAATATATAGAACCTCGTTTACATATTTTATTATAGAGATACTTCATTAATTTTATATGAATATTTGGTAAAGGTTATGTAATGTTAAAGTTAATGAATATAAGTAATTGTATGGAGGAATATAAAAAAAGAGGCTGAGATTACTCAGCGCTCTTCTTTTCTTCTTTAATAGCTGTCTTTACTTCACCAGTTTTGATCTTGTTGCTTTCAGAGAAGCGAAGTAAGTCACCCTCAATGATTTTGTCAGACATGCTCAATTCATTTTGGGCACGATCAATAAGTGGTTGAGATTCTTCTTTTGGTAGTTGTACAACTTCGCCAGTAGCACGGTCGTAGAATGTACTGTTCGTGTACATGTACTTATCTGTAACGAAGCTACCATCACGAAGAACAACGAATCCTTTATTGTCAGGTGAGAATATGTCATGACCGAATCGAACGTCATTCGTAGAATCTACACCAAGTAAGTTTAGAATAGTTGGTTTAATGTCAATTTCACCAGTTGGTTTTGAAATTGTTTTACCTTCTTTTTGACCTGGAACGTGAATAAACATCGGTGTTTTTTGTAAGTTCATATGGTCAAACGCAGTAATTTCTTCTTTTCCTAAGAACTGTGCCATTGCACGGTTATGGTTTTCAGAAATACCGTAGTGGTCACCGTAGAATACGATAACTGAGTTGTCGTAAATACCTTCTGCTTTTAGACGTTCAATAAAGTGTTTCATTGCTTCATCTAAGTAGCGAGCTGTTACCATGTAACGGTCAAATACGCCATCACCAGAATTGTATTCATCAATTAATTTTGTATTGTCATCATAAGTGAATGGGTAATGGTTTGTTAAAGTAAGGAAGCGAGTATAGAACGGTTGCTTCACTTGTTTTAACATATCGATAGATTGATCAAAGTACTCGATATCTTTTAATCCCCAGTTTAATTTCGTTTCTGGCGTAATCTTATAGTCAAGCTCGTTGTAGTAACGATCATAACCAAGTGCCGGATACATAATGTTACGGTTCCAGAATGTTGCGTTGTTTGCGTGGAATACTGCAGTGTAGTATCCTTGCTGACGTAAAATTTCTGGAGTTGCTGTGTATTCGTTGTTACCGTGTGTGAAGAATACAGCACCACGGTCTAGTGGATACATTGAAGTATCTACTAAGAATTCAGCATCAGATGTTTTTCCTTGCCCAGTTTGATGGAAGAAGTTATCAAAGTAATAACTTTCTTTCGTAAATTGGTTTAAGAATGGTGTAACTTCTTGTCCGTTAACTGTTGCACCAATTAAGAATGTTTGTAATGACTCAAGAGAGACAACGATTACGTTCTTCCCTTTTGCAGTACCAAACATATTTGGATCTGGTTTGCTTTGCGTTGTTTTTACGTAGTTCTCTGTTTCCTGTAACTTACTACCGTCAGCAAATGCCTTTTGTGAACTTGATTTTGCTTGTAAGCCAAGATCATACACTTGGTGTACATATAAACCTAAGTTTTTAACAAGCATAACGCGGTCGAATGAACGTGTTAATAGTTCTGGACGCTCAGCTTCTGCCAATCCTAAGTTTGCGAAGAAAATAGCAATTGTTGACACGAAGTATAGGGAACGCATTGGGCGTGCTACACGTTCTGTCGGTGCAAAATTCTTCATCTTCTTCAATAAAATGAAGAATACGATAATATCAGCAAATGCGAGGATAATTTTGTAGTTAAACAATTCTTTTACACTAGAACCTAAACTTCCGAAGTTAGATGTTTGTCCTAGTACTGGTAAAGTAACGAAGTCATTGTAGAATCCGTAGAACATTACGTTACCAACAAGAACGATTGTTAAGACAAAATTAATTCCAAGTGCTATATAGTTACGTTTTTTCCCTTTTGCAAATAATGCAAGACCAACAAGCAGTAATGATGCTGCTAATGGGCTCAGGAATAAAATGAATTCTTGCATGAAAGATTCAAGTTTTAAATCAAAGCTTGTGCGTGTAATAAGATATGTCTTCAACCATAAGGCTAAAGCTACGAATGCAGTGAAACGCACATTTTGAAATTGTGATTTCAAGGTTTCTTTCATTCATTTCCACCCTTTCTCTATCAGGCTTGGTCGATTTTGGAGCGAAAAATGCTAAAATAAAAAATACATAGTTTTCTTGGCCATAATTAGAGGTTCTATATTCACCCATATACGACTATAACTATGCATACCCTTTTAGTTTCTTGTGTTACTCATAAGCATAACGTCATTTCTGTATTATACAACAAAATTCATTTCTGAGAAACACTATAACATTTTACATTTTTTGTATGAGATTTGTCACTACCAGAGAAAACTTTAACATTCGTTTATATGTCCGTCAACTAGAAAATATAACAAAGGTAGAGCAGAATGTTAAGTGAAAGTGAAAAATCTCTTGTTGAGAAATAAGAAATGACAATGGGTAAGTGGTTATCTAGAAATCTATTATATGAAGGGGAATATGTAAAAATTAACGAACACTTGTTCTTTTTGAGTTTGTTTGTTACAATGAAAGTTCATTGATAGATTATGTGTAATTTTGATGAACTTTTACTGAAAACATATTGTAGCTTATTTCTTTTAAAAAATAGGGAGGCCTTTACATGGAGCAAAAATTTTCAGTTGAAGCATTTTGGAAGAAAGTAAAACATGTCGCAAAGCAAGCAGGGCAGTCAGTTATTTATGCAAGTTTATTGTTGTTTTACGTTTTGCAGAAACCAGATGTTCCAAAACGAGTGAAAATTATTGTAATTGGAGCACTTGCTTATTTTATTGCACCGATTGATGCGATTCCAGATTTCGTTGCTGGAATTGGTTATACGGATGATTTAGGGGCGTTAATGGCTGCGTTATTACAAGCGTCGCTATACGTCGATGATGATGTAAAAGATAAGGCGCGAGTGAAGTTGGCAGAATGGTTTGGTTCGGATATAGACACATCCTTTATCGATCAGAAATTAGATCAATAGGTGAGAACTGTCACATGGTGACAGGGCGAACGTAAGCGAGGAAGTGCATTATGCCATCAGGAAGAACGCATACGAAAATAAACTTAATATCCCTTCCGGTTGTTTTGTTTCTGCTCTTTTCGTATGGACTAACAAATTTTGATTTTTTATTAACTTTTGCAATTGGCTTTTTAGTAGGTACTACATTTTTAACACCGGATTTAGATACGTATAGTAATGCGTATAATAAATGGGGATTCCTGCGTATATTTTGGTATCCGTATAAGAAGGTGATGCCGCATCGCTCCTTCTTTACACACACAATTATACTTGGTGATGCGATTCGTATTGCATACATGTTAATTGTGTTTTCTCCGTTTTTGTTCCTATTAAATGTAATCGTGCTTGACGGGAATTTAATAGAAATTGCGAAGAAACATGAGGTTGAAATTGTAACGTTCGTAATGGGAATTGTTGTTGCAAGCACGCTTCACATTATAGCGGATAAAGTGAATACGCGTCGCAAGAAAATGATGAGAAAAAAGAAGAAACGCAGAAGATAAAAAAACCGTCCCAAAAAGGTATTTTGGGACGGTTTTTCTTTTTAATCAAACGCTTGTTTAAAAAGAGATTAAGCTTTCAGTACTTTAATACCTTTTACGATGTTCCAAATGAAGTAGTATAAGCTAATGATTCCGCAAATACATAAGACAATCATTGTACCGATGCCCAGTGTTACATCCGGTTGATCAGATCCAAGACCCATAATTCCTAAAATAGTTACGCCAATGAATGTAGCGATACTTGGGATAATGTGTGTCCATAGAGCACGTTTTGCATGTGGTTTCGTTTCAGCATCTCCCACAATCCACACAATAATAGGGAATAAGATAGGGGCAAATAATACACTAAAGTATGATAAAGCTGCTAATATTTTGTTTCCATTCATATATATCACCTCATGAATAATGTCTGTTGTTATACTATTATTATGCAATAGTTTTGGCAAGCTTTCTATCGATGAACATTACAGCAACGTGACGATTTTGTAAGATTTTCATATTAAATAATAAAATTTTCAAAAAAATCTTTTTAAACGGAAATTGTTATGGTACAGTATAAATGAAAGTTATTGAAAACGTTTTCTTAAACGTTTTTTTATTTTAGGCTTAAAGGTATGATGACCTGATAGTCTATTGATGAGGTTATTCTATTTAAAAGGGGATTCTTTAGGGGGAGAGAACAATGAACACATGGACACAAGTTTATGATCCGTTCGGAAACATTTGGATTTCGGCGGCGGTCGCACTTATTCCGATTATCTTTTTTTTCTTAGCTTTAGCAGTTTTCCGCATGAAGGGGTATGTGGCAGGATTTATTACAGTTGTACTTACAATTTTAGTGGCATTATTCGCTTATAAGATGCCGTTCACGATGGCAATGGCAGCGACTGGATATGGTTTTTTATACGGACTATGGCCAATTGCTTGGATTATCATTATGTCGGTATTTTTATATAAAATATCTGTGAAAACAGGTCAATTCGATGTGATTCGTGCATCTGTATTATCCATTACGAATGACCACCGTTTACTCGTTATTTTAATCGGTTTTTCATTCGGAGCATTTTTAGAAGGGGCAGCGGGATTCGGTGCACCAGTAGCGATTACGGCAGCACTTCTTGCAGGTCTTGGGTTAAATCCTTTATATGCAGCTGGTCTTTGTTTAATCGCAAATACTGCACCAGTAGCGTTCGGAGCGATGGGAATTCCGATTACAGTTGCTGGACAAGTAACAGGTATTGATCCACATAAAATTGGACAAATGGCTGGACATCAATTACCGTTCTTATCATTATTTGTTCCATTCTTTATCGTATTTTTAATGGACGGGTTGAAAGGGGTAAGACAAACGTGGCCTGCTTTACTTGTAGCAGGTAGCTCATTTGCAATTACGCAGTTCATAACAGCGACATTTTTAGGACCAGAACTTCCGGATATTACGTCGGCACTTGTAAGTTTAGTTAGTTTAGCGCTGTTCTTAAAAGTATGGCAACCGAAAGAAATTTATCAATCTGGGCAAGCAAATAGAGAAGCAGCTGCAACAACAGCGGCATCGATGCCGAAATTAACGTTAGGAAAAGTAGTAAAGGCATGGTCTCCATTTATCGTATTAACGGTTATGGTAGTGGTTTGGAGCCAAAGTTTCTTTAAAGCATTATTTGTTCCAGGAGGCGCGTTAGAAAGCCTTGTATTTAAGTTTGAAATTCCAGGCTTGCACAATTTAGTAATGAAAGCAGAGCCTATTGTAAATAAAGCGACGCCTTACGAGGCAATTTTGAAGTTTGATGTATTATCAGCAACGGGAACAGCAATTTTAATTGCTTGTATCATTTCCATGTTTATTTTGAAAATGAGTGTAAAAGATGCAGTAGTAACATTTAAAGAAACTTTAAGTGAATTAAAAATGCCAATTCTATCTATTGGATTTGTATTAGGATTTGCATTTATTGCAAACTATTCTGGGCTATCTTCTACACTAGCATTAGCACTAGCAGGAACTGGCGGACTATTCCCGTTCTTCTCACCATTCTTAGGATGGATTGGTGTATTCTTAACAGGGTCTGATACTTCAGCGAATGCATTATTTTCAAATTTACAAGCAATTACAGCGCAGCAAGTCGGTGTATCTGAAGTACTTCTCGTTGCAGCGAATACAACGGGCGGTGTAACTGGAAAAATGATTTCTCCACAATCGATTGCAATTGCTTGTGCAGCAGTTGGACTTGCTGGGAAAGAATCAGATTTATTCCGCTTTACAGTGAAGCATAGTTTATTCTTCGTAATTATTGTTGGTATTATGACGTATGTACAGGCATATTATTTAACGTGGATGATTCCATAAACAACAAAAGAAATAAACTTTGCATTTTTCAGATTATCGTGTATGATGGGAAAGTATTGAAAATTAAATCAGTGATAAACTAGGGGTGCCTAACGTATGCGTAGGCTGAGAGAGAAGCGCGTGAACTTCTTAACCCTTTGGACCTGATCTGGCTCGTACCAGCGTAGGGAAGTTAACGGCTTTACATAATGATGTCTTTTATGAGCCAGGTCCTTATTTTTTTATGGACCTGGCTCTTTTTATTTTGGCATACGCTGGCAATATCTCGTCCTTGTCACGTACAGGGGGGCAACAAAGGTTATGAAACAGTCTGTTTCAGCTGAGCAAATTGAATTGAAATCGAGTTTACCAGGAAGTAAGAAAGTGTATGTGGATGGACCACGAGAAGGTATGAAGGTGCCGATGCGTGAGATTGAACAAAGCGATACAAATGGCGTCCCGAATCCGCCAATTCGTGTGTATGATACGAGCGGTCCTTATACGGATCCCGCGTATAAAGTGGAGCTGGAAAAGGGGATTCCAACGCCGCGCCACTCTTGGATCCTAGAGCGCGGAGATGTAGAGGCATACGAAGGGCGCGAAGTAAAACCAGAGGATGACGGTGTGAAGGTGGCTTCGAAACATACACCTGTCTTCCCGCAGATGGATCGCAAACCGCTTAGAGCGAAGCAAGGTGCAAATGTTACGCAAATGCATTATGCACGTAATGGCATCATTACGTCTGAGATGGAATATGTTGCGATTCGTGAAGGAGTAGAGCCGGAGTTTGTTCGTAAGGAAATTGCGGAAGGTCGCGCTATTTTACCAGCAAATATTAACCATCCGGAAGCAGAGCCGATGATTATTGGACGTAATTTCCACGTGAAGGTGAATGCAAATATCGGAAACTCTGCTGTATCTTCTTCTATCGCGGAAGAAGTAGAGAAGATGACATGGGCTACTCGCTGGGGTGCAGATACGATTATGGATTTATCTACAGGTAAAAACATTCATACGACGCGTGAGTGGATTATTCGTAACGCGCCTGTACCAGTTGGAACTGTACCGATCTATCAAGCTCTTGAAAAAGTAAACGGAATTGCAGAAGATTTAACGTGGGAAGTGTATCGTGATACGTTAATTGAGCAAGCGGAGCAAGGCGTAGATTACTTTACGATTCACGCTGGTGTATTACTTCGTTACATTCCAATTACTGCAAAGCGTACGACAGGTATCGTTTCGCGCGGTGGTTCGATTATGGCGCAGTGGTGTTTATTCCATCATAAAGAAAACTTCCTATACACTCATTTTGAAGAGATTTGTGAAATTATGAAGCAGTATGATGTTTCGTTCTCTCTTGGAGATGGATTACGCCCAGGTTCAATTGCAGATGCAAATGACGAAGCACAGTTCTCTGAGCTTGAAACACTTGGTGAATTAACGAAGATCGCTTGGAAACATGATGTGCAAGTGATGATTGAAGGGCCTGGGCATGTACCGATGCATTTAATTAAAGAAAATATGGAGAAAGAGCTTGATATTTGTCAGGGCGCGCCATTCTATACACTTGGGCCTTTAACGACAGATATTGCACCAGGTTATGACCATATTACATCCGCAATAGGAGCTGCGATGATTGGCTGGTTTGGGACGGCGATGCTTTGTTATGTAACGCCGAAAGAACATTTAGGTTTACCGAATAAAGATGATGTACGCGAAGGTGTTATTACGTACAAAATCGCTGCGCATGCGGCCGATCTGGCGAAAGGGCACAAAACGGCTCATCAGCGCGATGATGCACTTTCAAAAGCTCGCTTTGAATTCCGTTGGCGCGATCAATTTAATTTATCTTTAGATCCTGAACGTGCGATGGAATATCACGATGAAACATTGCCGGCAGAAGGCGCAAAAACAGCTCATTTCTGTTCCATGTGTGGACCGAAGTTTTGTAGTATGAGAATTTCACATGATATTCGTGAATACGCGAAAGAAAATGATTTAGAAACGACAGAAGCAATTGAAAAGGGAATGAAAGAGAAAGCGAAAGAATTTAAAGACACTGGTAGTCATTTATACCAATAACACGTTACACCTCTTTACTTGATTGATCACACTGTAGTACCTAACTTAAATATAGAAGAAGCCCGCTTTGCTAAGACGGTAGCAAAGCGGGCTTCTGTTGTTTATCCCGCTATTTGCGGGAAGTAAGACCCCCGCCTCAAAATTCAGCGGAAGCAAAGAAGTTAGGTGGGGGGCAACTGCCCGTAAAAGCCCGATTGGTTAGGGCTGATAATCAGTGGTGGATGAACAAAACCCCCACTGATTAAAGTTTCACTTTATAAGGCGAAGAAGAGATGTACCCAATAGAATAAGAGGAATAATGTAACGACTGTTGTGAGTGGAATAACGATAAGGGATACACTTAAATAGTCTTTCCATTTTACTTTAATTTTGTTTTGTTTCAGGATATACATCCAAATGAGAGAAGCTAGCGTACCGATTGGTAATAATAGTGAACCGATGTCACTACCAATGATATTTGCGAGATAGATAGTTTTTAATGTGACTGGATCTAATCCCATTTCTGTTAACGTAATGGTACCAATCATAAGTGCAGGGTGATTATTGAAGACATTGGAGAGGAGAGAAACGAGTCCACCCATTGCAAAGCTAGCATAAAGCAGATGTTGACTTACAACTGGTTCAAGCCATTGGACAAGCGCTGCTGTTAATCCTGCGTTGTGGAGCCCGTAAATAATGACATACATAGAGAAAGCAAAAATCAAAATGTGCCAAGGTGTCTTTTTCAAAATGTCGACAGGGTTCGTTCGTAAGTAGTACCATCTCCAAATGAGAAGAACGAGTGAACCGAGTACGGCAACAATCTCGATTGGGATGGATAAGAAGGATGCAACGAATAGAAGACAGCGCATAAGGAAGACGAAGCCTAATACTTTTAGCATGAACCTTGTCCGTTTTTGTTTCGTATCAACTGAATTTTTTCCTTTTAACGGATGAAAGTTTTTCGTGAAGAATATTTCTTCAATATCATATGAAGAAACAGGCAATTTTTTCGGAAGTTTTTTCTTCAAAACCGTATACATAAGCCATGACATAAACAATAGTCCTAATGTTGCAGGTACAAACATCATAGCAGTATGCATATAAAGAGTCATATTCACGATATTTAATGCGATTAAGTTTACGATATTACTTACACCAATTGGTGCACTAGATGCAGTAGCGATTAAAGCACCGCTTAATAAATAAGGGATTTGTTGATGCGGTTTTAATTGAAGATTTTTTAGGAGAAGAATTAAGATTGGCGTTGTAATTAAAATACTACCGTCGTTATTAAATAAAAGAGTCATAAGAAAACATAATAATTGAATATACCAGTATAAGCGGCGCCCGGAGCCTTTTGCTAAGTTTGCAAGTTTCGCTGCGGACCAGTGGAAGAATCCGAAGCTTTCTAATATAACCGCCATAACGATGGTCGCTAATATTGTTATGGAGGCACCGCCAATTTTACTAATAATGTCCATGACGTCTGGTTTTGATACAAGTCCAGTAATCAGGATAATGCCAGCGCCAATTGCTGCCGGCCACGCCTCATTTAAACCACGAGGTCGCCAAAAGATAACAATCATTGTTAAGAAGAATACAATAATAGTAATCCATATTTCAATGCTCATATTTTACCTACCTTTCTACTTTTCCTTAAAGTAATGTAGCTTGTCTTAAGGTTTGTATTGGTAGTATATTCAGCAAAAAATAAGAAGAACTAGACGTATACCGGAGTGCAATGAATATGTGTTTTTCAAGTTATGGGACAAGTATCTCTCTTAGTGAAATAACTATTGTGAGAGGAGTCTAGAAATTAATGGGGCAGTAAGATAGTAAATAAAATTTATATAGGTGATTATGGAGATATATCAGCGATTTTTAAATTATATCGACTTATCGACAAAACATGACAAAAGGAGCCCATCCCAAAATACCTTTTGGAACAGGCCCTACAATATTATTTTTCCTTCAAAAAAGTTCGATCCTTCAAGAATAAATTCCAGAAGAAAATAAATCCTGGTAATAAAATTGCAATCCCAATTGCATATAGAATAAGCAATGCATAGAATGTTTCGACCGTTGTAAAGCTTGTAAATACAGTTACATCAGGATAAATAATATACGGTAAATGCGCAACGCCGTAAGCATAACTTGCAAATGCATATTGAGCGACGACTGCTAAAACGGCAATGCGAGGGTATCCTAGTGTGTCATACTTCTTGTTTGTCCACCAAAGAGAAGAGTATCCGATAATGAATAAAACGATAGAAACTGTAAACCATGTGAATTGCTTTATTAGCCCTTGCATAAGCCAGTGTGTTTCCGGATCCATTACAACGAGGGCAATAATCGCCGTAACGAGCGTTGCAGGACCAAGGATAATCGCGTTTCTTCTATAAATTCTATATGCATCTTCTGAACCTTGTTCTCTCGCAAAATCAGCAAGAAAGAGAGAGGAAAGAAATAGTTCCGAAGTTAGTCCAAAGAGCATATAACAATAAATAACAGGACTAGAAAGAAGTTTTCCATATAGGAGTACTTCTTTTCCTTCAGACATTGTAATATAGGCACCTTCTGTAACTGGTAAAACGGTAATTAATAGAGCTGGAATTAAGAGCCCTGTAATACCTGAAATGATACGAAGAAGGTGTTGGTACTTCGGCAGAGAATAAGCAAATACCATAAATGTACTGCGAATTGCCACGAGTACTAAAATTAACATAACGGGCACGAACATTACTGTCGCAAGAGTAAAGGCTGCTTTCGGAAAGAAGCCAAGAAATGCGACAACGACAAAGACGAGAAACGTATTTGTTACTTCCCAAGTCGGTGATAAGTATCGGTTGGCAAGCTTGGCAGCGAGCGTTGGATGTTTTGCGTATACCATGCCCCAAAAACCTGCTCCAAAATCGATGGATCCTAATATACTGTATACGAAAATAAGGGCCCATAAGATGATGATTGCAATACTTTCCTCATGCACGAGAATCGCCTCCTTCGTGATGTAAATCATTTGTAAGCGGATGTTTCTTAAAGAATGTCCGTAGCACAAAGACTGTTAAAATACCGAGTCCAATATATAAAATGATGAATAGAATAAATAAAGGACCGACAAAATCAGCGCGTGTAGAAGCGTCGACTGTACGTTGCATACCGTAAATGGTCCACGGTTGACGACCGCTACAGCTGAAAATCCATCCGAATTCAATGCCAAGCATCATAACTGGTCCACATGCGGCAGCTCCCCAAAGAAGCCACTTCGGTAGTTCGGCCCCTTTTTTTCGGTAAACAAAGTACCAATATAAGAGGGCAATTGCTGCAACTGCAAAGGTAAAGGCAGCAGTGCCAACCATTAAATTGAACAATGTATGTGTGTAAAATGGTGGCCATGTTTCTTGTGGAAATTCATTTAGACCTTTTACGACGGTGTTAGGGTCTAGTCCCACTAGTAGGCTAAGCATGTTCGGAATTTCTAGTGCATAGTTTAGTTCAAGTGTGTTAGGATCTACAACTCCGCCGATGGATAACGGTGCATGTGATGTCGTTTCAAATAAAGCTTCAGCAGATGCCAGTTTTTCAGGGGAATGCTTATGTAAGGCAATTGCCGATTCGTGTCCCGAAAGCCACATCGTAGCACCTGTAATAAATGTTACGACGAGTCCTAATAGTAGCCCTTTTTTATGATACGCCACTTCACGTTTACTTAAATTCCTCTTTAATAATTTAAATCCAGCGATAGAGGCAATGACGGCAGCTCCAGTTGCATAGGCTGTAATCACAACGTGGAATGCGCTTGTGCCAAAACTCGGATTAAAGAAAGCTTTCCACGGATCAACGTTAAAAACTGATCCATCTGGTCCCATTGAAAAGCCCGCGGGTGTATTCATCCATGTATTTGCCGATGTAATAAGCACGGCGGATGCCGTGGCACCAATCATGACGAAGAATAGCGAGATTAATCTCATGAATGGAGGTAGTTTGTCAGCTGCATATACATAAATGGACATGAACAAAGCCTCTAAAAAGAAGGCGAAAATCTCAATTTGAAAGGGAACAGAAATAACCTGCCCAACAATTTTGGCAAAACCAGGCCAAAGCAGTGAGATTTGCACACCAACGATTGTTCCAGTTGGAATTGCTACACCGAGAAGGATGGCAAAGGCCTTTGTCCATCTTTTTGCCATAATGGCGTAGTCGGAATCTTTCTTCCAGTGATAGAGTATTTCACTTATAAAAATCATTAATGAAAGTCCGACACCAAGTGTTGCGAAGATAATGTGGAATGCTAGTGAAGAACCGAAAAATGCTCTTGCTAATGTTACCGTATCCATATGTAAACTCCTCTTCTTTTTTGCCATTATTTTCTGATTGAATTGGAAGATTTATTCAAAAAAACTACCAAAAATATATATGTATTTAAAAAATGGATATGTTAATATGATGATTGAATATTATGAATAGAAAGAAGTTAATGTTTAATAATATTTTGTTTGTTTTTTAGGAAGGAATATTTTATAATCTTTTATGCGAACATAAGTTCTGTTTTAGGGTAAAGAAGTTTATGTGAAATGGAGAGGATGTTTTATGTATCCTGAAGTCATTAAAAAGATGGCATTTTCAAAAGAGCATAGAGATTTATTACTGAAGCTATATAATAAAGAGATTACGCGTAGTGAGTATGATCGACTCGTAGAATCGCTATATAGACCTTCTAAAGAGGCTTGTGAGGGATAGAGGAACGGGAGACAATCTAATAGATTGTCTTTTTTACATTTACGTATGTTCTGGTAAAATTAAGGATAGCCTTACTAGGGAGGTGAAAAGTTTGCGGAAACGTATATATATAGTGATTGGAGTTATTCTTTTAATCGCTTTAGGTGGAATTGTATTTTGGTCAGCTTTGCAAGGAAACCGTACGGAGCATTTTATTTTAAGACATATGATGAATGAAAATGGGACGCTTGCTACATATCGTTTAGAAGATACAAAAGCAGGTACCGGTGAAGCGAAAGGCCGTGAAGCTTTATCAGAATCAGCAGGACTTTGGCTACAATATACATTGGATAAAGATGATCAAGCGTTATTCGATGAACAAGTTAAGGTTATTCAAAATAACTTTGTACATAAGGACCAAATTGTTTTATGGAAAATCTCTGAAAAGGGAGAAATGCAGTCAGCTACAAATGCACTTATTGATGACCTTCGTATTATAGAACAGTTATATCGCGCTTATGAAATGTACAAGGAAGAGCGCTATAAAAACTTGGCAGATCAATTGAGTGATGCTGTAATTCGTTATAATAAGAAGGATAATTATTATGTTGATTATTATGATGCAGATGCAAGGAAACAAAATGATTTTGCAACAACGTCATATATAAATCCGCGCGCGTTCTCTTATATGAAAAAGTATGGTAAAGTTTCTGCTCAGCAATATGAGGAAGTCGTTCAATTTTTAGCAGATTACCCAAGGCATGGATGGGCATTCCCGAAAGAGTATAAAGAAGATGGTACATTTACGTACGATAAAGAAGTGAATCTTATTGACCAATCATACGTTGCATATCATCGTAGTTTAGGTGGTCTTTCCTCAGATGCTTATTTGGAATTTATAAAGAAGAAATTCCAGGAGGATGGAAAGCTATACGGTCGTTACAATTTAGAAACGGGAAAACAAACTGTGAATTATGAATCGCCAGCCGCTTACGGATTAACGATTTTGTACGTACTACAAACAGGTGATACAAATTTCGCAAAGGAATTATATGATCATATGGCCACATTCCGAAATGACAACGTATTTAGTAGATATTACGGTGGATATGTAACAGGCGAAAATAACAATACGCATATTTTTGATAATGTTTTGCCGCTTTTAGCTGAAATAGAATTAGAGAAGAGTGAAAAATAAAAGGTGCCACCCTATGGGGATGGCATCTTTTATTGTTTAATATCATTTTAAGTCCTAATATTGGAGAAGTAATCAATTACGAATTCACGGAATTTCTGAGCAGTTTTCGATAAGTAACGTTTTTTTGACCAGCTTAACCCAATCGTTCGCTCACAATTTGGTTCAATAATACGTAACTTATTTAATGCTAAAGTAGAGTTTTTTAATAAAGTTAAACTTGGGACAAAGGCGATGCCGAGGCCTTGCTTAATCAGGTCGCTAATCACGGTTGGTTCATCTACTTCAAAGGCGATATGTGGAGTGAAGCCAGCTTCTTTACAAAATTCATCCGTTAAGTGCCGAAATCCGTAACCAGTGTTCATACTAATGAACGGTTCATCTTTTACTTCATGCAGATAGATACTTTCACGTCCTGATAAACGATGGCCTGAAGGGACGACTAAGAAAATTTCTTCTGTAATAAGTGGCTCCCAAATAATTTCCTCGCCTTCAATTGGCACAGAAGAAATACAAAAGTCAATTTCTATATTATCTAGTTGTCGTTTCATAGAAGGAGTAGATGCGAGAAATTGCTGGAATCGAACGTTAGGATGTTCTAGTAAAAAAGAACCGATTAGTTCTGGTAATATTCTTGGAATAGAAACAGCAAGCGTAATAGAGCTTTGTTGTAAGTCAGCTAAATCTTTAATTTCTCGTTCGCCTTCACTTAATTCATGAAAAATACGCTCTACTCGTTTTAAAAATACTTTCCCGAAAGCGTTTAATGTAATCTGTCGCCCTTGGCGGTCAAATAACGGAACGCCTAAGTCCTTTTCTAATCTAGCAATTGTTTTGCTGAGCGAAGGTTGTGCGATATGCAATTCTTCAGCGGCTTTTGTCATATGCTCTAATCTTGCGACTGTTTGAAAGTATTTTAGTTGAAGAAGTTCCATTTTGACTCTCCTTTCTATAGACCAAAAGGAATGAATTGATAATTAAAGATGTATTATACAGTATGGAAATGGACGTGTATAGTAAATCTGTTAAACCATTCTAATGGTGTTAAATTTGGAGAAGGAGTATGTTTCATGAAAGGAATTCAACTTATATTTAAAGATTGGAAAGCGATGTGGCACCATAAACATGGACGTATCGCTTTAATTTTTTTATTAATCGTTCCTTTAATTTATTCAGGATTCTTTTTAGCTGGATATTGGGATCCGTACGGACGATTAGATAAATTACCTGTTGCGATTGTAAATTTAGATAAAGGTGCCGCGATGGATGAGAAAACAATTCATGCAGGAGACGATTTTGTAAAAAATTTAAAAGAGAATAAGGAACTGGCTTTTCATTTCGTATCAGAAAAAAATGCTGAGGAAGGGCTAAAAGAAGATAAGTACTATATGGTTGTTACGATTCCAGCCGATTTCTCTAAAAAGGTAAGTACACTTATGAATGAAAAACCAGAACCAGCACAATTGCAGTACAAAGTAAATCCGGTAAAAACTTTGTAGCAGCGCAAATTGGAACGACAGCTGTTGAAAATATGAAAACAAAAATTTCAAATAGTATTACGAAATCTTATACAGAAGGTGTCTTTTCAAAGTTTCAAGACTTAGCACAAGGGTTGAATGATGCAAGTCATGGTGCTGGGAAGTTACATGAAGGAACGACAGATGCAAGAAATGGGGCAAATCAGCTCGCAGATGGTATTCATCGTTTAAGTGACGGGACATCAAAAGTGAAAGAGGGAAGTGACAAACTTGCTTCTAGCCAATCTGCCTTAACTGACGGAGCAAATGGGCTAAGTCAAGGAGCAACCTCACTTCATAGCGGGATGGAGTTATTGACACAAGGTGAAAAAACTTTACAATCAGGGGTTAGTGAATTAAGTGCTGGTACAAATGAATGGGTGAACGGAAGTGAGAAACTTGCTGAAGGGCAAGTGAAAGCGGACAATGCAGCAGATAGTGTAAAACAACAATTAGAAGAGTACGTGAAAAGTCATCCAGAAGTGCAGCAAGACCCTGCTTTTCAAAAGATTATTGCTACGTCTAATGGATTAGCTAAAGCAACAAACACCTTAAATAATAGCCAGCAACAATTGACGCAAGGTGCAAAGAAGCTTGCGGATGGTCAACATAAGATTGAAGAAGGTATAAATACATTCGGAGTTAAGTTAAATGAGGCTACTGCTGGAACGAAAAAGATAGCAGATAATGCGGCGAATTTAGCTAGTGGATTTACGAAATGGGGAACTGGGTTTACATCATTACAAGAAGGTGTCAATCAACTTGCGAGCGGGGGAACAGAGCTGAATCATGGTGTTGATCAGTTAACGAACGGACTTGTTAAACTTGACGATGGTGCGAAAGAACTTTCTACGAAATTAGGAGAGGGTGCAGCGAAGATAGCAGATGTTCGCAATGATGATGCACGCAATACGATGTTCTCAGAGCCGGTTCAATTAGTGAAGTCAACAGTTTCTGACGTACCTAATTACGGTTCAGGTATTGCACCATATTTCTTATCGCTTGCGTTTTATGTTGGCGGAATTATGGCGTCGAATATTTTACCGCTTGGCCGTAGACAAAATATGAAAGTAAGTGGAACAGTACATTTTATTAATAAATTAGGATTGGTATATGTAATTGGACTTATTCAAGCATTGCTTGTAGATGTAGTTGTGCTAGGAGTTATGAAATTAGAAGTTGCAAGTGTGCCACTCTTTGTTTTATCAAGTATCGTTATTTCCTTTACGTTTATGACGTTTATTCTTATGTTAGTAACAGTATTTGGTCTTGTTGGAAAGTTTTTAGCGGTAACGCTTCTTGTCCTGCAGTTAGCGACGAGCGGGGGTACTTTCCCAGGAGAATTAAATATAGCTGTTCTTAGCAAAATTGGACAATTTCTCCCGATGTCTCATTCTCTTAGAGGACTACAAGATGTGATTTCTTTAGGAGATTGGTCGCAATTACAAATGCAAATTTTAATATTGTTATGCTATCTCGTTGTTGCTGGTGGAATTGCTTGGATCACGAGCCATATACAACATAGGGAAACGAATGTAGAAAAAGTTTCTTAAAATAAAAAGAAGTTATCCGATTTTTTTTGGATGGCTTCTTTTTGCTTTTCTTGTAGCAAAAAGCACATTGTTTTATTTTTTTATACATCAGTTCCTATATAAGAGAAGAGATGTATGGTGAGATTAATTAATTTGTTTTTCTATATATGTACGCTTTAAGTATTTTGAATATTCTAAAATTGGAGTATGCCAATTGTTAGAATATTATGGAAAAGTTTTTTTGAAATAAATATAATGAACGTACAAATTAAATATTGGCATTGTTTTACATGATGGGAAAGGTATTCAAATGTTTTTAAGGTAGGAAAAGGAGACATACATAGTTTATATGTTGGTTTGTTTGAACTTTTTACTGGATGATCATTCAGTAAATTTTCTTATACATATAAGGATGAAGCGTTCCTTTGGAAATTACCGATCCTCACTCTTAATGATGTAAATTAATTTTCCTGTTTGACATGGAAAGTACAATGCAAATGCCGTAGTAATAAGTCAAGAAGTCTGGGGAGGAGTGGGATATCGTATATGAACATATGGAGGCGAAAAAAGAAGCTAAGAAGACAAAAAACCTTTTTAGTACTGTTGATGCTTTTATTAGTGTTCGCGGATATACCTATCAGTTTTATTGACAACATGACGATGCATGCGGAGACAGATTCTATAACAGAACAACCGAAAGATATAGAGATAGGTTCTGTAAAAGAGCAGCCAAATCCAGAAGCTGTGAAAGATTTTGATCCAGGTCCACCTTATGAGCACAATGTAGCAAAGGATATTCCTGTAGAGGTTGGAGAGGAACGGATTGGGACGTCTTCCTGGATAAAAGATATTGCACCAGCAAGTTTAGTAGATAACACGTGCGTTCAGCAAAATAGAGTTGTACTTAAAAATGGTGGATTTGAAAAGCCAAGGATAACGAAAGACTTCTTTATTGATCAAGATAATGTAGAGGGCTGGAGAACGACAGATCGCTATAAAGTAATTGAAATTTGGAGAACGAGAGATAGAATACCATTGCCTTCACCACTTCCAGCAGAAGGAGAGCAATTTGCCGAACTAAATGCAAGGGAACCTGGAATGTTATATCAAGATGTGAAAACGACTCCAGGGCAAACGATTTATTGGAGATTAGCTCATAGGGGAAGAGATGGGAAAGATACGATGCGAGTTCGTATCGGATCAGCAAGTGCGAATATTACTTCCTTACCTACTATTCAAACGATGGAAGATGATAATAAAGCGTGGGGTCGCTATAGCGGGACTTATACAGTTCCAGCAGGTCAAACGTTAACTCGATTTGGTTTTGAGGCTGTAAAAACATACGGAAATGTCCTATCAGTAGGAAATTTCCTAGATGATATTTTCCTAGGAACAGAACCTTGTGTTACGGCAACAAAATCTGTAAGTCCAGAAGGAAAAGTGTATGCGGGAGATGAGTTGACGTATACAGTGAACGTTAAAAACCACGGCGGAGATGTTGCTGGTGAAGCAATGTTCACTGACATGATTCCAGATGGAACAGAATATGTACCGGGCTCCATAAAACTAAAAGCTGATGGAACCGAAAAAGCTATAACAGATGCAGAAGATAATGATGCAGGCTTTTATAAAGACAAAAAAGTCACTGTTAAATTAGGCGATGTACAAAATACAGAAGAGGATCCAAATGGAATTACAGTTCAATTTAAAGTAAGGGCTTTACCAAGTTATATTGGAAAGCAAGTTACAAATAAGGCAAGAATAGATTATGGCAACTTATTGAAGGGCTCAAAGGAATATACAAATTCCAATGAAGTTGTAAACGAGGTTATTGCAAGAAACCCTGAAATAGAGTCGGTTAAAGAAGTGAAAAATGTACAAGGTAAGAGTAGGTATGAGGTCGGAGATACAATTGAATACACAGTTAAAATGCGTAACAAAATTGAGAATAGCATCGCGAAAAAGATTATAATAGAAGATTCATTACCAAACGGGGTAGATTATGTACCAGGGACCATTAAAGTAGATGGAAAAGCGGTGACGGACGCTGTAGATCAAGATAGCGGCCACTATACGATAGGTAAAGTGATTGGGAATTTAGGTGATATTACAGATACAGGATGGCATACAGTTACCTTCCAAGCGAAAGTAAAATTGGATCAGTTAGATAAAACGATTCGTAACATAGGAAAAATAACAGGTGAGAATATTACACCACAAGAACCAGAGAAATCTATTGTAATAGAACCGAAAGATCCAAAGCTAGAAACGGTAAAAGAAGCAAAGAACTTACAGCAAGGTAAGAGCATATATGAAGTCGGAGATACGATTGAATATACAGTGAAAATGCGTAATAACGTGGCGAGTAGCGTGATAAACAATGCTATTATTGAGGATCCATTACCAGAAGGTGTGGAATATGTGCCAGGGACGATTCGAATAGATGGGAAGGTTGTCACAGATGCTGAAGATGGGGATAGTGGCCATTATAAGACTGGAAAAATAACCGGGAAGTTTGGAGATATTCGAGATACAGAGTGGCATACAGTAGTGTTCCATGTGAAAGTGAAAACGAATCAAGCAGGGAAAGAAATAGTAAATAAAGCGAAGGTAACGGGAGAGAACATTACACCGCAGGAACCTGAAAAACTAGTAAAAGTAGATTATAAGAATCCGAAAGTGGAATCAGTGAAAGAAGTAAAGAACTTACAACAAGGTAAGAAGTATGAAGTAAAAGATACGATTGAATATACGATTAAGGTTCGTAATACAGTCAAAGATAGCATCATAAGAAATTCTTTAGTAGAAGACCAATTGCCAGAAGGTGTGGAATATGTACCAGGATCAATTCGGGTGGATGGCAATATAGTAACGGATGCCGAAGATACTGACAGTGGTCATTATAAGGCTGGAAAAGTAATAGGGAAACTAGGCGACATTCAAGATACCGAATGGCATACAATCGTATTTCAAGTGAAGATAAAAGATGGTTATGAAGATAAAAAAATACTGAACGTAGGTACGGTAAAAGGAGATAATATTTCTCCACAAAAACCATCAGTAGAAATAGCAGTGGAACCTCCTCCGTCAGGGAAGATTGAAATTGAAAAAGTAGATGCAAAGGATCATACGTTGAAACTGAAAAATGCAGAGTTTCAAATTATCGATAAAGATGGAAATGTAGTCGGAAAATTAGTAACCGATGAAAGTGGAAAAGCAATTTCTGAACCGCTATTATTCGATAAATATGAAATTAAAGAAATAAAAGCACCGACAGGTTACATGATCTTGAAGGAATCAATTCATGTAGAACTTACATCACCTTTGCAAAAGTTGAAAGTAGAGAACAACAAGAGTGAATGGGTCATTCCGAATACAGGAGGGTTTGGAACAAATCTCATTTACTTATTTAGCACATTGCTCATTGTGTTAACGCTATTTCTCTATTTCCGAAAAGGGGACAGTAATTTATAAAATATAAAGGGGGCAATACGAGTATGAAAAAGGTATTTAGTATGGTTTTAGCATTTATATTAATGCTTTCAACGCTGCCAAGTGCATTTGCAGCAAATGAGGTTCCGACAAAAGGGTCTTTAACGATTCATAAATATGCGCATGAAAAAGATGGACAAAAAGGTGAAGAAGGAACTGGTGAACCTGGTCAGAAAGTTCCTGAAGGGGCAACACCGATAAAAGGAGTAAAGTATGAAGTTGTAAAAGTTGCAACTTTTAAAGTGATTGAAAGAAATGGAGAAATTGTAAAAGAAGCTGTTGAGAAAGTTGACAATGCAACACCTATTAGCGACGTAACAGGTGAAGATGGTACAGTAACTTTTAAGGACCTTCCAATCGGTCGTTACTTAGTGAAAGAAGTTAGCGGTCCAGATAACGTAAATATAAATACAGAGCCATATACAATTGATATCCCAATGACTGATAAAGAAGGTAAAAAATTAAACTACGACGTTCATATTTATCCAAAAAATGAAATCAAGCGTGGAGCAGTAGAATTAACGAAAGTAGACGATGCAGGAAAACCATTAAAAGATGTAGAGTTCACGCTATATCATAAAGGGACTGATAAAGTAGTAGTAGATAAAGCAGGAAAAGAATTAAAGGATCTAAAGACAGATAAGGATGGTAAAATCCGCGTTGACGGTTTATTGTATGGAGAATATTATTTCAAAGAGTCAAAAGCACTAGAAGGGTATGTTTTAGATCCTAAAAAATATGAATTTAAAGTTGAAAAATCAGGTGCATTCCCTAAAGACGGTCAAGCAGGCTATGGGGAAATTGTAAAACTAGATAAAATTATAAACTATAAAAAACCGACAATTGATAAGAAGATTAACGGTAATTTAAATGGTTTACCAATTAACGTAGATGAAGAATTCACATACGACATTAAAACGAAACTACCAGGTGATATTCATCTGTACAAGAAATACGTAATAACAGATAACGTGGATCCAAGATTAACAATTATCGGTACACCAGTTGTTACAATTGATGGTGAAAAAGTATCTTCTGATGTTGTAAAAGTGACGTTAGGTGAAAAGACTGCTGCAGGTCAATTAGTGACAGTGACTGTAGAGAATTTTGCAGCGTTAAAAGATAAAAAAGAACTACATTTGCAAATCAAGGCGAAAGTAAATGGAGATATTAACGGTGGAACAGTAATAGAAAATATAGCAAAAATCGATTATGAAACTGGTGATAAAGTAACACCACCAGACGATGAAACAACAACACCTCCTGTAAAGGTTATCGTAACTGATGGCAAAATTTCATTGAAAAAAATTGACGGTGCAACTAAAGATGCTTTAGAAGGTGCGAAATTTGAATTACGAAAAGATGGTAAAGTTGTAAAAGTAAAAGGTGTTGACGTTGTCGGCGTATCTGATAAAGATGGGATAATTAATTGGAACAACATTCCTTACGGTGAATACGAAATCGTTGAAATTGAAGCACCGAAGTATACGGATAAAGGTGAAGTGAAATCTTATCAAAAATTAAGAGAGCCAATTAAAGTTAAGATTGATAAGGATAACCAAACGGTGAAATTAACTGTAGAAAATAATAAGAGTGGCTGGATTCTTCCTGCAACAGGTGGAATTGGGACAATTCTCTTCACAGTAGTTGGCCTTGTATTAATGGGCGCAGCGTTTATGTTCTTAAGAAGAAAAGCTTAATAAGCGTACGAGTATAGGGAGAAAAGAGGGAGAAAGAACATCTTCCTCTTTTCGTTATTTACTGCTAGGTAAATAGCGAGATAAATGGAACTACATATGCATAATAAAGGGGTATATTATGAAACGTAATATTATTTTTGGATGCATCTTTTTAGTAGGACTTAGTATTTTTTTATACCCGACGGTGAGTAATTGGTTAGCGACAAGAGCGCATTATTCTGAAGTAAGTACATATGACAAAAAGGTGAAAGAGCTGCAAAGGGAAGAAATTAAACGTAAAGAAAAAGAAGCGAAAGAGTACAATGAGAAACTACAACAGGAGAGACAGACCGTTACAGACCCATTTCGTTCCGATAAGAGTGGAAATTCCAGTTCTTACGTAGATATGTTGAATGTAGGAGAAGTAATGGGCTATGTAGAAATTCCTAAAATTAATGTGAAGCTTCCTATATATCATGGAACGTCTGAGGATGTTTTAAGTAGAGGGGTAGGTCATATAGAGAATTCCTCTTTGCCAGTTGGCGGAGGAGGAACACATTCTATTTTGACTGGACATAGGGGGTTGCCATCTGCTGTATTATTTACAGATTTGGATAAATTAAAAGAGGAGGATATTTTTTATATTCATTCTTTAGATAAAGTATTAGCATATAAAGTAGATCAAATTAAAGTAGTGCTACCAGAAGAAACGGATGATTTAACAGTAGCTGAAAATCAGGATTATGTGACACTAATTACATGTACGCCATATGGTGTAAACACGCATAGGTTGCTCGTTCGAGGACACCGTGTTCCGTATGACGAAAAGGAAAAAGAAAAGATTAAGGAAGTTGTTGGAGTAGATAAACGAATGATAGGAGCAGGTGCTATCATTGTAGGTGCATTTCTAATTGCTTTATATAGAAGAAAGAAGCGTAAAACTATAGAGAAAATATAAAATGGTTCTCCTTTCAATGTATATGTATGAAAGGAGAACCATTTTTTGGCCTATTATTTGCGTTCCATTACCGCAAAGTAATTGTTTTCATTATCAGCAAAGTTAAAAGCTCTGCCAGTAGGTAAATCTACAACTTGTCCAACAGTAACGTTTTTCTTAGAAAGATCTTTATATAGTTGATCTAAGTTGTTAGAGAAGAACATAAGTGAAGGAGTACCTAAGTTTAATTCAGGTTGCATCTTTGCAATTAACTCTTTATCGTGAAGAACGATGCTTGTTCCTGCTTCTTTTGACGGTGCAATTTCAATCCAGCGAAAACCTTGTCCGTTATTTTCTTCCGCAATAATTTGGAATCCTACTGTCTCAGTCCAAAATTGCATGGCTTCATCTTGATTATTTACATATAACATAATTTGTCCAATTTGATTAATCATAGGTGTGTCCTACTTTCTTTTCGTGTATGGAATTCTATTATATCAAAGATATGGTTTGAATACCTTTTCGTGATTTTTCCGAAGTACAATCTTCGCCCATCTCATATTTGCCCTAGGAGAAGGACCTGTAATCCACGTATGAAATGGTAGTGCACTGCATATGACCATTGCTGAAATCGAGATTGTGGCTGTTATTGTAAATAATAATAGGCTATATAATATTGTGTTTTCTTGCAGTGTGAATAGAGAAAGAAACTTTGTACATAGTTGCAAGAAGAAAAAGTGAGCTAAATAAGCACCATATGTGTAATTCCCGATAAATCGTAAAGCTTTATATAAGAAACCGCGTCTCTGTACGATTGTAATAGAAAGCACGTAAAGTATGATAATTTCGCATACGATATATAAAAACATAGACGGTTTTAAATAAGTCGAAACGGTTAAATGAATAGAGTTTGCTCCGTAAAAACTAAATAACTCATAATTGATGAATAAAAATAAGATAAAAAATAAGATTGTAATAAGCGGAATATGTTTTATGACAAATGTACGCCACGCTTTTAGTGCGACAGCAGCGATTCCTCCCATGACGAAATAGAATGAGTAGAAGAAGAAGGAACGGTCTGTATAATGTAAAATGGTTGAGCTAGTCAATTTCTCGCCATTAAAAATGTAGTGCGAAGAATACCACATTAAGAGGAAATATAGGCAAGCAAAGACGGTCATATATTTATATATGTCTTTTTTATTTTCTGTTCGTTTTTGAAACCAATAAAATAGTGTGCACAGTAAAGGGAACAGTAGGTGAATTTGAAACATCATAATCACATACCAAAGATGGGGTGCGGCTGTTCCGAGTAATAAACTTTTTATTCCGCCTTGTAATGTGATCATATCGTTTGTTGTTAATAAGTAAAGAATAGACCAGAAGAGATAAGGAATGAGTAAATGTGCAGCTTTTTCGGAAATATATTCTTTGTATACTAATTGCTTTGTATAGTGACGAATTAAGTGGAAGCCGACGATAAATATGAATGCAGGTGCTGAAAATTTTGCAAGGTTAAATAGCATGCCCATAATGAGGGATTGCTCAAGTAAGACATTTCCTTGATTCATTGTATATAATAACGAACTTTGCAAAACGACAGCAAGGAATGCAATGCTTTGCAAAACTTTAAATTCTGGTGCGCTTTGAGTCATTATGTCCATCTCCTTTTCCATACATGATTATAGTACGGAGAATGGATAATGGATGTGGAATATTTGTGAAGATTTTAACAAATTTGTGGCGGAGTGGATTATATCGACGATTTTTCAGATATATCGTTCATAACTTCAAATATATCAACGATTTTTTCAATATATCGACGTTTCGACAAGGGATATCGACTTATCAACAAATAACGACAAAAAGAGGATGCTCAAAACGAGCATCCTCTTTCTATCTATTAAGCAAATTTGTTTTTGATCCAGTTCTTACCTTCTACAAGGCGAGCTGTCATTACGGCACAAGCGTTATCTGCTGTTACGTTTAACATCGTTGCAGGAGGATCAATGATTGTACTGATTGCTGCGATAATTGGCAATGCTTCTGGCGGGAAGCCATATAAAGAAACGATTAACATTTCACCAATCATACCGCCGCCTGGAATAGCGCCCATTACTGTTCCTACTAATAGAGAAACAACAAGTGCGATTGCTAATGTTTTCGGTCCTTCGAATTCCATGTTGAAAATACCGAATAAGAAAGCAATTTTTAATACGCCGCCTAAAACAGAGCCGTCTTTATGAAGTGTAGATCCAAGAAGGACAACTGTTTCACGAACGTCAGAAGAGATACCCATTTTCTTCGTTGCTTCTAAGTTCGCTGGAATACTTGCGGCACTACTACAAGTTGCAAGAGATGTAACTGTAGGAGAGACCATGTTCTTCCAAAATACTTGTACACCTTGCTTGCGACCTGCAAGGTATGCATAGAACGTAAAGAATACAAAGAAGTAAATGAGAGATGCTGGATAGTATACCATTGCTGCTCGGAAGTAAGTTCCAAGAAGCTGCGGTCCGAATTCACCAACTAATGCTGCGAAGTAAGCAGCAAGTCCGATTGGAGCGTAGTACATAATGAAAGATACGACTTTCATTGAAATTTCTGCACCAGCTTGTAAGAATGTAGCGAATGGTTTTCCTTTTTCACCAACTGCTGAAGTTGCAATCCCCATTAAAATAGAGAAGAAAATAAGAGCTAACATATTTTCACGAGATAGTAACTTCGAGAAGTCAGATACTGTTAGAATACCGACGATTTGATCTGCAACACTAACTGCTTTTTCAGCTTTGTCAGGTTGGGTTAGTTCTAATACAACACCTTGTGCTGGCGGGAATACTTTCACGACAATAATCATAAAAATAGCAGCTAAAATACTTGTAAATAAGAAAGTCCCAGCCATACTAGACATAATTTTACCGAAACGTTTTAATCCATCCATATTAGCAATAGATGACGCGATGCTAAAGAACACTAACGGTACAACAATCGTAAACATTAAGTTTAAGAAAATGTCACCAAGCGGCTTTAAAGCAACTGCATCGGCACCCATGAAATAACCAATGAAACCACCAATTAGGATAGAAGATAATAAAATAAGTGGAAAGCGATATGCCTTCATAAATATATCCTCCTATCAATTAAAAAAATCATACTGAATTATTATAGCGAGTTAAAGTCCTCTTTACTAGGAGAATACGGATAGATGGAATAGCGTGAAAACCGAGAAATTTTTGTTTTTAAGCTCGGCATACAGCAGGAAATCTAGACATATATATTTGTAACCTAGTTGTGGTAAGGGATGCGCCATCATTTAGGTTGAGAAGAAGGGGGAGGGAAGCGAGATGAATATTTTGCTTTGCTGTGCAGCGGGAATGTCTTCCAGTTTGATTGTTACTAAAATGGAGAAAGCAGCAGAGGCAAGAGGAATAGAGGTAAAGATTTGGGCTGTATCAGGTTCTGAAGTAAATAGCCATATTGATAAAGCCGATGTACTTTTACTTGGGCCACAAGTACGTTATTTATTACCGAAAATGAAGGAATTATGTAAGGAGAAAGGGGTACCTGTTGATGTCATTCAATCCGTTCATTACGGACTTTGTAATGGGGAAGCTATCTTGCAAGCAGCTTTGTCAATGAAACCATGAGGAGAGTGGGATAGATGATACGGTTTTTAGAGAAATATGTAATGCCGGTAGCAGGAAAGGTTGCAGAGCAGAGGCATTTGCTAGCAATTCGTGATGGACTTGTATTGACGATGCCGTTCTTAATTATAGGATCATTTTTCCTCATCATTAGTGCTTTACCAATACCAGGTTATAATGATTTTATGGCAGGTTTGTTTGGGGAGAATTGGCAGAGGGCTTTGGGGTATCCAGTTAGTGCAACTTTTAATATAATGGCTTTAATAGCTGTTTTTGGAATCGCTTACAGACTTGGAGAATATTATAAAGTGGACGCTTTAGCATCCGGGGCATTGTCGCTTGTGACGTTTTTACTTGCGACGCCATTTCAAGTTGCATATATTATACCAAGTACAAAAGAGAGTGTACTTGTAGAAGGTGCTATCCCAGCTGTATTAATGGGAAGCCAAGGGTTATTTGTAGCAATGATTATTGCACTTATATCTACTGAACTTTATCGGTTTATTGTACAAAAAAAGATAATTATAAAGATGCCAGAGACAGTTCCGCCAGCTGTGACACGTTCATTTGCCGCGCTTGTTCCAGGATTTATTGTTGTAACGGTTATTTGGCTTTTACGCTTAATTATAGAAAATACTTCTTTTGGCAGTATCCATAATATTGTAGGGCAAATTTTACAGGAACCACTTAGTGTACTTGGTGCTAGTCTTTGGGGCGCAATAATAGCTGTTATTCTCGTTCATGTTCTTTGGTCATGTGGAATTCATGGAGCTACTATTGTTGGTGGTGTAATGAGTCCCGTTTGGTTGTCGTTAATGGATCAAAACCGAATTGCTTACCAAGCAGGGCAAGATATACCAAATACGATTACTGCACAGTTTTTTGATTTATGGATTTATATGGGCGGATCTGGTGCAACGCTTGCTTTAGTTGTAGGAATGTTATTATTTGCCCGAAGTCAGCAATTAAAAAGTATAGGTAGATTGTCAATTGCGCCTGGTATATTTAATATTAATGAGATGGTAACTTTTGGGATGCCGATTGTCATGAATCCAATTTTATTAATTCCATTTATATTGGTTCCAGTTGTGTTAACAATTGTTTCTTACTTTGCAATGGAATGGGGATTAGTTGCTCGTCCGAGCGGTGCTGCTGTTCCTTGGACGACACCAATTCTATTTAGTGGATATTTAGGATCAGGTGGGAAAATTTCAGGTGTTGTTTTACAACTTGTTAACTTTGCGCTTGCATTCTTCATTTATTTACCGTTCTTAAAAATATGGGATAAACAAAAAGTGGCGGAAGAAAAGGGGGAGTAAAGAACTAAAATGGATACGATAGAAACGAAGGCCTTTCACTTAATCTTGCATGGGGGAAATGCGAGAAGTTGTTCAATGGAAGCAATTGATTGCGCGAAGCGTGGAGAGTTTACAGAAGCAGAAGCGAAATTACAAGAAGCGTTAGAGGAATTAAAAGAGGCACACCGTGTACAAACGGATCTCATACAGAAAGAAGCCGGTGGTGAAAAGACCGAAGTTACCCTTCTGATGGTGCACGCACAAGATCATTTAATGAATGCAATTACGGTGAAGGAATTAGCGAGTGAATTTGTAGAATTATATAGGAAGATGTCAGTGACTGAATGAACCTTGCTTATGCAAGGTTTTTTTATGTTTCGTAAAGATACTGTTATGGCGAAAAGAGAACCACTTACGCATAATTTTATTTATTATTTCCAAATTTATGTAAAAATGAAGTTGTAAAGGGGGTGGGAAGTAGATGAAAGTTCGCATCGAATTGGACCCATCACAAGACGAAGTAGAAATTATTATAAAAACAAAAGAAGTGACAGATGAAATTCAGCAGATTTTAAAAATAATTGAAGGAGGGAATGTGAATCAAATTGTTGGTGTGTTAAATCAGCAGTATTATTTATTGAATTTAAATGATATTTATTGGTTCTATACAGAAGAGAGAAAAGTTATGGCGCAAACGAAGAAAGGGAGTCTTGAGGTGAAGGCTCGCCTATATGAATTAGAAGAGCAGTTAGCTGCAAAGCATTTTGCTAGATTTTCTAAGTCGATACTTGCAAATTTAGGGCATGTCAAAAGCTTTGAAATGTCTTTTAGTGGCAGTATGTGTGCCCATTTTTCTAATGGAATGAAAGAATATGTTTCAAGGAAATATGTACCGCTCATTAAAGAAGCTTTAAATATAGGAGGAGGTTAAAAGATGTTTGATAGAATAGTTAATAAAATAGCCTTTGGACTCGGGATGGCGATGGTATATAGTCTATTGTTTTTATGGATTGGTTATGTAAAAGGAATGGAAACAGTAGAAACAAAAACATTAATTATGTATTTAGTTACGGCCAATATAGTAGGGCTTATCTTCTCTTTCGCTTCATTTATTTTTGAAAAGGAGGAATGGAGCATATTAAAGCAGACGATGATTCACTTTATTGTTCTACTAGGAACATTTTTACCTACAGCCATTTGGATTGGGTGGGTTCCAAATCGTTTCGGCCCAATTCTCGTTTGTATAGGAAGCTTTATTGTTATTTACTTCATTATATGGTTGATGATGACGTTATATTGGAAGCGAAAAATAGAAAAATTAAATCATCAATTAAGGTGAAAAAATATGTATGTGTCTGGACCATCAGTGGAATATGTGTTCCACTGATGGTATTTACAATCCTCCTTTTTACAAATGAGTAAGAGTGATATTTAATCGACAGTAACAATTTCTCCTATACCACGAATCAGTTTTTTTATATGCATCTCATTTGGTTTTAATATACTTACGATATAATCAATCGCTATTTGCGGTTCAACGGTTGTACCGCACGTATAACAATCAATGGCGGCAAAGTTTTTTTCTGGATAAGTGTGAATAGAGAGGTGGCTTTCTGATAGTAAAACTAAAACAGTAACACCATGCGGATTAAATTCTTTTGTACTTACGTTTAAAACGTGAGCACCAGATTGATCAGCAGCGTGAACTAAATGATGTTCTAAAAAGTAAATATCATCTAATAGGGAAAAATCCACTCCCCATAAATCTACTATTATATGCTTACCGAAAGTAGAATATTCCATAAGGTAGCGCTCCTTACTATAATGTTGTTAAAATTCCATTTCCTGTTTGTAACATTGATGTAGGACAAGATTCGATTCTGAGTTTAAAAGAGCGAGATTACGTTGTTCTAAATGTTCTTCTCTAAATTGAAATAAAGGAGAAAGAAGAGAAGGTAATGTTCGAGGTGTTGGCACTACATATAATTGCTCAATTTGATCGAGTACATAGGCAGAATTAGCGGCAATATGAAATCCCCAGTCAGTTCCGAAAGACGGAACGATTGTATGATAACTTTTCACAGTTAATCCCGCATGTTCAATTGTGTTACCGATACTCCAATATACTAGAGGTGCATCAGCAGGTGAATTAGATTGGCAGACGAATGCTCCGCCTTCTGTTAAGAATGTAGCTATCCGAGCAAAAAGTTCGCTTGTATATAAAGTACTTAAAATTTCTGTTGCTGGATCAGGAAAATCAATAATAATTACATCGTATAAGGATGAAGGAGAATTTAGAAATTCTTTCGCATCACATACGTGCACATTCACGCGACTATCCAAAAATGCATTGTTGTTTAAAGATACTATTTCTGGAACATTACGTGCCATATTAATCATTACCTCATCTAAATCAACAAGGTCTACATGTAGCACAGTTTCATATTTCAAAACTTCTCGCAGGGCAAGACCATCGCCACCACCTAATATGAGAACACGTTTTGGATCAATTACTTTTGACATAATTGGATGCACAAGAGCTTCATGATAAATTTGCTCATCGACGGAACTGAATTGTAGTTGCTTGTCCAAATATAAACGGATATCGCTTACTTGTAGCAAATGAATATTTTGATAATTGCTTTTTTCATTCAATAAACTTGTATGTTCACCAGCTTGTATTTCTTTTAAAGAAATTTCATCCCATATATCTAGGTTGTGTGAATCCATGGGTACTATGACTACATTTTCCGTTTGTGCTTGCTTGTCCTGTTTATCCTGTTTGTCCTGTTTGCCTTGTTTACCGTGCTTGTCCTGCTTATTTTCTATTTTCTGCTGTTCTAGTTCAAATTTGTTAGAGTCTAATTCAGAACGTTTGTCTTTTTTATAGCTTGTTATTCTATAAATCTTTATTTTGCTTTGTTTTCTATGTTTTGGCATAGGAATCCCCTTTCGAATTGTGTTACTTTACTCTATTCTATGTGATTTAGTAGAGTTTGCTTGGACAATAGATAGAGGAGTTTTTTTAATAGATTTTCACGCTAAAAAAATTTTTTAGTGTTTTTTTTGTTTTAAACACAACTAGACAACTAAACACTAATCTATTTTCATACAGTTATGTGTTAAAAGCGTGTTGTTTTATAACACACTGTGTGTTTTTTGATCGACACACTAATTGAAAGCGTTAACACACAAAGGAAATAGTCGAAAAAGTGCTGATTTTAGTGGTTTTAAAAAGTTGGCACGCTAATTGCATTAATAAATAGCGTAAAGAAAAATAAATAAAATATAAATTTTTTATACTACACAAGGGGGATTTTCAAATGAATATTTTATTATGTTGCTCAGCAGGGATGTCTACAAGTTTACTAGTTACAAAAATGGAAGCGGCTGCAAAAGCTCGCGGTTTAGAAGGAAAGATTTGGGCTGTATCTGGGGATGCAGTAAAAACAAATATCGATCAAGCAGATGTATTATTACTAGGACCACAAGTTCGTTACATGCTGTCTTCAATGAAAACGCTTGCCGATGAGAAAAACGTTGGAATCGACGTTATCAATCCAATGCACTACGGCATGATGAATGGAGAAGCAGTTTTAGATCACGCATTAACACTTAAAAAATAATTAGGGGGGAAGCAAAATGCAAAAGTTTATTGCATTTATGGAGAAATATATTGTTCCTGTCGCTGGTAAAATCGGATCGCAACGTCACTTAGCTGCGATCCGTGACGGATTTATTGCAGTTATGCCACTTATTTTAGTTGGTGCACTGGCATCACTAATTAATGGTTTTCCATCTGAAGCTTTCCAAGATTTCATGAAAGGTTTGTTTGGTGAAACGTGGAAACAAGTTGGCGGTGGAATGTGGACTGGTTCTTTCGCGATTCTAGCACTAATCATAGCATTTACAACAAGTTATAACTTAGCAAAATCTTACGGCGTTGATGGTTTGTCAGCAGGTATTATTTCATTTGGTGCGTTAATTATTCTTACGCCAACAACACCGAAAGAAGGCGGATTGAACTTAGTTTGGACAGGTGCACAAGGGTTATTCGTAGCAATTATTGTGGCACTCCTTGTTACTGAAGTATTCCGTTTCTTCGTACAAAGAAACATTACTTTTAAAATGCCTGATGGAGTACCACCAGCAGTTTTAAGATCTTTTGCAGCTATAGTTCCAGCATTTGTTATTTTAACAGTAGTTGCAGGTATTCAATTAGCAGTGAAATTAGCTGGTACAAGTGTTCATGAATTTATCTTTAATACGATTCAATCACCACTGCAAAGTTTAGCAGGGACATTACCAAGTGCAATTGTCATTGTACTCCTTGTTCATCTTCTTTGGTTCTTCGGTTTACATGGTCCGAATATTGTTGGTGGTATTATTGAGCCATTATACTTACCGGCATTAGAGAAAAACATGAAGTTATTCCAAGGTGGTACATCTGCATTTGATGTTCCAAACATCGTTACAAAACCATTCTTTGATACTTTCGTATATCTTGGTGGTTCTGGTGCAACATTAGCGTTCTTAGTAGTTGTATTACTTGTAGCAAAAAGTGCACAATTACGCGGTGTATCTCGCTTATCAATTGGTCCAGGTGCATTCAACATTAACGAACCAGTAATCTTTGGTACACCAATTATTTTAAATCCAGTTTTATTCTTGCCGTTTATCATAACACCAATCGTATTAGTAATTACTTCTTATACAGCTATATCTATTGGTTGGGTACCAAAAACAGTTGCGATGATTCCATGGGCAACACCACCAATTATTAGTGGTTATCTTGTAACAGGTGGGCATCTTTCAGGCGCAATTCTACAGTTATTCAACTTTGTAATTGCGATGGTAATCTATTATCCATTCGTTGTATTATGCGATCGTTCTGTTGTTCGTACTGAAAAAGCAGCAGCACAAGGAAATAACAACTCTGTACCTATGTAACACAGTAATTGTTCTCACAGATAACACTATCTGTGAGAACAATCACCTTTATATCATGTTCAAAAAGATGAGACTCATCTACAAGAACACCAAACTATCATTCATAAATTAATATTTTAATAGAAATGTTCAAACTGAAGGGGTATGTAAATCGGTTGAACGATAATAGAGAGGGCGGTAATTATGATGACTACAGCAGAACAAATTCCATTCCAATTAATTTTAAATAGCGGTAATGCACGAAGCTTTGCGATGGAGGCACTTCAATTTGCCAAACAGGGGAAAATGGCAGAGGCTGATGAAGCGATGGTAAAGGCGAAAGAAGCGATTAATGAAGCGCATCATTTCCAAACGGAGCTCATACAATCAGAAGCAAGAGGAGAAAAAACAGAGATTAGTGTTCTTTTAATTCACGCACAAGATCATTTAATGAATGCGATTACAGTAAAAGAATTAGCAGCAGAGTTTATCGATCTTTATAAAAAGCTTGAAGCGAAAGGGGAATAAAGCATGACTGGAATTAAAATTGCTACAATCGGCGGTGGATCTAGTTATACACCAGAGTTAATTGAAGGATTTATTAAACGTTATGATGAGCTTCCTGTTCGTGAAATTTGGTTAGTAGATATTGAGGCAGGAAAAGAAAAGTTAGAAATCGTTGGTAACTTAGCGAAACGTATGGTGAAAAAATCTGGTTTGCCAATTGAGGTACATTTAACGCTTGATCGTCGCGAAGCATTAAAGGGTGCTGACTTCGTAACGACGCAGCTTCGCGTAGGTTTATTAGAAGCTCGTGCAAAAGATGAAGCAATCCCGTTAAAATATGATGTAATCGGTCAGGAAACGAATGGTCCTGGTGGTTTATTCAAAGCATTGAGAACGATTCCTGTTATTTTAGATATTTGTAAGGATATGGAGGAGCTTTGTCCGAATGCATGGTTAATTAACTTTGCAAACCCAGCTGGCATGGTAACAGAAGCTGTTCTTCGTTATACAAATATTCAAAGAGTAGTTGGTCTATGTAACGTTCCAATCGGAATTCGCATGGGTCTTGCGAGATTACTTGAAGTAGATGCAAGTCGTGTCCACGTTGATTTCGCAGGTTTAAACCATATGGTATACGGACTAGATGTATATTTAGATGGCGTAAGTGTAATGGATCGTGTATTAGAGCTTGTAACAGATCCGGAAAAGCAAATTACGATGGAAAATATCGCTGCGCTTAACTGGGAGCCTGACTTTATTCGCGGCCTTCGTGCAATTCCATGTCCATACCATCGTTACTACTACAAAACACGTGAAATGCTAGAAGAAGAGAAAGAAGCTTCGGTTGAAAAAGGTACACGTGCAGAAGTAGTAAAACAATTAGAAGATGATTTATTCGAGTTATATAAAGACCCGAATTTAGATATTAAACCGCCACAATTAGAAAAACGTGGAGGCGCTTATTATAGTGACGCAGCATGTAGCTTAATTACGTCTATTTATAATAATAAAGGTGATATCCAGCCTGTTAATACACGAAACAACGGAACGATTGCAAGCTTGCCACATGATTCTGCTGTTGAAGTGAACTGTATTATTACAAAAGAAGGTCCAAAACCAATTGCAGTGGGAGACCTTCCAGTACCAGTTCGCGGTTTAGTACAACAAATTAAATCATTTGAGCGCACAACAATTGAAGCTGCTGTTACAGGGGATTATCATAAAGCGCTGCTTGCTATGACAATTAATCCACTTGTACCATCAGATAAAGTGGCAAAACAAATTTTAGATGAAATGTTGGAAGCACATAAAGAACATCTTCCGCAGTTCTTCAAAAAGGTAGAGAAATAAAAGCGGCGCTATTTAGCCCGCTTTTTTTATTCTATTAGGAGGTATTACGATGATTAAGTTAATTGTAAATGCAGATGATTTCGGTCTTACAGAAGGTACAAATTACGGTATTATTGATGGGCATATAAATGGACTTGTAAATTCAACGACGATGATGATGAATATGCCAGGAACAGAGCATGCGGTACGCTTAGCAAAAGAGTATAAAACGTTAGGGGTAGGAGTACATCTCGTATTAACGGCAGGGAAACCGCTTCTTGGAGATGTACCGTCACTTGTAAGTAGCGATGGATTGTTTCATAAACAAAGTGTCGTATGGGAAGGGAAAGTAAATCCAGAGGAAGTTGAGAGAGAGTGGACTGCTCAAATTGAGAAATTCCTATCTTACGGATTAAAACCAACTCATTTAGATAGTCATCATCACGTGCATGGATTGCCAATTTTGCACGATGTTCTTGAAAGGTTAGCTGTTAAATATAATGTTCCAATTCGTCGTTGTGAAGAAGAGCGAGCAGTACGCCCATTTTCTGACGTATTTTACAGTGATTTTTACGCAGATGGTGTGACGGAAGATTACTTTGCGAAGTTAAAAGAAAGAGTACAAGGTGAACAAACGGTAGAAATTATGGTTCATCCAGCTTATATTGACCCAGAGCTTGTGAAGCGTTCTTCTTACGTAATGGATCGCGTGAAAGAATTGCGTATTTTAACAGAGAGTGAGTTGCCTGAAGGAATAGAGCTTGTAAAGTTTTAATAGAAAAAAGACGGCTACATTATGCCGTCTTTTTTTATTTACAAAATGGATAGAATATATCCGCCAAAGGCTCCAAGTATAACGATAACCCAAGGTGGTGTTTTCCAAAAAGCGAGCAAGCAAAATAGAAGAGATGCAAAAACAAAATCTACAGCGTTCATAATCGTGCTTGTCCAAATCGGGTCATAAAAAGCTGCTAATAAAATACCGACAACGGCCGCATTGACTCCAAGTAGTGCGTCTTGTATGAAAGATATTTTTCTCACACTGTCCCAAAAGGGTAAAACACCAATAACGAGTAAGAAAGCAGGAAGAAAGATCGCAATTGTTGCAAGTATGGCACCAAGCGTCCCGTTTAACACTGCTCCTATATAAGAGGCGAATGTAAATAGTGGTCCTGGCATTGCTTGTGTTAATCCGTATCCAGCTAGGAATTGTTCTTTCGTCATCATTCCGTTTTGTACGAACTCACCTTCAAGAAGGGGGAGGACGACGTGTCCGCCTCCAAATACAAGTGCGCCAGAGCGATAGAAACTATCAAATAAAGCGATGTAATAAGAGAACGGTCTTAATATTGGTAGCAGTAGTAATAGTCCGAAGAATAAGACGAGACAAGAAACTGCTATCTTTTTTGAAATAGGTACTTTTATATGTTGAGATTGACTAATTGGTTCGTTGCGATATAAAAGCCAGCCGATAAAGCCAGATATGATAATGAGAGTGACTTGTGTCCAGCTACTTGGCCATAATAGGGCGATTGAGGCAGTTGCAATTGCAATCGTCGCACGATTTCGGTCTGGCGTTAATTTTTGCGCCATTCCCCATATGGCATGAGCGACAATAGCGACTGCTACAAGTTTTAGCCCATGAATGCAGCCAGCACTTCCAAGGTCGAACTGATTAAGGAATGAGGCGAAGAAAACCAAAACAAGCACAGACGGTAAAGTGAACCCAATCCATGAAATAATAGCTCCGAATACCCCGCCTCTTAATAATCCAACGCCCATACCGACTTGGCTGCTAGCAGGACCAGGGAGGAATTGACATAGTGCTACTAAATCTCCATAGATTCGTTCATCCATCCATTTTCTTTTTTGTACATATTCGTGGTGGAAATAGCCGAGATGGGCGACGGGGCCACCAAACGAAGTAAGTCCTAATTTAAATGAGACGAGAAAAATCTCTAATAATGTGTGAAAAGTGTATTTGTTATTTTCCAAAACGACCTCCTAGAATGTTTTTCTAAGTGCATTATACAAGAGGTAGTAAAGAAAAAGGAACGATTCTAATGTAAAGATTATGTGAATCTTTTCTTCGTAATTAACACTTGAAAAAGTCATAAATGATTATGTATAAACCATAAAGTAGTAGAAGTAGTGCTGGGAAATTTATATAAGGAGAATGCCCGTATGACAACACATTTCTTTGCGAGGTTAACAGGTAAGAGGGAAATACCTCCTGTAAATACAGAAGCTTATGGCGTAGCAGAGTTTATATTTAGTGAGGATTTAAAGAAGTTGCAATATCGGGTCATATTGAAAAACATCGAAAAAGTTACATCATGCCAAATTCATTTAGGGAAAGCAAACCAAATTGGTCCAATTGTTTTAAGTTTATTTGGTCCATTAAAGCAAGGTATTAGTGTTAATGAAGGAGTCGTCACTGGTGTAGTTAATGTGGGGGATTTTGAAGGGCCTTTACAGGGGCGAGCGTTTGATAGCTTACTGCAAGAAATCATTCAGGCGAATGTATATGTAAATGTTTATACGAAGTCCCATAAGAAGGGCGAAATAAGGGGGAGAATTAGGAAAGTAAAGAAGTAGCAAAAAGGCTGTTCATATTGAACAGCCTTTTCTGTTATAAGGTGCGAATTTTAGCGATTATTGACGGTAAATCGATATATTAGAAAAATCGCTGATAAAACTCGAGTTGCGCTGATATATTTTGAAAATCGCTGATGAAATCTGCGTTACGGTCGATATATTACAAAACTGCCACGATTAATTTTTTACAGGCTGATTTTTAATGAAGAAGTCCATAACATAAAACACTTCGTCATCAGGTATTTGTATTTCAAATGTATTTTCAATTGGCTGCAATGCTTTTTTTACTTTCATATACATCCAGTATTCATCTTGTCTTCGTTTCTCTTTATCTGGATGAGGGAGAAGGCTTTCTCCCTTTTGAAGACGGTCAACCATACAGCTCATATGCAGAATAACACCCATTAAACTGTCAGGAGTTAGCTGTAAGGAAATTAATTCTTGAATTGTATTTAATGCGTAACGAATTGTTTTGATAAGTAATGCTCCGTCGTTACGCTGCATTTGTTGTTCCAGGATATCAGCCATTTTTGCATATGTTTCTTCATACGTAATTAATTCTTGAATTGGCTGAATCGCTGTGTAGTTTACAATGTCTTGGAAATGATACGTTAAGCATGGCACTTGTACATCAAAATTCGTAACAATACAAATGATATTCCGCTCTTTTTTTATGTTCTCAATCATTTTCGTTAAATCTTTTTCATGGACGATACTAATCGGAATGATTTCAATTAAGTCTTTGTCAAATCGCAAATAGTTCTCCAACATTTTTTGAATAGCTAAAGCACTGCCTTCCCCAGTTAAACAAGCTGTCAAAATAACAGATTTCATTGGTGATAGTGGTTTTTTCTTTTCTTCTTGTACGTTTAAGTAAAACGGTGTTAAGTTCTTCACCGTTTCATATAATGCATCTAACGAGTAGCCAAGCTGAGCTTTTCGAGCCGCTTCTAGTGCATGTGGAGTGCTTGTCATGGAAAGAACACGCACTGGAATTTTGAACTCAGTTTCTAATATATCACCAATATAAGCGAGAGATCCCATATCAACGAGTAAGAGAAGCCCGTTTACATTTTGGAGTGTTTTCATATACACTTTCACACGCTCTAAGAAATCTTTCGGCGATTCATGTAACGGCATATCGATACCGGTTACTTCGTCAATGCCGAGCAGTTCATTTGCGACGTTTGCCATTTCTGTTGCTATGCCGTTGCCGTGCGCTAATATTAATACTTTTACTTCTGTTTGTGAGGCAGGAATTGGATCAACAACGAAGAACATTGTTAAAAAGCCTGCTTCATCGATAGGCATTGTTATTTGTAATTCGTCTTCCAGTAGTTGAATGCATTGCATAGCTACGGAAAAAGCTTCTTTATATTTCGTACGAATTTGATTTAATTGCGGGTGATGAATTTGTTTTCCGGCCTGTAAACGTTGTAGAGTTGTCTGTACATGTAAACTTAAAGCGAGAAATACTTTTTCATCGAACGTTTTGGATAAATGTTTTTCAGCAAGTTCAGCAATTTTTTCACAAACGGAAACGATATTACGATCTACAATTTTAAAAACATTTTCATGACTTGTCTTTTTTGACATTTGGTTAAAATATTGTACGAAAAAGCTTTGAATATCATTTTCTATTAGTAATTCTAATTCTTCCTCTTCAATACCACGAGCTTGAAGTTCTTCATATTTATAGTCAATATAATCGTAAATAGAAGACTGTTTTTCATTTTCTATTTTATGATTACTCCAACCTTCATCACCTGTAAATATAAATGTTTCATTCGGTATTTGGTATAGATGACGGCTCTTTCTTTCAATGAATAGTCCTTCTTTCATATACCAAGGTAAGTCTGTGCTTGAAACATAGACAGAATCACGTTTCTTTGTCACGAAGTCAGAATAGGCTTTCGCACAGGCAATTTGTACATCCGTTTTTAATTGGCCGATGTTATTGGGACAATTGTAAAAGACGAAAGCACGCATTGCATTCGGGCTAACGTGAATTTCTTTTCGCAAGCGAATTGCTTCATTTGTGAAAAATAGTTGCAGTAAAGCAAAACGTTCTTTATGTGTACGCTCACGAAGTGGTGGCAGCGTGACAGTCATTGGTATACGTCTTGTAAATGTTTTTAATAAAAATGAATTTGGTTCTTCTGTTGTTGCAGTAATGATTAATACTTGTGCTTTACGTTCGTTTTCTGTTTCTCCAAGGCGGCGATATACTCCGCGGTCAATAAAGGTGAAAAGCATTTCTTGTCCCTCTGGAGGAAGGCGATGTACCTCATCTAAGAAAAGGATCCCTTCATGTGCTTTTTCAATTAACCCTTTTTGATCACTTGCCCCTGTATACGCTCCTTTTTTAATCCCAAATAATTGCCCGAGTAGTAGCTGTGGGTTATTTGCATAATCAGCACAGTTAAAGACAATAAATGGTGCATTTTTAGGAAGCTGTTCAACTTCAATTGCATATTCGTGCATTAAAGAAGCAAACATGGATTTTCCGACGCCTGTTTCTCCGAGCAGTAAAGTATGCATACCGTTTGGAGGATAGAGAATAGAAGCTTTCGCTTTTTCGATTGCGATTTTAAGGCTCGTATTTTCAACTGCAAATGTATCTAATGAAGTTGCTTCTTTTGAATGCGTTTCCAACGAAGTGTTCGTTTCTATATAAAAACGAACAGGACGCGTATTTGTTTTTAATAAACGTTTATCTTTTACGAGTTTGTTTAAGTCGCTACTTACATTGGCTCGATCTAGCTGCAACAGGGTAGCGAGTTCTGATGCAGTTACACCTTCTGTATAATTGCTTTTTTGTATTGCGTTAAAAATGAGATCTATTCGTTTCATTTCTATTCACCTCGAAACTTCATCACTATTTAAAATTTTACACAAAAATGGGAAGGGTGGGAAGAGAAAAATAAAACAGCTTTAGCACATAGGCACTAAAGCTGTTACAATCTTGTGTCTTTCCAAAAGTTTACTTCGAGATGAGAAGATGGATTATAGGGAAGAAGCTTGTATCCTTGTGACTGTAAGTAATCAATTACTTGTGGCAGTATTTGTACGGTTACACTCGAATCATGCATTAAAATTACTTCGACTTGTTCATCGCTCTGATTACGTACCCTTTCTAGTATGGCAGAAGGGTTATCATAGCTTTTCCAGTCGTATGTATCGATTGTCCAATCCCACATTTTATACTGGGCTGATACAAGTGCATCACGGTAATTCTTTTTTAAATAAGGCATGCTACCATACGGGACACGAACGAGATGTGAATTTAATTTTGTAACTTGCTGAACGATGCTTTGTGTTTGTTCCATCTCTGTAATTAAAGCAGATGGATCACCGGTGTAAAGGCGTTTTACATCATGGGACATACTGTGAAGTCCGATATAATGTCCATCTTTAATTAATCGTTGCATTGTCTTTTTATAATGTGGTACTTTTCCACCAATAACAAAGAAAGTTGCTTTTCCGTTCTTTTCTTTTAAGATGTTTAAAATTTGTGTAGTATATTTGTTTGGTCCGTCATCAAATGTTAAGTACGCGATTTTTTTGGTAGAAGAGGTAGTTTCGGTATTTGGATGATGTTCAGCAGGGGGAATGGTAGTTGCTCCTGCATGAGATGACGCGTACATAGTAATCGTTAAAAATAAAATAATGTATTGAAATACTCGCTTGATCATAACATTCACCCTCAGTTTGACAATCAAGATGTAAAAAAGAAAATATAATCCTTTTCTTATTATGTATATCTTTCTCCAATAGTGGAACTCTCAAACAAGCTATATTTTGGAAATGTAAAATAATGAATAAAAAATAGCATCCTCTTATAAGAAAGAGGATGCTATTTGAATATTTCATAATAGTAAAGGCTATACTACAATTAGTCTTCGCGTTTTTTCACTTTTTTATAAAAGGAAATAAGTGGTTTGTAACGTTCATGTACAAGTCCAATTACTTCAGCAATAATTTCTGTAAAGAAGATTAAAACGAAAAGAAGAATAATGGATAACCATAATGTTGCACTAGTAAAAATAATAGCATTTACGCTAAAGAAGATACCAAACGCGTATATAATTAGTACCGTTTTGCGATGTGAGAAGCCCATTGCAAGTAAACGGTGATGTAAATGCGATTTATCTGGTGCTGAAATAGGTTTTTTATTTACGATACGACGGATAATTGCAAATGCCGTATCAAATACAGGTACGCCTAAAATGATAACTGGAACGATAAAGCTGAATAACGTTACACTTTTGTATAATCCAAGTAACGATATAACAGAAATACAGTATCCTAAAAATAGTGCTCCTGTATCTCCCATGAAAATTTTTGCTGGATGGAAGTTGTAGAATAAAAATCCAATTGTACTTGCAAGTGCAATTAGTGCTAGAGGTAAAATGATAGCCGTTCCAGTACCCCATGGGCTAGTGAAGGCCATGTATGCTAGCGTTGCCAGTACGATAGATGAAATACCAGCGGATAATCCATCTAAGCCGTCAATTAAGTTGATGGCATTTGTAATACCTACAATCCAAAATACTGTAATTGGGTAAGCAAGCCATCCAAGTTCAGTATCCCCGAGGATCGGAATATATAATACTTGCACTAATAATCCACTTTTTACAATCATAATGGCAACTAATAGTTGTCCACCGAATTTTACCTTCGCAGATAACTCGTACATATCATCTAAAATACCGATGATTACAATGATAATCGCACCTAGCGTTATCGATAACATTCTTTGTTCGTATAAGCCACCGACAACAAATCCAACAGCCACACCAATAAATATTGCTAACCCGCCAAGACGAGGCATAATCTTTTGGTGCACTTTACGCGCGTTTGGCTTATCTGTTGCTCCTATTTTAAAAGCTAACTTAATAACTAAAGGAGTAACGACGAGTACAGTGATGAAAGATGCCAAAATGGCATAAATCACTTGTGAGTCCATTAATACCCCACCCTTTTATAGTCTAACGTAATTTTTTTTAATATATTTATCTGAAAATTATGATGTTTATTTACAGGCTCATAACATATGGTATCACAAAAAGATTAGAATTCAATCTTTTTTTCGTTTTATGGTAAATGGAAGCGGATAGAATATATGACAATGGTATACAGAATGTTGAATCGTTTGAGAAGGTTAATCGTATTGGGCTTTGGAATATGACATTTTCTCTTTCTCTTTAATAGCGAATAATTTTATTTCAATATTATAAGTGTTACACGTAGAAATGAGTAAGTTCCGTGTTAAAATATGGGAATTTTTCAAGCCTGAACGTGCAGCTTTAATCTCGGTAAAATTTCTATTGGTTTTATGGACAATATTTAATTTTACAAAAACTTAAAAAAGAATGAAGAATGCAATTCATATAATAAAGAAGTAAAAGAGTTTTCTCATTTTTAATGTGAGAGGGGGAAGCACAGGGGAAATTCTATGTATTCGTATATTTTCTATTGTATATTCCTGTGCGAAAAGGAAATGAAAATTACGATAATAGGTACCGGATACGTTGGATTGATTACAGGAGTAGGATTGGCAGTATTGGGACATTCGGTTACATGTTTTGATATAAATGATGAGAAAATTGAACGGATAAAACAAGGGGATCTGCCTATTTATGAAGCTGGCTTATATGAATTAATACATGATGCGTGTGAGAATAATCGTTTAACTTTTACAACAAGTAAAGAAGAAGCATTTTATGATGCAGAATTTATATTTATTGCAGTTGGAACGCCATCGTTATTAGATGGGACAGCAGATTTAACATATATTCAAAATGCATGTTTTGATATTGGAGCATATGCGACTAAAGACATTATTGTTGTTACAAAAAGTACTGTTCCTGTAGGGACGAATGGTGCTATGAGGGGATGGATTGAGGAGACATTACAAAATAGGCATGAATTACATATTGTATCGAATCCCGAATTTTTACGGGAGGGTTCAGGGATTTACGATTTTTTTCAGGGAAATCGTATTGTAATTGGAGCTGATAATGAGGAAGCGGCGCGAAAAGTTGAGAATTTATATAGTAAATTACATTTGCAAACGTATGTTACAGATATAAAAAGTGCAGAGATGATTAAATACGCATCGAATGCCTTTTTAGCGACAAAAATTAGTTTTATCAATGAAATTTCAAATATATGTGAGAAGGTAGGAGCTAATGTATTAGATGTTGCAAAAGGAATGGGAATGGATAAGAGAATTGGGTCGTCTTTTTTAAATGCGGGCATTGGTTACGGGGGATCGTGTTTTCCGAAAGATACGAAAGCGCTTGTGCAAATTGCAGGGAATGTGGCACATGATTTTCGTTTGTTAAAAGCCGTCATTGAAGTAAATAATAAACAACAGCTATTATTGATTGAGAAAGCGAAGAAAGTAATAAATATGAACAAGAAGCGGATTGCAGTGCTGGGAGCAGCATTTAAACCGAATACAGATGATATAAGAGAAGCACCGTCCCTTATTATGATACAAGAATTAATGAATATAGGTGCAGACATAGTGCTATATGACCCGAAGGCGATTCAAAATATGAAAAATATCTTTGGGGAGGCTATACAATATAGCGAATGTATAGATGAATCGATTAGAGGAGCGAGTGCGGCTTTTATCGTGACAGAGTGGGAGAGTATCCGGGCTTATCCGTTAGAAAAGTATGCCCAACTTATGAGAGAACCTATTTTATTTGACGGAAGGAATTGTTATACTGATGAGGATGTCAAGAAGCAAGAGATAGATTATTATTCTATTGGAAGAGAACGTATTTGTAAGAGGGATTTTTCCGTTATTCGTTAAAAAGGTATGTATTCATGTATATTCTTATATGTCATAATAGGATTTGTAACTAGTGAAAGAAAAGAGGCAATGAAATGACTGAACGTTTAAAAGTAATGACAATTTTCGGGACACGTCCAGAAGCAATTAAAATGGCACCTCTTGTATTAGAGTTGCAAAAGCATCCAGAGAAAATTGAATCAATTGTGACTGTAACAGCACAACATCGTCAAATGTTAGACCAAGTATTAAGTATCTTTGGAATTACACCAGATTTCGATTTGAATATTATGAAGGATCGCCAAACTTTAATCGATATTACAACGCGTGGTTTAGAAGGTTTGGATAAAGTAATGAAAGAAGCGAAGCCGGATATCGTACTTGTACATGGTGATACGACGACAACGTTTATCGCAAGCTTAGCTGCTTTCTATAATCAAATTCCAGTAGGTCATGTCGAGGCAGGACTTCGTACATGGGATAAATATTCTCCATACCCAGAAGAGATGAATCGTCAATTAACAGGTGTAATGGCAGATCTTCATTTCTCACCTACAGCAAAATCAGCAACGAACTTACAGAAAGAAAATAAAGATGAATCACGCATTTTCATAACAGGAAATACAGCGATTGACGCACTAAAAACGACTGTAAAAGAAACATATAGTCATCCTGTACTAGAGAAACTTGGAAGTGATCGTCTTGTACTTATGACAGCTCACCGTCGTGAAAACCTAGGAGAGCCAATGCGTAATATGTTCCGTGCAATTAAGCGTCTTGTTGATAAGCATGAAGACGTACAAGTTGTGTATCCGGTTCATATGAACCCTGTTGTTCGTGAAACTGCAAATGATATTTTAGGCGATCATGGCCGCATTCATTTAATTGAGCCGCTAGATGTAATTGATTTCCACAATGTTGCAGCTCGTTCATACTTAATGTTAACTGATTCTGGTGGTGTACAAGAGGAAGCTCCGTCACTTGGTGTACCGGTTCTTGTTCTTCGTGATACAACAGAGCGTCCAGAAGGTATTGAAGCAGGTACGTTGAAATTAGCGGGAACAGACGAAGAGACAATCTTTAGTCTTGCTGATGAGTTGTTATCAGACAAAGAAGCTCATGATAAGATGTCAAAAGCATCTAATCCGTACGGTGATGGTCGTGCATCAGAGCGTATTGTAGAAGCAATCTTAAAACATTTTAATAAATAAAAAAACAGCCAAATCGCATGCGATTTGGCTGTTTTATTGCTGATTTCTCATAATCCACTCTGCATGAGCATTCGTAGAAGGAGGGGGATCAGTTGGTGTTTTGTTCTGATTCTGATTCGTTTCTTTCTTCGCTTTCTCGTTAGAGTTCGAATTTGAAGAAGGAGTGGATTCCGTTTTTGTTGTTGAATTTTCTTGCGTGGTTACCTTTTCTCCTAGTTCTTTTTTAATTTCGTTACGTACTGCCTCAACACCGTTTGGATCTGGAAGGAAGTAATAAATACCACCTATTTTTTTGTCTTCTCCTTCAAGTTTGAGTGTTTGTATTGTGGAAGGATCAAACCCAGAAAGTTTCTTGTAAAGAGCAAGGCCATCAGAAATAGGAATGTCAGTTTTTATATATTTTCCAACGACTGCTGTCAAATCTTTAATTTTAAATACGGTAGAGGTGGAATTTAGTTTTTGAACAACAGCAGCTAGTAATTGTCTTTGTCTAGCAGCCCGGCCATAGTCGCCATTCGGATCTTGCTTTCGCATACGAACGTAAGCGAGTGCTTCTTCACCATTTAATTCTTGTTGTCCCTGCTTAAATTCGATTTTTTTGTAGTAATCCACGTCTGAACGCTCCCAAAAATCGAAGGGGACATCAACAGTAACACCGCCAACAGCATCAACAATACCTTTAAAGCCTTGGAAATCAATTTTAAGATAATGATCGACAGGCACTTTTAGAAAACCTTCGACAGTTTTGATTGCCATTTCTTCTCCGCCGTAAGCATGCGCAGCGTTAATTTTGTCCTCTTTATTCTTTCCGACAATTGGAACGCGACTATCACGAGGGATACTCATAAGCGAAATCTTTTGCGTTTTCGGATTGACTGTCGCAAACATTAATGAATCTGTACGACCGTTTTGACCGTCTGTTGCATAATCTTCTATACCCATAATAAGGAGTGTAAAAGGCTCCTTTGTAATTTCTACATCTTCGGTTCTTAAATCCGATTTTTCACGAGTAAAACCACTATACATCCCCATGAGAGAAGAGTAGGAATTTAATATATAAAGTCCTACACTGCCAAATAAAAATAAGAAAATAAGGAAGTAGAAAAACTTTCTTCTTCGTTTCTTTTTTATTCTGCTATTTTGGAGATGATAATAACGTTCTTCCATATATAATCTCCTTAGTTCATTTGTAGGAAAGTAATTCACTACATTAATCTTTAAAGGCGATACAGTATTTATTCTTAGATAACATCTTGTTCTAAGTACAACATATCTCCTTCTGTAATTGTACATTTCCCATTTGTTAATTCAATCATCCAATCCGTGAATGGTTGTTTTCCATCTTCTTCTACATACGTATCAAATGTGACATTTTCGAGGTAATGTATATCTTTAATGGCATATTTTGAATTGCGTAATTCATTTTCAATTTTGCCAAGTAATGTGTAATCAATTTCGGTCTGCATAACACGCATTAATTTTCGCTCGACAACACCGACATGATTAATGCCTTCGCTTGTACATTTTCCATATGCGCGAATTAATCCACCAGCGCCCAGTTTGATGCCACCAAAATAGCGGGTAACGACAACGACGGTATCTTTTAAACCGCGTTTTTTTAGTACCTCTAACATAGGTACGCCAGCTGTACCGCTAGGTTCACCATCATCATTTGCTTTTTGAATTTGATCTTGTTCGCCAATTAAATAAGCAGAACAATTATGTGTTGCATTCCAGTTTTGTTTTTTGATTTTTTGTATGAATTCTTGAGCCTCTTCTTCGGTTGTAGCACGACTAACATAACAGATGAATCTTGATTTTTGAATAACAATTTCGTGTTCACCGTAGTTTTTTATTGTTAAATATTGTAATAACACTTGTATACGCCCCTATCCATCAAAATGACTAGTACTTTACATTTTAAAAGCGGGCGTTTTTATATTCAAACATTTTTTATAAATAAGCTGAAATTTTTGATGAGTATTTTACCTTTTTGTTGTAATTTGTCGAGATGATAAGTATAATTTCAAACCCGCATTTTCATGTATGGATGCACCATTTTTAGTTTTCGTGTAAAATTAGGAAATAAAAACTTTTTTATAAGGCAGGTACGAAAATGAAAACAGCTATTGTTACTGATAGTACAGCATATATACCGAAGCATATTCGTGATGAACTCAATATATATATGATTCCATTAAACGTTGTGTTTGGAACGGAATCTTATCAAGAAGAAGCTGAAATTTCAGCAGATGATTTTTATGTAAAAGTACGTGAGCAAGAAGAGCTTCCGAAAACTTCTCAACCAGCAATCGGAAAGTTTGTTGAGCTATATGAAGAATTATCTAAGGATTATGATGCAGTTATTAGCATTCATCTTTCAAGTGGGATTAGTGGTACATATCAAACGTCAACGACAGCTGGTCAAATGGTAGAGGGTATTGATGTATATACGTACGACTCTGAAATTAGTTGTGAAGTACAAGGATTCTACGTGCGTGAAGGTGCAAAGCTAGCAAGCGAAGGGAAGGATCCAAAAGAGATTATCGCCCGTTTTGATGAAATGAAGAAAACGATGGACGCTTATTTTGTAGTAGATGATTTACACCATTTACAACGTGGAGGCCGATTAAATAGTGCGCAAGCTTTCATCGGTAGTCTGTTACAAGTAAAGCCGGTTTTATATTTTAGAGACAAAATCATTATCCCGTTTGAAAAGATTCGTACGCGTAAAAAAGCGTTAAAACGTATCATTGAAATTTTTGATGAGCAAGCAAGTAAAGGTGTACCTATGGAAGCAGTTATCATTCATGCACAACGTGAAGAGGAAGCGAATGAATGGAAGGCAGAATTAGAAGCAAAATATCCTCATGTTACAATCCGCACAGGTTATTTCGGTGCTGTAATTGGAACGCATTTAGGTGAAGGTGCACTAGGTCTTGGATGGTATACGAAGTAATAAAGATATAAAAAGCTCTCTTTCGGAAGAGGGTTTTTTTACGGATATTTTACGTGAAGTTGACAAGTTAATATTTGGAAATGGTAAAATGTACGTAAAATAAAATAATGAGGAAAGTTTTATAACTTACTTTTTACAAGAAACTATATTATAATAGAAGAGAGGTGAAACATATGGAGCATAATTCTTGTTTATGTCCAAAGTTTGAGTCAGCTTTTACTTTGCTTAGTAAGAAATGGACTGGCTTAATTATTAAATCTTTGCTGGAAGAGTCAAAACGTTTTAGAGAAATCGCAGATATTATACCGAATATGAGCGATCGTATGTTATCAGAGCGTTTAAAGGAATTGGAAAGCGAAGGCATTGTAGTTCGTAATGTTTATCCAGAAGTACCAGTTCGAATCGAGTACGGCTTAACGGACAAGGGAAAAGCGTTAGAAAGTGTTATGGATGAAGTCCAAAATTGGGCTGAGAAATGGATGAAATAACGTTTTGATTTCATCCGTATTAGTATATTTAATAAAACGTAAGGGAAACCTTGCGTTTTTTTCTTTGCTTATAAAAACCTTTTAAAACTCTACACATATATACAAAAATATGCATATTTTGCGATAGTGTTACATATAATATTACATTTGTTTTACAAAAGCGTAACATTAGCAAAAAAAATCCCGAATTATGGTATAAATTTTATAGGTTATATACGGAAAAAGAAAAAAGAAAGCGGTGTAAAAAATAAAATGAAAAAGCTAAAAATGGCATCTTGCGCATTAGTGGCAGGGTTAATGTTTTCAGGACTAACACCAAATGTATTTGCTGAAGATAAAATTTCTGACGTGAAATCACAAATTAATACACAAAATGACACTTTACATAAACAACAACAAGAACGTGATGAATTACAAAAACAAATGAATGACTTAAATAAAACAATTCAAGGTTTAGATAAGTCTGTTCAAGAGAATGCTGCAAAGCTTGATGAAACAACGAAAAAAGTTGCGGACACTGAGCAATTAATCGAAAAGAAAAATAAAGATATTGCAGAATTACAAACGAAAATTGCAAAACGTGAGGAGTTATTAAGAAAACGTTTAGTTGCACTTCAAGAGCAACCAAACACAAACGTTGTAACAGAAGTTCTTGTAAACTCTAAAAATCTTGCAGATTTAGTTGATCGTTTAAATTCAGTTTCTAAAATTCTTGAGTCTGACGAAGACATCATGAAAACACAACAAGAAGATCAAGCGAACGTGAAAAAAGATGTTGAAACGGTAAAAACAAAGCAAAAAGAATTAAAAGAAGCACAAGCTCAAATTGAAACTGCTAAAAAAGAACTTGATGTTGAAAAAGCGAAAAAAGCAGCGGCAGTAAACGATTTAAGCGGTAAAATGGATACAGTTGTAACTTCAATGACAAGTACGGAAGAACAATTGAAGGAGCTTGAACAACAGGCATTAAAATTACAGCAAATTGCTGAAAAAGAAGCACAAGAAAAAGCAGCACAAGAAGTTGCTGCTCAAAAACAAGCAGAACAAGCTGCACAACAAGCACAAGCACAAGCACAAGCACAAGCTCCAGCACAACCGTCACAGGCTCCAGCTCAGCCAGCACAAACACAAGCAGAGCCGGCAGCTCCAGCAAACAATGACGGACAAGATAAAAAAGAAGAGCCTAAGAAAAAAGAAGAGAAAAAAGCAACACCAGCCCCAGTAGTACCAGCTGACAATGGTGGCGGAAGACAAGATGTTGTTGAAAAAGCTAAAGGCTTAGTAGGTTTAAAATACGTATGGGGTAGTGCGTCAATTTCAAATGGTGGATTTGACTGCAGTGGTTTAATCTCTTATGTTTACGGTTTAGGTCGTCAAGATACTAGAGGTTTATGGAACTCTGTACAAAAGATTAGCCCATCTGAAGCAAAACCAGGAGATCTTATCTTCTTACAAGGTACTTACAGAGCAGGCGTATCTCACGTTGGTATTTATATTGGTGGCGGTCAAATGATCCATGCTGCTGATGAATCAACAGGTGTTACTTACGGTAGCGTAAATAGCTCTTACAACCAAAAGCATTTCTTAGGTTACGGTAGATTATAGGATTATAATTGAATAAAAAACGTGTATAAAGTCGATAGCTTACTATTTTATAAGTAGGTTATCGGCTTTTTTGCGTTTTTACGAGATTATAAGAAAGGCTTATAGTAGTGCTGGAGGTGATTGCTAATGCTTGGTGGAAAACAGTTGCTATTAGAAGAACTCTCTTCAGATTTACGGAGAGAATTAAGTGATTTGAAAAAGAGGGGAGAGGTTGTATGTGTACAAGGTATAACGAAGAATACTTCTAAATATATATGTCAGCGCTGCGGAAATATAGAGCAGCGGCTATTTGCATCATTTTTATGTAAAAGGTGCGGTAAAGCATGCGCGTATTGCCGGAAGTGTATCACGATGGGGAGAGTTAGTGAATGTGCTGTACTTGTTCGCGGAATTCATGAAAGAAACGGAGACAGGGAGCTAAATCCATTACAGTGGAATGGGGCTTTATCGATTGGTCAGGAGTTGGCGGCGCAAGGAGTTATAGAAGCGATTAAGCAGAAAGAATCTTTTTTTATTTGGGCTGTGTGCGGGGCTGGAAAAACAGAAATGTTATTTTACGGTATAGAAGAGGCGCTCCAAAAAGGAGAAAGAGTGTGTATCGCAACGCCAAGGACGGACGTTGTACTGGAATTAGCGCCGAGATTACAAGAAGTGTTTCCAAGTATAACTGTAGCTGCTTTATACGGAGGGAGTGTAGATCATAAAAAAGATGCAGCGTTAGTCGTTGCAACGACTCACCAACTGTTACGTTACTATAGAGCGTTTCATGTGATGATTGTAGATGAGATTGATGCCTTCCCGTATCATGCGGATCAAATGTTACAGTATGCAGTTAGGCAAGCAATGAAAGAGAAAGCAGCGCGTATTTATTTAACTGCAACCCCTGATGAAAAATGGAAGCGTAATTTCAGAAAGGGGAAACAAAAAGGTGTTATTGTGTCAGGACGATACCATCGTCACCCGTTACCAGTTCCTCTATTTAGTTGGTGCGGAAATTGGAAGAAAAGCCTCCATCATAAAAAAATTCCTCGCGTGTTACTACAATGGTTAAAAATGAACTTAAACAAAAAGTATCCTATTTTTTTATTTGTTCCTCATGTGCGATATATAGAAGAAATAAGTCAGTTGTTGAAAGGGTTGGATAATAGAATCGATGGCGTGCATGCAGAAGATTCGATGAGAAAAGAAAAAGTAGCATCTTTCAGAAAGGGAGACATTCCGTTATTAGTTACAACGACAATTTTAGAAAGAGGAGTAACTGTGAAGAACTTACAAGTGGCTGTGTTAGGAGCTGAAGAAGAAATTTTTTCAGAGAGTGCGCTCGTACAAATTGCAGGCCGAGCGGGGCGTAGTTTTGAAGAGCCATATGGTGAGGTTATGTATTTTCATTACGGTAAGACAGAGGCAATGGTACGCGCGAAAAAACATATTCAAAGTATGAACAAAAATGCGAAAGAACAAGGATTGATCGATTAATGCATTGTTTACTTTGTGATGAGTATATGGTGGAAACAGTTAGTTGGTACACCTTCTTTGTAAGGTCCCCAAAAAAATATGTATGTGATAGATGTGAGCAAAAACTTTCCTATATTATAGGAGGAATTTGCATGGATTGTGGTCGTCCTTTAGATGACTTACCTACTCGATATAAAGAAAATGACATTTGCATGGACTGTGTAAGATGGAGGAATGAGGAAGGATATCGTCCTTTTAAAAATCGTTCGTTGTACGTGTACAATGATGATATGAAAGGTATACTAGCGCAATTTAAGTTTCGAGGTGATGCGGAGTTAGTTCGTATTTTTTATCAATCTTTTCGGGAGTTATTTCAAAAGTATTTTACGGACGTTTCAACCGTTATTGCTGTTCCGCTTAGTAGGGAACGGGAATATGAACGAGGTTTTAATCAAGCAGAGTTATTAGCAGCTTGTTTGCCTGTCAAAAATTTTTATTCATCATTAAGAAGGAAGGAAACAGAAAAGCAAAGTAAGAAGTCGCGTAAAGAAAGGCTTTCGGGAAGTAATCCTTTTTATTTTCAGAGAGAAGAGATGTTTCATGGACAACATATTTTACTTGTTGATGATGTATATACGACAGGAATTACAGTGAGACAAATTGGAAGTCTTTTCTATGATAAAGGAGCAAGCGAAGTTTCTAGTTTGACGCTCTGTAGAAGTTGATCTGTAACTGTCGAAAGAGATAATAAAAAGACGATAAGTCTTCTTTGACTTCGTAAGTTGTCATTCGTTATAGTGAAATTATGGGGCAAATGCCCTGATTTTTAGAGTGAAGGGAATGGAATGAACATGCAAGGAAGAGTAAAATGGTTCAATGCAGAAAAGGGATTTGGGTTTATTGAGCGTGAAGACGGTGATGATGTGTTTGTTCATTTTTCTGCTATTCAACAAGATGGATATAAGTCATTAGAAGAAGGGCAACAAGTTGAGTTTGATATTGTAGAGGGAGCACGTGGACCACAAGCAGCTAATGTTGTAAAACTGTAGGTATATTGTTTTTGGGAAGAGAAAGCTGCGTTTGTGGCAACGTTATATATATGGTAGAACCTCTTGTTTTTTGCAAGGGGTTTTTGTTATGAATGGAGTTGTCAAAAAGTTGTTTCTTTTCTGTAACGAATTGTCCACAGTTATATTCGTTATTCACGATGTTAATAGGATAAAATAAAGATAGAAACGATGCATCTTTTCATTTCAACAAAAAACGATAAAAAAATCGCAATTCCACTAATTTTTTTAAAAAAGTTAGAAGGAGTTTTTAAGCCGGTGTCGAAATTATAGTACATAGGCTTGAAAGGAGGAATTCATCTATGAAATTCAACATTCGTGGTGAAAATATTGAAGTAACTCCAGCATTAAAGGAATATGTAGAGAAAAAACTAAGTAAGTTAGAGCGTTATTTTGATACATTCCCAGAGATTAAAGTTAATTTAAAAGTATACTCTGACAAGCAACGTGTCGAGGTAACAATTCCATTTACTGATTTATTACTTCGTGCAGAAGAAACTAATAGCGATATGTACGCTGCTATCGATTTAGTAGTTGATAAACTTGAGCGACAAATTCGTAAACATAAAACAAAAGTAAATCGTAAGTTACGTGAGAAAGGTTCTATGAAAACGAACTTTATCCTTCCAGAAGCAGTAGCTGTCCTGGATGAGGTAGAAGAGGATCAACTGGAACTTGTACGTACAAAACGATTCGATTTAAAACCGATGGACGTTGAAGAAGCGATCTTACAAATGGATATGCTAGGACATAATTTCTTCGTCTTCACAAATGCTGATACAAATGAAACTAATGTTGTATATGGCCGTAAAGATGGGAAATATGGTTTAATCGAAACTAAATAATAATTCAAAAGCGCAGCCGAAATGGCTGCGCTTTTTTTGCTGAAAATAGATTTTTTTTAAAAGTTTTCTTAATTTAGAACGAGACATTCGGCCGATTGTTGTCATAGTTATAAGACAAGTGTTACAATTATCATTAGGTATATACATTTTAGTTTTTTTAATTAGGAGAAAAATTGGCATAACATACATTTGATTCTTATAACGACTGATTGTAATAGAGAAAAAGAAAAAACAATCGGAAGTTTTATTTTAATAAAAAGAGGAGCGTATTTCCTATGATCGGTATTTTAAAAAAGGTGTTTGATGTAAATCAACGCCAAATTAAACGTATGCAGAAAACAGTTGAGCAAATTGATGCATTAGAGTCATCTATTAAGCCATTAACTGATGAACAATTAAAAGGGAAGACGCTTGAATTTAAAGAACGTCTAACAAAAGGTGAAACAGTAGATGATTTACTACCTGAAGCTTTTGCGGTTGTTCGTGAAGCTGCGACTCGTGTTCTTGGAATGCGTCCGTATGGTGTACAGTTAATGGGTGGTATTGCCTTACATGAAGGGAATATTTCTGAGATGAAAACGGGTGAAGGTAAAACGTTAACATCTACATTACCTGTATATTTAAATGCTTTAACAGGAAAAGGTGTTCACGTTGTTACAGTCAATGAATATTTAGCACAACGTGATGCGAGCGAAATGGGACAACTTCATGAGTTCCTAGGATTAACAGTAGGAATTAATTTAAACAGTATGTCACGCGAAGAGAAACAAGAGGCTTATGCTGCTGATATTACGTATAGCACAAATAACGAGCTTGGATTCGATTACTTACGTGACAACATGGTTTTATATAAAGAGCAGTGCGTTCAACGCCCACTGCACTTTGCTATTATCGATGAAGTCGATTCTATCTTAGTCGATGAAGCGCGTACGCCACTTATTATTTCTGGACAAGCTCAAAAATCAACAGAGCTGTACATGTTTGCAAATGCATTCGTTCGTACGTTAGAAAATGAAAAAGATTATTCATTTGATGTGAAGACGAAAAATGTAATGTTAACAGAAGATGGTATTACGAAAGCGGAGAAAGCTTTCCATATTGAAAACTTATTTGATTTAAAACATGTAGCGCTTCTTCACCATATTAATCAGGCACTTCGTGCGCACGTTGTTATGCATCGTGATACAGATTATGTTGTACAAGAAGGCGAAATCGTAATTGTAGACCAATTTACTGGTCGTCTTATGAAAGGTCGTCGTTATAGCGAAGGGTTACACCAAGCTATCGAGGCAAAAGAAGGCGTAGAAATTCAAAATGAAAGTATGACGCTTGCGACAATTACATTCCAGAACTACTTCCGTATGTACGAAAAGTTATCTGGTATGACTGGTACAGCGAAAACAGAGGAAGAGGAATTCCGTAACATTTATAATATGAACGTTATCGTAATTCCAACGAACAAACCGATTATTCGTGATGACCGTGCAGATTTAATCTTCAAATCAATGGAAGGTAAATTTAATGCTGTTGTTGAGGATATTGTAAATCGTCATAAACAAGGGCAACCAGTTCTTGTCGGTACAGTTGCGATCGAAACGTCAGAACTTATTTCAAAAATGTTAACGCGTAAAGGTGTACGTCATAACATCTTAAATGCAAAAAACCATGCGCGTGAAGCGGATATCATTGCAGAAGCAGGTATAAAAGGCGCTGTAACGATTGCGACGAACATGGCAGGTCGTGGTACAGATATTAAGCTTGGAGACGATGTGAAAAACGTTGGTTTAGCCGTTATCGGTACAGAGCGTCACGAAAGTCGTCGTATTGATAACCAGTTACGTGGTCGTGCTGGTCGTCAAGGGGACCCAGGTGTTACGCAGTTCTACTTATCAATGGAAGATGAACTAATGCGTCGCTTCGGTTCTGATAATATGAAAGCGATGATGGATCGCCTTGGTATGGATGATTCTCAGCCAATCGAAAGTAAAATGGTTTCTCGTGCAGTAGAATCTGCGCAAAAACGTGTAGAAGGAAATAACTATGATGCACGTAAGCAGTTACTACAATATGATGATGTACTTCGTCAGCAACGTGAAGTTATTTACAAACAGCGTCAAGAGGTAATGGAGTCTGAGAACTTACGCGGTATTATTGAAGGTATGATGAAATCTACAGTAGAGCGTGCGGTTGCACTTCATACACAAGAGGAAATTGAAGAAGATTGGAACATTAAAGGTCTTGTTGACTACTTAAATACAAACCTTCTGCAAGAAGGAGATGTGAAAGAAGAAGAATTACGTCGCCTTGCTCCAGAGGAAATGAGCGAGCCAATTATCGCGAAATTAATAGAGCGTTACAACGAAAAAGAGAAGCTTATGCCAGAAGAGCAAATGCGTGAGTTCGAAAAAGTTGTTGTATTCCGTGTTGTAGATACGAAATGGACAGAGCATATCGATGCGATGGATCACCTTCGTGAAGGTATTCATTTACGTGCTTACGGTCAAATTGATCCACTTCGTGAGTATCAAATGGAAGGGTTCGCAATGTTCGAATCAATGATTGCTTCTATTGAAGAGGAAATTTCTCGTTACATTATGAAAGCTGAAATTGAACAAAACTTAGAGCGTCAAGAAGTTGTTCAAGGTGAAGCTGTTCACCCATCTAGCGATGGCGAAGAGGCGAAGAAAAAACCAGTTGTAAAAGGTGACCAAGTGGGCCGCAACGATTTATGTAAATGTGGTAGTGGTAAAAAATATAAAAACTGCTGTGGCATTGGGAAGTAATATAGGGCGGTAGCCCAGGCTGCTTTGCAAACTTTTACATCAAAAATGTATAATTAAGAAGGATTAAACTCTCTCCGTCATAAGTGGAGAGAGTTTCCCTTGTTTTCATGCGAAAGTAACAGCAATTACATAGAGGTGAAGGAAATGGAATTAGTAGAAATTAGACAGGAATTAGAGAAAATGGCTAAGAGATTAGCGGCTTTTAGGGGGTCTCTTTGACCTCCCTACTAAGGAGAAACAAATTGCAGAATTAGAAGAAAAAATGATGGGCGCAGGATTTTGGGATGACCAACAAGGCGCACAAGCTGTCATTAACGAAGCAAATGCGTTAAAAGATATGGTTGGGAGTTTCCGTCAGTTAGATGAGACATTCGAAAATTTAGAAATAACGCATGAACTTTTAAAAGAAGAGTATGATGAAGATTTACATGAGGAGCTTGAATCAGAAGTAAAAGGCTTAATTCAAGAAATGAATGAGTATGAGCTTCAGTTACTATTAAGTGATCCTTATGATAAAAATAACGCCATTTTAGAATTACACCCAGGTGCAGGTGGAACAGAGTCACAAGACTGGGGTTCTATGTTATTACGTATGTACACACGTTGGGCTGAAAAACGTGGGTTTAAAGTAGAAACTGTTGACTACTTACCAGGTGATGAAGCTGGTATTAAGAGCGTTACTTTATTAATTAAAGGTCATAACGCTTACGGTTATTTAAAAGCTGAGAAAGGTGTGCATCGTCTTGTACGTATTTCACCATTCGATTCTTCAGGCCGTCGTCATACATCGTTCGTATCTTGTGAAGTTGTACCTGAATTCAATGATGAAGTTGAAATTGAAATACGTACAGAAGACTTGAAAATTGATACGTATCGTGCAAGTGGAGCAGGTGGACAGCACGTCAATACGACAGATTCAGCAGTTCGTATTACGCATACACCGACAAATACGGTTGTAACGTGTCAGTCAGAGCGTTCTCAAATTAAAAACCGTGAGCATGCGATGAAAATGTTAAAAGCGAAATTATATCAAAAGAAATTAGAAGAGCAACAAGCGGAGTTAGATGAAATTCGCGGAGAACAAAAAGAAATCGGATGGGGTAGCCAAATCCGTTCTTACGTATTCCACCCATATTCTCTTGTGAAAGACCACCGTACAAATACAGAGGTCGGTAATGTGCAAGCAGTTATGGATGGAGAAATTGATCCGTTTATTGATGCTTACTTACGTTCTCGCATCTAATAAGCTAAGTGAAAAAAAGCCAACAAAATTGTTGGCGCACGTTGAGGATATAGAGGACATAAAGAGTGCTATTTTATTTATATGGATGAAGTACAGAGGAAGAGAAGTTGGAAACGACAACTTCTCTTTTTGATGGGATTATATGTAGCATACAATGTTGTATATTGTTTTGTAAAAAGTAGAAAATAGTAAAACAGATTGGCAATAGAGTAAGGCTTTCTACAGAATTTTTCTAAATTCCCGTTCAAAAAGAATCCTTTATAGAAGTTTATAAGTTGTTCACAGAATTGAAACAACTTATAAAAGCTTTATATCATTAGGGTTCTCACTTTATTTTTGAAGAATATGAAATACACCTTAGTTTTTCTATATAAAGATAATGCTTATAATGAAAATGAGTGTGTTAGGAATGAAAAGAATATCAACAATGGGGAGCGATAGAAGTGAAAAAGAAATTATTGGCTATTGCGCTAGGAACATCAGTCGTTTTTGCTTTAGGAGCGTGTGGAAATAAAGAAGAGAGTAAGCCTTCGAACCAGTCTGCAAGTACAGACAGTGCAGAACAAATTTTCCAAAGAAGTTGTGCTGGGTGTCACGCAACAGATTTATCAGGAGCAACTGGACCTGATTTAAGAAAAGTAGGCGGGAAGTACGACGCTGCAGATATCGAAGAAATTATTAAAAAAGGTCGCGGTTCAATGTCGCCAGGACTTATTCAAGGTGAAGATGCGAAAAAAGTAGCTGAGTGGTTAGCTGAACATAAATAAAAAGGGGTAAAATGGACGAGTTGATTCATATAATCAACTCGTTTCCCTTTTTTTGGAATGTAACATAACTGTAACAAAAATGTATCCAAACTGGAAACCGTTTGATGTTACAATGAGGTTTGTAGAATTTTGCTGAAATATATTACATAGAGTAGTATTGCTTAGAAAAAGAGTATAAGTAGACTACCTTCAACAAGAGTGGTTTAAAAGAGAATAAAGGTTTAGCTTTTATTTTCAAATGTACAGAAAAGTATTTCGAAAAAAATCATTAAGTATTGGGTGATAAATAATGATAAAAATGACGAATGTTTATAAGGAGTACCCGAATGGTATGAAAGCCATTGCTGGTCTCACAGTTAACATTAAACAAGGCGAGTTTGTATACGTAGTTGGACCGAGTGGAGCCGGAAAATCTACATTTATTAAAATGATGTATCGTGAAGAGAAGCCATCTACAGGATCAATTAATGTAAATGGTCTTACTATCGAGTCATTAGCAGAAAGAGACGTTCCATATTTCCGTCGTCAATTAGGCGTGATTTTCCAAGACTTTAAATTACTACCTAAATTAACGGTATATGAGAATGTTGCGTTTGCCTTAGAAGTAATTGAAGAAGAGCCAGATGCAATTCGTGAGCGTGTAACAGAAGTGTTAGGTCTTGTAGGTCTTGAAGATCGTGCAGACGCACTTCCAAGCGAACTTTCAGGCGGGGAGCAGCAACGTGTTGCGATTGCGAGAGCAATTGTTAATAGACCAAAGGTTGTAATTGCCGATGAGCCAACAGGTAACTTAGATATTGAAACAGCTCTTGATATTATGAAGATTTTCAAGCGCATTAATGAGCGTGGTACAACGATCGTTATGGCGACACATAACGCAGATATCGTAAATACAATCCGTCATCGTGTAATCGCGATTGAAGGCGGAAAAATTGTTCGAGATGAGATGGAGGGAGGATACGGATATGAAGGCTAAGACCCTTAGTCGACATTTGCGAGAAGGTGTAAAGAATCTATCACGTAACGGATGGATGACGTTTGCTTCTGTTAGTGCAGTAACAGTTACATTATTACTTGTAGGTGTCTTTTTAACAGCGATTATGAATATGAACCATTTTGCGACGAAAGTAGAGCAAGATGTAGAAATTCGTGTACACATTGATCCAGCAGCAAAAGAAGCTGATCAAAAGAAATTAGAAGATGATATGAGTAAGATTGCAAAAGTAGACTCTATTAAATATTCTTCTAAAGAAGAAGAGTTAAAACGTTTAATTAAAAGCTTAGGCGATAGCGGAAAGACATTTGAGTTATTTGAACAAGATAACCCACTTAAAAACGTATTCGTTGTAAAAGCAAAAGAACCAACAGATACAGCAACAATTGCGAAAAAGATTGAAAAAATGCAGTTTGTAAGTAATGTTCAGTACGGAAAAGGGCAAGTTGAACGATTATTTGATACTGTAAAAACTGGTCGTAACATCGGGATTGTGTTAATTGCTGGTCTTTTATTCACAGCGATGTTCTTAATCTCTAATACAATTAAAATTACAATTTATGCTCGTAGTACAGAAATCGAAATTATGAAACTTGTAGGTGCAACAAACTGGTTTATTCGTTGGCCGTTCTTATTAGAGGGATTATTCCTAGGAGTATTAGGATCAATTATTCCAATTGGCTTAATTCTAGTTACGTATAATTCGTTGCAAGGTGTGTTTAACGAAAAACTTGGCGGAACAATTTTCGAACTTCTACCATACAGCCCATTCGTATTCCAATTAGCTGGTTTACTAGTGTTAATCGGGGCTTTAATCGGTATGTGGGGAAGTGTAATGTCAATTCGTCGCTTCTTAAAAGTATAAAAAGTTGCAAACATAATTCGTACAAGCTTATCATATAGTAGAAATAGGTAAAGGCATCACACACTGTGTGATGCCTTTTGCTACACCACCTGTGTGTTTTGGAAAGGGGAATTCCGCATTGAAACGTAGAGTTGCAATTATTGGAATGGTTGTTGCATTTTTAATTGGTGCTGGCGGAATGTTTGCGGGTATGTCTTTATTTGGGGTTAACCCAGCAGAAGTAACGCAAACAATTTCGAATGGAAACGCTAGCACTGCGCAAGGGAATTTGGCAAAAATTAATGAGGCGTATGCACTAATTGATTCACGTTATGTGGAAGACGTGAAAGATGAAAAATTAGTCGAAGGTGCAATACAAGGCATGTTGTCTACGCTGAAGGACCCTTATTCCACGTATATGGATAAAGAAACGGCTAAACAGTTTAGTGAATCGCTTGATCCCGAGTTAGAAGGGATTGGGGCTGAGGTGAACAAAACGGACGGTAAGCTTATTATCGTATCTCCAATTAAAGGCTCACCAGCAGAAAAGATTGGAATTAAACCGAATGACCAAATTTTATCTGTAGATGGAAATAGTGTGAAAGATTTATCACGTGAAGAAGCAGTATTAAAGATTCGTGGTAAAAAAGGAACGACTGTTGCGATTGAAATTAAGCGTGCAGGAGTAGCTGATCCGATTGTATTTAAAATTAAGCGTGAAAAAATTCCAATCTTCACAGTGTTTAGCTCTGTGAAACAAGAGAGTGGAAAAGATATCGGTTATATGCAAATCACTTCTTTTGCTGAAAATACAGCGAAAGAATTTAAGGATCAGTTAAAAGAGTTAGAGAAGAAAAACATAAAAGGCTTAGTTATTGACGTACGTGGTAATCCAGGTGGCTACTTAAATAGTGTAGAAGAGATACTAGGAGAAATTATGACGGATAAAAAGCCGATGCTACAAGTAGAGCAAAGAAATGGTGAGAAGAAGAAATTCTCTACGGAACTAAAAGAGAGAAAGCCATATCCAATTTCAGTATTAATTGATAATGGAAGTGCTTCTGCTTCAGAGATTTTAGCGGGTGCGCTAAAAGAGGGAGAAGGATACGATTTAATTGGTGAAAAAACGTTTGGCAAAGGTACTGTTCAGCAAGCTGTTCCATTTAAAGATGGTAGCAATATCAAATTAACGATGTTCAAATGGTTAACACCGGATGGAAACTGGATTCATAAAAAAGGAATCAAGCCAACTGTAGAAGTGAAACAACCAGATTATTATCATGCGACACCAATTCAAATTGAAAAGACACTTTCATACAATGCAAATGATGTACAAGTAAAACATGCCCAAGAAATGCTTAAGAGTTTAGGGTATGTACCAGGACGTGAAGATGGCTACTTTAGTAAAGAGACAGAATCAGCCCTGAAAGCATTCCAAAATGCGAATAAGATGGAAGCGACAGGACAGCTCGACAAAAAGACAGCTGAGGCGATTCAAACGAAAATTATTGAAAAAATCCGTTCTGGAGAAAATGATCTACAATTACAGTCAGCATTAAAATTAATGGCGAAATAAAAAGAAATACAGGCAGTTTGCTGCCTGTATTTTTTTGTGTTAAACAAACGTTTGTCCAGTTATGATAATATAAAAAGAAAGAATGATATAAATGGTGGTGAATGGGTTCGTGGAGGCATGGATTTTTGAAATAATGCGGGCAGTTGGACGTTTTTTCTTACACCCTGCTGTCTATGTATTTTTAATAAGTAGTATCTTCGTTGGATACTTACGTATGTTACGAGAACGAAAAGATTTTTCTTTTAAAGTTTATGATATTTGGTTTGAACTGCGAACATCTTTATTTGCGGGAGTTAAATACGGATTAGTAGTATCTATTATTACAATTGGGCTCGGACTTGTTGTTTCTAAAGCGAGCTTATGGGCCATTTTACTTTGGACGTTACTGTTTGGATTAACTGCTATGTATCGATATTTATCAGCAGCTTATACATATAGTATCGCGATTGTATGTGTTCTATTATCTTCTAAGCTACCAGTTTCCTTCTTACAGCTTGGGGAAGGGGAAGAGAATACAATTGTGTCCCTTGCTATTTTGCTAGGCATTATGCTCGTTGTAGAGGGCTTGTTGATTTCTAAAAATGCAGTAGGATATTCGACGCCGAAGATTAGGAAGGGTAAGCGTGGACTAAAGATTGGTTTACACGAATCAAAGCGTTTATGGATCGTTCCTATTTTTATTCTCGTACCAGGTGACGCAGTAACGCAGTTTATTTCATGGTGGCCTGTCGTTTCAATCGGTTCTGATACATATTCTTTATTCCTCGTTCCATTTTTAATTGGATTTATGAGAAGGATTAGAAGTTATGAGCCGACGGAAGCTTTATTATTTACAGGAAGACGTGTGTACGGATTAGCAGGACTTGTGCTTGTTTTAGGAATCGCAAGTTATTGGTGGCACGTACTTGCCATTATTGCAATGGGCGTTGCAATGCTTGGACGTTTTACAATTTCCATGCAAGAGAAAATTGCGGATGAAACAAGACCAGCGTACTTCGCTGCACGTAATGATGGACTCGTTGTACTAGATACAATTCCAAATACAATTGGAGCAGAGCTGAATTTACTGCCTGGAGAAATGATTACGAAAGTAAATGGAGTCATTCCAAGAAGTGCTGAGGAATTTTATGATGCGCTTCAAACGAAGACGACAGGAGCATTTTGTAAGTTAGAAGTTTTAGATACAAATGGAGAACTTCGCCTTGCTCAAACGGCATTATACGCTGGTGGACATCACGAATTAGGTATTGTGTTTGTTCAGCAGGAGCATGAGTGGGATTCGGAAGCGATGTAATAGAAGAAAAGGTATCACCTTGTGGTGATACCTTTTTTTGTTTTTGGGGCGGGGGAAGGTAGTTAGTAAATGAAATTTATATCGGCGATTTTCCGAATATATCAGCGCAACTTGAAATATATCGGCGATTATTCGAATATATCGACTTTCCGGCCAAAAACGACAACTATTGCAAAGCTTATTTTCAGTTTCATAGACGGATAACTTGAATAATTATTTGATAATGGTTATCATTTAGGGAGTCTTTTTAATTTTGGAAAATGGAGGGAAGATATGCTACGTAAATTTTTTTCTTACTATAAACCGTATAAAGGTTTATTTATACTCGACTTTTCTTGTGCGGTCGTCGCAGGATTACTAGAACTTGGTTTCCCGCTTATCGTAAATCAATTTATTGATAAGTTATTGCCAGGGCAAAACTGGACGCTTATTTTATGGGCTTGTGTCGGCTTACTTGGAGTGTATATGTTAAATGCAGGCTTACAGTACGTTGTTACATATTGGGGGCATATGCTTGGCGTTAACATTGAAACGGATATGAGGCAGAAATTATTTGATCATATTCAAAAGCTATCATTCAGATTTTTTGATAATAATAAAACAGGTCATTTAATTTCACGCCTTACAAACGATTTAATGGAAATTGGGGAAATTGCTCACCACGGGCCAGAAGATTTATTTATCGCCGTAATGACTTTAGTTGGGGCATTTTCATTTATGATGATGATCAACTGGAAGTTAGCGCTATTAACGTTCTTCGTTATTCCATTCTTATTATGGTTGGCACTTTACTTCAATAAAAAAATGACAGGTACATTTAGACGTTTATTCTCAGATGTTGCTGATTTCAATGCATGTATTGAGAACAACGTTGGTGGTATCCGCGTTGTACAAGCATTCGGAAATGAAAAGTTTGAGAAAGAGCAATTTGCTGTTAATAATGCTCGTTTCCGTACAACGAAATTAATGGCGTATAAAATTATGGCGCTAAATTCGTCAATTAGTTATATGCTTATGCGTCTCGTAACGCTCTTCGTCTTAATATGTGGTACGTGGTTTGTTCTGCAAGGAGAATTAACGTACGGTGGATTTATCGGATTCGTTCTATTAACGAATATTTTTTTCCGTCCAATTGAAAAAATTAATGCGGTAATCGAAAGCTATCCGAAAGGGATCGCCGGTTTTAAAAGGTATGTAGAGCTTCTTGAAACAGAGCCAGATATTGTGGACTCTAAAGATGCAATGGAAGTGAGGCATGTACACGGTGATATTCAATATAACAACATTACGTTCGGTTATGAAAATAAAGAACCGATTTTAAATGATATTAGTTTGAAAATCCACGCAGGTGAAACGGTTGCGTTCGTTGGACCATCTGGAGCTGGGAAAACGACGTTATGTAGCCTATTACCACGTTTTTATGAGCAATCATCTGGATCGATTCAAATTGATGGTATTGATACGAAAGACATGACGTTATCTTCACTCCGTAAGCAAATTGGAATTGTGCAGCAAGATGTGTTCTTATTCTCAGGAACAATTCGTGAAAACATTGCTTACGGAAATTTAAAAGCATCAGAGGCTGAAATTTGGCAGGCAGTAAAACGTGCGCAATTAGAAGACTTAATTTACTCACAACCAGACGGTTTAGATACTGTTATCGGTGAGCGCGGCGTGAAACTGTCAGGCGGACAGAAGCAACGTTTAGCGATTGCTCGTATGTTCTTGAAAAATCCGCCAATTTTAATATTAGATGAAGCAACTTCTGCGCTAGATACAGAGACGGAACTTGCGATTCAAAAATCACTTGCTGAACTATCTGTCGGTCGTACAACATTAGTTATCGCTCATAGGCTTGCAACGATTAAAAATGCAGATCGAATCGTCGTTGTAAATAAAGATGGGATTGCAGAACAAGGTTCACATGATGAATTAATTGAACAAGGCGGAGGATATAGCAGATTATACGAAGCGCAATTTAGTTCGTAAATATAATTTTTGCCCAATTAGCACACCATATAAGTAGATGGAAATCTCATATGGGAGGAAATAAAGTATGATTGTAACAACAACGTCTACAATTCAAGGAAAAGAAATTATTGAGTATATCGATATCGTCAATGGAGAAGCGATTATGGGCGCGAATATCGTTCGTGATCTTTTTGCCTCTGTTCGTGACGTTGTCGGCGGTCGCTCAGGCGCTTACGAAAGCAAATTGAAAGAAGCACGTGACATCGCAATGGAAGAAATGAAAACTCTCGCAAGACAAAAAAATGCGAATGCAATTGTTGGCATCGACGTGGATTACGAAGTAGTTCGCGAAGGGATGTTAATGGTCGCGGTGAGCGGGACTGCTGTTCGTATATAAAGTAAAAAGCCGTGCTGGTGCACGGCTTTTTACTTTATATGTCGAAGTTTCAATATTTCTTGGGAAATGCGGCAGGTCCCGTCGATATATAGGGAAGACATTAGAGTGCTTCTTTACATTTCTGGATTTGAACTAATAATGTTTCGTATTCTTGTTCGAGAGATTTGATGTCATCGTGCTGATTTGGTATGGAAATTCGGCCGATGATTTCTGTTAATTTTGTTTGTAATCGTAATAATTCTTGTTCAGTAACGTTTACAGAATCCCCGGTTGTTCTGTTTGTGTATTGCTCGTAATTACCGTGGAATACTCTTGGTTCACTCTCATCTACTTGTAGAATATGGTCTGCAACAGAACGAATGAAGGCACGGTCATGGCTGATGAAAAGTATAGTGCCAGGATACTCTTGTAACATGCTTTCTAATTCTTCTTGCGTCGCTAAGTCTAAATAGTTTGTCAAACTTATTTCAGCTTGTGATTTTTGAATTCGTTATTATAAACTTGTGCCTTAGCTATCGCCTCAGCATCATTTTGAATTTCATCTAATCCATTCGCATCCCCAATAATATAACCTTCAAATGATGAACCAACAAAATCAAAGATGTATTGGAACTGGGAGATAAGCGGTAATGCTTTTAGTTTCGGATTATCGCCGCCAACGATAACAATGTACATTTTTTTACCTTTCATTTTTTCTTTGAAATGAAGAGATGTATCGCGCAAGCTTTGTGACCAGCGATCGACGAAGTTTTTCATATGACCGCTCATCCCGTACCAATATAATGGTGTAGCAAAGATAATTGTGTCGTGCTCTAACATGCGTTTCGTTAACTGCTCGTAGTCATCATCTACAGGTTGGAATCCTTCTGCATCATGACGCTGGTCTGTAATAGGATAGACTGTGTGATCACGTAAATAAATTTGTTCTGTTTCAATTCCATCAACCATCATATGTGTTAAAGCTTCCGTATTTCCATTTTGTCTTGAACTGCCGTGTATAACAAACATGTAATCATTCCTTTTCTTTTGCTTGTTTTAGGAGTGAAACGTGTTTTTGCAAATTCGTTTGAATATTGGAAAGCAATGAGATTTGCTTTGTTACTTCATTAAGTTTATCTTCATAAAGTGTAAGGATGCTGCTGCACGGATTGTCGTATAAGTGCGGTTCAATTTCAAGGCAGCGCAGCATCCTTGCCGTCTCTTCTAAATTTAAGCCAATTTGTAAGTACATTTGAATAAGCTCCACTTTTTCGATGGCACTTTCGTCAAAATCACGATAGCCATTTGCGAGGCGCTTCGAAGGGAGCAATCCCTTTTCTTCGTAATGTCTTAGTGACCTTTCGCTAACGCCAGTTTCTTTTGATAACTCCCCAATTCGCAATGCGTTTCACTCCTTTTACATGTATTGTAAACCTTCACACTAATGTGAAGGTCAATGCTGTTTTTTCGCAAAAGAATTTACATGATTTAGAAACACTTGAATAGCTTTAGACGGAATAAAATATTTGCCGCGCACGATGGAGAATGGACGGATGAGTTGTTCATCTGGAACTTCGACGTGGAATAGTTCTTTTGCCAGTAGCTCTTTCCGTACAGTCCAATCAGAAAGGATAGCGATGCCAAGCCCGGCAGCGACAGCTTCCTTTACACTTTGGATACTACTAAAGGTAAAGAATCGTTTCATTTTTAAATGGTGTTGATGAATAAAGCGATCACTATAAGCACGTGTTCCAGAACCGCTTTCTCTTAATACCCACACTTGATCTTGGAGTGTCCTTTCATTTATTTCATTTGTGCGGAGTAGTGGATGGTTTGGCGGGACGACGAGTTTCATTTCATCTTGCATAAACGTTTCAACATCAACGTCGGCGTATACGACTTGCCCTTCCACTAAGCCGATATCAATTTGATTAGAGCGAAGGCTTTGCAAAACGTCTTCTGTATTTGAAATAAAGGTATGAACTTCGACGCGTGGATTTTCATTGGCATAATTAGCGAGTATTTTTGGAAGTAAGTATTCGCCAATTGTAAAACTAGCACCGATGCGAAGCGTTCCTGTTACAACGTTATGTAGTTCGTTAATTTCTTGTTTGGCATCTTCGTAAAGAGAGAGCATTTGCTTTGCGTGTATATATAATATGTTTCCGGCCTCGGTCACTTGAACGTGCTTCGGGGATCGCTGAATGAGTGTAGTTCCAAATTCGTTTTCTAAGTTGCGAATGTGCATACTTACGCCAGGCTGTGAAAGGTTTAATAATTCTGCTGCACGGGAGAAATGTTTCTGCTCAACGACAGTAACAAAAATTTTTAAAATGTCTACGTTCATATTATCTGCTCCTTTCTTTTTCTATCATCTTATCATAAGTATTTCTGATGATAGAGATTTGGTATTGGTATTAAACTTATTATAGAAACTCTCTTATAATGTAAGTAGAAAGAACATGCATGTTCCAATACGATTATTGGAGTGGTTCAAAGTGGAACAAACACTTGTTATACAAAAGAAGAAGCGTTTTGGATTTTCGCAAGGAATTGGGATTACACTATTAATCGCAATCGTGGCGAAATATTTAGCGGAGCTTCCATTTTTAAATATTATGGGACAATTAGTAATTGCTATTCTAATTGGGATGGTTTGGCGTGCGGCAATTGGAGTCCCTCATGAAGCAATTGCGGGGACGAACTTTGCGAGTAAGAAGTTGCTTCGCTTTGGGATTATCTTACTTGGAATGCGATTAAATCTTGTTGATATTGCGAAGGCAGGGCCGAAAGTATTGGTCATTGCAGCGGTGGTTATTACATTCACGATTTTCGTTGTATATGGACTAACAAAAGTATTTAAGGTAGAAAAGAAACTTGGGATTTTAACAGCATGTGGAACAGCAATTTGCGGGGCGGCAGCGGTCGTGGCAATTGCGCCGCAAGTGAAAGCAAAAGATGATGAAACAGCAGTTGGGGCTGCAATCATTGCTATTTTAGGTACGATATTTACGCTTATTTATACGCTATTATATCCAGTGCTTGGCTTTTCTCCGTACGGCTACGGTGTATTCTCGGGTGCGACGCTGCACGAAATCGCTCATGTTATCGCAGCTGCGGCGCCAGGAGGAAGCACGGCTGTAGACATCGCAGTTATCGTGAAGTTAACGCGCGTTGCAATGCTTGTACCAGTAGCGATTTTAATTGGTCTATGGTTTGGTAAGAGTGAGGGAAGCAAGGAAAAAAGATCATGGCGCGACCTTCCAATTCCGTGGTTCATTTTCGGATTTTTAGCGATGAGTGCGGTGCATTCTCTTGGCGTGATTCCAGAAGTTGTTGCGGGATATATTGTAGTCATCGCTTATATGCTTATCGCAATGGCGATGGCAGGGCTTGGCTTAAATATAGAGTTTAAAACGTTCCGTAAGTTAGGAAGCAAAGCATTCGTGGCAGGGCTAATTGGCTCGGTTTGCTTATCGGTGCTTGGATATGTTCTTGTATATGCGTTAGGATTTATGTAGTAGAGGAGAAAGCTGTTCCCGAAGGTATTTAGGGACAGCTTTTTCTTATGCTTATCTTGCTACGGACGTCAGTAAGTCGATATATTTGAAAAATCGCCGATATAAATTGAATTACTCTTGTACTTTGTTAGAGTGGATGTTCAGTGAAATATTTTCCAATTATAAGTAAAGATATCTTTACTTATAATTGGAAAATATTTATAATTCAAGTAAAGATATCTTTACTTTTGAAGGTGGAGCCTATGGGTGTAAAAAATAAAATTAAAGAATTAAGAAAGCAACATCATATAACGCAAGTTGAAATGGCAAAGGCGATGCAGGTGACGCGGCAGACAATCGTGGCGATTGAAAACCATCATTACAATCCGAGTCTAGAGTTATCCTTAAAAATTGCCAAATATTTTGGAGTGAAGGTGGAAGAAATATTTACGCTAGAGTAAGGGGAGGAAAAATGAACGATACGAAAAAGTTAGTGATCGGTGCGACTTTTGGATTGTTTTTGGGAGACGTTATAGTTCATATTATGAATCCGGCTATACCAATTTTACCGCTCGTATGTAGTAATATTTTAGCGATTGTATTTCTAGTGTTGTATACAAATTACAAAAATCGTAAGTACAGAAAAGAAGAACTTCCCGATATAGATGAGCGAGTAAATGAAAATATAAAAAAGCATGTAAACGTCTCATTTGTATTCGCATTTCTGTTTCTTATTATTTATATTGTTGCGAGTAAAGTAATAGGCAGGACTGTTATACCAGTGCAAGAAATATTTCTGATATGCAGTGCCTTATTTGCGGGTAGTCTCATCATAGGAGTTATGGTAGGCAAACGAGCATAGTGATAGGAGGAATGAAAAATGCAAGATGAGTTTGAGAGATTTCAGTCAGATAAAGCGTTTAAATATTTAGGGTTGTTTTTAGCGATTAGTTTAGCCATATGGAGTTTGTACAATTTAATTGTTTACGGAAGTGCTGGTATGCCGTTTGTTTTATTTGTACTAGGACTGTGGGTGTATTTTCTTGTGAACTATTGGCCGAAGTGGAAGTATAGAAATCAAAAAGAGGCGGATCATGTATGAGTAAGCAAGATGTTATAAGGTTTATAGGAAGTTTATTTTTAGCGGAGCTTATTTTAAATGCGAGTTTAATAATGTTAAGTATTTCATGGAGAACTATTTTCATATCGAATGTAGCACTAGTCATTTTATATGGCATTGCGGAATATAGAGAACAGAAGCGTTTGAAAGAAGAGGGAATACCGTCGATTGATGAGCGAGTTGTGAATAAGATGAAGTCATATTTTACGATTAGTATGACAAGCTTCGTTTTCTTGTTCATTATGTATCTTTGTGTAAATAAGTATTTAGACAGGCCAGTAGTACATGTAAATGAGTTATTATATATTGCTATTTTTGGTCTATTAATAAGTATGGCATCGACGAGCGTGTTAGCAACAAGGAATAGATAGAAAAAGGGGAACTGGGATGGGATTACCAGTATTATGTGTCGCTACGGCTATTTTTGCTTTGTTTTGGGGAATGCAGAACTTCTCTCATAATCCAGTGCCGAGTATTTGTATCATGCTTGGTACTGTAGGTTTATCGTATTATTTATTAGTTTCAGCTCATTATCATAAAACAGCAACGAGTGTTGTTGTTGGGGCACTTATTTTATTTTGTGGTCGTGCTGTGCAAAAGGGGTTATTTCCGTAAAGGCTGTTTATACGAAGCATATAAACAGCCTTTTGTATTTTTTTTACAAAACACTTGAAAGTTACGTAACGTCATCTTTTATAATGAAGGAGAAGAGGTGATGGTAGTGATTTCAATTCAACAATTGACGAGAGAAACAGGGGTTACGGTACGTACATTACGTTATTATGATCAAATAGATTTATTAAAGCCGAGTGGTAAAACAGAGGGTGGACATCGGTTATATAGTGAAGCGGACGTTATTCGTTTGCAACAAATTTTGTTTTTAAAGGAAATGGGATTTTCATTAAAAGAAACTGCGAATATGTTAGTAAAAGGTGAGCTAGATTTAAAAAATTCGCTTGAAAAACAACTTCGGTTTGTACAAGAAGAACAAAAGAAATTTAATCGAATGGAGAGTGTTTTACAAGCAGTTGTTTATTCGGTAGATGTGGAAGGAGAACTCGATTGGAAAGTTATGTTTGAACTGATTCAGCTTTCGAAGCAGTCTTCTCGTATACGTGAAATATTTCAAAATGAAGTATTTTCAAAGGAAGAACAAAAATTGCTTCATAATTTACCAAACATGAGTAAGGAAGATCCGAATGTTTTAGAATGGGTAGATTTATTAAAGCAATTCCGTACTTTTATGAAAGACGGTAAAGAAGTAGCTAGTGATGAGGTACAAGGGGCAACGAAGAGATTAATGCAGAAATGTTTAGAAATGGCTAATGGTGATGAAGCGTTTTTAGATAAGTTATGGGAAGTTAGAAAATCGAAGGAAGATTCACAGAAAATGAGTCTGTATCCGATTGAAGAAGAACTTTTACTATATATGGATGAAGCTTTTCGTATCTATGATGAAAAGGAGAGGGCTAAATGAGTATGCTCGCAGAATATCGTTGGTATTTTTTAATTGGGGCAGAAATTGTATTTTGGTTAGCGGCTATCGGTTTCTTTTTACTCCGTTACGGATTTCGTTTGAAAAAGGCGAGTTTTATTATGGGAATTGTGCTACTCGTAAATGAAGTGTTTATTTTAACTTTAGGGGTAGTGGACTATTATCAAACAGGAAAGTTTTCTAACTTTCAAATCATTACTGTAATCATTTTATTGTATGCAGTCTTTTACGGGAAAAAGGATTTGAAGAAGCTTGATATATTTGCGCAAAAATTAGTTGCGAAATGGCGGAATGAGCCGGCGCCTATTATAGAAGAACAGGTAGAATTAACAGGTATGGCTTATGCGAAGCAGGAAATAAAAAATTGGGTATTGCACCTTAGTTTGTTTGTTGTTGTGCATATTTTCTTTTTCTTTCTGTACGGTCTTGCCCCGGTTGAACAATGGCGTAATTGGTTAGAAACGGGAATTGTTTTAAATAAAGCAGCGAGTCGGGTTAGCCAAGTTTGGGCGATTATACTTTTAGTGGATACAGTTATTTCATTTTCATATGTTCTTTTTCCGAAGAAGGAGAAGGGGAAAGAGAAGCTACTTTCTTAGAGGAAAGTAGCTTTTTTAGTATACCGATAGTTTGTATAGGAGAGGATGACAGTAGGAAAAAGAGCTGATTTTAAATGAAGTGGAATCTTAATTAGTGTGGTGCTTATTGTTTGTTCATGCGGAAGAAGATTTGATAAGGAAGGAAGTGTACTCTCCTTCCTTTTTCTATATATATTGTCGAAAACTTTACCGAATATCTGTTCGTTTTTTTAGGTTTTTTATGGGCATTCGTGGTAAAATAATAATACAGATTTTTATGAGGAGGTCGGATTTTCTTGGAACGTCAATTTGAAATTGTCTCAGCGTATTCCCCACAAGGTGATCAGCCGGTAGCTATAGAGAAGCTTGTAGAGGGAATTAATAGTGGAAAGAAAAAGCAAGTGTTGCTTGGAGCGACAGGAACGGGTAAGACATTTACGATTTCAAATGTCATTAAAGAAGTGCAAAAGCCAACGCTTGTCATGGCTCATAATAAAACGTTAGCAGGACAGTTATATAGTGAGTTGAAAGACTTTTTCCCAAATAATGCAGTTGAATATTTTGTTAGTTATTACGATTATTATCAACCAGAAGCGTATGTGCCGCAAACAGATACGTTTATTGAAAAAGACGCACAGATTAATGATGAAATTGATAAATTGCGTCACTCGGCAACGTCTGCATTATTTGAACGGGATGATGTAATTATCGTTGCGAGTGTTTCGTGTATATATGGTTTAGGTTCTCCAGAAGAATACCGCGAGTTAGTTGTTTCACTTCGAGTTGGTATGGAGAAGGATCGCAATCAATTGCTTCGTGAACTTGTTGATGTGCAGTATGGGCGTAATGATATTGATTTCAAGCGCGGTACATTCCGTGTGCGCGGAGATGTAGTTGAAATCTTCCCAGCATCACTTGACGAGCATTGTATCCGAATTGAGTTTTTCGGTGATGAGATTGATCGTATTCGCGAAGTAAATGCGTTAACAGGGGAAGTATTAGCAGAACGTGATCATGTAGCAATTTTCCCAGCATCTCACTTCGTTACACGTGAAGAAAAAATGAAGGTCGCTATTGAAAATATCGAAAAAGAACTAGAAGAGCGTTTAAAGGAATTAAATGATAACGGCAAGTTGTTAGAAGCGCAGCGTATAGAGCAGCGTACACGTTATGATTTAGAAATGATGCGCGAGATGGGCTTTTGTTCAGGGATTGAAAACTATTCCCGTCATTTAACACTTCGTCCAGCGGGTGCAACGCCGTATACGTTATTAGACTATTTCCCGGAAGATTTCTTAATTGTTATGGATGAGTCGCACGTATCAGTGCCGCAAGTAAGAGCGATGTATAACGGGGACCAAGCGCGTAAGCAAGTGCTTGTGGATCATGGATTCCGTCTTCCATCAGCTTTAGATAATAGGCCGCTCACATTTGATGAGTTTGAAGAGAAAACGAATCAAGTTATTTACGTTTCAGCAACGCCAGGACCGTATGAATTAGAGCAGTCGCCAGAAGTAATAGAACAAATTATTCGTCCAACAGGGCTTTTAGATCCGCCAATTGATATACGACCAATTGAAGGACAAATTGACGATTTATTAGGAGAAATTCAAGATCGCATTGCAAAAAATGAACGTGTATTAATTACAACTTTAACGAAGAAGATGTCAGAGGATTTAACAGACTACTTAAAAGATGTAGGAATTAAGGTGAATTACCTGCATTCTGAAGTGAAAACGTTAGAACGTATTGAAATTATACGAGATCTTCGCCTTGGTAAGTTTGATGTTCTCGTTGGTATTAACTTATTGCGAGAAGGATTAGATATTCCAGAAGTATCCCTTGTAGCTATTTTAGATGCTGATAAGGAAGGATTCTTGCGTTCAGAACGTTCATTAATTCAAACAATTGGCCGTGCAGCACGTAATGAAAACGGCCGCGTTATTATGTACGCAGATCGTATAACGAGATCGATGGGAATTGCGATTGAAGAAACGAAGCGTCGTCGCAGTATACAAGAAGCTTACAATGAAGAGCATGGTATTACGCCGAAAACGATTCAAAAAGGTGTGCGTGATGTGATACGTGCAACGACAGCTGCTGAAGAGACAGAAACATATGAAGCAACGCCAGCTAAGAAGATGACGAAAAAAGAGCGTGAAAAGACAATTGCGAAGATGGAAGCAGAAATGAAAGAAGCAGCAAAAGCGTTAGACTTCGAGCGTGCAGCTGAATTAAGAGATTTACTATTAGAATTAAAAGCGGAAGGGTGAAAAGAGTGAGTAAGAGCAAGGATTTTATCGTTGTAAAAGGTGCTAGAGCACATAACTTAAAAAATATTGATGTAACCATTCCGAGAAATCAGCTTGTCGTTGTAACGGGATTGTCTGGTTCGGGGAAATCATCATTAGCATTTGATACGATTTATGCAGAAGGGCAGCGTAGATACGTAGAATCGTTATCTGCGTATGCACGCCAGTTTTTAGGGCAAATGGATAAACCGGATGTAGATACGATTGAAGGATTGTCACCAGCAATTTCAATTGATCAAAAAACGACGAGTCGTAATCCGCGTTCAACTGTTGGAACGGTAACGGAGATTTATGATTATTTACGTTTATTATTTGCGCGAATTGGTACGCCAATTTGTCCGAATCATGGCATTGAAATTACATCACAAACAGTAGAGCAGATGGTAGACCGCGTCCTTGAATATCCTGAACGTACGAAATTACAAGTGCTAGCTCCTATCGTTTCTGGTCGTAAAGGTGCACATGTGAAAGTGCTTGAAGATATTAAGAAGCAAGGATATGTTCGTGTACGTGTTGATGGTGAAATGCTTGATGTGTCTGAAGATATTGCGTTAGATAAAAATAAGAAGCATTCCATTGAAGTTGTAATAGACCGTATTGTTGTAAAAGAAGGGATCGCAAGCCGTCTTGCAGATTCTCTTGAAAGTGCATTAAAGCTTGGCGGGGGCCGCGTGTTAATCGATGTGATGGGAGAAGAGGAACTTCTATTTAGTGAACATCATGCTTGTCCGCATTGTGGTTTTTCAATCGGGGAATTAGAACCGCGTATGTTCTCATTCAATAGTCCGTTCGGTGCATGTCCTTCTTGTGATGGACTTGGCTCAAAGCTAGAGGTAGATTTAGAACTTGTTATTCCGAACTGGGATTTATCATTAAATGAACATGCGATTGCGCCTTGGGAGCCGACAAGTTCACAATATTACCCACAGCTTTTACAATCTGTATGTAATCATTACGGCGTTGATATGGATGTGCCTGTGAAAGATATACCGAAAGATTTATTTGATAAAGTATTGTACGGGAGCGGTGAAGAGAAAGTTTATTTCCGCTATGTAAATGAATTTGGTCAAGTAAAGGAAAATGAGATTTTATTTGAAGGTGTTATTCCAAATATTGAACGTCGTTATCGTGAAACGAGTTCGGATTACGTTCGTGAGCAAATGGAAAAGTATATGGCAGAGCAAGCTTGTCCGAAGTGTAAAGGTGGACGTTTAAAGCCTGAGAGTTTAGCTGTTTTCGTTGGCGGAAAAACGATTGCTGATGTAACGAAATATTCTGTTCAAGAAGTACAGGAATTCTTCTCAAGTGTGGAGCTAACAGAGAAACAACAAAAAATTGCTCATTTAATTTTAAGAGAAATTCAGGAGCGCGTTGGGTTCTTAGTGAACGTCGGTTTAGATTATTTAACGTTAAGTCGTGCCGCAGGAACTTTATCAGGTGGTGAGGCGCAACGTATTCGTTTAGCAACGCAAATTGGTTCTCGTCTTACTGGCGTACTTTACATTCTTGATGAGCCTTCTATCGGTTTGCATCAGCGCGATAACGATCGTCTTATTCGTACATTGCAAGAAATGCGTGATTTAGGTAATACGTTAATTGTTGTTGAGCATGATGAAGATACGATGATGGCAGCTGATTATTTACTTGATATCGGGCCTGGCGCAGGTATTCACGGTGGACAAGTCGTATCAGCAGGTACACCAGCTGAAGTGATGCAAGACGAGAATTCGCTAACCGGTAAGTATTTAAGCGGTAAAGAGTTTATTCCAGTTCCACTTGAAAGACGTAAAGGTGACGGACGAAAAGTGGAAATCGTCGGTGCAAAGGAGAATAACTTAAAGAACGCGAAAATGTCATTCCCGCTTGGTACGTTTGTAGCGGTAACGGGTGTATCTGGTTCTGGTAAAAGTACGATGATTAATGAAGTACTATATAAATCGTTAGCGCAAAAGTTATATAAAGCGAAAGCGAAGCCAGGTACTCATAAAGAGATTAAAGGTCTTGAGCATTTAGATAAAGTAATCGATATAGATCAATCGCCAATCGGTCGTACACCGCGTTCTAACCCAGCGACTTATACAGGTGTATTCGATGATATTCGTGATGTGTTTGCCCAAACGAATGAAGCGAAAGTGCGTGGATATCAAAAAGGGCGTTTCAGCTTTAATGTAAAAGGTGGACGTTGTGAAGCGTGCCGTGGTGATGGAATTATTAAAATCGAAATGCACTTCTTGCCAGATGTATACGTGCCGTGTGAAGTTTGTCATGGTAAACGTTACAACCGTGAAACGTTAGAAGTGAAATATAAAGATAAGAACATTTCTGAATTATTAGGAATGACAATTGAAGATGGGGTAGAGTTCTTTGCTAATATCCCAAAAATTAAGCGTAAACTTCAAACGCTTGTAGATGTTGGACTTGGTTATATGAAATTAGGGCAACCAGCTACGACGTTATCTGGTGGTGAAGCACAGCGTGTGAAATTAGCTTCTGAATTGCATCGTCGTTCTACAGGACGTACACTATACATTTTAGACGAGCCAACGACTGGTTTACATGCGCATGATATTGCACGTCTTCTAGAAGTGCTGCAACGTCTTGTTGAGAGTGGTGAGACGGTACTTGTAATTGAACATAATTTAGATGTGATAAAAACAGCGGATTATATCGTTGACCTTGGACCGGAGGGCGGAGACAAAGGTGGACAAATCGTTGCTTCCGGAACGCCAGAGCAAGTAGTGAAAGAAGAGCGCTCGTATACGGGTAAGTATTTAAAAGAGATTTTAAATCGTGATAAAGCAAGAATGAAAGAGAAGATAAAAGAAGTAGAACTATCACAATAAGGTATTATGAAAAACCGAGTGGCAATGACACTCGGTTTTTCGTTCATAGGGGGAGAACATGGAGTTTATAGATGTTTTAAGAAAGAAAAATATGAAGGTGAGAGAGTTTCAAAGTTGGGGTGTATGTTTTCGCAAGCACTGGGAGGATAACTTTGCAAATCATGTAAGTGATGAGGAAAAAGAAGTGTTTAGAGGGAGAAGAAGCGGAAAACGCGTTTCATAATGAAGTGAAAAAGGATTGCTACATATTCTATCAACATTGTGATGAGGTACTGTTAATAAAAGATGCGAGTTTATTACATATGGAGGATATATTGTGTGAGGGGGACGATATGTATAAAGGTGATATTTATATTGTAGATAAAGATTTCACTTGGACCTTTGTGAAAACGCATGAGCATAGATGGTGTGGGCCTTATTTCGCAAAGAGATGTTGGTAGGTATACAAGCATGAAGAGTAGAATAAGTTGATATAAGTATTTGGATGATACTTGCGTTTATTATCTATTAGCGTATGATGAAATATATATGTTTAAAAGGATGTGTAAGAAAATGAGATGGATTGTATCACTTCTTGTAAATAGCGTTGTGTTAATCGCTGTATCGGGACTTTTAAAAGGGATTGCACCAGACGCGTTTTACGTAGCAAATATACAAACTGCAATTATTGCGAGTATTATTTTGGCTGTTTTAAATGTGTTCGTAAAACCGTTTTTAATTTTAATTACGCTACCAATTACGGTTGTAACTTTCGGATTCTTCTTAATTGTTATTAATGCGATTACGTTAAAAATAGCAGATTCATTATTAGGAGATGCATTTAATATATCAGGGTTTGGTGTAGCGATCGTTGCGGCAATTTGTATTTCAATTTTTAATATGATTATTGAAAAGGCAATTGTGGAACCTTTATATGAAAAAAAGAGAAAATGACAAAAAGAAAAACATTTCATGATGTGTATGAAATGTTTTTTTCTATTTATTAGAAACCGTATTTCTTGTTTCCAGAAAAAAATGGTACAATATCCGGTAGAATGGAATTTTACATCAAATGAGACTGAACCCGCAGCGGAGTGGAGGTTTATACATATGCCGAAAGTAAGGACAAAAGATTTAATTGAACAATTTCAATTGGAGTTAATAAGTGGTGAAGAAGGAATTCATCGTCCGATTGACACAAGTGATTTATCACGACCTGGTATTGAAATGGCAGGATTTTTTACATATTATCCAGCTGATCGCGTGCAGCTTCTTGGAAAGACGGAGCTGACGTTCTTTGACACGTTAACGTCAGAGCAAAAACAAGAGAGAATGAAAGCGCTTTGTACTGAGGAGACGCCATGTATTATTGTAACTCGTAATCAAGATGTACCAGATGAGTTGCTGCAAGCATCGCGTGAATCGGGCATGCCTTTATTACGCTCTTCTCAAACGACAACGAGATTATCAAGTCGTTTAACAAATTATTTAGAAGGTAAGTTAGCACCAACAACAGCTGTTCATGGTGTGTTAGTAGATATTTACGGCGTTGGTGTTTTAATTACAGGACAAAGTGGTGTCGGTAAAAGTGAGACAGCTCTTGAGCTTGTAAAACGTGGTCATCGCCTTGTTGCGGATGATAGTGTAGAAATTCGCCAAGAAGATGAAGACATGTTAGTTGGAAGCTCGCCAGATTTAATTGAGCATTTATTAGAAATTCGTGGTCTAGGCATTATTAACGTTATGACGTTATTCGGTGCAGGGGCAGTGCGAAATTATAAGCGTATTACACTTGTTATTAACCTTGAAATTTGGGATCAAAAGAAAAATTATGATCGCTTAGGTCTTGATGAAGAGAAGATGAAGATTATTGATACAGAACTTACGAAGATTACACTTCCAGTTCGTCCTGGTCGAAACTTAGCTGTTATTATTGAAGTGGCAGCGATGAACTTCCGTTTAAAACGTATGGGAGTCAATGCAGCACAGCAGTTCTCAGAACGATTAATGAGTGCGATTGAGTTAGGAAATCAGGAGTAAACATTGGAGAGGGAGGTCATACATATGCTGTTAGGTTCTGTACCACAGCTTGACCGCGTAGCTATCCAACTTGGACCGTTTCCTGTTTATTGGTACGGGATTATTATCGGTACAGGTGTGCTATTAGGTCTTTGGCTAGCAACTCGTGAAGGAGAAAGGCTAGGTATTCCAAAAGATACATTTGTTGACCTTGTATTAATTGCAGTACCGATCGCTATTCTATTTGCGAGAATGTACTATGTTATTTTTGAATGGGAATATTACGCGCAAAACCCGAGTCAAATTATTAATATTCGTCAAGGTGGCTTGGCGATTCATGGTGGTTTAATCGGGGCTGTTATTACGGGAATTCTTTTTGCAAAACGCCGTGGGGTTTCATTCTGGAAGTTGGCAGATATTGCTGCACCAAGTATTTTACTAGGACAAGCAATTGGCCGATGGGGAAACTTTATGAACCAAGAGGCGCATGGTGATGAAGTAACGAGACAGTTTTTAGAAGGCCTTCATTTACCGGATTTCATTATTAATCAAATGTATATTGATGGTGTTTACTATCACCCGACGTTTTTATATGAATCATTATGGAATTTTGCAGGTGTCATTTTATTACTCGCATTACGAAAAGTGAACTTGCGCCGTGGGGAATTATTCTTCACATATTTAATTTGGTATTCAGTAGGACGCTTCTTCGTAGAAGGGTTGCGTACAGATAGTTTAATGCTAGGACCACTTCGTATTGCACAAGTAATGTCAATTGGACTTGTTGTTATTTCTATTATTTTCATTATTGTGAGACGAAAAATGGGGCAAGCTGATAAAAGATATTTAGAAAATTAGAGAAAAGTAGCATCTTATTATAAGATGCTGCTTCTTTCATATTCAGGAAAGAGAAAGGACTAAGGCAATGAAAATAAATACAGTGTTATTTGATTTAGATGGAACGTTAATTAATACAAACGAACTTATTATTTCTTCTTTTTTACATACTTTAAATACATATTATCCAGATCAATATAAGCGTGAAGATGTATTGCCATTTATCGGTCCATCTTTGCATGATACTTTCAGTAAGATTGATGAAAGTAAGGTTGAAGAGTTAATTACGAGTTATCGTCAATTTAACCATGATCATCATGATGAACTAGTGGAAGAATATGAAACTGTATATGAAACAGTTCAAGAGTTGAAGAAACAAGGTTATAAAGTTGGTATTGTTACAACGAAAGCGAGACAAACCGTTGAGATGGGCCTAAAGCTATCAAAGCTTGATGAGTTCTTTGATGTTGTCGTAACAATTGATGATGTAGAGCATGTGAAACCACATCCAGAGCCACTTCAAAAAGCGCTTCAGTTATTAGATGCGAAACCAGAAGAAGCATTGATGGTTGGGGATAATCATCATGATATTGTTGGTGGACAAAATGCAGGTACGAAAACAGCTGCGGTTTCATGGACATTGAAAGGTAGAGCGTATTTAGAGGCTTACAAGCCAGACTTTATGCTAGATAAAATGAGTGATTTATTGCCGATTTTGTCCGACATGAATCGTTCGTAAAGATAAGTAGAGGAGCGAGTGAAGTGCGACGGACAACGCGCTATCCTGTTTCAGGAGAAAATTCATTATGGAATGTGTATAAAACAGTGTCTTTTTGGAAGGTAATGAAAAACTTTATGATTATCCAAATTGCACGTTATACACCTTTTTTATCGGTCAAGAATTGGTTATACCGCACATTTTTGCGGATGAAAGTAGGAAAGAAAACATCGTTTGCGCTTATGGTAATGCCGGACATTATGTTCCCGGAAAAGATAACTGTGGGAGAAAATTCGATTATCGGCTATAATACAACGCTTTTAGCACATGAATATTTAATTCGTGAATATCGACTCGGAGAGATCATCGTAGGAAATGAAGTGATGATTGGAGCGAATACAACGATATTACCGGGTGTGAAAATTGGAGATGGCGCAATTGTTTCAGCTGGCACACTTGTTCATAGAGATGTACCGAGTGGTGCTTTCGTAGGTGGAAATCCAATGCGTGTTATTTATACAAAAGAAGAAATGGATGCTAGAGAAGGTTGATGCTAAAAATGTAACATTTCTCTTCTTTTTTAATGAATAAAAAGGAAATAATTGAGTATAATATACTGTTTTGTTTTTTACGGAATCGTTTATACTTATAGATAGAAGAATGTGTGAACGAAGAAAACAAAAAACTGGAGGATATATGGGGAAAAATCAAAGAATATATAAGGAGAACGGACAAGTTATCTCTTTTAATCAATTAGCGGACTTCTTTTATAAAAAAGGGATGAGGGCTTACAAAGGACAAAAATTGCAAGATGCAATTAAATATTTTCGAAGAGCGGCACAAAGTGAGAAGGAGCCGTTTATTTTATGTCAATTAGCAACAGTATTATCTGAGGCTGGTGAATATCAAGAGTCAAATCAAACCTTCTTTAAGCTTGTTAGATCTAATCCAGAACTTGAACAGTGTTATTATTTTATTGCAAATAATTATGCGTATATGGGGCTATTTCAGCAGGCGAAGAAGTATGCGGATCGCTATTTAGAAGTTGCAGAAGAGAAGGAATTCGTAGAAGATACATTAGAATTACTTGAAATTATGGAAGAAGAAGCGATGGGTGCGGAAGAGATTGAGGATGAAGATGATTTAATTGTTATGCAGGAAGAAGCCAATCGTTATATTCGTAACGGACAATTGGAAGAAGCAATTGCTACATTAGAAATTGTTACGAAAGACTATCCGGAATTTTGGTCGGGGCATAATAATTTAGCTATTGCGCATTTTCAATCTGGTAATGTAGATAAGGCACTGAAATTAACGGAAATGATTTTAGAGAAAAATCCAGGTAATATACATGCGCTTTGTAATACGCTTATTTTTCTATATTCAATTGGAGAGCATAAACAAGTAGAGGCGTTAGCAGGACAGTTAGTTTCGGTATATCCGATTTCGTTTGAACATCGTTTGAAACTTGGGACGACACTTGCAACAATTGGTCATTTCGAGCCTGCATATAAATGGTTCAAATTATTAAAGCGTCAAGGATACGAAGGAGACGTTAGTTTTTATTATTGGTTTGCATATTCTGCGTATATGGTGAAAGATCAGCAAGTAGCTGAAAAAATGTGGCAACATGTTGTAGAATTGCACCCTGATAAAAAGGGAAAAGAACCGTGGAATGCATTGAATTTAGCGGATGAAGGACAAAACGTGTTATTTGAAGAATTACGAAAATCATTTCAGCAAAGTGCGACGCTAGAGGAACAAATGCTAGCTTTATATTTAATGAATGAATTATCAACGCCAGAGAAGGTTGGATTCTTCTTTGATGTAACGCAGGCGAAGAATGGTGTTCCGATCGTATCGCAACTTGCAAAGTATTTCTTTTTACTGAATAGCCATAAGAGTATTCCAGCTGATTTACAGCAATTTGAACAGTGCGCGCGAATCGCGGATGCTTTATACAATTATACGAAAAAAGATGATGAATTAATCGAAGAGTGTTTACAATTTTGGTTTTGTACGTTCATACGTTTATATACATCTGGGGCAGTTTTTACAAATGTATACGGCTGGTCAGCTGCGGTTGAATATATCGTACGCAGTGAACAAGGAAATAAGATGACACAGTCGGAGCTCGGAGATGTGTATAATGTATCTGTAGCGACTGTTCGAAAGTATGTGCAAGCTGTTAAGCGTACGCACACATAGATAAGCAAATCATTGGGAAAAAAATGATGCGAACAGTATAATGAGGGTAACTTAATTGTGTAGGAATGGATAGGAGTGAATAGTGTGTCGGAAGAAAAAATTTATGATGTCATTATTATTGGTGCAGGACCAGCTGGTATGACAGCTGCAGTATATACATCTCGTGCGAATTTGAGCACATTAATGCTTGAGCGTGGTATTCCAGGCGGACAAATGGCAAATACAGAAGATGTAGAAAACTACCCAGGTTATGAGTCCATTTTAGGACCAGACTTATCAAATAAAATGTTTGAGCATGCGAAGAAATTTGGTGCTGAATATGCATACGGTGATGTGAAAGAAGTCATCGATGGTAAAGAATACAAAACAATTATTGCTGGTAAAAAAGAATATAAAGCACGTGCAATTATCGTTGCAAGTGGTGCAGAGTATAAAAAAATTGGTGTACCAGGTGAAACAGAACTTGGCGGCCGCGGTGTATCATATTGTGCGGTATGTGATGGCGCATTCTTTAAAGGTAAAGAACTTGTAGTTATTGGTGGCGGAGATTCTGCTGTTGAAGAGGGTGTGTTCTTAACACGTTTCGCATCAAAAGTAACGATCGTTCACCGTCGTGACACACTTCGTGCACAGAAAATTTTACAAGATCGTGCTTTCCAAAATGAAAAAGTAGACTTCATTTGGAACCACACGATAAAAGAAATTAACGAAGCAAATGGTAAAGTAGGAAGTGTAACACTTGTAGATGTAAACAGTGGAGAAGAGAAAGAAGTCAAAACTGACGGCGTATTCGTATACATCGGTATGTTACCACTATCAAAACCATTTGTTGAACTAGGTATTACAAATGAAAATGGTTACCTTGAAACAAACGAGCGTATGGAAACGAAAGTTCCTGGTATTTTCGCAGCAGGTGATGTTCGCGAAAAAATGCTACGTCAAATTGTAACTGCAACAGGTGACGGTAGTATTGCAGCACAAAGTGCACAACATTACGTAGAAGAATTATTAGAGGAACTAAAAACTGTATCAGAAAAATAAGGGATAACATACCTTTTGAGAAGAAAGCTACCGATAGGAGCTTTCTTCTTTTTTTGTGTGAAAATGTCAAAGTTTTGTCAAAAAATATTGGGATTATAAGCTTTCTTATTGATATACTGGACTTTACGGAAAAAATCACTATAAGAAATGAGGAATTTATTCAGTATGGAATGGCGTAATATATATCGTGGATTTTGTATGGGCGTTAGTGATTTAATTCCTGGTGTGAGCGGCGGTACAATCGCTGTTGTGTTAGGGATTTATGAACAATTGCTTGCGGCAATTAGTGGATTCTTTAGTCGTGAATGGAAAAAACATTTAGGATTTTTAATTCCACTTGCAGCTGGTGTGGCAGCAGCGTTTTTAACGTTAAGTCACGTTATTAAATATTTACTTGCAAATCATTATGAACCGACTCAATTTTTCTTCCTCGGTTTAATTATTAGTATATTACCGATGTTAATGAGAGAAGCTGATGCAAAGTCGTCGTTTAAAGGTAAGCACATTGTTTTATTAATAGTTGCAGCAATTCTTGTTGCCATCACAGCTTTCTTTAAACCAGATAAGACAGCAGATCCAATTACAACGTTAACAATTTTAAATGCAATTGGTTTATTTTTCGCAGGATGGATGGCTAGTATGGCTATGTTACTTCCTGGAATTAGTGGATCGTTTATTTTATTAATTATTGGTGTGTATCCGACAGCAATTAATGCTTTAACGACACTCAACTTACCTTTAATTGCAGTTATTGGTGCTGGTGTTATGGTAGGGTTTGTTGTAAGTAGTAAAGGAATTAGCTTCTTATTAGATCGTTATAAAAGTATGACATTTGCGGCAATTATTGGACTAGTTATCGGTTCGATTGTAATTGTGTTCCCTGGTATTCCAACTGGAGGGTTTTCAATTATAAGTTCAATTATTACCTTTATTTTAGGATTTGCGATTGTTACTTATTTCGGTAAGAAATAACGGCTTTAATCCCCTTGGCGATAAAAATCGTTAAGGGGATTTTTCATGCTATACATTGAAAGTCCAGGCATTTACATTGCTTGTTATAGAAAGCTTTTTTAAAATTGTTGAGTAGCATATGCTTAGCGGAAGAGGACTGGCTCCTTCGTTGTAGCAAACTGTTTTTGATAGTATAATGAAATGAGTATGCAGTGAGAAATTTGCTGCAAGTAGCTGAGGTGAAGAAACATGCAAAGAGTGACAAACTGTGTGTTAATTAGAGATAATGAAGTACTCTTACTCCAAAAACCTCGCCGGAATTGGTGGGTTGCACCAGGCGGGAAAATGGAGCGTGGTGAGACGGTAAGAGATTCCGTTGTTCGCGAGTATCGTGAAGAAACAGGTATTTATTTAAAGAACCCAGCGTTAAAGGGGGTCTTCACCTTTGTCATCCAAGAAGGTGATAAAGTTGTTTCTGAATGGATGATGTTCTCCTTTTTAGCGACAGATTTTGCAGGAGAAAACAAACTAGAGAGCGAAGAAGGCATCATTGGTTGGCATACATTTGATAAAATTGATGATTTAGCAATGGCACCAGGAGATTATCACATTATTGATTATTTAATTAAAGGAAATGGCATAATCTACGGTACATTTGTATATACCCCAGATTTTGAGTTGCTTTCATATCGATTAGATCCGAGTTAAACCGTCAAGGAGAGGATACGATGACAGAGAATAATGATATAAAAATGGTAATTATTACAGGGATGTCTGGAGCTGGAAAGACAGTAGCTTTACAAAGTTTTGAAGATTTAGGATATTTCTGTGTGGATAATTTACCACCGATGTTATTGCCAAAGTTTATTGAGCTTATGGCGGATTCAAAAGGAAAAATGAATAAAGTAGCACTTGGTATTGATTTACGTGGCCGAGAGTTTTTCGAACATTTATGGGAAGCGCTTGATGATTTATCAGAACGTACATGGATTATTCCTCATATTTTATTCTTAGATGCGAAAGATAGCACACTTGTAACTCGTTATAAAGAAACGAGACGCTCGCATCCACTTGCACCAACTGGTCTGCCGTTAAAGGGAATCGAAGCAGAGCGTAATTTATTAACAGATATGAAGGCACGCGCGAATATTGTGCTTGATACATCTGATTTAAAACCGAAAGAATTACGTGAAAAAATTGTTCACCTATTTTCAACTGAAACTGAGCAAGCATTTCGTGTAAATGTTATGTCATTTGGATTTAAGTACGGTATTCCAATTGATGCAGATTTAGTATTTGATGTTCGTTTTTTACCAAATCCATATTACATTCCACATATGAAGCCATTAACAGGACTAGATGAAGAAGTTTCATCGTATGTGCTGAAATTTAATGAGACGCATAAGTTTTTAGAGAAATTGACTGATCTTATCACTTTCATGCTGCCTCATTATAAGAGAGAAGGCAAGAGTCAACTTGTAATTGCAATTGGATGTACAGGTGGACAGCATCGTTCTGTTACGCTTACAGAATACCTTGGGAAACATTTGAAACCAGAGTATAGCGTTCATGTATCTCATCGTGATGTGGAGAAGAGAAAGGGTCATTAAGGGATGAAAAAAGAGAGAAAACCTAAAATTGTTATCATGGGAGGCGGAACGGGACTTTCTGTTTTATTACGAGGATTAAAACAATATCCGGTTGATATTACAGCAGTTGTTACAATCGCTGATGATGGTGGCAGTTCAGGTAGATTACGTGATGAGCTAGAAATTCCACCCCCAGGTGACATTCGTAACGTACTTGTTGCGTTATCAGATGTAGAGCCACTGGTGGAAGCTTTATTTCAGCATCGTTTCACAACGGGAGATGGGCTGAAAGGTCATGCGTTAGGAAATTTATTATTGGCAGGTATGACTTCGATTACAGGAGACTTCTTCCATGCTATTACAGAAACGAGTAAAGTTTTAAATGTTAGAGGACGTGTATTACCAGCAGCGAATCAAAGTGCAGTACTACATGCGGAACTAGAAGACGGAGAAATTGTAACAGGTGAATCAAAGATTCCTTATTTCGGAAAGAAAATTAACCGTGTCTTTTTAACTCCAGAAGATGTAGAGCCGTTACATGAAACGTTGACTGAGATTAAACGAGCTGATTTACTTGTTTTCGGTCCAGGAAGTTTGTATACGAGTATATTACCGAATTTAGTTGTTAACAAAATTGGGGACGCTGTTCTTGCTGCAAAAGCGAAGAAGGTATATGTGTGTAATGTTATGACGCAAGCTGGTGAAACGATGGGATATACTGCGTTTGATCATGTGCAGGCGTTACATGATCATTTAGGTGAACCATTTATCGATACTGCAATTGTAAATAACCGTGATATTCCTTGTGAATTACGTCAGTTATATGAGGAAGAAATGTCAGCGCCAGTTGTAGTAGATGAAGAGCGTTTTACTGAAAATAATATTAATGTGATTCAAGATCAATTAGCGAAGTATGATGACCGTGTTGTAAGACACGATACATTAAAACTAGCTTCTATTTTATATTCACTGTTGTAGATGTGCGTTGCCTCGTTTGAGGTAACGCTCCTCATTTCATATAGGACAAGATTTTTGTTCCACAATAATCGTATAAGGAGGTGTTGACTGTGTCATTTGCATCAGAAACAAAGAAAGAGTTGACGAATCTGGAGATGAAGGAATGCTGTGAGAAAGCAGAATTATCAGCGTTACTTCGAATGAACGGATCGCTTTCTTTTTCAAATCGTCGTCTATCAATCGATATTCAAACGGAAAATGCGGCAATTGCAAGAAGGATTTATACGCTTTTGAAAAAAGGATATGACGTGACGGTAGAATTACTTGTTCGTAAAAAAATGCGATTGAAGAAAAACAATGTATATATCGTAAGGCTTGTTGAGAAGTCGCGCGAAATATTAGCTGATCTTCATATCGTTCGAGATGACTTTTCATTTATTCGAAATATATCACAAGAATTAATTGAGAAGAAATGTTGTAAACGATCGTATTTACGTGGTGCATTTTTAGCAGGTGGTTCAGTAAATAACCCAGAAACATCATCTTATCATTTAGAGATCTTTTCGTTATATAAGGAACATAATGATGCTATATGTGAACTGATGAACGGATTTGATTTAAATAGTAAGACGTTGGAAAGAAGAAAAGGGTACATTACGTATTTGAAAGAAGCAGAAAAGATTACAGAGTTTTTAAATATTATAGGTGCTCATAATGCACTTTTAAGATTTGAAGACATTCGAATTGTACGTGATATGCGTAATTCTGTAAATCGTTTAGTGAACTGCGAAACAGCTAATTTAAATAAAACAATTGGTGCAGCGCTAAGGCAGATTGAAAATATCCGCTATATTGATGAGACGGTTGGCCTTGATATATTGCCGGATAAACTACGAGAAATTGCGCAATTACGAAGAGATTATCAAGATGTAACATTGAAAGAGTTAGGTGAGATGGTATCCGGGGGGAAAATTAGTAAATCGGGTATTAATCATCGTTTGCGTAAAATCGATGATATTGCAGAGAAATTACGCGCGGGGGAAACGGTAGCAAAAAAATAATAGGTTAAAGGGGAAATGGAGCTGTGGTTCAAAAAAGAGTTCAGGTTTCATTAAAAAACGGTTTACAAGCACGTCCGGCTGCGTTGTTTGTACAAGAGGCCAATCGCTTTCATGCAGATATCTTCATCGAGAAAGATGGGAAGACAGTAAATGCAAAGAGCATAATGGGGATTATGAGCTTAGCAATTGGTACTGGTAGCATGATAACAATTACAACAGAAGGTTCAGATGCAGAAGAGGCTTTAGAGGCACTAGCTGCATATGTACAATAAGAAGCTATCGCGCATGTGCGATAGCTTTTTTGTTGTTTGGGGCTTGTTGGTGGGGGTATGTGAGATGTGCGTTCTTGTCGAGAATTGTCGGTAAGTCGATAAGTTGTGTCGAAACGTCGATATATTAAAATAATCGCCGATATAATTGGAGTTACGGTCGATATATTTGAAAAATCGCCGATATATTTAGAGGGATACTGAGTGGGGTATGTTCGTGCGGAGATTTAACTATAAAAAAGCGCCCTGTAATAGGCGCTTTTTTATGTATCCAGCTCCAGCGACTCTAAATAAGCCGCTTCCGCTTTAAATATCTATTAACGATTTGTAAAGATCTTATCGATTAAACCGTATTCTAAAGCTTTTTCTGCTGTCATGAAGTTGTCGCGGTCTGTGTCGCGTTGTAGTACTTCAAGTGGTTGACCAGTGCGGTCAGCAAGAATTTGGTTTAGTTTTTCACGTAAGAATAGGATACGTTTAGCAGCGATTTCGATTTCAGTCGCTTGACCTTGTGCACCACCAAGTGGTTGGTGAATCATTACTTCACTGTTTGGAAGTGCATAACGTTTTCCTTTTTCACCTGCTGCAAGTAAGAATGCACCCATAGATGCAGCCATACCGATACAGATTGTTGATACTTGCGGTTTAATAAACTGCATTGTATCGTAAATTGCCATACCTGCTGTGATAGAACCACCAGGGCTGTTGATGTAGATGTGAATATCTTTTTCTGGATCTTGAGATTCCAAGAATAAAAGCTGGGAAACGATTGAGTTAGCTACGTTGTCATCAATTGCGCTACCAAGCATAATGATGCGGTCTTTTAATAGTCGAGAGTAAATATCGTAAGCGCGTTCTCCACGATTTGTTTGTTCAATTACTGTAGGAATTAAATTCATCTGTTATTTCCTCCTTATAAAGCTTTCTTAGTCTTATAATACAATTATGGTCAATAAAGGTCAAACGAAACCACTTTAAATCAAAAAAATATGTAGTTGTACCATGAAATATTCGCTATGTTTTTGAAATTCCCTGCTTATGTATCTTCAACATCATAACCGAATTACATAAATTTAAACGTTATAAAAACTGTAGAAAAAAAGAAAAGAACGCCTTTTGACTGAAGCGTTCTTTCGATATCTATTCTTTTAAAAGATAGGTTACTTTATTTAAAATCTTTTCGATTTGTTTCGCGTTTTTACTATACATTTCGCTCGCTGATTTCGACTTTGTTTCTAAGGAAAATAGTTCAAGATCAGCATGACATTTTTTTAATGATGCTAATAATAAAGGTTTGTTTTGAGGAGAAGGCATTTGTAGTTTGTCATTATAAATGTCGATAGTCAGTTGTCCGTATGAATCAACTTGACCGAGAAAGACATTTTCGATAACAACACCGAGCTTTTCTAGTTCAGCATGTAGCCAAGCGCGGTTATGTCCACTTGCGGATAGCGGTTCATCTAAGACATTGCCATCCATAATAACAGTTTGTGGTTCTTTTTCGTTTGCTACTTTTAAACCGATGTCTTTTGCTGTAAGTGGCTGGGAATCTTTTTTTAATAATACATTTAATTCTCCGCTCGGTTCTAAGACAGCAAATTCAACATCAGCTACGCTGAAAGCACCTTTTCCACGGAGAAGTTCCAGTAATTCATCACTTGTATATTTTTCTTTCTTTAAGTTGTCTTCGAGTATCTTTCCATCTTTTATTAATACGGTAGATTTCCCTTCAAAGAAGTCCCGAGCTGTTTTGTTCTTTAAAGAAAGGATTCCTGTTAAAAAAGGTACCACAGCGAAAATGAGTATCGCAAAGACGCCGTGAAAAAATTTTGAATCGAGCCCTGTAGATACTTGGGCAGCGATGTCACCGATTGTCATTCCGGCTATGTATTCAAAAAAGGAGAGCTGAGAGATTTGTCTTTTCCCTAACCATTTCGTAATAGCGAATAAAATAATTAATATGAATACAGAGCGAAGAATGACAAGTGTCCATTCCGGCAGGTGAGACATAGTCATTTCCTCCAGTCTACTTAAAACCCTTTATATTGAGGTTCTTCACGTTCTAATACTGAAACTCTATTCTGTAAATCAGCGATGATGCTGTCCATTTCTAACATACAGTCATGAAATACACGTTTTGATTCTTCATCTTGTGAATTTAAAGAAAGGGAGCTTAAACTTGCTTGAGCCCCCCTTACACTAGCAAGGCAGGTTTTAACACTAGCAATAACTGTCATACAAACACCTTATCCTTTCGGTTTGAATAGCAATGCTCCGATGAAGCCGAAAATAATAGCTGCGGATACACCGGCGCTTGTTACTTTAAACATGCCGGTAATAACGCCAACGATGCCATGTTTTGCAGCTTCTTCCATTGCACCGTGAACGAGGGCATTACCAAAGCTTGTAATAGGTACAGTTGCCCCAGCTCCAGCGAAATCAATTAATGGTTCATACAAATTGAATCCATCTAATATAGCTCCAGCAACAACGAGTGTTGCCATTGTATGAGCTGGTGTTAGCTTTCCAACATCAAACATAAGTTGGCCGATTACACATATAAGTCCGCCAATGACGAAAGCCCAGAAAAAAATCATTGCGTTGCACCTCCAAATTCAATCGAAACGGCATGAGCGATACACGGAATCGTTTCTTCTTGTTGGAATGTAAGTGGAGATAGTAAAGCGCCTGTCGCAACGACAAGTATTTTATTAAACTCTCCTCTTTTCATTCGGTTTAATAAGTGACCGTATACGACCGTTGCGGAACACCCTGGTCCACTAGCGCCAGCGATGACAGGTTGCCCTTCTCTATAAATGAGCAGCCCGCAATCTTGAAACTGTTCGCTCGTTACTTTCGTTCCGTGTTTATGTAATAAGTCATAAGCAATTTCGCGTCCTACATGTCCGAGGTCACCCGTTACGATTAAATCGTAGTAAGAGGCATCAATTTGTCGTTCGCGTAAATGGGCTTCAATTGTATCAACGGCAGCTGGAGCCATTGCACCTCCCATATTAAATGGATCTGTTAATCCCATATCAACCACTCGTCCGATTGTGGCAGATGTTACCCTAGGACCGTGTCCAGTATCGCTTAAAATAGCAGCTCCTGCTCCGGTTACTGTCCACTGCGCGGTAGGTGGTTTTTGCCCACCATATTCGGTAGGATAGCGGAACTGTTTTTCTACAGCTGTATTATGACTGGATGCACCAGTTAATAAATATTTTGCGCCTTTTGCATTTACGATACTTGCTCCAAGTGCTAAACCTTCCATAGAAGTAGAACAAGCGCCGAATAGTCCGAGATAAGGAGTGCCCAGTGTACGGCAAGCAAAGCTTGTAGGGGTAATTTGATTAATTAAATCGCCTGCGAGTACAAATTGAATATCGTCTTTACGAAGTTTTGCCTTTTCAGTAGCGCGGCTACAAGCTTCTTCGAACAAAATTTTATGTGCTTTTTCATAGGAATCTTGTCCGAGCCATAAATCTTCATGGAGGGTATCGAAGTCTTCTGGAATTTTGCCTTTAGCTTCAAACGGCCCGCCAACGACTCCCGTCGAAATAATAACTGGTTTGTTTTCAAATACCCACGTTCGGTGTCCTTGTAACATTTATAGCCCTCCCCATTGAACGAGAATCGTTTTAATAAGTGCGATGACGAAAGCGGAAAATACACCAAATAAAATAACAGAACCAGCTAATTTAAACATGTTACCACCAACGCCGAGTACAAAACCTTCTGTGCGGTGTTCGATACATGCGGCAATAACGGAGTTACCAAATCCAGTGACAGGTACAGCTGTGCCTGCTCCGGCAAATTGACCAAACCGATCGTATATACCAAATCCAGTTAATAACATGGAGATGAAAATAAGAGTTGCGACTGTTGGATTCCCTGCTGAGCGTTCAGTGAAATCGAAATACGTAATATAAAAAGTAGAAATGAGTTGCCCAATTAGGCAAATGAAACCACCAACGAAAAAGGCTTTTATACAGTTTTTTAAGACAGGACGCTTCGGTTCGCGTTCTTGCTCGAATTTTTTATATTCCTGTTGCACAGGGGTTAAGTTTTTATCTTTACTAGACATTGCAAACCTTCCTTTTCTTTTAAAAAGCGTTAAGTGTTAGACTCCATTTTTTTACCAATGAATTTTAATTGTTTATTAATTTCATCTTTAGATACTTTCTTTTCCTTAATTTTTCTTTCAAGCTTTTCAAGTAACATAAAGATTTTTTTATCTGTACTTACACGAACATCGAAAGTGGGGTGCTCATCACTTAGCTGCTTTTGGAGCTTCTTACGGAGAGGTTTTAATCCAAATCTTTCGTGATGCTCAGGTGTAACTGCTATGTAGAGATCTAAATTTGAATTTACTGCTGTACTTTTTATAATTTCATCCATAGTGAGAGCTCTTTTCTTGGCTCCTTGTGATATAGATTGATTAAAGGATTCCATACTCGTTTTTGTTAACTTTGGACCTTTCTCTTTCTCCGTTCGTTTTGCTTCTTCTTTCACTTTTTTATCTAAAGGACTATTATCACATCCGGTAAAAGAGCTAAATAGAAGGGCAAATAATACGGTTATGAGTCCGAGTTTTTGCATATTTATCATTCCATTTCTATTGCAATATGTAATGTGATAGAAAAAGGATGACTGCATATCATCCTTTTTCTATTTCACAGCAAGACTGATTCGTTATTGCTGTGAGTATTGTGGTTCTTCTTGTTTTACTTCTTCAACGCGTGGGTTTAAAGAATCGATAATCGTTTGTGTTTGCTGTGCAGCTGTTTGGAAAAGTTGCTTAGCTTGTTGGTTATCCGTATCAAGAGCGAATCCCTCTAAGCTAGCTTGTGCACTTTTTAATCCAGAAACAGTTTGTTTTAATTTCGTAATTACAGTCATTGAATGAAGCCCCCTTTGGAATATCAATTCAAAGATTATAATTTGTGAGTTGGGGTGAATTTATGATTGGAAAATTTAGGGGGGTGCTTTGTTAATATACTCATAACTAAGCGTCATAAAGGATTACGGGGATATTTTTATTGATTTAGATGGATTTTATTGCTATTATTATGAGAAGAAAATGAAGTGTTTTCTAT
>WPCI01388701.1_pt1 | contig 100877 bp, 99 predicted proteins | sample 5399871 | NCBI WGS metagenome assembly WPCI01 (sample SAMN12869469, study PRJNA574797) | sludge metagenome | isolation source: wastewater treatment of pH7 | place: China:Beijing | collected 2019-05-20
CGCCAATCGGCAGGCCGCAGAGACCGACTACGCTCAGGATGAGCGGGCCCGGGCTTACCTCTCTGACAGTATTCCGGCGCAAAACGACTACTTGGAGCTGGTCCAGGGGGACACGTGGTTTTCCCGTGCAGAGGAAGTGGATAAGCCCGTGATCTCTGCCCAGGTGGCATCATTTTCCCCGCAGCCGCACCGCCCGGGAAACCTAGCGGGGCTGACTTTCGAAGTCTGCTATCAGGGGCCCAACTGTGTGGCGGTGACGCTGAGCAAGAAGTCCGCGGACAACTGGAAGGTCTCCGCCATCAAGTTGCAGTCTTAGCGGCCGTGGGAAAGGACCAGCCGAAGGCCCACCTCGCCAAACCTCACCCGGCCGTAACCCAAAGGCCCAGTAGTGCCGCCCCAATGCCCAGCACCAGGGTCCCCAGCGCGGCCGCCAGGCCGGACCCCCAGTCACGTGTCCGCAAAAGGGAAGCGGCCTCGACGCTGGCGGTAGAGAACGTGGTGTACCCGCCCATCAGGCCGGTCCCGAGCACGGTGAGCCACGGTCCCGACAGCGACCCCGCGAACACCCCGAGCACAAAAGATCCGGTGATGTTAATGAACATGGTTACCCACGGGCTCGGGCGGGAAAACAGCTGTCCCAAATAGAAGTCGATGGCAAAACGCAGTGCTGCTCCGATGGCTCCGCCCAGTCCCACCAGCCAAATCACCGGCCACCTCGTTTCAAGGCGCGGGCAAGCTGATCCCCAACCAGTGCCGCCCCCAGGCCGAGCGCGACCGCCGCCAGACTCACCCAGAGAGAGGACAGGTTCTGGGCAAAAGTCAAAGAGAAAGCCGAATAGGTGGTGAACCCGCCCAGGAAACCGGTGCCGAGGAGCAGTCGGTAGGCCCGGGTGCGCGGACCCGGCCGGCTGAGCGAGCCGAGCAGCAGACCCAGCAGGAAGGCTCCGACTGTGTTCACCGTCAGGAGGGTAACTACCGGCTGGCTGGCTCCGAGCTCGGTCAGGCCGTAGCGGCTGAGGGTCCCGGCAAAGCCGCCCACCATCACGGCAGCGTACTCCCACCAGGCCGGGTGGGTTGGAGAAAACTTCACCAGGCCATGTTAGCCCCCGGTCCTAGTTGGGCTTCGATCGGGTTCATTGTAACGTTATGGCGAGGAGGCAAGGTGGGGCGGAAACGGTGGCAAATTGGGGCAGCTTTGGCGCTGCTGATCCCGGTCAGTTGCGCGTTGGTAACGGCCGGCGCCTCGCTGACCACACCGGCGAAGGTCCCTGCGCCTACTCCCTCCGTCTCGGCTGCCCCGATCCCGTTTCCACTGCTGTCCCCAGCTCCGCAGCCCACCCCCGAAGCGAAGGAAAAGCTGGAGATCTCGCCTGAGCTGTTGTTCCTCCGAAAGCAGATCCGAGAGGTATTTGGATCCGACCTGCCCCCGGAGCTAGCCGAACTGCTGGCCCAGGTTGTACCCGGCGCAGACCCGGAGTTGGCAGCTGAGTTGCGCCGCGCCGCGACTGACGCGCAACTCAAAGAACTATTTTCCGAGGGGGAAGCGGCCGTCGTTTTGGCCGAGGCCAATACCGGGGAGTGGCTCTACTCGTTGAACCCGGACCGGCCAATGGTGGCCGCCAGCACCTACAAGCTGTTCGTGTTGACCGATATCCTCTGGCACGTTCAGGACGGCTCACTGCCGTGGGCCAGCTACATCGGGAACCAGTCGGTTTCTCTCTGCCTCAGTTCCATGGTGGTTGAATCCGACAATGAATGTTCTGAGGAGTGGCTCTACCTGATGGGCTACGATCACTTGGACCAGGTGGCCCAGCAGATGAGTGCAACCGAGACCAGCTTCCAACCGGGGAACCTGATCACTACCGCTGCAGATTTGTCCCAACTCCTGACCCAGCTGTGGCAGGGGAGGCTGCTGGACGAAAAACACACTCAGTACGCGCTGGACCTGATGGCTGAGCAGATTTTTCGCGAGGGGATTCCGGCCGGACTGGGGCCGGATGTTTGGGTGGCTGACAAGGTGGGCTGGCTGGACGGAGTCTACAATGATGCCGCCATTTTCCGGCTGCCGGAAGGCGACGAGGGGGTAATGGTGATCCTGACGGAGGGACTTTCACCCACTGTCACGGCCCGCGCCGCGGCAATTATGTACCAGTGGACTTACACTGGGAGAGACGACAATCACAACTAAGGGGATAATTATGGGCCTGCGGCACGTGGTGATGTGGGAGCTCAATGCAGATGACCGGGCAGAGACGGCCAAGGAACTGGCTGCTGAGCTGCGGGGCTTGGCCGGGCGGGTGCCCGGGGTGGAATCGCTTAGCGCAACGGTCAACACCGAGGCGATCGAGGGGAACTGGGACTTGGTTCTGGACGTGACCTTCACGGATCGGGCGGCGCTGGACGCGTATCAGGTCCACCCGGACCACCAGGCGGTGGCGGCGAGGATTCGCGCGGCAGCTAGCCGTCGAGCGGCCATCGACGGCCTGGTTTAGCCGACTCCGTCTAGCCTGGTCAAATTGGGAATCCCGGCTGTTGCCCCCTATCATTGGGGGTGCAGTACGGGGCGTAGCGCAGCTTGGTAGCGCATCCGCTTTGGGAGCGGAAGGTCGCAGGTTCAAATCCTGTCGCCCCGACCATTTGTGCCTATTTCGCGCTCTGCCTCAGATTCCATCGAGGGTCGGGGGGCGCGGGCCGCTACTTTCCACCTGATCGGGCCAGAAACTCGCGCGTCTCCGGGCGCTGCGGATCGTCAAACACCTGGTCGGGTGGGCCGATCTCAACCAGCTCACCGCGGTGCAGGAATGCCACCAGGTCCGACACTTGCCGGGCAAACTCCATCTCGTGGGTGGCCATCAAAATCGTGGAGCCCGACTGCTTCAGCTCCTGGACCAAGTCCAGGACTTCGCCCACCAACTGGGGATCCAACGCAGAGGTGATTTCGTCCAGCAGCAGCAGTTCCGGGTCGGTGGCAATGGCCCGTGCGATGGCCACCCGCTGTTGCTGGCCGCCGGAAAGTCGGTCGGGGTAGGCGTCAGCTTTGTCGGCCAACCCAATCCGGGCCAGCAGCTCCCGTCCCCGCTGGTTCGCCTCGGCTCGGCCTACCTTCTTCACTTTGCGCAATGCCAGGGTGACGTTGTCGAGCACCGAAATGTGGGGGAACAGGTTGTAGTGCTGGAACACCACGCCGATCCGGGCCCGGATCAGGTCCGCATCCACGGTCGGGTCGGTGATGTCTTCCTCTGCCAGGAAGATCTGTCCGTCGTCCACCCGTTCCAACAGGTTGATGGTTTTCAGCAGCGTGGACTTGCCGGAGCCGGAAGCGCCAATCAGAGCCACCGCCTGGTGTTGGAACACCTCCAGGTCGATGCCTTTCAGGATGTGGTTCTCGCCGAACCACTTGTGGACGTTGTCCACCCGCAGGACTGCGCTCATACCTGTCCTCCGATCTGCTCGCGGGACTGGGCCCGAGCCGAGTACCAGTCTGTCAACCGGATGAAGGGCCACGACAGCAGGATGAACAGGATCCCGGCGACCACGTAGGGGGTGGAGTTGTAGGTGGTGGCCGAGGCAATTTGGGCTGCCCGAATCGCATCCACCGCACCCAGGATCGAAATCAGGCCGACGTCCTTTTGCATGGAGACGAAGTCGTTCATCAGGGCGGGGGTCACCTTCCGAATGGCCTGAGGCAGGACCACAATCCGAAGGGTCTGGTAGTAGCTGAGCCCCAGGGAGCGGGCCGCCATTCGCTGCGAGGGGTGAATCGCCTCGATTCCCGCCCGCAGCACTTCGCTCACGTAGGCGGAGTAGCACAGAATTAGCGCGATCGTGCCCCAGACAGCGGAGGGGAGGCGGGGAAAAATGTCCAGGGCGGGGATCCCGTTGCCAACCAGGTAAAGGACCAGCAGCACGGGTAGGCCCCGGAAAATGTCGGTGTAGCCCGCGGCCAGCAGGCGAATGGGGGTGAAGACCGCCCCCTTCAGCGTCCGGGCGATTGCCAGCAGCGAGCCGAAAATTGCCACCCCGATGGTGGCGAAGAATAGGGCCCGGATGTTCAGCCACAGGCCGGTCAAAATCTTGGGGAAGAACTGGGCGCCAATCTCCCAGTTAAAGAAGGACTGCTGGACCGAGGACCAGCCGGGTGAGCCCACCACGAAAAACCCGATTACCACGGTGAACACAACGGTGGAACCAACCGAGATCAGGATGGAGCGGCGACTCTGTCGGCGCCTGTAGGCGCGGCGCTCCTCTTCGACCGGGCTGGCGGCGGGCCGTCCCTGGGTCTGTTGCATCCTCATGGGCCTCTTCACATCTGCTCGTGGTCAACCGGTGGGGCAGTGCCTAACTGGCACGGAGCGGACACTGGGAACTAGCCCAATGCCCGCTCCGATCCTACCGGTCGATGCTATCTCAGGTAGGTGCTACTTCAGGATCGGCCCTACTTCAGCACCGGCGCACTGGCGCCTTCCGCGATCCAGGTGTTCTCCAGCTCGGCCAGGGTGCCGTTTGCTGCCAGTGCGTCGACCGCCGCCGAGACGGCCGGGGTCAGCTCAGAATCCTTGGGCAGCAGGAAGGCGAACTGGTCACCGTCCCCGGCTACCGGGGCGAACTGGCCCACGACCACGCCGTTATCGAGCACGGCTGCCTGCAGGTACAGCACCGTGGGCAGGTCGGTGACCAGGGCGTCGATCTGCCCGGCCTTCAGAGAGGCCACCGCATCGTCGTTGCTGTTGAAGACGGCGATTTCCTTGGTGGGAGCCACCTGCTCTTCCAAAATCGCTGCTGCGTTAGAGCCGGCCGCCACCCCGAACTTGACGTCCTTCAGGTCGGCGAGCGACTTCGCGTCTGCCCCGGTGTTGCCCTCCACGGAGACAATGGCCTGGGTGGTGGTGTAGTACGGGGAGCTAAAATCAACGGCCTTTTCGCGTTCCGGGGTGACCGTGAACTGCTGAATGTTGACGTCGAAATCCTTCGGGCCGGGGGCAATCACCGTGTCGAACGGGGTGCGAATCCAAACCACGTTTTCGCGGGCAAAGCCCAGCTCCTCGGCCACCGCGTAGGCGACCGCCGCTTCAAAACCTTCGCCCGACTCGGGATCGTCGTTTTCGACCCAGGGGGAGAACGCGGGCTCACCGGTGGCAACGGTCAGTTTGCCCGGGGTGACCGTGGGCAGCGCGTCGGCTTCGGGGGTGTTGGCCGAGGCGGCCGATTCGGATTGGGAAGAGGACTGGGTTTCGGATTCCCCGGTGGAGCCACCCGCCCCGCACGCCGCCATGCTGAGACCGGCCATTGCGGCCAGGGTCCCCAGGCCAAGACGTTTGACTAGTGGCAGCGATGAAGTGAGAGAACTGGACATTGCGACTCCTTTTTGACAGTTCGAAATATGCGAACGGGGCAAAACTACCAAAGGCCAGGGGGACGGCCAGAACTCTTCCATCCGTTGGACCCGCCGCAGGTGGACGCGCTGTGCGCTAACTGCTTGCGTGCCATATGCTATGCCAAAAGTTAACCGGAAAGAGGGAACAGATGAGCGAAACCGCGGACGTGGTCGGAATTGTTGTTTTTCAGTCCGACTTTGGCCTGCGCGACGGGGCAGTGGCGGCCATGAAGGGGGTCGCTTCGGGGGTGGATCTGAATCTGCGGCTCTACGATCTGACCCATCAGATTCCGCCCTACACCATCTGGGATGGGGCCTACCGGCTCTATCAGACCCTGGAGTACTGGCCGGCCGGTACCGTATTCGTGTCCGTGGTCGATCCGGGCGTAGGGTCTGCCCGGAAGTCCGTGGTGGCCCGAACCAAGACCGGACACTTCGTAGTGACACCTGACAACGGCACCCTCACCCTGATTGCCGATGTCTATGGGATTGCCGAAATGCGAGAGATCAACGAGGCGGTTAACCGCCGCACCGACTCGCACAACCCGTACACCTTTCACGGGCGGGACGTCTACGCCTACACCGGCGCTCGATTGGCCGCGGGGATCATCACCTTTGAGCAGGTGGGGGACCTGGTGACCGAGCCGCCGCTGGCTTTGGACTATCAGCGGGCCTCGATCCAGGCGGGGCAATTGCACGGCAACGTGCCGGCGCTGGACATTAGGTTCGGCAACGTCTGGACGAATATCAGCCACCAGTTGGCTGAGGAGTTTGGCCTGACCTTGGGCCAGCAGTACCGGGTCGAGGTGTTCTCTGGGGAAGAGCGAGTCTTTGCCGGGGACCTGCCGTACGTGAACGTCTTTGCCGACGTCGAAGACCAGGGGCCTCTGATCTACTTCAACTCATTGGATCAGCTTTCCCTGGCCACCAACCTGGGCAACTTTGCCCGGGAGAACGGCATTTCCCATGGGAACGAATGGTCGGTGACGGTCTCCAAGCTGGGCTGAGTCACCACGCCCCGCTCCCTGCGATCGGCTGCGCTATCTGTGGACAACTCCGCCCGGGTGCAGCAGGATCGAGACCAGGAAAAAGGAGTGGCTGATGGAGATTATCTGGATCTGGGCCGGCATCTTGCTGGTGGTGGTGACCCTGGTGGACACCTTCTTTACCGTCCTCAACTACAACGAACCCGGCCTGATCACCAATCGCGTGGTGGTGCAGGAGTGGCGCTTTATCCGTTTCGTCACCTCGCGGCTGAACGGTCACGTCCGACGGTTCGTCTATCGCCAGATGACCGGGGTGATGCTGACCAGCGTGATCCTGGTGTGGCTGGCCGGCCTCATTCTGGGCTTCTCCTTTATCTATATGGGGGCCCTGCAGTCCGGTGCCCTCACCCACGACCAGGGTGCCCCTCCGGGTTACTGGGGCGCGCTCTACTACTCGATGGGGCAGTTCTCGACGGTTGGCTCCACCCACTTCAGCCCTGAGACCACCTGGGTCAACATGCTCTCGGTGATCGAAACTCTGCTCTCGATTGTGCTGCTGTCGATGGTGATCACTTTCCTGAGCAACGTTTACAGTTCGATTCAGGCCCTCCGGACCCTGTGTGCCTCCTTCCCGGCGCCGGGCTCGAAGGTGGGCTCGCCGGTGGACACGCTGGCCCCCTATTTTCCCAGTCAGGACACCTGGTCCCTCGAAATCCATCTGGTGGCTGTCCGCGGCAACTTCAACACCTACTTCGACTCGTTGGCGCAGGATCACTCTTCCCTTGTCTTCCAAAGTGGCAAGGACCAGTTCTCGATGCCCTTTGGGGTCTACATGACGGCCGGCACCCTGGAGGTGCTTCGCTTCGGCCTGCCCGAGCAGCACGTTGCCCGGTCGCTGGCGGAGTTGGAGCGGCTGCACTACTCGTTTACCGGGTGCCAGGAAGAACTTTACGGACTCTTGCGGTGGGATTTGCCCGAGGCGGCCACCCCGATGGAGGAGGCGGAGTTCTGGCGCGAGTGGAAGAGCGCCAGTGCGGGGGAGCGCGGGGGAGACTTCAGCGTGGTTCGGTTCCACCGTTTGCGCCAAGTTACTGCTGATTTGGCTCAGATCTCCCCGGATTACGGCGAGGAAGACCTCTACCGCACCTATTGCCGGTGGCTCGAGGCGATAACCCAGTATGACGACTTCATCTCTCGGTCCAGTCGCTATCTTGGCTACCGCCCTGCGACTTCGGGTGGACGCTTCCCGCTAATTGATCCAATTGACAAATATGGTTGGCTAATTACGAAATAACTAATGGCGAAGTTTACAAAATATGAGCGTGTTTCAAATAGCCTAGGGCCTAGGTCCTAATTGCCAGCCCTTGTTTGGGCCCATGGTCCCACGCCAGCCGAATTATCCCTGAAAAAAACGTGAATATAGGCCTCGGAGCTGCCCTTTTGAACCTGGGGCTCCGGGGCCTCCCCCTATGATTGGAACCAGGCAGAACCGCTGTCGACGTACAACCGAAGGGGATTGGCGCCATGGCTGAAAAAACAGGGCGAAGCTCTTGGTCGCCTCGTTTTATTCTGGCAGCGGCCGCTGTTTTCATCGTAGGAATCATGGGTGGATTGGCGGTCTACACCTTTATCTATGCGAAAGGCGCGTCGTATTTGTCCAGCGACCCGCAAGCTTGCATTAACTGCCACATCATGAACGACCAATACGACGGATGGATTGCCGGGCCGCACGCCAACGTGGCTACCTGCGCCGACTGCCATCTGCCTCACGACAACGTAGTCCACAAGTACGCGGTTAAGGCCGAAAACGGCTTTATGCACGCACTGAAGTTCACCACCGGCTGGCACCCGGAGAACATCGAGGCCCGACCGGTCAGTCTGCGGGTCACGAATAACGCCTGCCTCACCTGTCACGACGATTTCACTTACAGCGCTCGTCACCCCGGGGTCACCGGCGACGACGAAGTTTTTGACTGTATCCGCTGCCATTCCGGCGTGGGACACGAGTAGGAGTAGAAATGAGCGAGCAAACGCCGTCCCAGGGAAAGTCGAAGAACCGGCTGGTTCTCTTGGTGCTCATCCTCGTCGGAGCTTTCGCTGCCACCGTGGTGATCACCGCCCTGCTGATGAACATCTTTGAGAAGAAGCAGGAGGGGGCCAAGACCTTCACCGAGGTGGTGGCCCTGGACGAAACCACGGTCGATCCCGCGATTTGGGGCAAGAACTTCCCCATTCAGTACGAGGCCTACAAGCGCACTGCCGAATACACTCCGTCCCAACACTCGGGCGAAATGGTGCCCCACGACGTGGCCGGGGACCCGCGCACCGAGGTGAAGTCCTCCAAGATTGAAGAGGATCCCCGCCTGGTAACCATGTGGACCGGTTACGCCTTCGCGACCGACTACCGCCACGCGCGCGGCCATGAGTACATGACCCTGGATCAGGAATTCACCCGACGCAACACCGAGTTCAAGCAACCCGGTACCTGTGCCAACTGCCACGCTTCGATGCCGGCCGTTTACAAGGAGCTGGGCAACGGCGACGTGGATGCCGGCTTTGAAAAGATGGGCACGATGCCCCTGGGTGACCTGCTGGACATGACCGAGCACCCGGTGGCCTGCATCGACTGTCACGACCCGGCCACGATGGAACTGCGGATTACCCGGCCCGCCTTTGAACGCGGCATTGCCGACCTGAAGGCCAGCGAGGGAATCGAGAACTACGACGTCAACCGCGACGCCACCCGTCAGGAGATGCGCTCCTACGTCTGTGCCCAGTGCCACGTCGAATACTACTTCGCCGGGGAGGACAAGGTCTTGACCTTCCCGTGGGCCAATGGGCTGGACCTGGATGACATCTGGGACTACTACCAGGAAGTCGGTCACGTTGACTGGGAGCACGGCACCACCGGCGCGAAGGTGCTGAAGGCTCAGCACCCCGAGTTCGACGTTTGGGCCCAGGGCGTCCATGCCGCCAACGGTGTGAGCTGCGCTGACTGCCACATGAGCTACGAGCGAGTGGGGGCCGCCAAGGTCACCAACCACCACATCACCTCGCCGATGGCGGATCTGAATGCTTCCTGCGGTACCTGCCACACCGACACGGACGTCCTCGAAGAGCGGGTCACCACGATTCAGGACCGCTTCATCGAGTCCCGCGACCGGGCGATGGATGCGCTGGTCTCGCTGATTCACGACATTGAGGCCGCCCAGAAGAACGGCACTCCGGAAGCCAACATCAAGCTGGCTCAGGAATACCAGAATAAGGCGAGCTTCTACGTGGACTACGTCTACTCGGAGAACTCCTACGGCTTCCACGCTCCTGACTACGAGCAGCGGATCCTCAGCCAGTCGCTGGACGCGGCCCGCAAGGGTCAGCTGGCACTGCGCGGGGCCACCGCCGAAGAGCTGTCGGCATCTGACATCACTACCAACAACCTGACCGCTTCCCTGCGGTCCGGCGGGGGGCAAAGTGGGCACTGATCCCACCGAAAATAAAGCAGCAATCCTGGAGTTCCTGGCCTACGCGCCCCCGGAGGTAAAGGCCTGGGCCCAGCGACAAGTAGAAATATTGGAAGGAACCGGTCCAGACGCTGTCCCGCCGACGGCCGACGAGGTAGTTGAGGCGGAGCTGGCCCCGGTCGGCTCGCCCGACCTCGAGTTGTCCGCCCCTGACTCGACCAACCCGGATTCGGCCCACTCCGAACCGGATGTTGAAGACGGCATTGAGGACGAACCCGAGGACTTCTACAACGATATGGAGGGGGAGGACGACCTGCTGCACCGTCGTCCGAAGGCGGCCGTGCCCGCGGCCGTCCGCCCCGCCTCGTCCCACCGCTTCCCGGCGGCAGCCAAGTTTGCCCTGGGATTGGTGCTGGTCGTCGGCGTCGGGTTCGGCGTCTGGTTTGGTGGGCGCCCCTCCGGCACCGAGGAGCAGCTTCCCACGATGGGGGCCTCCCAGGGGGTCACCGAGGAGGAGGCGGCCGCCCGCGCTACCGAGTTGGAGGCTCTGATTGCCGCCAGCCCCGACGATGTCGATGCGCGCCTGGAACTGGGCGTCATCTACTTCAACCAGGCCAAGGTCAACGAGGCCAGTGAGCAGTGGCTGGCGGTAACCGAGTTGGATCCGGAGAACATCACCGCTTGGTACAACCTGGGGTTTGCCTACCTGTCCGACCCGGACCAGGCCGATCGGGCCCAGGAAGCCTGGCAGAAGGTGATCTACATCGATCCTGATTCCGACCTGGCCCAGACCATCTCGATGCATATGGACAGCGTTATCGACTGATGGACGCAGTGTCTTTCCCCCTCGTCTTCCTGGCCGGGATCGTTTCGTTCGCCGCTCCCTGCTTCCTGCCGATCGTGCCCGTGTTCGTGGCCTATCTGGCGGGTCAGCCGGCGACGGTCCCGGTCGCTACCGGTTTCATCCGACCGGAGGATCGCCAGGTCCAGGCCCCGGTGGGCGGGGGCAAAGGGATGGCGCTGCGCAACTCGCTCGCTTTCGTCGCCGCTTTCTCCGCCGTCTTTATCGGCCTGTGGGGGCTGATCTCCCTGATCGGCTGGGTGGTTGGCGATTTCCGGCCGGCACTGCGGGTGGGAGGCGGAATCCTGCTGATCCTCCTGGGCCTCTACACCGGGGGGATCCTGAAACTCAGCTGGCTGGATCGCTCGATTGGCGGACCCAAGCTGAAGGCGGGACAACCCACCATGGCTCGCTCCGCCCTGATGGGACTGGCCTTTGGCGCGGGCTGGTCGCCCTGCATTGGTCCGGTGCTGGGGGTGGTGCTGGGAATGGCGGTGACCACCGGCTCGGCCGGCCACGGCCTGGCCCTGCTGGTTGTCTACTGCCTGGGACTGGGACTTCCGTTCGTGCTGGTGGCCCTGGGGGTCGACCGGCTGACCGCGAAGCTGTCCTGGTTTAGCCGCCATTTCCGCGCGATTCAACTGATAAGTGCGGCCTTGTTGATGCTGATGGGGTTCTTGATGATCACCGACCTGTTGGCACCCTTGAGCGGGTTCTCTTGGGTAAATCTGTAGGAAGAGAGAGAAGATGACTGAACCAGCCGGCCCCACGGTCCAAGTGGGAGAGGAGCAGCCCCGGGAGCACGAAGTTGCCGTCACCGAGGTGTTCCACTGGGTCTACCGTCTTTTCTACTCAAAGACGGTCGGCCTAATTCTGATCCTGCTGATGGCGTTCTACGCAGTCTTCGGGTCCCTGATCATGCAGGCGCAGCCGGGGACTTTTGACGACCCGGCAGCCAAAGCCCAATTCCTGGCTCAGGCGCAGAAAGTTTACGGCGGGTGGACTTCGATCCTGAACGCCGTCGGGTTCTTCCACATCTTTACTTCGGTGGGGTTCTACGTCATCGTCTCGCTGCTGGCGCTGAGCATCATTGCCTGCACCGTGCACCGGATCCCCGAGTTGTGGAAGCGCTACCGGGAGCCGCGCGTGCACGTGGCTGCCCGCTTCTTTGCCAAGGCGCGTTACCGCGGCACCGTGCCAACCACCGCCTCGTCCACCGAGACGCTCGAAGCGGCCCGGCGCGTGCTGAGACGCAACCGCTTCCGCTACCTGGAGGACCCGCGCGAGCCGGGCGTGGCCGCCTACGCGGACCGCTACGCCTGGAGCGGGATCGGGACCGTCATCGCTCACCTCAGCTTCATCCTGATTCTGGCCGCCTTCGTCATCAGCTCGACCTGGGGGATTGAAGAGGACCTGGCCGTGCCCGTGGGCGGCTCCGTTCCGGTGGGACACGGGACCGACCTGAGCGTGCAGGCGCTCTCGTTCAAAGACAGCTACACCGAGACGGGCCGGCCCGCCGACTACGTCTCTGTGATTCAGATTCTCGACGGGGATGAAGTGCTGGCCGAGCAGGAAGTTCGGGTCAACTCGCCCCTGGACTACGGCGGTTTCCGCTTCCACCAGTCTTCGTTCGGCATCGCTGCTGACGTGAGCATTGCTGATGCAAGCGGAGAGACCCTCTTCTCCGGCTCGGTCCCGCTGAAGTGGACCTCCAACGACGGGCAAAAGGCCGTCGGGCGAGTCGACTTGGAGGGACTGGAAGTCGTGGTTGTCACCCCGGCCTCCGGGGCGGTCGACTCCGGGATTCCGGTCGGCACGGCCGTGTTTGAGGTGTACCAGGCCGAGGCGGAGGAGCCGCTGGGAGTGGTGGGCGTGACCCAGGGCGAGAGCGAGACGGTTGAGGGATACACCGTTTCCTTCGAGCGGGAACGCCAGTACACCGGGATCCGGATGCGGCAGGACCCCGGCGCCCCCTGGATGTGGGTTGGGTCCATCCTGCTGGTGGTCGGCATGAGCATCACCTTCATGTTCCCCTACCGGCGCCTGTGGTTGCGCCACGAAGAGGGCGAGCTTCTGTTCGGCGCGGTTTCCCGCCTCGACTACTCCTACCAGCGAATGTTCGAAAAACTAGTGGCCGAAGTGGACCAGGAACTTGGTTCGGCCAGCAGAGAGGAAAACCATGGATAGCATTTTGGTCGTGGCCGAGTACATCCTGACCGCGGCACTCGTGTTCGTGGTGCTGGCGCTGGTGTGTGACCTGGTAGTGGTGACCACCAAGCGCGCCAAGCAGCCTGAGAAGGTAGCGGTCGGTGCGACCGTCACCTCGCAGGTCGGCACCTACGAACGGCAGAAACTGCCGACCGGATTGGCGCTGTACGCCACCGGCTTCACCTTCATTTCCTTCATCCTGACCCTGGCCTACCTGGTGATCCGGATGACCCAGACCGGCTACGGCCCGTTCTCAAATCAGCACGAGTTCGCCGTCTCCTTCGTGCTGGGGATCCTGGGTGCCTACCTGGTGGCCGAGTACCTGTGGCGGGTTCGGATCCTGTCGCTGATGGTGCTCCCGGTGGCCGCCGCGCTGCTGCTCTACTCGATGACGCTGGACACCACCGTGCAGCCGCTCATCCCCGCCCTGCAGAACAACCTGCTGCTCACCCTGCACGTTGGCTTCGCGATTGCGGCCTACGGCGCGGCTGCAGTTTCGTTCGGCGCTGCCGTCCTGTACCTGATCTACCCGAACCTGAAGATCCGTCGCCTCCCCCCGCGGGACCTGTTCGACGACATTGGCTACAAGGCCGCGACGGTGACCTTCCCGATGCTGACCATCATGATTGTGCTGGGTGCCGTCTGGGCCAACACCGCCTGGGGCCGGTACTGGGGTTGGGATCCGAAGGAGACCGCCGCGCTGGTAACCTGGCTGATCTACGGGGCCTACCTGCATGCCCGCGTCACCCGCGGCTGGCAGGGCAAGCGCAGTGCCTGGCTGCTGATCATCGGTTTCGCGGCCGTGCTGTTTGCCTACTTTGGGAACCACTTCTTTGGCGGTCTGCACTCGTATGCCTGAGAAACGTGCCTTTAGAGAGACCCCGCTCGGCAACATTGTCATTCTGGCGGTCGTCACCCTGATAGTTTTGGCCGGCATCTGGCTGGTGGGTAGCTGGCGGGACGGGGGTGCGTCAGCTGCGGCCGAGTCGGGGGACACCACCGGCGTGTCCGAGGTGGACGTGCCCGACAGTGGCCAGCCCGCCCCGGAAGTGGGGCAGCCGGCCCCGGCCTTCACCGCGCGGACCACCGGCGGCGACACCTTCGAGGTGGGCGAACCGGGCCAGCCCACCTGGTTGATCTTCAACGCCACCTGGTGCTCCAACTGTCGAGCGGAAGTTCCCGACATTCAGGAGGTTTATCAGCAGGTGGGGGACCGGGCCCAGATCATCTCGGTCTACGTCTCTGACACCCCAAGCGCCGTGTTGGATTACAGCGCCAAGCTGAACCTGACCTACCCGCAGGTGATCGACAGCGGCAACAAGATCGCCTCCCTGTACCGAGTGATGGGCTTGCCCACCCACTACTTCCTCGATGCGGATGGAAACATCCACAGCGTGGAGGTGGGGACGCTGGGACAGGCCCAGGTCTTGGCGAAGCTAGCCGAGCTGGGCGTGCAGGTCGGCGGGTAGTTCGGCGGGTAGTTCGGCAGGTGGTTCGGCCAATTTGGTCGACGCCGAAATTTCTGTATCATTAGGAGGTGTTCTTGCCCCAGCAAGACGCCGCGAGTGTAGCTCAATGGTAGAGCCTCTGCCTTCCAAGCAGATGGTGCGGGTTCGATTCCCGTCACTCGCTCCACTGGCCGTTTGAAGCAAAAGTCGGCTTTCCATTCAACCAATCGTGATCGGCGGAGTCGTCCATTTGCGCCTTGGTTTAGCTTTTCAGGTAAAACGCGGCCTCTACTGGGAGCCGGTCATTTTCCCGAGCCGGCTTTCACTTGTTTGCGTGCCGTTCGGCGGGCCCGGCGCAGGTCAGTTCGCTGGTCTGCCCACTCGGTCACCGAGGGGGAGGTCAGGGCCATCAGCAGCGGCACCGCCATCATCACCGACAGCAGGTACTGGTCGAACTCGGGGCTGCTGCCAAGTCGCCACCAGGTGACGAAGGCCGGGACAATGGTGAGGGTGGCGGCGGCCATCAGGAAGAGCCGGGCCGGCCGAAACCCATCCCACATCAGGGCAGCCAACCCGGCAAACACCGCGGCGCCCAGCAGGTAGCTGACCACGTAGGTGCGGACGATCTGATCCGGGGTAGCAGCAGCCAGTAGCCCCTGGTCGGGGAGCAACTTGGTGACGGCCCCCGCGTATGAGCCCGAGTCGCGCAGGGCCAGGACGGACCAGGCCACCATTCCCCCGATCTGCAACAAAATCAGCAGCATGGCGACGTAAATCGGGATTGGCCGCTCTGCCCGCAAGAACTCTTTGGCGTCATCCAGGTGGGAGGGGAGGTGGGTGGGCTCCGCCGGCTTGGAGGCCGGGACTGGGCGCAGATCCACGATCGGCAGGGCCCCGTCGGTCTTGATCGAGTCGCCGCCGCCGTTGCGGGAGTGATAGGCGGTGGAAAAGTCGGCCAGAACCCGGACTTTCACCTCCGGATTTGCATCCTGCAGAGTCTGGACCACGTGGTCGCGTTCCTGATCCGTGTTCTCGGCAATCTTGTGCGTCACCTGCAGGGTGAAGAGTGACAGCCCGACCGACTTGTCATAGGTGGCCGCCCCGAGCCAACCGACCCGGGTCCCGCCGGGTAGCGGCCATGCTGGGGGACACTGCCAGAACCGGATGTGGTGGCGCTGAGCCGGGTTCCCCTCGACCTCCTGTTGAAAGGCTAGGTCCTGCTGCCGGTTGAACAGCAGGAGTGGGCTGACCGGGGCCTGCGGGTAGGACTTCCGCGTCAGCGTGGACAGAGCGATGCCCAGGGAGGTTCGCAGGGTGATCGGGTCGGCCTTCACCCACCCGGCCCGGTGCATTGCGGCCTCCACCTGCGCTTCAGTGCCGTGAAAGGCCAGATTGACGGGGTCGCCCAGCAGTCCCTCGGTGGTGCGGGCGCGGCCGATGAAGTAGTCCGGGACGTACAGGGTGGTGAGGACCCGGTGAATCCGGGGGAGCAGCAGGTAGGCCAGCGTGGCCCACAGGAGGATCAACCAGGCGAACACGGTCCAGTGAAACGAGTGAATGTTGGACAGCGAGACGACGAACAGCCAGCAGGAGGCGGCGGTGGCCAGCAGGAAGAATGCGCCGTCGGCGGCGGCGTTGAGCCGTTCCCAGCGGTGGGAAGTTCGGTGGATCGGTCGTGCCATGGTGCCTCCCCGCGGTCCAATTGAGGCCAGTATGGCACGCGGGAGCAGCCCCGGCTCGCGCTGGGCCGGCTCGCCTCCCCAGACAGTGGTTCCGGGCCACGCCACCTCCCGGCCCCGGCTCGGGAGCAATCTCACGAAGACGGCTCACATCACTATTAACCAACTGGGCGGGCGTCCCGTAAACTAGAGGACAGTGTCTGCATCCGCGGACTGCCCTAATTATCGAACTAGCTGGGAGACTAACCCCGTGAAGAGCACTGTTGAAAGCCTTGAGCCGACCCGCGTAAAGGTGACTGTCGAAGCTGACTATGACGAGCTGAAGCCGGATATGGATAAGGCCTACCGCGAGATCGCGCAGCAGGTTTCCATCCCGGGGTTCCGGAAGGGGCACGTCCCGCCGCGGATCATTGACCAGCGCTTTGGCCGCGGGGTCGTGATCGAGCAGGTCGTGAACGAGGTGCTGCCCGGGCTGTACTCGCGCGCGGTGATGGACAACGAACTGCGCCCGGTGTCCCAGCCGGACGTCGACGTGGTTGAGGTCCCGGCGGCCGAGGGTGAGCCCGGCGGACTGCTGAAGTTCACCGCCGAGGTCGACGTGGTTCCAGCGTTTGACGTGCCCGAGTTTGAAGGCCTGGAAGTGGAAGTCTCCCCGGTTGAGGTCGACGACGAGGCCGTCCAGGCTGAGCTCGACGAGCTGCGGGGCCGGTTCGCCACCCTGAAGAACCTGGAGCGGGCGGCTGAAGACGGCGACTACCTGACCCTGGACCTGGAAGCCAAGGTGGGCGACGAAGTGATCGACACCCTGTCCGAGGTGTCCTACGAGCTGGGCTCGGGCAACATGCTGGAAGGTCAGGATGAGGCACTGCGCGGCCAGGAGGCCGGGGCGGAAGTCACCTTCACCTCGACCGTTCGCGGCGGCGAGTACGCCGGCCAGGATGCCACCATCGAGGTCAAGGTCATCTCGGTCAAGGAGCGGGAACTGCCCGAGGCTGACGACGACTTTGCCCAGATGGTTTCCGAGTTTGATACGGCCGAGGAACTGCTGGCCGACCTGCGCGAGCAGGTGGCCCGACGCGGTGTCTCGCAGCAGGCGCTGGAGGCCCGCGACAAGCTGCTGGCCCAGCTGCTGGAGCAGACCGAGATCCTGCTGCCCGAGTCCGCAATTGAGCACGAGCTGTCGCACCGGGTGGACGAGAACACCTCGGACGAGGACAAGCAGTCGATCCGTGAGGCTGTGGAGAACGACCTGCGTCAATCCATCTTCCTGGAGACCCTGGCGGAGAAGAGCGACGTTCAGGTTGGTCAGCAGGAACTCTTCGAGTTCATGATGCAGACCGCCCAGACCTTCGGCATGGATCCGGGACAGCTGTTCCAGGATCAGCGTCAGATCCAGAACATGATGGTGGAGCTGGCCCGGACCAAGGCACTGGTGGCGGTGCTGCGCGGCGCCACCGTCAAGGACACCAACGGCGAACTGGTTGACATCAGCGAGTTCACCGCGGATCCGGCCGAGGCGGAAGCCCCGAGCTTCGAAGAGCAGATTGAAGAAGTCACCGAAGAGGTGGCGGAAGAAGCCAAGGAAGACTAACCACGTACTTCCTGAGCGGGGCGGCCTTCGGGTCGCCCCGCTTTTGCGTTAGTGCCCAATTTGGATCGCGCCGGGCCTCACCGGGGGCTAGCTGCCCGGAGCCGGTGGTGGGGGCGGGTCCAGGTTGGGCGGGAAACCGAGGTCATGGCCAGGAGCTGCTCGGCCACGTTGCTGGTGGTGACCAGACAGGTGAGCAGCCCGGTCAGGGCCATCGAGTGCAGGGCGTTGGTCTTGTCCAGCCCGCCGGCCACCGCGATCACCTGAGTGGTGCGGGCGATCTGGTCGGGCTCAATTGAGATCCGGCGGTGATCCAGATCGGTGAGAACCTGGTGTCCCTCCGCGTCGAAGAACAGACCGCAAAAGTCGGCGGCCACGCCTTTTTCGTCCAGTTCCTGGGAGATTTCCGGGGCAAACTCTGACTCAAGCTGGGTCACCCGCGGTTGCCAGGAACCAATTGAGGACAGGGCGATGTCGAGCCGATCGTAGTAGGCAAACACGTTTTGGACGCTGGGTTCGCGGCGGAGGGCCCGCGCGGTGTTAACCGAGGCGGCGTACAGGGGCGCCAGCAGTGCCTTGGTTTCCGAGTGGGAGTTTTCCCTGATCCGGGCCGCCACCTCGATCGGTGAACGGGTGATGTCGTTGCCCACCACGCCGGTGAGCTGGACCAAAGTCACCCTTGGCAGCGGGTCCAGGTGATTGGCCACCGGGAGCAGAGTGCGGCCCCAGGCCAGCCCGATGATGTCATCTTTTTGGACTATTCGGCCGACATACTCGGCGGCGGCTTCGCCCAGGTGGTCCCGCTCAGTTTCGGCGATTGGGTCGGCATCCACCACAATTACCCGTTCCAACTGCAGGTGATTAGCCAGGGCTATTTCCAGGTCGTAGTAGGTGGACCTGGTCCGCCTGATGGTGATCTGGACAATGCCGCTGTCTCGCGCCTCTTCCAGCAGTCGTGCCACTTTGAAGCGCGACAAATTCAGGTCCTTACCGATTTCAGTCTTACTTTGATCTTCAACATAGAAGCGCTCGGCCACTTCGGCGAGTAGTTCAACTGAGTCTGCGGGCTGGATGCTCAATGGATTTCCTAACCGCCAGTTCATCTTGTGTTGGCCCAATAGTACCGTCGTTGGTCCCTCCATCGGGGCCAATTTGATTGCTCACATGAGCATACTACGTGACTTGATGCTCGAGTGAGAATGGTGTTACTGTGGTCTCAACTCAAACGAGCACTTCCCGCTCAATCGAGCAAAGGAGCCGATATGAAAACTCGCCGGGCTGTTCCACAGGAGCTTGGTGTCCTTGGGGTCGTCGTCCTAGTTGGAATCATCATGGGCAGCATTTCGCCCGAGTTCCGCACCGCCAGCAACATGAGCGTCCTGCTGCTGAACGGGGCGGTCGTCATGTTCTTGGCCCTCGGGCAAACCACCGTGCTGCTGACCGGCGGGATCGACCTGTCCGTCGGTTCCAACATTGCCCTCACCGGCATGATCGCGGCCATGTCAATGCAGGCGGGGGCACCCTGGTGGTTAGCCGCCATCTTCGCCATCCTGGGCGGGGTAGCCGTCGGTCTGTTCAACGGGGCCATGGTCTACTACGGGAAAATGCCCCCGTTCATCGTCACCTTCGCCACCTTCGGCATCGCTGCTTCGATTCCGAAGATTCTGACCAATGCTCGCTCGGTCACGGTAACCGACCCGATGTTCGCTTTCTTTGGTCGCGGGTCAGTCTTCGGGATCCCGATTCCGGTCATTATGGTGGTGGTGGCCGCCCTCATCATCGGCTTCATGCTGACCAAGACTCCGACCGGCGTGCACATCTACGCGGTTGGCGGCAACAAGGAGACCGCCCGGCTGGCGGGGATCAACATTGCTCGCACCACGATCCTGGTCTACGTCATCTCGGGGATCACCGCCGCCTTCGGAGGCATCATCACCGCCTCCCGTCTGATGGTGGGGTACCCAACCGCCGGGTCCGGAAACGAACAGTTCTACTCAATTGCTTCCTCCGTGGTGGGCGGCGTCAGCCTCTTCGGCGGAGTCGGCACTATCCTCGGCGCCTTTATCGGGTCCCTTCTGATCGCGGAAGTCTCCAACGGGATGAACGTGATCGGGGTGGAGTCCTACTGGCAGCCCCTCGTCATCGGCGCGATCATCCTGGTCGGCGTCCTCATCGACACCAATCGGCGGAACATTTCTCTCCGAAAGCTGTTCCGCCTGGGCGGAGCCAATGAACCAACCTCCCCCGGAAAGGAGGCGCTAGTTCACACTCTTGACCCCGACTAGTCACACTCACCTTCTACTTCACACACATTTCCTAAAGGAGGAAAAATGAAACGAGTTGGTTCGCTCTTCGGGCTGGCCCTGTCAGTTGGCGCCATCGCCCTGGCTGGCTGCTCCGCCGTGGATACCGGCGTCAGTAAGAGCACGGAGGAGTCAGGCCAATCTGGCAGCGACAGCGCCGCCAGTGCCCAGATTCCCGAATCCTGCAAGGAAGATGGCGCCCTCCTGGGGGTCCTGCTTCCCAACCAAACCAATCCCTACTACGTGGCGATGAAGCAGGGCTTCGAAGAAGCTGCTGCCGAAAACGGCATGAAGGCCGAAGTAGCCATTGCCGACGACGATGACGCTCAGCAGTTGGCCCAGGCCGAGGCCATGTTGCAGAAGAACCTGTGTGCGCTGGCGTTGAACCCGGTCAAGTCCGAGCCGGCGGCGGCCATCATCAAGGCGGCCAACGACGCGAACGTCCCGGTCTTCACCGTGAACGTGATCGCCGATCCCGATGCCCTCGCGGCTCAGGGAGCGCATATCATCCAGTACCTGGGTGCGGACAACAAGGCCGGTGGAGCCCAGGTGGCCGAGCAGGTGCTGGCTGACTTCGGCGCCGACGCGGAGATCAACGTGGGCTACGTGACCGAGCCCGACGAAGTCCCGGTGGTAATCCGGGACGAAGGGTTTGAGGAGGTGCTCTCGACCAACCCGAACGCCAAGGTGATCGCCAAGGTGGACGGCAACGTCAAGGCAGAGGACTCCCTCAACGTCACCACGGAAATGCTGCAGGGTAACCCGAGCATGAACGCGATCTTCGCCTCGACCGGTCCTGCCGCTCAGGGCGCCCTGGAAGCCGTCAAGGCCTCCGGCCGCGACGTGAAGGTGTACGGCTTCTGTGCACCCGAGCTCCCGCTGACCGATGCCTACCCGGGCTGTGCGGCGCAGGAGCCGGAAGACTACGGCCGCCGCGTCGTTGAGCAGATCCGCACCTACGTCGATGGCGGTTCGGTGGAGGCAGAGATTCTGCGTCCGCTGAAGATTTACGTCAACGGGGAAACCCCGGCCCCAGGAGAGGTTGGCTAACATGAACACCCTGAAGGATACCGACCCGAAGCCGGCGCTCCTGAGCGCCAGTGACATTCGCAAATCGTACGGCCCCAACCCGGTGTTGAAAGGCGTCTCTTTCAACCTGCATGCCGGGGAGATCGTTGGGTTCGTCGGCCACAACGGGGCGGGAAAATCCACTCTGTTGAAGGTCTTTGCCGGAGCTCACAAAGCTGACAGCGGTACGCTGAAGCTGGCCGGTCGGTCGGTATCCTTCAGCTCTCCTCAAGACGCCATTGCCGCCGGCGTCTCCACCGTCTACCAGGAGCTCTCGCTGCTACCCAACCTGACGGTGACCCAAAACGTCTGGCTGGGACGGGAACTGGCCGGACCGACCGGGCTGCGGACCGCCCAGATGCGGGCCGGGGCCCAGGAAATTGTCGAGCGCTTCGGCCTCGACGTTGACGTGGACAAGCTGGTGGGCGCCTACCCGGTGGCGACGCGCCAGCTGCTGGAAATCGCAATTGCGGTCTCCAAAGACACCAAGTGTCTGCTGCTGGACGAGCCAACCACCGCCCTTGAAGGCGAGCAGATCACCCACCTCCTGTCCTACCTGCGGAACCTGGCCGACACGGAGGGAATTGGGATTCTACTGGTCAACCACAAGCTGGACGAGCTCTACCAGGTGTGCGACCGGATTGTGGCCCTGATGGACGGGCGCCTTGTGATCGACGCCCCGACCGCCACCGCCAACCGCCGCGACGTGGTGGCAGCTATTGCCGGCCAGGACGCGGTCGACGTGACCGGCGAGAAAAAGCAGGTGGTGCTCGGGGAGCGGGTGCCCTGGTTTGGGGTTGAAGACCTGGTTAACGACACCCTGGGCGGAGTCTCGTTCGATGCCGCTCGCGGACGGGTCCTGGGAGTTTACGGCCTGGGCGGGTCCGGGCGCTCCGAGACGCTGCGGGCCATCGTGGGGGCCGACCGGGTCCGCCGGGGCCGGGTCCGGGTGGGCGACGAGAAGTTTGCGCCGACCACGCCGAGGGCCGCCATTCGTCGCGGCATCGCCTTCCTGACCGAGGAAAGAAAAACCGATGGGATCGTCCCGCAGCAAAACTCCGTCACCAACACGGCCCTGCCGGTGCTGGAACGCTTCACCAGTTGGGGAGTGCTCCGCAGCGGTGGCCTGGACAAGTACGTGAACCGGCTGCTGGAGTTCCTGGAACTGCGCGGCGATCCCCAGGCGCCAATCTCCTCCCTGTCCGGGGGGAACCAGCAGAAAGTTCTGCTGGCCAAGGCGCTGGCGCAAGAACCCAAAGTGCTGCTGCTGGACGAACCCACCAAAGGGGTCGACATCGGGGTCAAAACCGAGATTCACCAGATCCTGCGGGACCTGGCCCACACCGAGGACATGGTGGTGGTGATGGTGTCCTCGGAGGAGGAAGAGATCCTGGACGTTTCGGACGAGGTGATCGTCTTCGCCGGGGGCCGGGTGGTCTCTGACCCACTCCCGGTGGACGAACTGTCCGTCTCTAAACTGCGCCACCTCGCCTGGAGCGAGTAACCCAACAACCTGCTGCCTTCAAGGCAAACGAATAGGAACAACCATGCACTCCCCACAGTCGTTTGACAGTGCCGAATCGGCCGCGATCATTGAGGCCGGTCGCCAGGTGGTCAAAGCCGAAGCCGCCTCCGTGGCCGCCGTGGCCGCCGCCCTCGACCAGTCGTTCGTGGACGCGGTTCACCTGGTGCAATCGCGCCGAGGCAAAGTCATCACGGTCGGTTCGGGCACCTCGGCGACCGTGGCTCGGCGAACGGCCCACCTGCTCTCCGTTTCGGGGACGCCCGCCCTCTTCCTGCACGCGATGGATGCGCTTCACGGCAGCGTCGGGGCGATTGAGCCGGACGACCTGGTGATCGCGTTCTCAAAAGGAGGCGAGTCGGACGAGCTCAACCAGCTGTGCGCCCTGGTCCGCGAGCAGAACACCCAGATCATTGCGGTGACCGAGGCCCCCACCTCCACGTTCGCGTCGCTGGCCACCCTGGTTTGCGAACTGCACACCGGCGAGGGGGCCGACCCCGGCAACGTGTTGGCGATGGGCTCCACCCTGGTGTCCGGGGTCTGGGCCGACGCTCTGGCCCAGGTGCTGATGCGCCTGGCCCGCGAACCGTGGGAGCAGACCCTCAAACGTCACCCGGCCGGGGCGGTTGGCCACCGAAGCGAGGTGCCCGCCGAACTCGACCCGATCGAGTAGGGGCGGGTCGATGAAAACTCTGACCAGCGAACAGATGGGCGAGGTTGCCCGGGCGGCAATCGTCGCGGAGGCCGCGGCCGTGTCCCGGGTGGCCGACGTGGTCACCGACACCCTGCCCGAGGTGGTGGACCGGGTCCTGGCCACCGCCGGCAAAGTTCTCACCACGGGAAGCGGCACCTCCTCGCAAATCGCCCGCCGCCTCGCCCACCTGCTGTCCGTGTCGGGCACCCCGGCCCTGTTCATCCACTCCATGGACGCCCTGCACGGAACGGTTGGGGCGGTCCAGCCCGGTGACCTGCTGGTGGCCATCTCCAAGACCGGGGAGTCTGACGAGGTGCTGGGCCTGTGCCGGATGGTGCAGCAACTGGGCGTGGCCGTGATCGGATTGGGGGAGGACGCCTCGTCCACCCTGGCGCAGATCAGTGAGGTGTTCGTGTGTCTGGAGCCGGTGGAGGGGGCCGATCCCGGTCACACCCTGGCGATGGGCTCCACCCTGGCGGCCGGCGTTTGGGGCGACGCCCTCACCCGGGTGCTGATGGAAGTGAAAGAATGGGAGCTCGGGGACTCGCTCGCCCGGCACCCGGCCGGAGGGGTTGGGAAAGCGGCGCGCACCCAGCCAGAAAGTGGGTTCTGATGGCACTGGTTGCCGGCATCGATCTGTCCACCCAGTCCTGCACGGTTGAGCTGCGGGACGCCGACACGTTCGAGGTGGCCGGCCGGGCCCGAGTGGCGCTGCCGCCCACGTTTCCCCCGGTTTCCGAGCAGAACACCGAGGACTGGTGGGATGCCCTCAAAGCGGCGTTTCAGGACTTGGCCACCCACGTGGACCTGAGTCGGGTGGAGGCGGTGGCCGCCTCCGGCCAGTGTCACGGGTTGGTGGCCCTCGACCGGGATGGGCAGACAATTCGCCCGGTGAAACTGTGGAATGACACCACGGCCGGCCCCGAAATGCGCGAGCTGGTGGCCCAGTTCGGCCCGAACTTCTGGGTGGATCGGATCGGTTCGGTTCCCACCGCTGCCTTCACGGTGGCGAAGCTGGCCTGGCTGGTCGCGCACGAGCCGGAAACCATCGCCCGGATCGACAAGATTCTGCTGCCGCACGACTATTTGAACTGGCGCCTGACGGGGGAGTTCACCACCGATCGCTCGGAGGCTTCGGGAACCGGCTACTACGACTCGGTTCGAAACAAGTACGACTACGACCTGCTGAACTGCTGCTTCGGTCCGATCCTGAACTGGGCTGAGACCTTTCCGGTGGTGCGCGGACCCGAAGCGGGAGCCGGGCACGTGACCGAGGCGGCCGCTGCCGAGCTGGGCCTGCGTCCCGGCCTCCCGGTGGCCATCGGTGGGGGCGACCAGCACCTGGCCGCCCTGGGCCTTGGGCTGGCCGAAGGGGACGTGGTGTTCAGCCTGGGCACCTCCGGGGTGGTGTTCACCTCCACCTCGTCTCCCCTGACCGGGGGATCGCGGCGGGCCCAGGTGGACGGCGTGGCCAACACGACCGGAGGGTGGCTGCCCCTGGTCTGCACCCTCAACTGCACCAAGGTGACAAACTGGGCGGGCCAGATGCTGGGGGCCGACTTCGACACCATGAGCGAGCTGGCCCTGTCCGCCGACCTGCAGAGCCCCTCCCTGCCCATCTTTGCGGCATTCCTGGACGGGGAGCGGAGCCCCGCCCTGCCCGAAGCCACCGGGGTGCTGAGCCAACTCGACGGACGCACGACCCGGTCCGAGTTGGTGGCCGGCTTCTACCTGGGGGTCCTGTTCGGGTTACTCTCCGGCCTGGACGCGATCGCCGAGTCGGGGGTGCCCACCGGTGGGACCCTGGTGGCGGTCGGGGGTGGGGCCCGCTCGAAAGCCTACCTGCAGCTCCTGGCGGATCTGACCGGCCGGCCGGTGCAAACAATTTCCGAGCCGGAAGCAACCGCGCGGGGGGCCTCCCTCCAGGCCCTGGCCCTGCTGCGCCGCCGCCCGCTGGCGGAACTGGCCGCGCAACTGCGCCCGCAGGTGAGCTCACAAACCGAGCCCCGCCGGGGTGAGGCGGCCTGGCCCGGTTTCCGCGAACGCTACCGGCAGGTGGTGGGATTTGCCGCCCGCACCAGAAAGCTAAGCTAACCCGCAACCGAAGCGAACCGACCGACGCGCCCCCGCCTCGTCCACCCGAAAATGGGTCTGTGACCGGCGGGGGTTCCGGTCTGCGCCAACAGCGAAAACACGCCATTTTGGCCCCGCTGAGAACCCCGGAGCGTCTACCTTAATAGGTGGGAGCAAATGGGCGGCCGCAGAGTCGCCCAAAGCCGAACCACGAACCGATAAATCGGACCGGGAAGGAACTGGCAACTATGAGTCACCCTGAGGTCACCAGTCAAGACGTTCAGAATCCGTCCGGCCTGGGCGACAGCGTCTACCAGCGCCTCCTCAAGGAGCGGATCATTTGGCTGGGCGGTGAAGTCACCGACGACAGCGCCAATGCGGTCTGCGCGCAGCTGCTGCTGCTGGCTGCTGAGAATCCAGATGAGGACATCTACCTGTACATCAACTCTCCGGGCGGCTCCGTCACCGCCGGGATGGCCATCTACGACACGATGCAGTATGTGAAGCCCGACGTGGCCACGGTCGGGATGGGCCTTGCGGCTTCGATGGGCCAGTTCCTGCTGACCGCAGGCTCGCCCGGAAAGCGTTTCATCACCCCCCACACCCGGGTGCTGATGCACCAGCCGTCCGGTGGGGCCGGCGGGTCGGCCACCGACATCCGAATCAACGCCGAGCTGATCCTGCACATGAAACGGGAGCTGGCCGAGATCATCGCCGAAGCCACCGGCAAGTCCGTTGAGCAAATCGACCGGGACTTTGACCGGGACAAGTGGTTCACCGCGCAGGAAGCGCTGGAGTACGGCTTCGTCGACCACCTGGTTTCCGGGCAGGCTGAAGTCTCCGAAAAGTCCAAGCAGGAAGAGGGCAACTAACCATGAACTCAACCAACGCCTACTTTGAGGCCATGGCGCGACAGCTGCCCGAAGCCCGCTATGTGTTCCCCTCGTTTGAAGAGCGGACCGCCTACGGCTACAAGCGGCAGGATCCCTACGCCAAGCTGTTCGAAGACCGGATTGTCTTCCTCGGGGTGCAGGTGGACGACGCCTCCGCGGACGACGTGATGGCGCAGCTGCTGGTGCTGGAAAGCATGGACCCGGACTCGCTGATCACCATGTACATCAACAGTCCTGGGGGTTCATTCACCGCCATGACCGCGATTTACGACACGATGCAGTACATTCGTCCGCAGATTCAGACCGTCTGCCTGGGGCAGGCCGCCTCCGCGGCGGCGGTGCTGCTGGCCGGTGGCTCACCGGGCAAGCGGTTGGCCCTGCCCAACGCGCGGGTGCTGATTCACCAGCCGGCCATGGACGGGGTGCGGGGCCAGGCCTCTGACATTCAGATTGTGGCCGACGAAATTGATCGGATGCGCGAATGGCTAGAGGACACTTTGGCCCGCCACTCCGGGATGGATGTGGAGCAGGTTCGCCGCGACATCGAGCGGGATAAGATCTTCACCGCAGACCAGGCCAAGGAGTACGGCCTGATCGACCAGGTGTTGGCTTCCCGGAAGATGGCCTAGGCAGCAGTTGCGGTCGGACCGGCAGGTGCGGAGCGTCTGCTCCCACTTGTCGGTCCGTTCCGATATCCTGACCCATGAGTGCAGCAATGGCGTAACACTAAAGGGGGATCTTCGTGAGCCGACTAGCTGAGGGCACCGATCTGCTCAAGTGCGCGTTTTGTGGCAAGTCACAGAAGCAGGTTCGCAAGCTCATCGGTGGGTCCGGGGTCTACATTTGCAACGAATGCGTTGACCTTTGCCGCGAGATCCTGGAAGAAGAGCTGGAAGAGCAGGTCATTCCCCGCCAAATCAGCCTGCCCAAGCCCAAAGAAATCAATGCGTTCCTGGATTCATGGGTGATCGGGCAGGATCAGGCCAAGAAGGCTCTTTCGGTCGCGGTTTACAACCACTACAAGCGGGTGCGCCACCGCGAAGCGGGCAACTCCGAAGAGATGGATGGGACCAAGTCCAACATCTTGCTGCTGGGTCCGACCGGCACCGGGAAGACCCACCTGGCTCGGTCCTTGGCCCGCCTGTTGGAGGTCCCGTTCTGCATTGTCGACGCCACCGCGTTGACGGAGGCCGGCTACGTCGGGGAAGACGTCGAGAACATCCTGTTGAAGCTGATCCAGGAGGCCGACGGCGACATCAAGAAGGCCGAGCGCGGCATCATTTACATCGACGAGATCGACAAGATTAGCCGCAAGGGTGAGAATGCTTCGATCACCCGGGACGTGTCCGGGGAAGGCGTTCAGCAGGCGCTGCTGAAAATCATCGAGGGGACGCGCGCCTCGGTTCCCCCGCAGGGCGGCCGGAAGCACCCGCACCAGCAGTTCCTGGAAATCGACACCTCCGGGATCCTGTTCATTGCGGCGGGGGCGTTCTCTGGGATTGAGGAGATCGTGCGCCAGCGGTTGGGTCGGCGCATCACCGGGTTTGGGACCGACCTGCAGGCGGCGGCTGAGGTGGAAGACTTTTACGCGGAGATCAACGCTGACGATCTGCACAAGTACGGGATGATTCCCGAGTTTATTGGGCGCCTCCCGGTGCTGACCTCCACCAGTGAACTGAGCGAAGAGGACCTGTCCCGGATCCTGACCGAGCCGAAGAACTCGCTGGTGGCCCAATATCAGCACCTGTTTGATTTGGACGAGGTGGAGCTGGAGTTCACCTCGGAGGCGCTGTCGGCGATGGCTCGGCTGGCGATGGCCCGCAAATCCGGGGCGCGTGGGCTGGCCTCAATCATTGAGCACACGCTGTCAGATTTGATGTTCGAGATCCCGTCGCGCCCCGAAGTGGAGCGGGTGGTGATCACCGGGGAAGCGGTGGAGGGGACGGCTGCTCCGCTTCTGTATGTGAACACGGCGAAGGAGAGCCGCTCCGCCTGAAGTACCCTGGAGTGAAACGGCTCACTGCGAGCCCACACACGGGGGAGGGAACTGGTGACAAGCACCGAAGAAACCATGGAAGCGCTGCTGCGTGAGCGCAGTGCCATCGACAACTTTGATGCGGCCCTGATCCATATCCTGGCTGAGCGGTTCCGCTGCACTGAGCGGGTGGGACACATTAAGGCCCGCGGGGGACTGCCCCCGGCCGACCGGGAACGGGAAGCGCAGCAGGTCCAACGCTTGCGGGCCCTGGCAGAAGAGTCCGGCCTGAACCCGGACTTTGCCGAGAAGTTTCTGCAGTTCATGGTGACGGAAGTGATCCGCCACCACGAGGTGATCAAGAGAGAGTATGACTGACCCCCGCTTTCCCTACAGAAACGGCCCGGATTCGTCCCAGCCGGTCGGGGGCAACTCGGTGGATGGTGGCTCTCCCTATCCGAACTATCCGGTGCCGCTGCAGCCGGTGGTGGGTCAGGCAGGGGCCGGTCCGACAGGGGCTGCTTCGACGGGAGCTGCTTCGGCCGGTCCCGGGGGTGGTCCAGCCGTTCCCGACCCGCGCGTGGGCGCCGGGACCCACTACGTTCCCCGCTCGCTCGGGGTGGACCCGAAAGCTAATCGCCGTGGCCTGATCGGGGTGGCCGTCGTGGTCGGGGTGGGGCTGATCGCCCTGCTGCTGGGGGCCGCGCTCTTTGCTCGCTACCTGGTGGCCGGCTCGGACCCCTTCTCGGTGGGGGCACCATCGCCCAATCAGGAGGAGTTCCCCGGGCTCGATCCGGGCTGGTCGGACGAAGACTGGCCCTTTCCTGAGGAGGGGCTCGGCTCGGAGACTGGGAGCTGGGAAATTTCGGTGGTAACCACCGATTTGGATGCGGAGGAGCGATTCTCATCCGGGTATGAGTACGCCGAGCTGCCAGCTGGATACAAGCTGGTTGGGGTGGAAGTAGAGCTGACGAACGTTGGTTCCTCTTCGGCGGACCCCTACATTGACCTGATTTTCAGTCTGACGGATGCAGCCACCGGCCAGACCTACATTGATGACCTGCTGCTGATGGGCCCGGGAGCCCTGTTTGACGTGACCAACGTGGACCCGGGTCAGGACGCGCGGGCGTGGGTGATCTTCCCGGTTCCAGAGAGTTTTACCGAGGGGGAACTAGAGGTGGCCTGGTGGAGTGAATCGGGGGATATCGCCTCCGACCGGGTTCCGATACCCTAGAGTCCGCACGGAAGGAGAGCTCATGGCAGAAGTCTTGCAGGTGCCGGAGCAGAGCCGGTTTGTCGTAAAGGTGGACGGGCAGGAAGCCGGGTTTCTCAGCTATGAAGCGGCCGGTGAGCAGACCTGGACCCTGGTTTCGACCGAGGTGGACCCGACCTATCGCGGCCAGGGCCTAGCCGGGCAACTGGTGGCCGACGCGGTCCGGGTGGCCCGGACAGAAGGAATCAGGCTGCGTCCGCTGTGCCCGTACACGGTTTCGTGGTTTGAGCGGCACCCGCAGGACCAGGACGTCCTGGATCCCAGCTGGGCGCCGCCCACCGACAACTAGTATTCGACGGGACCGCCGTAAATCCGGTCAATCACGTCTGCAAACTCGCGCAGCACCACCGAACGCTTCACCTTCAGGGAGGGCGTCAGCATCCCGTTGGCTTCGGTCAGATCGGTTGGGAGAATCTCAAACTTCCGGATGGACTCGGCGCGGGACACCTTCTCATTGGTCCGGGCAATGGCCCGATCCAGGGAGGCTCGGACCTCGATGTTCTCAATCGCCTCGGCGGCAGAGAGCGCGGGCAAACCCTTGTTCTTCAACCACAGTGGCAACATCTCCGTGTCCAGGGTAATCAGCGCCGAGATGAACGGACGCTTATCCCCAACCACCACGATCTGGCTGATCAGCGGGTGGCCGCGCAGCTCGTCTTCCAGCGCGGAGGGAATGACGTTCTTGCCCCCGGCGGTCACGATCACCTCTTTGGCCCGACCGGTGATCCGCAGGTAGCCATCCCGATCGAGCGAACCCAGGTCACCGGTAGCAAACCAGCCGTCTTTCAGGACCTGGTCCGTCAGCTCCTGGTTGTGCAGGTAACCCTGGAACACCGAAGACCCCTTAACCAGCACTTCGCCGTCGTCCGAGATCCGCACCGACATGGGAGGCAGCGGCGGACCGACGGTGCCGATCTTGTTCAGACGGGGAGTATTAACCGAGATTGGCCCGGTGGTTTCGGTCAGGCCGTACCCTTCCAGCACCGGGAGCCCGGCCCCACGGTAGAAGTGGGATAGGTGCTCGGACAGGGGAGCGCCGCCGGAGATGACGAACTCGGCATTGCCGCCCACCAGGTTGATGATCTTGGACAGCACCAGGGCGGAGGCCAGCTTGTGCTGGGTGGCGAGCGCCCGGGAGGGGCCCTCCTCCGTGTCCAGGGCCTTGGAGTACTCCACGGCCGTGTTGGCGGCCCAGCGGAACATCCGGTTCTTCACCCCGGAGCCGGTCGAGGCGTCAGCCGAGTTGTAGATTTTTTCCAGCACCCGGGGGACCACCAGCAGGTAGCTGGGCCGGAACGATGCCAGATCGGGCAGCAGGTTCTTGATGTCGGGAGAGTGGCCCAGCACGCCCTGGCTGCACACCTGGTAGACCTGCAGGAACCGCGCCAAAATGTGGGCGAGCGGCAAAAACAGGAGCAGGCGGGACTTGGGGTGGCTGGCCACCTCCGGCATCCACAGGTAGGAATTCACCGTCAGCTCGGTGAAGTTGCCGTGGTTAATTACCACGCCCTTCGGTGTCCCCGTCGTTCCCGAGGTGTACACCAAGGTGGCGAGGGAGTCGGTGGTGAGCCGGTTGGCCCGGGCAGTTACCTCGGTGACCGGAATGGTCCGGCCCGCCTCCGTAATGGTGGCGATCGCCTGCGAGTCCAGGGACAGGACCTGGACCGAGACACCGGCCTGCTCGGCCGCGGCGCGGACCAGGTTGGCGTTAGAAATGGACTCGGCCACCACCAGCTTCACTTCCGCGTCCTGCAGAATGTAAGCAATCTGCGAAGCAGAGGACGTTTCGTAGATCGGAACTGGAGCAAGCCCCGCGGTCCAGCCGGCAAAGTCGAGCAGCGTCCACTCGTACCGGGTGTGCGACATGATCGCGAACCGGTCGCCGAACTCCAACCCCATTCCGATCAGGCCGGCCGCCACCGCCTGTACCTCGCGCCAGAAGTCGCCGGCGTAGATGGGACGCCAGGTGGCTCCCATCTCGCTCTTCAACTCGATGATTGGCGAGCGAGGGTTAGCCGACACGCGCCGTTCCAGCAGGGCTGGAATCGACAGGTGTTCGTCGACTCGCTCCAGGACCGGGCCGGTCCATTCGAGGGCTTCGGTGACCGGACTGTCCTCACTCACGTCGTCCGCCGAAGGGTTATTTTCGTTGCTCACGATGCGTCCTTTGCACTGTGTTGACTGCTACTTCTGTCGTTTTGGTGCTTCACCCAACTCCACCTGGGTGACGGTCAACTCCTCGCCGCCCTCGACCCAGTTGATCGGAGTCTGGGCGTGCGAGGTGGCTTCCAGGTCAGAACTGACCGTCTGGGCCAGTCCCAACAGCTCCGCCGGGCCGCTCACGGTGACGGAGAGGAGGGGGGTGCGCGGGGAGACCTTCGCATCGGATTTGACCCGGCGCAGGACGATCAGCGCGGCTGAGGCGGCGTCCATCAGTTCGGGCTGGGCCCCCTCGACCAGGTACTCGTCCGGATTGGGCCAGGGGGCCACGTGGACGGAACCATCGCGGTACCAGGACCAGACTTCCTCGGTGGAGTAGGGCAGGAACGGAGCCAGGAGCCGAACCACGGCGTCCACCACCAGGGCGAGTGTGGCCCGGGCCGAGTTCGCCTCAGCCTCGCTCCACTGCCCCTCACGGTTGTAGGCGCGCTCCTTGACCAGCTCCAGGTAGTCATCGCAGAAGGTCCAGAAGAAAGTCTCGGTCACCTCCAGGGCGCGGGTGTGGTCGTAGCCGGTGAACGCTTCGGTGGCGACCTCAATCACCCGGCGCAAATTGGCCAGTTCGGAGGCATCCAGCGGGTTGACCACCAGGGCCGGATCCAGCAGCAGGTCGGCGCCCTCATCGCCCATGGTCAGGGCAAACTTGGATGCGTTCAGCACCTTGATGGCCAGGCGGCGCCCGATCTTCATCTGGCCCTCGTCGAAGGCAGCGTCGGTGCCGAGGCGAGCGGAGGCCGCCCAGTAGCGGACCGCGTCCGAACCGTGCTTTTCCAGCAGGCCCATCGGGGTCACCACGTTGCCCTTAGACTTGGACATCTTCTTCCGGTCCGGATCCAGGATCCACCCGGAGATGGCCGCGTTGGTCCAGGGCAGCTCGCCAAACTCGGACACGGCCCGCAGCACGGTGGAAAACAGCCAGGTGCGGATGATGTCTTGGCCCTGTGCTCGCAGGTCCATCGGGTAGACCCGGCTGAACAGGTCCGGATCGCTCAGCCAACCGGTGGGGATTCGCGGGGTCAGCGAGGAGGTGGCCCAGGTGTCCATAATGTCCACCTCAGCGGCAAAGCCGCCGGGCTGGTTCCGCTGGTCCTCCGTGAAGGTGGGGGGCACATCGATGGTCGGGTCGACCGGCAGTTGCTCCGCGGTGGGGGTGAGAACCTGGTCGTAGCGGACGGTGCCGTGCTCGTCGATTCGGTACCACAGCGGCAGCGGCACCCCGAAGAAGCGCTGGCGGGAGACCAGCCAGTCGGTGGTGAGCCCCTGCACCCAGTTTTCGTACCGGACCCGCATGAAGTCGGGGTGGAAGTTCAGCTGCCGGCCGGCGGCCAGCAGTTCTTCCCGCAGGTCTTGCGCCTGCCCAGCCCGGGTGAAGTCGCGGCCGCCGTTACGGATGTACCACTGCCGGGACGCCACAATCTCCAGCGGCTTGTCGCCCTTTTCAAAGAAGTTGGTCATGCGTTTGGTCGGGACCGGGTCGCCGATCATTTCCCCGGAGGCGGCCAGCGCCTCCACCACCGCTTTGCGGGCGCCGAATGTGGTCTTGCCCGCCATCTGCTCGAAGAGGGCCACGCCCTGCGGATCGGTGATCCAATCCGGGGTGGACCGGGTGATCCGCCCGTCCTTTTCCAGGATGGCCCGCATGGGAAGTTGCAGATCCCGCCACCATTCCACGTCCGTCAGGTCACCGAAGGTACAGCACATGGCGATGCCGGCGCCCTTGTCCATTTCGGCGGCCGGGTGGGCCAGGACCGGAACCTCAACGTTGAAACCGGGCGAGGTGACCGTGGTGCCGAACAGGGGCTGGTAGCGCTCGTCGTCGGGGTGGGCAATCAGGGCCACACAGGCGGCCAGCAACTCGGGACGGGTGGTTTCAATCACGACGTCGCCACCGGAGCCGTGGAAAGCCAGCGAGTGGTAATCCCCCGGGTACTCCCGGGCTTCCAGCTCAGCCTGTGCCACCGCGGTTTGGAAGGTGACGTCCCACAGGCCCGGAGCTTCAGCCTGGTAGGCTTCCCCTCGTTCCAACGAGGAGAGGAAAGCTGCCTGGGCCACCTGGCGGGCCTCGTCCCCAATCGTCTGGTAGGTCAGCGACCAATCCACGGACAGCCCCAGATAGCGCCAAAGCTTTTCGAACTGCTGCTCATCTTCTTCGGACAGGCGCACGCACAGTTCAATGAAATTGCGCCGCGAGATTGGCTGCTGGTCGGCCGCCTTGATCGACTTGCCTTCACCGCCCTCGTGCGGGGGGACGAAGCCAGGTTCGTAGGGCAAAGTGGGGTCGCAGCGGACGCCGAAGTAGTTCTGCACCCGGCGCTCGGTCGGCAACCCGTTGTCGTCCCATCCCATCGGATAGAAGACGCGCTTGCCCCGCATCCGCTGGAAGCGGGCCACCGTGTCGGTGTGGGTGTAAGAGAAGACGTGACCGATGTGCAGGGAGCCAGAGACCGTCGGGGGAGGGGTGTCGATCGAATAAACCTGCGAGCGCTCGGCCGTGCGATCGAAGCGGTAAGTCTGCTGCTCATTCCAGGCCTCACCCCATTTCTCTTCCAGTCCGTCGGTGGACACCCGGTCGGGCACGCGGGCAGCGGGAAGGGTTCGGGGGCTATGCGAGTCGGGCATATTCATCAGGTTTTCTCCCAAAGAGGCAGCATTTTTGTCAGGCCGGTATCAACGCTACTGAGGGCGCACTGAATACACAAAATATCGGCGCCAACTGTGGACAAACTATCAGCTTTAGCCCAGCTCCAGGTCCCGAGCCACCGCCGCATCGACCGCTTTTACCAGGGCGGGAGACAGACCCGCTTCCTGGGCGGCGAGCAGGCCGGCCACGGTGGTGCCGCCGGGGGAACAGACGCGGTCAATTAGCGCGGAGGGGTTGACCCCTTCCTCGGCGGAAAGCTGCAAAAGGCGAGCTGACCCGACCATCGACTGGGTGACCGCGGTTAGCGCCTGAGCCTTAGACAAGCCGTACTTAACACCCGCCTGGGCGAGGGAGTCGACAATCTGGAAAAACCAGGCCGGCGAGCAGCCGGCTAGCGCCGAGTAGGCGGAGAACAGGTGCTCGGGCAGATCCATCACCAAGCCCACCGCCTCCAGCAGGGTTCGCGCCTGTTCCTGCACCTCGGCCGGGGTACCGTCCGAGTAGGCCACCGCGGACATGGACAGGCCGATCTGGGCATTCACATTCGGCATCACCCGGATCAGATGCGGCTGGGGCTGAGCCTCCGCCAAATCGGACCGGATCGCGGCCAGGGTCCGCCCGGCCGCAATCGAAAGCAGGGCCGGACAGGCATCAGCTGTCACGCGGGGAGCCAACTGGCGCAGGACCGAGCTCTGCACGTGGGGTTTGACCCCCAGCACGATCAGGTCGCACTTAGCCAGCAGGTCGGTCGGCTCATCCACGGTGGCCGAATCGGTCACGGCGGCCAGTTGTTCCGCGGCATGAGTGTTGACGTCGTAAAGGAAGATCCCCGTGTCGGACGGGCCCGCCTCGCGCAGTCCCTTCACGATGGCGCTGGTCATGGCTCCGGTGCCAATGAATCCAAGTCTCATGTCCCACTCCTAGCTCGTTGGTCCCAAGTTCACTCCATTGTGCCACTGTCCTCCGACAGGGGTGCTGGGGTTCCGAGCGGGCAGTTATCCAGAGGCGCTGTCGGCCGTATTTATCCACCGTTCGAGCGTCGTCCAGTAGGGGGTGGAGGCGGGTGAACCTAGCTTGGGGTGATGAAGAGTGAGTTTGGGGAGCCGGCCGGAAACCTGGGTCAGCGACATCGGAGCGGTGACCTCAACGGTCCCCGGTGGAAACTGAGCGCGCGGTCGGCGCTGATCGTGGCCGTCGTCCTGCTGGTTTTGGTGGGGGCAGGGTGGGCTTGGCGTGAATGGCAGCGGGGGTGGGGACCCGGCGCAGGTGGAGGCGAGTTGGTGGCGGAATCGGAACTGTTGGACCGAATCGGAGTTAGCGCGGAGGACCTGAGCGGGCAGTCGGGGCCGGTGGAGCCGGAGGACCAGCCCGAGGTGGTGGTCTACGTATCGGGGGCTGTTCAGCAGCCCGGGGTGTTCGCCCTGCCGGTACAGGGACGGGTGATCGACGCGGTCGAAGCGGCCGGGGGAGCGCTTCCGACAGCCAGCCTGACCCAACTGAACCTGGCCCGGCCCCTGACCGATGGGGAGCAGATCTACGTGCCAACCGAGGCGGAGGCCCGGGCCGGACCCGCAGTCCCGGGAACGCCTGGAATGGGCGAGGGGGCAGGAACTGAGCCGGCCTGCGTGGACGTCAATCAGGCAGATGGCCCGATGCTGGAGCAACTTCCGGGGATCGGTCCGGCGCTGGCGGAGCGGATCTTGACCTATCGAAATCAGAACGGTCCGTTCGCCACCCCGGGTGACCTCCGGCAGGTCTCCGGAATTGGTCCCAAGGTGTACGCCCGCCTGGAGCCGAGCCTCTGTGGGTGAGGAAACACGACCGCGCGACTATCGGCTGGTTCCGTTGGCCGGGGCCGCGTGGTTGGGGGTGGTCAGCGCGCTGCACGGGTGGGGGATCGCCGGAGTGCTGGAAGGGGAACTGGCCTTGGCCTGCGGCTGGGGGTGGGTTTGGTTTCGGACCGACTGGGGAAAGAGACTCCGCTGGCTGGGATTAGCCACCGGGGTGGCGTTGGCGCTCGGGGGAGTTGCCGGGCATCTGGCCGCCCGTGACTATCGCGCGGACCCCACGGTACAGCTGTCCGACGGCGCTCAACTGCGGGCCCTGGTCCGGCTGGACTCCGGGGTGGTGCTCCGGGCCACCCCCTGGGGTCAACCGGAGGCGGTGGCCACCGGTGCCATCACAGCTGTGGCCAAAGGCGACCGGTGGCTTCGCTCCGGGGCCCAGGTCCGACTGAGTGGAAGCCCGGACGTGCTGCTGGACGTCGGGCCGGGCACGACCGTGCGGGTGAGCGGCCGCCTCGAACGAGGTTTCTGGGAGCAGCCTCCCCGGGTGGGGCAGGTGCGGGTGCGAACCTCCACCGTGGCGGCCGAACCAAGCGCCTGGTTGCGGTGGGTTGGGTTGGTTCGAAACCGGATGCTGGACCTGTGCGCCGGGCTGCCCGCCCCGGCCGGGGCGCTGGTCCTGGGCATGTCAGTGGGGGACCGGCAACTGCTGGACCAGGACCTGTCCGAGGCAATGCGGGTGGCCTCACTGACCCACCTGACCGCGATCTCCGGCACGCACATCGCGGTGGCCATGGCCGTCATCTCGCTGGCTACTCCGGGGTGGAAATGGGGTCGTCCCCTGTTCCTCCTGGCGTTTCTGGCGGTCCTGATCGGCGTCGTCGGGCCCACCGCCTCCGTGGTTCGCGCAGCGGCCATGGCGGCCCTGGTGATTGTCGGCTGGTGGGGCTACCGGTCCTCCCAATCCCAGGTGGCGCTGGCGGCGGTGGTGCTGGGAATAGTGCTGCTGCGCCCCTGGATGGCGCTCCAGTACGGTTTCACCCTGTCGGTGTTGGCGACGGCCGGGATCATCTTTTCGGGCACCCGCTGGGCCGACCGCCTCGGACGCTGGTCGGTGTCCCGGTGGGGCAAGGTGGTGGGGGAGCGGCCGCTAAAGTTGGGGTCCAGCGCGGTGGCTGTCAGTGCGGCGGCCTCCCTGTGGGTCCTGCCGGTGCTGGTCACCCTGAACCCGTGGATTTCCCTTTGGGCCATTCCCGCCAATGTGCTGGCCACGCCGGCGGTCGCCCCGACCACAATCTTGGGGCTGCTGGCAGCAGCCACCGCGACCTGGGCTCCGACTCTCGCAGATTGGTGCGCGAAACTGGCGGCGTTGCCGGCCGGTTGGATCAGTCGGGTGGCCCAGCTGTTCGCCTCCCTGCCCGCCGCCAAGCTTCCGTGGCCAGCGGGCTCGGCCGGCCCGATCCTGGCTGCGATCCTGGTAGGTTTGGTGCTGGGAATAATCGAGTTCAACTGGGATCGGACAGGGAGGCACAGGCATGGCCGGTAGGGCAGGTGGCGGACGGGGCGTGCAGGACATTTCACCCGCGCTCGTACTATCTGACCTGGCTCCGGCGCCCGTCCTACTGTTTCGCGGCAGCGAGCGGGCCCTGGCCGACCGGGCGCTGGCCTACCTCCGCACGCAGATTCGTCAGCGTGACCCGGAGGTGGAGGTCGTCGAAGCCGATGCTTCCTCCTGCCCGCCGGGACAGCTGTCCGTCTGGACCTCCCCCTCCCTCTTTGGGGATCGACGCCTGATCATCCTGCTGGGGGTGGAAGAAGCGGGGGTTGAACTGACCGACGAACTGCTGCAGACAATTGCCAACCCTCCGGACGACGCCATCATGGCGCTCTATCACCGGGGTGGGGTAAAAGGGAAGAAGATCGTTGACGCCGTCAAGCGGGCGGGCTTCCCCATCTGGGCCACCGAACCATTGAAGTTCCCGCGCGAACGACTGGCATTGGTGGCCGACGAGGTGGCGAACCTGAACGCCAAGGCCCCGCGGGAGTGCCTGCAAATGCTGGTTGATGCTGTCGGTGACGACCTGCACGAGCTGTTGGGAACCACCCGCCGCCTGGTGCACGACGGGGGCGGGGTGATTACCCGAGAGGCGGTCGATGCCCACTTCGCCGGCCGAGTCGACACGGGTGGGTTTGATGTGGCGGACGCAATGGCAGCTGGGGATGGGCCGCGCGCCGTGGTGTTGGCCCGGCGGGCCTTTGAGTCCGGCGTTGCCCCGGTACTGGTGGTAGCGGCCCTGGCCTATCAGTTGCGATCCCTGGCCAAAGTGAGCGTGCCGGGACTGTCCGGGCCCAGCCTCGGGATGCGGCCCGCAGCCGAAAAGCAGGCGCGCCGTAACCTTCGGCACTGGAGCGCGGAGTCACTGGGTGCGGCCATCTGTGTGGTGGCCCGAGCCGATGCTGACGTGAAGGGCGCCTCCAAAGACCCGGAGGGGGCCGTGGAGCGGTGCCTGATCGAGATCTCCCGGCGAAACGCGGCCCGATAGCGGGATTGTCAGTCAGGCAGGCAAAGCAAAGCGGAGGCCGCCGGGGCGACCTCCGCTCAACTGAGACTTAGCTGCTTAGCCTTCCATGGCGTTTACCCGCAGAGCCAGCTTCGACTTGCGGTTACGCGCCTGATTCTTGTGGATGACTCCCTTGGACACCGCCACGTCGAGCTTCCGGCAAGCAATGCGCAGATTCTCTTCCGCCAGCGCCTTGTCGCCCGCTTCCACGGCTTCACGGGTCTTTCGCACCAGAGTCTTCAGCTCAGACTTTACGGCCTGGTTGCGGATGCGGCGCTTCTCGTTGGTGCGATTGCGCTTGATCTGCGACTTGATGTTAGCCACGTTTGGACTCTCCTCATGGTTCTGAAACTAAAACGGTCGGTGAGGGCTGAGCCAGTGTCGGGACTGGGGCGTGGGGCACCCCGCAAACGACCTGATCAAGATTTCAAGCCCGACCCGGCTTGGAATCCAAACAAGAACTTTACCAGCTTGGCCTCGTCAGTCCCACCAAAACGTGGGATCTGGGCGGTGAGGGTGATCACGTCACATCTCCACAGCCCTGCGACTGCCGCTTTTCCACAGTTGCCAACAGCAATCCTTGGGCGAGGCGAACCGGCCGTCAATAGTTGAGGGAGGCGGCCCGGGTGGGCCCCGGAAACGGAAGGCACAACGTGAATGACGAATCTATCTTGACTCGGGTGGCTCGCCAACTCGACGGAGTCTCAGCGCCGCGTGAAGCCCAGCTACTGATGAAGCTGGGCCTACCCGATCAGGCAGCCGAGCGGCTGGAGACCTGGTTGAAGTCGAACCCGGATCCTGAACTTCGCCCTTTTCTCTTGCGCGAGCTGGTGCCGATCAGGATGGAACTGGGCCAGATTGACGAGGGACTGGTCCTGGCCGGTGAGGCGGCCCGGCTGGGTGTCGAGCGCTGGGGCGCCACCGACCCGCGCTCGCTGATCCTTCGGAACACCCAGATGTACTGGTTGGCCACGGTCGGGCAGGTGGAGGCTGCCCTGGCGCTGTGTCAGCCCCTGTTGGCGGACGCGGACCAGCACCTGGGTGCCCGGGAACCACTGCGGTCGGCCATCCGCAACAACTCCGCCCGGGTGTTTGAACAGGCGGATCGGGGCAGTGACGCCCGGCGGCTGTACCGGCAACTGCTGGCGGACTATTCCCGTTGGGGGCTGGCCTCCAGTGAGCCGGCCTGTTCCACCAGACACAACTTCGCCCGGCACCTGCAGGACACCGGGGAGTTGGCGGAGGCCCTCCAGGTCCTGCAGCAGCAGTTGGCCATCGTGACGGAGCTGCGGGGAACGGCATCTGAGGAGAGCCTGCTGGCTCGCCACGACGTGGCCGAAGCCCATCTGTATTTGGACCAGCGCCGAACCGCGATCGAACAGTGGGAGTTGTTGCTGCGCGACTGCCGGGACCACCTGGAGGCGGATCACCCGCTGATTGCCGAGATTTTGGGGATCCTCCTGACCGACGCGGTGGACCTGGATGATCCCGAGCGGGCCGTGTTCTTTTGTGATCAGCTGATTGACCTGGCGGAAGAGGGGCCGGAGCCTTCCCTGACCGAGGCCCTCGTGCGCATGCGCAGCCGATTGGCCCAGACAAATGCGGAATAGGTCACGACGCGGACCTGAACTTTCCCGTTCCCCGCCGGACGTGGGACGATAGCGGGGAATATGTTCACATGAGCGGAGGTCCACCTACGTGTCCGTGCCAAGCCCGGAGCAGCTGCAGCTGATTAAGCCGGCCCACACCCCCCAGGCCAATGTCCGCAACTTTTCCATCATCGCGCACATTGACCACGGGAAGTCGACATTGGCCGACCGGATGCTCCAACTCACCGAGGTGGTCAACCCGCGGGAGATGCGCGAACAGTTCCTGGACCGGATGGACATTGAGCGCGAACGCGGGATCACGATCAAGAGCCAGGCTGTGCGCATGCCCTGGGTGGTGGGGGATGAGGCCTACGCCCTGAACATGATCGACACCCCCGGCCACGTCGACTTCACCTACGAGGTGTCCCGGTCGTTGGCCGCCTGCGAAGGGGCGTTGCTGCTGGTTGATGCCGCTCAGGGGATCGAAGCGCAGACGCTGGCTAACCTGTACCTGGCCTTGGAAAACGAACTGGTCATCATTCCGGTGCTGAACAAGATCGACCTGCCCGGGGCGCAGCCGGAAAAGTACGCGGACGAACTGGCCTCGCTAATCGGTATTTCCCCCGACGAAGTCATGCTGGCTTCGGGGAAGACCGGTGAGGGAGTGGCTGAGATTCTCGATCGGATCGTGCGGGAGGTTCCCCCACCCGCCGGGGATCCCACCGCCCCTACCCGGGCGATGATCTTTGACTCCGTTTACGACTCCTACCGCGGGGTGGTGACCTACGTGCGGGTGGTGGATGGCTCGCTCAAGCACCGCGAGCGGATCAAGATGATGTCGACCGGCTCGGTCCACGAGCTGCTTGAGGTGGGCGTGATCAGCCCCGACCCGGTTCCGGCGGGCGGCTTGGGTGCCGGTGAGGTCGGCTACCTGATCACCGGGGTGAAAGACGTGCGCCAGTCCCGGGTTGGTGACACCGTTACCACTTCGGTTCGGGGGGCGACCGAGGCCCTGTCCGGGTACCGGGATCCGAAACCGATGGTGTTCTCCGGCATCTACCCGGTGGACGGATCTGATTTCCCCGATTTGCGCGAAGCGCTGGTCAAGTTGCAGCTAAACGATGCCGCCCTGACCTACGAACCCGAGTCGTCGGTGGCCCTCGGATTTGGTTTCCGCTGTGGCTTCCTGGGGCTGCTGCACCTGGAAATTGTGCGCGAACGGCTGGAGCGAGAGTTCAACCTGGACCTGATCGCCACCGCGCCGAACGTGGTCTACTCGGTCACCAAGGAGGACGGGACCGAGGTGCGGGTGGAGAACCCCTCGGCTTTCCCCGACGGCAAAATTGATCAGGTGCGTGAGCCGATGGTGGCCGCCACGATCCTGGCCCCCTCGGAGTTCGTCGGAGCCATCATGGAGCTGTGTCAGGAGCGGCGGGGGTCCCTCGGTGGGATGGACTACCTTTCGCCCGAGCGCGTGGAGCTGCGCTACCGCCTCCCGCTCGCCGAGATCGTCTTCGACTTCTTTGACCAGTTGAAGTCGCGCACCCGCGGCTACGCCTCGCTGGATTACCACGAGGACGGGAGCGAAGTGTCCGACCTGGTCAAGGTCGACATCCTGCTGAACGGGGAGCAGGTCGACGCCTTCTCCGCCATCGTGCACAAGGATGCGGCGTACTCCTACGGGGTGAAGATGACCAAGCGGCTGAAAGAACTGATTCCGCGCCAGCAGTTTGAAATCCCGGTCCAGGCGGCGGTCGGGTCCCGCGTGATTGCCCGCGAGACGATCAAGGCCCTCCGCAAAGACATGTTGGCCAAATGCTACGGCGGCGACATTTCGCGGAAGCGGAAGCTGCTGGAGAAGCAGAAGGAAGGGAAGAAACGGATGAAGTCGATCGGGCGCGTGGACGTGCCCCAGGAAGCCTTCATCGCGGCCCTCACCTCGGATGCCCCCACCGGAAAGAAGTAAATGGAACAGTTGCACACGGCCGATGAGGTCCAGTTTCGGGCGCGCACCAAATCTTTTGTGCGTCGCTCCCGCGGCTTGGCGCAAAACTTGAGTCGGGTCCTGGACCAGCACGGCGCCACCTACCTGGTTCCGGTGGCTCGGGCCGACTCGGCCACCACCATTGCCTCCGACACGAAGATTGACTGGGACCAGCAGTTTGGGCGGCCCGCCCCCCTGGTGGTTGAGGTTGGCTCGGGGAACGGTGAGCAGATTGTGGCTGCCGCGGCGGCCCACCCGGAGCAAAACTACCTGTCCTTTGAGGTCTGGCACCCCGGGGTCGCCAAGATGATCTCGCGGGCGGCCAGCGCCGGGGTGACGAACCTGCGGATCGTGGAAGCCGACGCGGCCCAGGCGCTGCCGCTCCTGCTGGGCCCGGACTCGGTCAGCGAAGTGTGGACCTTCTTCCCCGACCCGTGGCGGAAGAAGCGCCACCACAAGCGGCGGCTGGTGGACGGTGAGTTTGCCGGCGCGGTGGCCACAATCCTGGCCCCGGAAGGATGCTGGCGCCTCGCCACCGACTGGGATGACTACGCCTGGCAGATGCGCGACACGATCGAGGCGGAGCCGAACCTGGTCAATCCCCACCGGGGCGCCCGGCCCGACCCGCTCGATCCTGAGCCCACCCGCGGTGGGTTCGCCCCCCGGTTTCCCGGCCGCCTGCTGACCCGGTTTGAGGAAAAGGGGCTGGAGGCCGGCCGGACCGTCCACGACCTGACCGCGATCAAACCCGCCCGGAAAGAGCAGGCGTAACCGTGGGGAGTCTTCCGCCCGGAGATCCCTGGCCTCCGGCTCCCGACCGGTGGGACCGGGCCCAACAGCTGGGGGCCGAGCGGCCCACCAGCGCCTACATTCACGTGCCCTTCTGCACCGTTCGGTGCGGATACTGCGACTTCAACACCTACACCACCGAGTTCGGCCCGGGGGCGGACCGAGCCACCTACGCCCAATCCGTCCGAGCCGAGATTGCCCACTCCGCGCGCCGGCTGAGCCTGGCCCCGCCGGCCCCGCTGCAAACTGTCTTCTTCGGGGGCGGCACTCCCACGCTCCTCGACCCGGCCGAACTCGGCCTGATTTTGGCCGAGCTGAACTCCTCTTTCGGGTTGGCACCGGGCGCGGAAATAACGGTGGAGGCCAACCCAGAAACGCTGACCGAAGACCGGGTCCGCCAACTCGCTGACCTCGGCATCACCCGGCTCTCGGTCGGAATGCAGTCCGCCGTGCCCGAAGTGCTCTCGGTGCTGGACCGTCAGCATCGGCCCGAACAGCTTCCGCTGGTGGCCCAGTGGGCCCGGGCGGCCGGCCTGTCCTACTCGGTGGACTTGATCTACGGGGCTCCGACCGAGACGGTGGCCCAGTGGGAGACCTCGCTGCGGGTGGCACTGGCCCTGGACCCCGACCACCTGAGCGCCTACTCCCTGATCGTCGAACCCGGGACCAAGTTGGCCGCCCAGGTAGCCCGCGGGGACCTGCCGGCGCCCGACGACGACGAGGCGGCCGAAAAGTATCAGCTGGCGGATCAGCTACTGGCCGAGGCGGGCTACCGCTGGTACGAGATTTCGAACTTTGCCCGGCCCGAGCCGGGGGAGGAGGGTCTGGTTGCCACCGAACTGACCCACGCCTCCAAACACAACCTGGCCTACTGGCGGGACTGGAACTGGTGGGGGTACGGGCCCGGAGCCCACTCGCACTGGGGTGACCTGCGCTGGTGGAATGTCAAGCACCCGCGGGCCTACGCGGGCCGACTGGACCAGGGGCTCGACCCGGCGCTGGCGGGCGAAACACTAGACGAGCCAACCCGGGCCCTCGAGGCACTGATGCTGGGGATCCGCACCGCGGAGGGGTTGGCCTTGGGGCCGGAGCTCTCCGGAGTTGATCAGTTGCTGGACCGGGGGTTGGTTGAGCTGAACGCGGCCGGGGATCGGCTGACGTTGACTTTATCCGGGCGCCTGCTGGCCGACCTGGTTACCCGGACTTTGGCCGGGTGGGAATAGTTTCCAACTGGCGCAGGCACGCCCAAAAACCCAGGGCGGTGAACACCGAACCCGCCAGGGCCAGCGCGTGACTGGCATAGTACGAGTTGACCGCGAACACCTCGGTTCCGGGCTGGTTTACCTGCCCGTTCAGGATCAGCAGGCCCAGTCCGATCCCCAGCGCTCCCACTCCGAGCAGGACAATGGCGGCCAGGTAGAGCCCGCGGAGCGGATAGTGGCGGCGGGGGGCCGGGCGGACCAGCCCGCGACGGGACAACCAGATCAGAGCCACCAGCGCGACGCTGAGCGCCACCAGGTCTCCGCCCAACGTGTCGCTCAGCCGGTGCCACCTGGCCGCCACCGTGAGGGCCCCAATCCCGGTGGCCCAGGTCAACGTCAAGAACATGGCGATTCCACGCCAGCGCAGTGGGATCACCAGCAGGGTGGCTAGGAGCAATGACATGGCGATCGTGGTGTGGCCGGAGGGAAACGAGTTGTGCAACAGGTTCGGAGGCGCATCCACCAACTCGGGACGGGAAAGCAGGAACCGTTTCAACCCCTCGGCAATTAGCGTGCTCCCCGCCACCACCGCGGCGGCCCCCACCCCCAGGCGCCAGCCGGCTCGCCACCATCCCAGGGCTCCGAGCCCCAGGACGGCCACCCCGAGGGAAGTGCGAGAGATTACTGCCAGCGACGAGTTGTCCACCTGGACCGAGTTCCCCGGGGCCAGGCCCGCCCCGATCAGGGCGGCGTTTTCCACCGTTTGGCCCCAGGCGGTGCGCACAAACAGCAGGTAGATCGCGGTGAAAACCAGTATCGCCCCGATTAGCGTGACCATCCAAAGTCGTTCACGCGAGGTGAGGGAACTGGTGCGGGTCTGGATCGGCAGGCTCATAATTTCATCATCGGGGAGGTCGGCGTCGGCGGCAACCTGCGCGAGTGCAACGCTCCACAAAACTGTTGTCCTCCTCGGGAACAGAGTAGGATTAGCACTGTATGTTCATGAGTGCCAACCCGGTTTGAGTTCGGATTGGCGTTGGAGAGGGGAGGCGAATGGCACGGGAACGACAACTTGAGATCCTCAGAACCATTGTGTCCCACTACGTCGATACCAGGGAGCCGGTGAGCTCCAAGACCGTGGCCGCCGATGGGGGAATGGACGTCTCGTCCGCCACGATTCGAAACGAAATGAACGTGCTGGAAAGCGAGGGGCTGATCTACCAGCCCCACACTTCTGCCGGGCGGGTCCCGACCGAACTGGGCTACCGAACTTTTGTCGACGGCCTGATCGATCTGCAACCCCTGCCCGAACCGCAGCGGCGGGCGATCGAACAGTTCCTGAATGAGGCGGTTGACTTCGAAGATGTCATTGCGCGGACCGTGCGCCTGCTGGCCCAGTTGACCCGCTCCGCCGCGGTGGCGCAGTTTCCGGTTCGCGCTGCCGCCCGCCTGCGCCGACTCGAAGTGGTGGACCTGGCTTCCCGGTGGCTGATCGTGGTGGCGATTACCAACGACGGGCAGGTGTATGAGCGCCGCCTGGACGCGGGTGAAGCCCCCGGTGAGGACGCCCTGACCGAGCTGAGGGATCGGCTGAACCTGCAGCTGGAGGACATGAGTGCCACCAGCATCCGGCTGATTGCCGAGGACGTGGTCAACGAGTTCAAGCCCGCTCACCGGCGCTTGGCCCGGCTGGTGGTCGACACCCTGCTGGAGCTGCTGTCCCAGCAAACCCAGTCCCGCCTGATCGTGGCCGGCCTGTCGAACCTCGCTCGGACCGGGGAAGATTTTGCCGACGTATCCGGGGTCCTGGATGCCTTGGAGCAGCAGGTGGCCCTGCTTCGGCTCCTGTCCGAGGTTCACACCGACCAGTTGCAGGTCTCGATCGGGACGGAAAACCGGGATGAGGACCTGGAGCAAACTTCCATCGTCTCCGGGGCCTACCACACGGCCGACAACGGCTCCGCTCACGTGGGGATCGTGGGTCCCACCCGGATGAACTACGCCCGTTCGCTGATAGCGGTAGAGGCCGTCTCACGCTATCTGTCCCGCCTAATGTTGGGGGAGAACCACTAGTGTTGCACCCGCTAGGAACTATCTGAGGAAGAGGCAAATTGAGGGATTACTACGAGGTCCTGGGGGTCTCCTCGAACGCCACGGCGGACGAGATCAAAAAGGCATACCGCAAGAAGGCCCGCCAGTTGCACCCCGATTATGCCGGGGCTGACTCAGAGGAAGCGTTCAAGGAGCTGTCGGTTGCCTACGACGTCCTGTCGGATCCGCAGAAGCGTCAGCAGTACGATCTGGGCGGCCCCGCTGCGTTCAGCGGGGGCGGAGCCGGACCCACCGGCGACTTCGGGTTCGCCGACCTGTTCGAGACCATGTTTGGTGGGATGGGCGGATTCGGGGGCCCGACCGGCCCCACCCAGCGCACCCGCCGCGGCCAGGACTCACTCATTGCGGTGGAGGTGACCCTGGAGGAAGTGGTTTTTGGCACCAAGAAGGAAGTCAAGGTCAACACCGCCATCGAGTGCGACGTCTGCCACGGCAGCTGCTGCGAGCCCGGAACCAGCCCGACCACCTGCCCCACCTGCGGGGGAACCGGCTCGGTCACCCGCGTGCAGCAGACGCTGCTCGGGGCGATCCGCACCTCAGCTCCCTGTCGCACCTGCCAGGGCCACGGGCAAACCATCGAGCACCCGTGTCACGAGTGCGCGGGCGAGGGCCGCGTTCGCGCCAGTCGCACCGTCAGTTTTGAGGTTCCCGCCGGGGTGGAGAACGGCACCCGCATTCGTCTGGCCGGGAAGGGCGAAGTTGGCCCGGCCGGCGGTCCCGCCGGAGACCTGTACGTGGAAATCAGGGAGAAGCCGCACCCGCTGTTCGCCCGCCAGGGCATTCACCTGCACACGCGGATCGACGTGCCGGTGGCCTTGGCCGCGCTGGGGACCGTGTTTACCCTGGACACGCTGGACGGTCAGCAGGAGCTGGTCATTGACCCGGGAACCCAGCCCGAGGCGGAACTGACCCTGAAGGGACTGGGCGTGGCCCGCCTGGGCGGGTCCGGCCGGGGCAACCTCTACGTTCACGTTGGCGTCAAAACTCCGACCAACCTGGATGATCGCCAGCGCGAACTGCTGGAAGAACTGGCAGAACTGCGCGGAGAACAGCGGGTGGAGCCGGTGGGGGCCGGCACGCACGGCCCGCTCAAATGGTTCAAAGATAAGCTCGGTGGCCTGTGACCCTGCCGGTCTTTTTCGCTCCCGAACTTCTGGGGGCCGACCGCGATGATCGCGGCGCCGCCCTCTCCTGGTCGGGCCCGGAAGCCGACCACGCCCGCAAGGTGATGCGCCTGGGGCCGGCAGACCGGCTCGACCTGGTTGACGGGGCCGGCACCCGCGCCACCTGCGTGATCGAGTCGGTGAGTTCGACCGGGGTGGAGCTGACCGTGGCGGAATCCCGGGTGGAGCCCGCCCCGGCGGTGACCGTCACCCTGGTGCAGGCCCTGGCCAAAGGGGGCCGGGACGAACAGGCGGTTGAACTCTGCACCGAGCTGGGGGTGGACCGAATCGTCCCGTGGAGTGCGCAGCGCTCCATTGCCCGCTGGCCCGCTGACCGGGCGGAGAAGTCTCGGCAGAAATGGGTGAACGTGGTGCGGGCGGCCACCAAGCAGTCGCGCCGGGCGTTCCTGCCGGTGGTGGATCAACTGGTTGACTCGGGTCGGCTCGCCCAGCAACTGGCCGAAATCTCCGGGCGCGGGGGCCTGGTGCTGATTTGTGACGAGGAGGGGACCCGCACCCTGACTGATCAGGTTCACATGTGGGAGCAGACGGCAGGCGAAATCGTGGTGGTGGTCGGCCCGGAAGGGGGACTGACCGACGCGGAGCGGGATGCGTTTCGGGACGGCGGCGGGCAGCTGGTCCTGATTGGCCCCACGGTGCTCCGTTCCTCCACTGCCGGTGGGGCAGCCCTCACCCTAGTCAATGTGCTGACGGGGCGGTGGCGCTAAACTGGTGAGGAAAGTTGCTTCGACCGAGACAGAAAGCGATTCACCATCGTCATCTCCAACAACCTGGTAGACCCGGGTCGCCAGAGCCAGTACTTTAACCTTCCGGCCGACGTGGACCCCGCCGCTTTTCTGGGTCCGGCCGACCAGGTCGTCCGAACCATTGAGCGCGGATTCCCGCAGGTCGAAATCTACGTTGACCACCGTCAGCTGCGCGTGGTGGGGCCTCCCGCCACCGTCAACCTGGTGGTGACCCTGCTGGAAGAACTGGTTGCCCTCGTGCAGGACGGAGGCACCATTGACGCTGCCACCGTGCAGGAAGTGATCGCCCTGCTGCCCCCCGCCACCGCGGGGGTGCGCCCGCCCGCCCTCCAAACCGGTCGGGGCAAGGTCATCAAGGCGAAGACTCCCGGCCAAGCCGCCTACCTGGAGGACCTGGAAACCTACCCGATCGTGTTTGGGATCGGGCCCGCCGGAACCGGCAAAACCTATCTGGCCATGGCCGAGGCGGTCAGTGCCCTCCTGGAGGGCCAGGTGAAGAAGATTGTCCTCACGCGCCCCGCGGTGGAGGCGGGGGAGAACCTGGGCTTTTTGCCGGGCAGTGCCACCGAGAAAATTGACCCCTACCTGCGGCCACTCTTTGACGCCCTGGACGAACTGCTGGAGGAAGGCTCGCTGCCGCGGCTGATGGCCAGCGGTGCCATTGAGATTGCTCCGCTCGCCTACATGCGCGGCCGGACGCTAAACGACGCCTACATCATTTTGGATGAGGCCCAGAACACCACGCCCGCTCAGATGAAAATGTTCCTGACCCGGCTCGGCTTCGGCTCGCACATGGTGGTGACCGGGGACGACTCGCAAATTGACCTGGGCCGGGGGATGACCTCGGGCCTGGTGCTGATTCAGGAGATCCTGAAAGATGTGGCCCAGGTGAAGTTCTCCTACCTGACCAGCGCGGACGTGGTCCGAAACCCGCTGGTTGCCGAAATCATCGATGCGTACTCCCGCTGGGAAGCCGGGCGCCCCCAGGAGGCTGGAACCGGACCCGGATCCCGGCCTTCCCCCTCGTCAATCGAAAGGCAAACCCCGTGAGTGTTGAGGTGATCAACGAAACCACCTACCCGGTGGAACTGGCCGAATTTGGGGCCCTGGCCGAGTACGTGCTCACCCAGATGCATGTTGGCTCGGCCGTGGAACTGTCCATCATGTTTATCGATCCGGAGGCGATGGAACGCCTCCACGAGGATTGGCTCGGCCTGCCCGGCCCCACTGACGTGATGAGCTTCCCGATGGATGAGCTGCGGCCCGGCACCCCCGCCAGCCCGACCCAGGAGGGCATCCTGGGCGACGTGGTCATCTGTCCGGACGTGGCGGTAGAGCAGGCCAAAGCGGCCGGCCACTCCGACATGGACGAGATGCTGCTGCTGGCTACGCACGGGATTTTGCACCTGCTGGGCTACGACCATGCCGAGCCGGAGGAAGAGGAAATTATGTTCGGCCTGCAGCGCAAACTGCTGCTCACCTTCCTGGCCCAAGCATGAGCGACCTGTCGACCATTCCGTTTGTCCCCCTGCTGATTCTTGGGTTGGCGTGCCTGGCCTTGGCCGGGTTCCTAAGCGCCATCGAGATCTCCCTGTCCTCGCTGTCGCGCGCCTACGTGGAAGATCTGGCGGAGGACGGATCCAAGGCGGCGGTCCGCCTCAGCCGGGTGCTGGAGGAGCGGCCCCGCGCCGTGGTCGGGCTGCATGGAGCCCGCGTCGTCTCCGTCACGGTGGCGGTGCTCTCGGTCACGCTGGTCACCATGGATCTGCTGCAACCCAGCCAGCTGTCCTGGTGGGTGGTGGCCCTGATCGTGCTCGGCGTGATGGCCCTGATCGAAGTGCTGATGGTGCTGGTGCTGCCGTGGTTCATGGTGTCGCGCAACTACCTGAGCGTGGCGCTGCTGGGGAGCCGGCTGACGCTGCGCCTGCTGGCCGTCACCCACTGGTTTGACCCGCTGATCGGACGGGCTTCAGCCCGGCTCGGCAGTGAGCGTTCCGACGCCCAGCGCCTGGCTGTGGCGGAGGACCTGCGCGAAATTGCCGACGAGGTGGGCGAGGCCGACTCCTTCGACGAGGAGGACAAAGAGATGATCCGCTCGGTCTTCGAGCTGGGTCAAACCCGGGTTCGCGAGGTGATGGTGCCCCGCACCTCCATGGTCACCATTGAGAGCGACAAGTCGTTGGATAAGGCCCTGCGCCTGTTCCTACGCTCGGGCTTTTCGCGGGTCCCGGTGATCGGGCAGGACGTCGACGATGCGATTGGCATCCTCTACTTCAAAGACGTGGTGCGCCGACTGATAGACCATGCGGATCTGGCCGCCAGCCCGGTCATGTCCTACGTCCGCCCGGCAGTGTTCATCCCCGAGACCCGTTTCGTCGACGATGAACTGCGGGAAATGCAGGCCAACAACACGCACCTGGCCCTGGTCATCGACGAGTACGGCGGCGTTTCCGGCCTGGTTACGCTGGAGGACCTGATTGAAGAGCTGGTCGGCGAAGTGGTCGATGAACACGACCGGGCCGAACTGGAGCCGGAACAGCTGGCGCCCAACGTTTGGCGGGTCCCCGCCCGCTACTCCCTGAACGACCTGGAGGAGCTGGTTGGGCTCGAGTTTGACGACGAGGCGGTGGATTCGGTTGGGGGCCTGCTCACCTGGGCCATCGACCGGGTGCCGTTGCCCGGGGCGGAAGCCACCGTCCACGGTGTGCACCTGGTGGCGGAGGAAACGGTGGGCCGACGCAACGAAGTAGGATCAATCCTGGTGACCCGGGTGGACCCGGAGCCAGCAGCTGAGGAGGAGCAGGGTGAGTAGCGAACCAACGGAGTACCGCGCCGGCTTTGTCTCCATTGTGGGCCGTCCCAACGTGGGTAAATCGACCCTCACGAACGCGCTGGTGGGCCAGAAGGTGGCGATCACCTCGATGCGGCCCGAAACTACCCGCCACAATATTCGCGGCATTGTCAGCGACGAACGGGGCCAGCTGATCCTGGTCGACACCCCCGGCTACCACCGGCCCCGGACCCTGCTGGGCAAACGCCTCAACGACATGGTGCGCGAGGCCCTGGCCGACGTCGACGTGGTGGCGTTTTGCCTCCCCGCCGACCAGAAGGTGGGCCCCGGCGACGAGTTCATCGCCCGTGAGCTGAAGCATCTGCGGATCCCGGTGGTGGCGGTCGCAACCAAGATCGACAAGGTGAGTCGGGATCGGCTGGCCGAGCACCTGCTGGACCTGGACCGGCTGGGCGACTGGCAGGCGATCGTCCCGGTTTCGGCCCAAAAGGCAGACAACCTGCAGGTGCTGATCGACGTGCTGTTGGGACTGATGCCGGTCTCGCCCCCGCTCTACCCGGTTGGCGAAATCACCGAGGAATCGGATGAAACCCTGATTGCCGAGTTCGTGCGGGAGGCGGCGCTGGAGGGAGTGCGGGACGAGCTGCCCCACTCGCTGGCGGTCCAGGTGGAGGAAATGGTCGAGCGGGAAGCTCAGCCCGGCTCGAAGCGCCCCCCGATGGTTGACGTCCACGTGAACATCTTTGTCGAGCGGGACTCGCAAAAAGCCATCATCATCGGCAAAAAAGGTGAGCGGCTCAAAGAGGTGGGAACGGTCGCCCGCCGGGAGATTGAGCACCTGCTGGGTCGAAGGGTGTTCCTGGCCCTGCACGTCAAGGTAGCCAAGGACTGGCAGTCCGACCCGAAGATGCTGCGCCGGTTCGGTTTCTGAGGCTGACCTGGGATTTCCCGGTCCGGTTCGGCGCGCATCTGCGGTCTGGGCCGGCAGTATTTTCGCCTCTCGTCCCGATCCGGGTATGGTTCGAAGAGAGGAAGGGAGATTTTCCAATGGCTGCACCCCGGCAAGGACAGATGGAGCGGGTGGGGGAGCGTCCCTTTGACCTGATGGCCTCCGATTACGACCTGACCCTGGCGACCTACCCGGGGGGAGTGGTGGGTCGGCGCACCTTGGATCGACTCCGACAGGTGCGCGACCTGGGGGTGCATCTGGCGATCATCTCGGGCCGCGGCACGGTGGGTCTGATCAACAACCTGCGCCGCCACGACCTCGACTTTGAGGGCCTGTACGTGGTCGGCTACAACGGGGCGGAGGTGACCCAGGGCTGGGACGGAACGGTGCTGAACTCGTTCACCATTGAGCCGGATTTGGTCGCCGAAGTGATGGACGAGGTGAAGGGTTTCCCGGTGGAAGCGATTGTGCCCCACCACGACGACATCTTCACCGACCTGGAGGACGGGATTTTGGCCCGGATGGAGGCGAACCACAACCACACGGCGGTGACGGTGGTGCGGGACTGGGCCGGCCTGGGGGTCAAGCCGTTCAAGGTACTGGTTGGTGGCGAGCAGGCCGACCTGATTCGGGCAGCCGCTCACCTGGAGCAAAGTTTGGGGGACCGGGCGGAAATTGCCTTCTCGGCCCCGCAGCTGCTGGAGGTCAACGCGCGGGGAGTGTCGAAGGGACTGGCCCTGCGCGCCCTGGCCGAGCACCTGGGCTTGTCCCTGGAGCGAACCCTTTCATTTGGCGATAACGAGAACGACATTCCGCTGCTGCAGACCGCCGGGGTTGGGGTTGCCATGGGCAACGCGTTGGACTCGGTCAAGGCGATTGCGGATCGGGTAACCACCTCGGTGGACGAGGATGGGGTGGCGGATGTGCTGGAGGAGTTCTTTGGGCTCGACTAGCCGGGGGCACGTTCAAAAGATGAGCGCTAGTTGCGCTTGTTTGTGCTCCTCGCTACATTGCCCTTATGCGCTTTTCCTTACTTCTCGACCTGCTTATCCGCCGCGGCGTGCCTGAATCCTGATCGGAGGACGCGCCGCGGAGTGTTGGTTTCTGATCTCCCGAACTGGCAGCTAAGTAAGGAATAGAAGTGAAAACCTCAGGAAAGCGAAACGCCCAGCAGTCTTCCCGCATGCCCGTCTCGAAGTATCGGGCCGCACTGGACACCAACCCAATCAGCCTGCCGGACCGGACCTGGCCCGACCAGCGTCTGACCCGTGCCCCCCGCTGGCTCAACACCGACCTGCGTGACGGCAACCAGGCCCTGGTGGAACCGATGGATCCGGGTCGGAAGCGGAAAATGTTCGACCTGCTGGTCAAGATGGGCTTCAAAGAAATTGAGATTGGCTTCCCCGCCGCCTCGCAGACCGACTACGACTTCGTCCGTGCGCTGATTGAGGATGAAGCGGTGCCGGAGGACGTCACCGTCTCGGTCCTGACCCAGTCCCGGCCCGAGCTGATTGAACGCACGGTTCAGTCCCTGGTGGGTTTCCCCCGGGCCAACGTGCACCTGTACAACGCCACCTCCCCCCTCTTTCGCGAGGTGGTGTTCCGCAACGACTGGCCCGCCACCGTGGACCTGGCCGTCAGCGGCACCCGCGAAGTCATGGCGCAGGCAGAGAAGTTCCTGGACGACGGCACCGTGTTCGGGTACCAGTACTCGCCCGAGGTGTTCATCGACACGGAGATCGACAAGGCCCTGGAGATTTCCGAGCGGGTCAGCGACGTCTGGGAGGTGGGCGCGGATCGGGAGCTGATCCTCAACCTGCCGGCCACGGTGGAACGAACCACCCCGAACGTCTACGCCGACCAAATTGAATACATGTGTCGACACCTGACTCGGCGCGAGCACACGACCATTTCCGTCCACCCGCACAACGACCGTGGTACCGGTGTGGCCGCCACCGAACTGGCGCTGCTGGCCGGGGCCGACCGGGTCGAAGGCTGCCTGTTTGGGCAGGGGGAGCGGACCGGCAACGTCGACCTGATCACGGTGGCCCTGAACCTGTACACCCAGGGAGTGGACCCGGAACTGGACTTCTCTGACATTGACCGGATCCGCCAGGTGTCCGAATACTGCACCGGGATGCGGGTGCCGGACCGGACCCCGTACGCGGGGGACCTGGTGTACACCTCGTTCTCCGGCTCGCACCAGGACGCGATCAACAAGGGCTTTGCGCTGCGCCAGCAGCAAATCGACGAGGGGGCCAAGGAGAGCGAACTGGTCTGGCAGATTCCCTACCTGCCGATCGACCCGCACGACGTGGGCCGCTCCTACGAAGCGGTGGTCCGGGTCAACTCGCAGTCGGGCAAGGGCGGGATCGCCTACCTGATGTCCAACGCTCACTCGATGGAGCTGCCCCGGCGCCTGCAGGTGGAGTTCTCCCGCCTGGTCCAGCGCCACTCCGACACGGTCGGGGGAGAGGTCGACGCCGATACCCTGTGGCGGATCTTTGCCGACGCCTACCTGCCGACTTCGGCCGCGCCCGGCCTGGAGCCGTGGGGCCGATTTGTGCTCGGCAAGACCTCGGTGACCGCTGACAATGATGGGGCCCGGCTGCACGCCGAACTGTTTGACCAGGGCCAGCAGGTGATTCTCTCCGCCACGGGTAACGGTCCGATCGACGCTTTTGTTCGCGCCCTGTCCGAACGCGGAATGGACATTCGGATCCTCGACTACGCTGAGCACGCCCTCACCCACGGTGAGGATGCCGACGCGGCCGCCTACATCGAAGTGGAGTTCGACAACCAGGTGGTCTGGGGCGTGGGAATTGACCCCTCGATTGCCCGCGCGTCCTACAAGGCGGTGATTTCGGCGCTGAACCGCGCCCTGCGCTGACCATGCTGCGAACCTACCGCGACCAGGCCATTGTTCTGCGCAGCTACAAGCTGGGGGAAGCAGATCGGATTGTGATCCTCCTGGGGAAGGAATCCGGCCAGATTCGGGCGGTCGCGAAGGGAATCCGGAAGCCCACCTCCCGGTTTGGGGGACGACTGGACGCATTCAACCTGGTGGACCTGCAACTGCATCGGGGCCGAAACCTGGACACGGTAACCCAGGTGGAGTTGCTGTCCGGTTACGCCCGGCCGCTGGGAGAGAACTACGAGGCGTTCACCGCGGCCAAAGTGATGGTGGAAACGGTGCAGAAGCTGACCGAAAGCGCACCCGAACCCGCCTACTATCCACTGCTGCACGGGGCCCTGGGGGCGCTGGTGGCCGGGCGGATTCCTCCGGACCTGATCACCGCCTCGTTCCTGTTTCGCCTGATGCGCCTGGCCGGATGGGATCCGGCGCTCCACAGCTGCGCCGGCTGCGGGCACCCCGGGCCGCACCGGCTGTTCTCCGCCGAGGTGGGGGGCTTCGTCTGCTCGAGCTGCGCGCCGCCCGGGTCCACGGAGGCGCCGCCCGCGGAGCTGATCCAGGCGCTGCTCGACGGCGACTGGGAGCGAGCGGGACAGACCGGGCCGCGTCAGGGTGAGCAGGTGCGCAACCTGGCGGGGTGGTGGACGCAGTACCATTTGGAGCAGCGGCTTCGTTCCTTCCCGTTCCTGCAAAAGGAGTCCGATGAGTATTCCTGACCCGCGTCCGATCCGGGCCGAAACCAAGATGCCCAAGCACGTGGCGGTGATCATGGACGGCAATGGGCGCTGGGCCAACGCCCGGGGGTTGCCCCGCACGGAGGGGCACCGCGCCGGAGAGTTGGCGCTGATGGACACCGTCGCCGGAGCGGTCGAGGCGGGGGTTGGTTACATCTCCATGTACGCCTTCTCGACGGAGAACTGGAGCCGATCCCCAGCTGAAGTGCGCTTCCTGATGGGCTATTCTCGGGACACCATTCGGCGCCGAGCCGCCCAGTTGCACCGGTGGGGGGTGCGGATCCGCTGGGTTGGACGGGCCCCGCGCCTGTGGAAGTCCGTAATCAACGAGCTGCGGGCGGCGGAAGAACTGACAGCCAACAACCGCGGGACACAGCTGCTCCTGTGCGTCAACTACGGTGGGCGCGCAGAGTTGACGGATGCGGCTCGGGCTCTAGCCGAAGAGGTGGAGCGGGGCGAGCGTACCGCCCGCTCAATCAACGAGAAAGCGCTGGCCCGACACCTGTACGTGCCCGACGTACCCGACGTGGACCTGCTGATCCGCACCTCGGGGGAGCAGCGAATTTCGAACTTCCTGCTCTGGCAGCTGGCCTACGCGGAACTGGACTTTGTTGACCTGGCCTGGCCCGAGTTTGGGCGGGAACAGCTATGGGAGCGGCTCCTGGCTTACGGTTCCCGGCAGCGGCGCTTTGGCGGGGCAGTCGACCTGGTTGAGCCGGCGTGAAGCCCGCTGCTTGACCACCTTGAGCAGGTAGAACAGCGCCACGATCCCGACCAGGGCCACGTAGGACCAGGGGTTTCCGGCCAGGGCCGTCACCGCTGCGGTCCAGACGGCCAGCAGCCCCAAACCGTAGAGAAATGCCCAGGCGATGGCGCCCGGGATCATGGCCAGGGTGAAGCGGCGCCAGTTCATTCGCACCACGCCGGCCCCGGCAATGATGGCGGTTTGAATGCCAACGGTCAGGAAGCACAGCGGGATGATGACGATTCCCCACCGTTCCAGCAGGGCGGCGCCCTTGCGGGGAGTGGGCCCGTCGAACCAGGCTGCCAGGCGGGCCTGCCAGCCGGTGGTTTTCTTGGTGCGGGCGGCGGCAGCCGGAAGGGTCCGCGCCAGCCAGTAGGTGCCTTGGGCGCGGCAGAAGACGACGACGAACAGGAAGCCGATCAGGAGGGGGCCGGATTCGGCCCAGGAGGGGACACTCATGAGGAGGGGACCTTACTGTAGCACTGCTCGCAGAGACCAAAGATCTCCAGGAAGTGGGTGGGCTGGTGGAAGCCGTGTTCGGCGGCCAGGTTGTTCACCCAGGATTCGAGCAGCTCCGGCCTGATTTCCTCCACGCGGCCACAGGACCGGCAGATCAGGTGGTGGTGGTGAGCTTCTTCAGTGCAGAGCCGGTACAGGATCTCCCCGTCCAGACCGCGAACCGTATCCACCTGCTGGTTGTCGACCAGGGTTTGCAGGTTGCGGTACACGGTGGCCAGGGATACCTTTTGGCCCGCTGAATGCAGATCGTCGTGCACCTGTTGAGCCGACCGAAAGTCACTCTGCTGGCTCAGCTGTTCTAGCACGGCGGCCCGCTGGCGGGTCATGCGTTGCACTGGTGCTCCTTCCTGGGAAAACACTCACTATCATACAAGGTTAGGCTTCCCTAACCACCTTTTCTCGGTGGTGGAGGTGCCACCTGCGCCACTGGCCCACGCCAACAAACATCAGGGCGTAGACCCCAATGGCCAGCATAACAATCATGGCTCCGGGGGAAAGGTCAACCGAAGTGGTGATCCAGAGGCCGCTGGCGCTGAGCACCGCTCCCAGGATCGAGGCCAGAGCCATCGTCTGGCGAAATGGGCGCCGCCACAGCTGCACGATGGCCACCGGAATGATCATCACCGCCGAGACCAGCAGTGCCCCCACCACCCGCATGGAGATGGCCACGGTCAGCGCGGACATAACCGCAATCAGCATTGAGAGGCCCCGAACCGGCAGGCCTGACGTCTGCGCGAAATCCTCATCGTTGCAGACGGAAAACAGGGCCGGGCCCAGACCGACACCCAGAGCAATCACCACTGCGGCCAGCACCCCAATAATGGTGATGTCCATCCAGGTGACGGTGGCCAGAGAGCCAAACAGGTACGAGTTCAGCTGGGTGGAGGTGCCGCCGGCCACCCCCATCAGCAGGACGCCCCCGGCGATGCCGCCGTAAAACAGGATGGCCAGCGCGACGTCAGCGGAGGAGCGGCCCGAGCGGCGAACCAACTCAATCACCACCGCGCCGATGATCGAAGTCAGGATCGCCCCGGGGATGGCCAGCTGATCGACGGGGACCAGGTTGGTGGCGGTGCCGACCAACCACCCGAGGGCCACCCCGGTCAGGGCCACGTGCCCAATGCCGTCGCCAAGCATGGCCAGGCGCCGTTGAACCAGGTAGGTGCCGACGATGGGCGCAGACAGGCCGACGAGGACCGCGGCCAGCAGGGAGCGCAGCAGCAGTGTCTCAATCATTTGATCTCCAGGTTCATCCCGGGAGCCACCCCGCGCCGCGGCGGCTCGTGATGGTGATGCTCCTCCTCGGTCAGGTGGGCGCCGTCGTGCACCAGGTGGCCCGAGGAGATCCGGAGTTCCCGGTCAATCAGCGGCCGCAACTCGCCGAGCTCGTGGAGCACGATCAGCGAGGTGTGGCCGGCCGCCTTCTGGGCGCCGATCACCCCGGCCAGTACCTCGCGGTTGTGTCGGTCCAGTCCGGTCAGTGGCTCGTCCAGCAGAAGCAGTTGGGGCTGGCGGACCAGGGCGCGCGCGATCAAGGTCCGCTGCTGCTGGCCGCCGGAGAGCTGTTGGAAGATGTCCCGCTGGCGGGCGCGAAGTCCGACCAGTTCGAGAGCCTCGTCCACCTGGGCTTTAGAGCCGCGGGGGCGCCACCAGCGCCGGGGCCCCAACAGGCCGGTCTCGACGATTTCCCGGACCGAGCTGGAGATGCCCCCGCCGACCGAGTTTCGTTGAGGGACGTAGCCAATCTGCCCCCAGGGAACCTGGTGGACCGGCCCGCCCCCACCGGGCAGCTCCACCCCGAACAGGTTGATCTGTCCGCTCTGGTGGGGAATTAGACCCAAGAGTGCCTTGAGCAGGGTGGACTTGCCCGAGCCGTTGGCCCCGGTGAGGGCCACGCAGCTGCCCGCGGTGATTTCCGCACTGATTCCGTGCAGGATGGGGGCCGCGCCGTAACCGACCTCCAGCTCATGAAAGCTGATGGGTATCATGCTCCCATCCAACCCTCTAATGAGAATGGATGTCAACTGGAGTTAGTTCTCCAAGGTTGAGAGATCCCCCTCGTCCTCTCCCAGGGCCCGCGCCCGCAGCACCCGGCGCATAATCTTGCCCGAACGGGTCTTGGGCAGCGTCTCCACGTAGATGATCTCCTCCGGCTTAGCAATCGGTGACAGGTGGTGGGAGACGTGGGCGCGAATGTCCTCGGTCATCTCCCTGGACCCGGCAAAGCCCGGATTCAAAACCGCGTAAACGTGAATGGCGTTGCCCTTGACCTCGTGGGGCAGGCCGATGGCGGCCGCTTCCGCCACCGCCGGGTGCGAGGCCAGGGCCGACTCCACCTCGGCCGTTCCCAGCCGGTGGCCGGACACCTTGATGATGTCGTCGGTTCGCCCCAGCACCCAGAAGTAGCCATCCTCGTCTCGTCGGGCCGCGTCACCGGTGACGTAACGGTCGGCGGTCAGCGACCAGTAGGTGTCCACGTAGCGCTGGTCATCCTTGTAGATGGTGCGCATCATGGCCGGGTTGGGATGCTTGAGCACCAAGAATCCCTCCGTGTTATCCGGCACCGGATTCCCGTCCGCGTCGACCACTTCGGCTTCCTGCCCAAACACCGGGTGTCCGGCAGAGCCGGGTTTCTGGGGCATCGAGGGCACCCCGGCGATCTGGAAAATGCCGGTCTCGGTCTGCCACCAGGTGTCCATGATGGGGGCTTGCCCCTGGCCCACCACCTCGTAAAACCAGCGCCAAGCCTCCGGATTGATCGGCTCACCCACCGATCCCAGCAGGCGCAACGAACTCAGATCGTGCCGGTTGACCCAGGCGTCGCCAAACCGCATCAGCGAGCGGATGGCAGTGGGGGCGGTGTACATAATCGTGATCCCGAAGTGCTCTACCAGCGACCACCAGCGGTCCGGGTGGGGATAGGTCGGCCCGCCCTCGTACATGAAGATGGTGGCCCCGTTCAGCAGGGGACCGTAAATCAGGTAGGAGTGGCCAGTGATCCACCCGGCGTCAGCCGTGCACCAGTAGCGGTCCTCGTCGTGAATGTCGAAGGTGTTGCGCAAAGTGGTGTACGTGCCAACCATGTAGCCGCCGTGCGTGTGCAGGATGGCTTTCGGCGCCCCGGTCGAGCCGGAGGTGTAGAGGATAAACAGCGGGTGCTCGGAATCGACCTGGACGGTCTCGCACCGGCCGCGCGCAATAGGGAGCGCCGTCAGATCGTGGTACCAGTGGTCGCGGAGCGGGTCCATCGTCACTTCGGTGCCGGTCCGGCGCACGACCACCACGTTTTCGACCGTGGGGGAGAAGCGCACCGCCTCGTCCACGATCTCCTTCAGCGGGAAAATGGAGCCGTTGACCCAGGAGCCGTCCGCGGTGATGACGATCTTTGATTCGGAATCGTCAATCCGGGAGGTGAGCGCGTCGGCCGAGAAGCCGGCAAAAATCACCGAGTGGACCGCACCAATCTTGGCGCAGGCCAGCATGGCGAAGAAGACCTCCGGAATCCGCGGGAGGTAAATGGTTACCCGGTCCCCCTGCTGGACCCCCATGGCTTTGAGGACGTTAGCCATCACCTCGACTTCGCGATTCAGAGAGAAATAAGAGAACGTCCTGGTTTCCCGGCCATCTTCGGACTCCCACAGCAGGGCTAGCTTGTTCTTGCGCGGACCATCCAGGTGGCGGTCCACCGCGTTGGTGACAATGTTCGTCTTCCCACCCACAAACCACTTGTAGAACGGCTTATTCGAGTCGTCCAATACCTGATCCCAGGGCTGGGACCAGGTCAGCTCGGCTGCCTGGGCCGCCCAATAAGCCTGGGGATCGGCGGCTGCCTCTCGTTCCACCTTGGCCCAGTCCTGGACCCAGGCGTGATCGATCGTTTCTTGGTTGGGGTAGTAAACGGATGTCATCAAAAGCCTCCTCGTTGTGACTTAGGTCCTAGAATGACACAGTCACCGGAGGTTTGTCATCAGCTGGTCGTCAGCGTCGCCACATACTCTCGCAGGACCCGCTCAGCCACCGGCGCCTCCATCGTGCCGACGGTAGCCAGGAGCGCGGGCCGCAGCCCGTCGGGCAAATCCGCCCCCGTCGACAGGTTGACCACGTGCCCGCCGGCCACTTTCACCAGGTGGATGCCAGCGGCCACATCCCAGGGGCCGAACGACATGCCCAGCAGGGCTCCCTCCCAACCGGCGGCCACCATGGCCAGGTCCAGGGCGCTGGCCCCGGTCCGCCGCACCACCATGTAGTTGGTGGTCAGGTCGGTGAGGTGGCGCAGAGCTAGGTCGGGCTCCACCAGCAGGGCGCGGCGGTTGGGGTAGTAGCTGACCAGCAGGGCCCCGTTCTCGGTCCGGGGCCCGCGCGAGTGCAACTCGGTGATCCGCCCCTCCCGGTCCACGTGCCAAGCTCGCTCCAGGTCTGCAGCAAAAAGTTCCCCGGTGTAGGGGATGGTGATGGCGCCCGCCACCACCTTTCCATCCAACTCGGCCGCCACCGACGTGCCAAAGTAAGTGGAGCCCGAGGCGAAGTTGGCAGTTCCATCGATCGGGTCCACCAGCCAGCGCACCCGTGCTCCCAGCCGGGCCAACTCCGGGTCAGCCGGGGTCGCCTCGCCCCCCTGTGAAGGGTCGGTGGAGGCCGGTTCCAGGGGGAGCACCTCCTCGCCCATCTCCTCTCCCAACAGCCGAGAGCCCGGAATCGCGCGCCCGAAGAACCGGCGCAAATCCGCCTCGACCGCCCGATCGTGGACCGTCACCGGGTCGTGCAAATCGCGCTTAGTCTCGTAGGAAGAGATGGTCCGAGCCACCCTCCGCAGGTAGGGGGCCACGCTGAGGGCGCCCGCCGATGCCAGGTCTGCCAGGCGCGCTGCCAGTTCCACTTTGGATGCCACAATCTTGCCTTTCGAACGGTCTTCTGGTCCCATTGTGTTACTAGTCGAAGGAAAAAGACACCTTGCACGTGACCAAGTCCACCCGAACGAATGGGGTCGAATCGGGAAAAGACTTTGGGCCGACTGCCAGTCCGTGGCAGAATAGGGGACTGTACTCAGCCGCTGTTGACCCCTCTCATCTCGGTGGCTGTGTCCGGGGAAAGTGAACGCCGCGTGACCCACCGTGACGTTTCCAAGTACCAACCTGATTTGAGCTAGGAGTACCACACCAGTGGCAGTTCGTATTCGTTTGAAGCGCATGGGCAAGATCCATGCACCCTTCTACCGCGTCGTTGTCGTCGATTCACGCAAGAAGCGTGATGGCCGCGTCATCGAAGAGGTGGGCATCTACAACCCGATGCCCAACCCGTCCATCATTGAGATTGAGTCCGAGCGGGTGCAGCACTGGCTGAAGGTGGGCGCGCAGCCCTCCGACACCGTCCGTCGCCTGCTGGTTCTGTCCGGTGACATCGCCCGGTTCAACGGCAAGGAAGACGCCGTCAGCCGGATCCAGGTTGCCAACGTGGACCGCGAAGCCGAGGCCAAGGAAGCGGTGGAAGCCGTTCAGGCCAACGCGCAGAAGGCCAAGGCTAAGGCTGCGGAAGAGAAGGCAAAGCAGGAAGTTGCCGAAGAGCCCGCCGCTGAGGCAGAAGGCGAGTGACCATGCTAGCCGATGCTCTGGAACACCTTGTCTTAGGCATTGTTGACCATCCGGAAGATGTGCGCGTTTCGTCGCGGCGTCAACGGCGCGGTCAGCTGCTGGAAGTGCGGGTCAACCCGGAAGATCTGGGCCGGGTTATCGGCCGCAACGGCCGCACCGCGCGGGCGCTGCGCAAGGTCATCTCCGCATTGAGCACCGGCGGCTTTGTCCGCGTTGACGTGGTGGACGGCCACTAAGTCCACCGGACTACAGACAAAATGGTGGGTTCGACTCGGTTCGAACCCACCATTTCGCTATGGAAAAGGAAACTATGACTCAGGAAAAACTGGTGGCTGGCATTGTGGGGGCACCCCGCGGGCTCCGAGGCGAGGTCAGCGTCATTTTGCGCACCGACCTGCCTGAGGAACGGTTCGAGCCGGGAACGACCCTGACCACAAACCGGCCCGAGTGGCCCGCCCTGACGGTTGAGTCGCTCGGCTACCACCGGGACCGGGCCTACCTGACGTTCGCGGAGATCACCACCCGGGAGGAGGCGGAGGCGCTCAAGGGCGCTGAGCTGCTGGTTGATCCCGATCTGGAAGAGGAAGACGCCTGGTACGCCCACGAGCTGATCGGCCTTCGGGTGCTCGATTCTGAGGAACGCGAGCTGGGGGTGGTGACCGGGCTCCAGGTGGGACTGGCCCAGGACCTGCTCGAGGTGAAGGCGAACGGGCAGACCGTGCTGGTTCCCCTCGTGATTGAACTGGTGCCCGAGGTCGACCCGGCCGCCGGGATCGTGCGGGTCACCCCGCCGGACGGCCTGTTCCCGGGGAGCACCAACTAATGCGGTTTGACCTGGTCACCATTTTCCCCGAGTACTTCCAGGTGCTGGACCTGTCGCTGCTGGGTCGGGCCCGGCAGCAGGGGTTGGTGCAGGTGGAGGTGTATCAGCTGCGCGACTGGGCAGAAGGCAAGCATCGCAGTGTCGACGACGCCCCGGCCGGTGGGGGCGCCGGAATGGTCATGCGGCCCGATGTCTGGGGGCGGGCCCTGGATCAGCTGTTGGCCGAGCCGGTGGCCGCGCCTGAAGCTGCGCCCGTGGCCGGGCCTGTGGCCGAGTCGGCAACCGGGCCGCGCCGGGTACTGGCCATTCCCAGCCCGGCCGGCGAACCCCTCACCCAGGCTCGCCTGGAAGACCTGACCGGTGCCGATCAGGTAATCGTGGCCTGCGGTCGCTACGAGGGTCCCGATGCCCGGATTGCGGAGCACTACCGCTCCATCGGGGTGGAGGTGCTGGAGCTTTCCCTCGGCGACTATGTCCTCAACGGGGGCGAGGTGGCCGCGCTGGCGCTGGTGGAGGGGGTGGGTCGACTCCTCGACGGTGTAGTGGGGAACCCGGACTCGCTGGTGGAGGAGTCGCACGCGGGGGCCGGGCTGCTCGAATACCCGGTCTACACTCAGCCGCGCCAGTGGCGTGGACTGGAGATTCCGCCGGTGCTGGCCAGCGGCAATCACGCCCAGATCGACCGCTGGCGCCGGGAACAGTCCCTGCGCCGCACTGCTGAACGGCGCCCCGAACTGCTCAGCCCGGAGGGGCTGTCCACCCCGGACCTCGAGGTGGTGGCCCGCGCCGGCTACCTGCTGGTGCCCCGGCGGGCCCGCGTCCACCTCCGCCCAGCCACCGGCGAGGACGTGCCGGCACTGGTCGCGCTGGCCCGGCGCACCTTCCCGGACGCCTGCCCGCCCGAGGTGAGCGCCGAGGACATTGCGCACTTTATCGACGAGGAGTTCACGCCGGCGCGTTTCACTGCGCACCTGGCCAATCCGGACGCCTCCGTCTGGGTGGGGGAGGTCGAGGGCGAACTGGTGGCCTACACGCTCTGCTTCCGTCAGGCCCCCGCGGATTTGCGCGCGGCGCCCCCCGGAGCCGCCTACGTGTCCAAATGCTATGCGGACCCGAGCGTGCGCGGCTCTGGCCTGACCGGAGCCCTGCTGGACGAGGCGGTGGCCGACCTGCGCGCGCGGTGGGGAGTGGACTCGGTGGTGCTCGCCACCCACATTGGGAATCGGCGTGCCTCCAAGTTCTATCGGCGCCACGGCTTCAAGAAGCGGGGCCGGCGACACTTCCTGGTTGGCCAAACCGACAACATCGACGACGTCTTCGTGCTGGATCTCACGCGAGCCTAGGGCGGAGCATGTGGCAAAATAGATCAGTGGACTGCCCGGCGTAACCTGCCGCAGGGGGGCGCAAGATGGGCATCCGCACCAGGATAGCGAACCGTCCCTTTCGGGGCCGCTCGGTTGGAAATGGCCAGCTGAGTACGGTGAGTTCGCCAAACTGGCATGGCTGACCTGCGGCAGTTGTGCTTGGGAGTTGACATGCAGAAACTTGATTCCGTTGATGCCGCTTCGCTTCGCGACGACATTCCTCCGTTCCGTCCCGGCGACACCGTCAAGGTGCACGTGAAGGTCGTGGAAGGTAACCGCTCGCGGATCCAGATTTTCCAGGGCGTCGTGCTGGCTCGTTCCGGCCAGGGCGTCTCTGAAACCTTCATCGTTCGTAAGGTTTCCTTCGGCGTTGGGGTGGAACGAACCTTCCCGGTTCACTCTCCGTCCATCGACCAGATTGAAGTGGTAACCCGCGGCGACGTGCGTCGGGCCAAGCTGTACTACCTGCGTAACCTGCACGGTAAGGCCGCCAAGATCAAGGAAAAGATCACGCGCTAACTCACACGTAGAGATGGGTCCTGAGCCGCCCGGCTTGGGACCCATTACTATTTTGAGGGGATACACTTTCACCCATGAGCTTTCTTTCCCGCCGCACTGCCCAGCATAAAGCGGCGGAATCCTCCGAAGGATCCTGGTGGTCCTGGGTCCGTGAGGTACTAATCGTCCTGATCCTGGCCCTGGTCATCTCCACGCTGCTTCGGCACTTCGTCGTGCAGGTGTACTCGATCCCATCGCCCTCCATGGTTCCCACCCTGCAGGTGGGGGACCGGATCGTGGTGGATAGGATTCCTGGGAGTGGCAAGGATATTCACCGCGGAGACGTGGTTGTCTTCGAAGACTCTCAGGGGTGGATGGCCTCGGCGGATCAGGGGCGGACTTCGTTCCTGCGGCCAATTGGCGAGTTCTTGGGCCTGGTGCCCGCCAACGGGGAGCAGATCATCGTCAAACGGGTGATCGGCGTGGGCGGGGACCAGGTGGCCTGCTGCACCGCAGAGGGGCAGCTGACCGTGAACGGCACCCCGATCTCGGAGGAGTATTTGCCTGACGGTGAGGTTCCCTCCCGCGACGAGTTTGAAGTGACCGTTCCGGAAGGGCACTACTGGGTGATGGGCGACAATCGGTCACATTCGGCCGACTCGCTGTACCACTACCAGCGCGGGGAGCAACCGTTCATTGCCGACCAGGACGTGATCGGTCGAGTGTGGTCCGTGATTTGGCCCGTTAATCACTGGTCGTCGGTTTCCCATCGGGACGCATTTGCCGATGTTGGCTGACCTGACGCGGGAACAGATCCTGGCCGAGCAGTACGGCCTCGTAGCCGGCGTGGACGAGGTGGGGCGCGGGTGTCTGGCCGGGCCCGTCTGCGTGGGACTGGTGGTGGCTCCCCTGGACCGGCCCATCCCGACCGGGCTGACCGACTCGAAACTACTCAGCCCCACCCGGCGCCAGAAACTGGTGCCCCAGGTGGAGGAATGGGCGCTCGCCTGGGCCCTCGGCTGGGCCGGACCGGACGAGGTGGACCACCTCGGCATCGTGGGGGCGCTTCGCGCCGCCGGGCACCGGGCGCTGGCCCAGATCGACCTGGAAGTCGGGATTGTGCTGCTGGACGGGAACCACGACTGGTTCAGCGACCTGTGGACCCCGCCCGTGGTCACCCAGGTGAAGGCGGATCGGGATTGTGCCTCGGTGGCGGGCGCATCCGTGCTGGCGAAGGTGGCCCGGGACCGCTACATGGAGTCACTGGCGGACCCCGGGTACGATTGGGCGCATAACAAGGGATACGGTTCGGCGAAACATCGCGCCGCTCTGGCCAACCTCGGGGTGAGTGACCACCACCGGAAGACGTGGAAATTGCTGACAGAAGGGACGGCTACAGGTGGGTAGCGACGACATTGAGAACTACGAGAACAGCCGGGAACTGGACCTGTTTCGCGAATACAAAGACGTGGTGGGGCTGTTCAACTACGTGGTGGAAACTGAGCGGCGCTTCTACCTGTGTAACCAGGTGGACATGCAGGCCCGGCCGGCCGGCGGCGACGTCTTCTTTGAGCTGACCCTGACTGATGCCTGGGTGTGGGACATTTACCGCCCCTCCCGTTTCGTCAAATCCGTTCGGGTGGTGACCTTCAAGGACGTGAACGTCGAGGAGCTCTCCAAGCCCGAGCTGGGTCTGCCCTAAGTCCACAAACCTCCCGGGTGGGGGTTGTCCACAAGCTTCCAGTTGGCCAGTGGGTTCGGGTTGAACGCCCGGGCACACTGGCCCCATGACTAAAGGAACGAATCAGCTGGGTCGGCGCGGTGAAGCCGCGGCCGAACGGTACTTGACTGCGCGCGGACTGAAGGTGTTGCAGCGTAACTGGCGCGACGGCCCCCGCGGCGAAATCGACCTGATCCTCGAGGACGGCGCCACCGTCGTATTTGTCGAGGTGAAAACGCGCCGCGGCGGTGAGGTGGCTGAAGTATTGAGCCCGGCCAAACGGTTCCGGCTCACCTGCCTGGCCGCGGCCTGGCTGCGCCAAAGCCCCGGCTTTCACCCGTACCGGATCGACCTGGTGGGGGTGCAGCCCGGACCCCAGGGCGCGCAGATTCACTGGTGGAAGGGGATCGACCGGTGAGCACCGCCTACGCAATCAGCCTCACCGGCCTGCGGGGGGTCCCGGTTCGGGTGGAGGCCCAACTGGGGACCGGCCTGGTCCAAACCACGATTGTGGGCCTGGCCGACACGGCTTTGCGAGAGTCGAAAGAGCGGCTCCGTTCGGCCCTGCAAAGCTGCCAGATTCCCTCCCTCAACCGGCGCCTGACCATCAATCTGTCTCCTGCCTCGCTGCCAAAAACCGGCTCCGGGTTCGACCTGTCGATCGCGGCGGCTGTTCTGTCTGTGCGGGGACTGGTCGACCCTGAGCTGCTGCCCGGCACGGTGTTCGCCGCGGAACTGGGATTGGATGGGACCGTCCGGCCTATTCCCGGGATCTTGGCCCACGCCTGGTCCGCCCAAGATCAAGGATTCCGCCGGATTGTGGTGGCTGAGGAAAGCCGAGCCGAAGCCGACCAGGTGCAGGGGATCGAGGTGATCGGGTGTCGCCACTTGAGCCAACTGGTGCAGGCGTTTCAGCCAGGTGGTGCCGGTTGGGATCAGTTCTGTCCACCGCCGGCCGTGGCGGCGGATCCGGTCCCCGGGGCATTGGCGGATGAAGACGTCGACCTGAATGAGGTGCGGGGACAACCGGCGGCCCGGTGGGCGGCGCTGGTGGCTGCCGTCGGAGGACACCACCTGCTGCTGCACGGCGAAGCGGGCAGCGGCAAAACCCTGCTGGCCGAGCGGATTGGCACCTTGCTCCCGCCGCTGGACTCACACGACGCCCTGGTGCTGGGGGCGATGCGGTCGGCTACCTCGTCCGGGGGAACGCTGGATCGGCGGGCCCCCAACCAAATTGCCGGCCCCAACACCACCGTGCCCGCTCTGCTCGGCGGCGGACCCAGGCTGGTCCGGCCCGGCCTGATTTCCCTGGCCCACGGCGGGGTGCTGGTGCTAAATGAAGCCCCCGAGTTTCCCCGGCGGGTGCTCGATGCCCTTCGCGGCCCGCTGGATAACGGTGAGGTGACCATCCGACGTACCGGTGGGGTGGTGACGTTCCCGGCGCAGTTTCAGCTGGTGTTGACGGCCAACCCCTGTGGGTGTGGTCCCCGCTGTCACTGCACCCCCAGTCAGCGTCACCGATATCGACAACGCCTGTCCGGTCCGCTGCTGGATCGGATTGATATTCAGTGGGAGATGAACCAACCCACCCTGACCGAACTGGAACGGGACCAACCCATCAGTTCTGCCGAGGCCCAGCAGCAGGTGGCGGCGGCGCGTGCGCGGGGGCGGGCCCGCTGGTCCACCTGGCCCCTGAACGCACACGTTCCCGGCCGGTTCCTGCGCACTGAAGGTTCGATCCCGGACAGCTTCCTGCGCGTGCTGGAACTGACCGTCTCGCGCGGGAACCTGAGTTTGCGCGGGGCTGATCGGATTCTGCGTCTGGCCTGGTCCATCGCGGATCTGGCCGGACATCAGCGGCCCACCGCCGAGGACCTCAGTTCCGCCATGACCCTGCGGTTGGATCACCCGTGGGGGCGCTCATGAGTAGTCTGCCGATTGACCCGGCGGACCCGGTCTTAGCCGGGGCGGTCTGGACCCACCTGGCCGAGCCGGGCGACCCGGCCGTGCGGATCCTGCAGCGGGTCCTAGGGTCGGAAGCGGCCTTGCAGTGGGTGTTTGCCGACGAGGCAGGCCCGGTGCCGGAGGAGACGATCCCCTGGGCCACCTGCCACGAGCGTTGGCATCCGAGGGCCCGCGCCCTCAACCTGGGTCAATCGCTGACCGAACTGCATCGACTGGGCGGTCGAATTATCGTCCCGTCCAGTCCCGACTGGCCGGCCCAACTCGGAGCGTTGGAGGATCGAGAACCGCAGGCGCTCTGGGTTCTGGGCGCCGGAAACCTTGGAGCCCACAGCGTTGCCCTGGTGGGGGCCCGAGCATCCAGCGACTATGGCAATCGCGTCGGTGCCACCTTGGCGCGAGATCTGGTTTCCGCCGGCTACCCGATCATCTCCGGTGGTGCCTACGGAATCGACGCCGCGGCGCACTGGGCGTCGGTGGCGGCGGCCCGACCGGATGGGTTTGCCGGGGTTGCAGTCCTGTGCGGCGGGGTGGGGAACCGCTATCCGCGCTCAAACGAAGAGATGTTCCAGCAGCTGATGAAGGTGGGAATGCTGATTTCTGAGGTTCCACCGCACTGGCGCCCAGCCCGCTGGCGGTTCTTGGAGCGGAACCGGATCATTGCGGCGCTGAGCCAGGTGACCGTGGTGGTGGAGGCGGGGGTGCGCTCCGGTGCGCTCGCCACGGCGAACCGCGCGCTGGAGCAGGGGCGGCCGGTGGGGGCAGTTCCCGGCCCGATAACTTCCCCGACCTCCAGTGGATGTCACCAGCTCCTGCGCGACGGGGCCGAGCTGATCGGCAGCCTGGACGACGTCTTGAACCTGCTGCCCGGCCAGGGGGTTGGGGGTGAGTCGGCCGGGACGACCGCCAGTCCGGCGGATTTAAGTCCGGTGGCCCGGGTTGTCTGGGATGCGTTCCCCCGCTCTGGCCTGGCCGGGGTGCAGCAGTTGGGGCTGGCCGGCGGCCTAGGGGTGAGTGAAGTGGAAACCGCGCTGCTAGAAATGCAGCTTCGGGGGCTGGTGGGCCGGGAGGGGGCGACCTGGGTGCGCCTGGAGGTACAGTAGCGGCCAGATTTGAGCGGCCGAAAGATAGTCGGCCGAAAGTCCAATCCACCCCACGTCGACCCAAACCCGTCTGGGTGGACATAACCGCAGGTCAGAGGCCCTTTGCCCGTCGTTTTTGGCGGCGCCTCCGCTAGGATGAGGGCGTGGAGGGGGGTGGGCTATGTCTGCCAGCAATGATGCGCTTGATCTGATAGCTCGGGCCAAAGATGGTGACTCTGAGGCGGCGGCGGAGATCATCTCAGCTCACCAGACCTACTGGCTGAGTGCGGCCCGGCAGATCATCGCTGCCGACTCTCGCTCGCAAACGGCAAGTGGACCATTGGAGGAGCCCGCCGAGCTTGTGCAGGAGGCGGTCCTCAAGCTGCTGGAGCTGTGGAGCGAAGGGCAGGGGCCCGATTCGAACCCTCGGTCCTACGTGACGGCCATTATGCGGAACACCTATGCGAATAAGTTGCGCTCCCCGCGGGTCCTGGACCAGCCCTTTGAGCTGACCGACCACGAGCGCTCTCTCATTGTCCGCGACGACGTGCGAAAGGCAGAGCTTCACCGCGAGCTAAAGCTTGTCCGACGGGCATTTTTGGACCTTAGCCCGGACCATCAGCTGGTTCTGTTGAAGGTGACCGTACAGGGCCACAAGGTTGGGGACCTAACCGAGGAGCTCGGCCGGCCCGCCCCGGCGGTCTCCAACCTGTTGGCCCGGGCCAAGCGGTCACTGTTTCGGCTGGTCCTAATCGAACACCTGAATGAGGGCGGTCCCCAGTGTCGAGAGAACGCGCAGCAACTCCCACCGCAGGTGAAAGCTGACCCGGACGAGCATTCGGAGACTGAGCGCGGACTTAAACATGTGAGGGAATGCCCGCAGTGTCAACGCAATTGGCGTCGTTTTGCCACGGCCACCAGCGCACTCGGCCTGCTGCCGATCCTGGTGGTGGCCCAACTGGGTCAGGCAACTCCGGCTGCTGCCACCACGGTTGGCGCCGCCCCAGCACCCGCCGGGGACGAACCCCCTACCCTCGAGGGGACGGGCGGCGACCAAGCCGCTGAGCAAGACGGTCCTACGCCCGGCGTCGCCGGTGCCATTGCATCGGTTGGCTCGACCCCAATCGGGGCGTCCAGCCGGATCATCGCTGCCCTGTCATCGCGGGCAGTGTTGGGAACAGGAGTAGCGTTCCTGCTGGTGGCAGGACTTGGTTTTGCCGGTCATTTTGCCTTTGGGGTGGGCGGTGACGAGAGGACGGTTTATCCCGGTACAGCTGCGGACCAGAATCCGTACGGGGCCGGCCTGGAGGTCGAGCTTGACACGGATGCTCAGGGATCACTGCTGGCCATTCGGGCAGGTTTCTCGGTCAAGGACTCACTCGACTGGTCCCTGCGGGACGTCACCCTGCAGCTATCTGCGGGGACACAGCTGCGGTCTGCCTCGAAAGGCCTATCCTGCAGCCAGGAGGGCACGACCGTGGTCTGCCAGCCTAGCGCTGACACCGAGCCTGACGGCGATCTGCTCTTTCTAGTAGATAACCCGGAGCCCGGTGGAAGATTCTCCCTTCAACTGACCGCCGATGTCGATGGAGACAGTTGTGAAGGCCGGGCTTCCGGTCAGTGGTAGGCGCCGTTTCTCTGCCTGCAACTCGGTCGCGATAGATTTTGGCGCTTCAGGTGTCCTGCTATATGCGAGGTTCGTGCACATTCGTATCAACCAATGAGGAGCAGTATGTTGAATCCAAGTCTGCGGCGCACCCTGGGGGCGACCGCGGTGAGCATCGCGTTGGCAGGAGCCGGCGCGGGGCTTGCCCATGCCAGTCTGGCCCCGGATCAGGGCCCGGCTGCCGGAAACACCACCGTGACAATTCCCGGTCCTCCGGTCCCGGCTTTCACTCAGGTCAGCAGAAGCGATGTCTACTCCCTTGCGTTGACCAGTACCGGTGAGATCTTTGGGTGGGGCTCGGGCAGCGACGGGGTGTTCGGTAACGGCACCACCGATAGTGAGGTCCTGGCTGTCCGGGTCGCTGCTGCCTTGGATGTTACCTTCACTCAGATTAGCGCCGCCAACAACCACGTCTTGGCTCTGGCCGAGGACGGTCAGGTTTACGCCTGGGGAGACAACTCCAACGGGCAACTTGGGGACGGAACCACTACCAACCGGTACAGCCCGATTCAAGTTGAGTTTCCGGCGGATGTCAGCATCACGCAGGTGGTCGCTTCTTACTATTCCGGCTATTCGTTGGCACTGACCAGTGAGGGCGAGATCTACGCCTGGGGCAACAACGGCACTGGAGCGCTGGGTGATGGCACGCGGATCGATCGGCACACGCCGGTGCTGGTTCACGCTCCCGTCGGGGTCAAATTCACGCAATTGGTGCAGGTACAAGAGATGGTCGGCGAAGGCGGCTACTCGGCCGCGCTGGGCGACGACGGATTGCTTTACGTCTGGGGTTATGACTCTCACAGTAGCCGGTTTGGAACTGGCGAAATGGCAGGTCGCGTCTACTTGGTTCCAACTTCGGTCCCGAAGTTGCCCGCCGGAGTCAAGATCTTGCAGGCAGCGGGAGGGGGCACCTTCATGCTGGCGACGGCCGATGACGGTAATACCTACTCGTGGGGATCGAACCAGTCAGGGGAACTGGGCCGCGGGTTCACCAGCGGACTCTTTGAACCGCAGGCACCGGGAACGGTAGAACTCCCGGCTGGGGTCACCCTCACGCAGGTGGCGGCCAGTGGTGGACATGACGCTTTTTCATTGGCTTTAGGGGCCGATGGGATTGCCTACTCCTGGGGGGCCAACGTGTGGGGCGTGCTGGGGAACGGGGTCGCAGGTGACCGCTCAACGCCCGGAGAGATCGCCGTTCCGCCAGGGGTCAGTTTCACCCAGATGAGTGCGGGCTACCACGGCGCCTTGGCCGTGGGCACCGATGGACAGGTCTACTGGTGGGGACTTGGCAGCGCAAGCGACTCCTTCCAGCCGGTTCCACTCACGATGGATGCGGTGGTGACCGAGGTGACCTTCGATGGTCTTCCCGGGATCAGCCTGGTTGAAAACGCGGATGGCTCCTGGACGGTAGACACTCCAGCTCACGTTCCGGGTCCGGTCGATGTGGTCGTTTCCTGGACTCTGAACGGGGTTGCTCAAGAACCGATCCGGTACCCGGGCGGCTTTACCTACACTCCGGACCCGGTTGCAGCGACAATCTCCAACCCGGCCGACCAGTCCATTACCGAGGGGGAACAGGCGACGTTTGTGGTCACCGCTGCCGGGGAGCCGGCGCCGTCGGTGAGGTGGGAAGTTTCCCGTGACGGTGGGCTCACCTGGGAGGAGATTGGGGCTGATCCGGGGGCCACCGCCTCGGCGGACGGACTCACCCTGACCGTGGTGGGCAGTGCGGCCAACGATGGCTATCAGTACCGGGCCGTTGCCGAAAATGGGGTGGGTGCACCCGCAGCCTCAGCCCCTGCCACGTTGACGGTCATCCCGGAACCGGTGGCCCCAACCATCACTGCGCCGGCAGATCAGTCGGTGCAGGAGGGAAAGACAGCCACGTTTGTCGTGGCGGCCGCGGGGGAGCCGGTACCGTCGGTGACGTGGGAAGTTTCCCGTGACGGTGGGCTCACCTGGGAGGAGATTGGGGCTGATCCGGGGGCGACCGCCTCGGCGGACGGACTCACCCTGACCGTGGTGGGCAGTGCGACCAACGACGGCTATCAGTACCGGGCGATCGCCGAAAACGGGGTGGGTGTGCCCGCGGTCAGTCCCGCGGCGCTACTGACGGTAACTGAAGCCTCCGTCCCCAACGGTCAGGAAAAACCCAATGCGAAGGATGAGAAAACAGCCAACTCAGAACTCGCATTTGCCGGCGCCGATACCAATTCGGCCTACCTGATTGCGGCACTGGTGGCACTGCTGCTTGGGTCGGGATTGGTGGGCGCCCACTCGGTCGCGAAGCGGCGCTCCAACCGCTAGCGAGCCGGAACTCTGCCTCCTCCGTTGACAGCGTCGCCAGCGGGGGAGGCAGAGTCACGCCAACTCGGAGGCCGGAAGGGGTTTCCTGGGCGCGCCTGGAGGTACAGTAGCGGCCAGGGGGTGTTTTGGTGCTGAGATGGGAGCGCTATCTGCGTGAGCGGCAGGGTTTTTCTGCGGCCACGGTTCGCAGCTACCGCGCGGATGTGGACAACCTCTTGGAGTTCCTAGGAATCAGGCAGCTGGAGGAACTCAACGATGCCCTGACGGTGAGGACCCTGCGTGCCTGGCTCAGCCACCGGGTGGCAGAAGGCAAGAGCCGGGCGACGATTGCGCGAAATGCGGCGGCGGTGCGCTCGTTTACCGCCTGGGCACACCGGGAGGGTTGGCTGACGGTTGACGTCGGCCAGGGCCTGGTAACGGCCGGGGTGGAAAACCACCTTCCCCAGGTGCTGTCTCAGGCGAGCGTGACGCAACTGCTGGACTATGCTGCGCAGCACGCCGAAACTCCGATTGCCGTGAGGGATTGGGCGATGACCGAGTTGCTCTACAGCTCGGGCCTGCGGATTGCCGAGCTGTGTTCCCTGGATGTCACCAGCGTGCAGGACCCGATGATCCGGGTCCGAGGAAAAGGCGGCAAGGAGCGGGTCGTTCCCTACGGTCGGCCAGCGGCCAGAGCCTTGGATCGGTGGTTGGAACGGCGGGAAGAACTGGCCGCTCCGGGTGAGGTGGCCCTGTTTGTCGGTCAGCGCGGGGGACGACTGAACCAGCGGGTGGCCCGCGCCGCCCTGCATCAGCTGACCCAAGCCGCCGGGGTGGAGGACATCAGCCCCCACGCGCTGCGCCACTCTTCCGCGACGCATCTGCTGGAAGAAGGGGCAGATTTGCGCCACGTGCAAGAGTTCCTGGGGCACTCTTCGCTCCAAACCACCCAGCGCTACACCCACGTGGATGCCGCCCGGCTGACCAAAGTTTTCCGCCAGGCACATCCGCGGGCCTAGGGCCAAGACTTGAGTCGAATCGGTCCCAGCGTGAGCGCCAGCGGATCCACGTACTGATCCCCGGGATATTTCGCCCCCCAGTGCAGCGAACCTGAAGTCGCCATTCGACCCAGCACCTGGCCGCGTTCAACCGCTTCCCCTACCTGCACGATCGGGGTCACCGGTTCGAAGGTGAGACGCAGGCCAGAAGCTAGCTCGACCGAGATGACAGACCGATCGACCAGCGGCCCGGCGTAGATCACCCGTCCCGGCGCGGGACTGACCACCTCCTGGTCCAGGTGTGCGACCAGGTCCACCCCACGGTGACCGGGCAGCCACCGCTCGGCCGGGGGATCGAAGGGGCGAGCCACTTGACCGGGGGCTAAAACCCCAAGCAATAGCAGACTGAGAGTGAGCAGAGATTTCATTCCCTCAGTGTGGGCTGGGGCCACCGCCCGAGCTAGACTCGGATCGTCCAACGGTGGATAACCGGGGCCAGCAGAGCTGGGGACAGATCACAGTTTGGTCAATGCGCACAACCTCAGGCGTCCTCTACAATGGGAGACGCATCCACTTCGGTGGGTGACTTCGCGTGTCAGCAAACGGAGAGCGGGGCTAGGGTCCTTCGGGCGCCTCGCACCTTGACACCAGGGCTCGGACTTCCGAGCAGGAACTGAAATTTGGGCGCAAGCCCCCTAGCAGGCTGCCTAGGCAGCGAAAGGACGAACATGGCTGTTGTAACCATGCGTCAGCTCCTCGAAAGTGGAGTGCACTTCGGACACCAGACCCGCCGTTGGAACCCGAAGATGAAGCCGTACATCCTGACGGAACGTAACGGCATTTACATTATCGACTTGCAGCAGACTGTGGCCGACATTGATCGGGCTTACGACTTTGTCAAGACTACGGTTGCTCGCGGCGGCTCCATCCTCTTCGTGGGGACCAAGAAGCAGGCTCAGGAATCGGTCGAAGAGCAGGCCCGCCGGGTCGGGATGCCCTTCGTCAACCACCGCTGGCTGGGCGGGATGCTCACCAACTTCAACACCGTGGCCAAGCGGATTCAGCGGCTCAAGGAGCTGGAAGCGATTGACTTCGACGATGTGGCTTCTTCGGGTCACACCAAGAAGGAACTGCTGATGATGCGCCGCGAGAAGGACAAGCTGGCCCGCACCCTGGGTGGCATCCGCGACATGAACAAGCTGCCGGCGGCGGTTTGGGTAGTTGACACCAACAAGGAACACCTGGCCGTGACCGAGGCGACCAAGCTCTCGATCCCCGTCATCGGCATTCTGGACACCAACTGTGATCCCGAGGAAGTCACCTACGGCATCCCGGGCAACGACGACGCGATCCGCGCCGTGGACCTGCTGACCCGAGTGGTGGCTGATGCCTGCGCCGACGGCCTGCTGGCTCGCTCCGCCCCGAAGAAGGATTCGGCTGAAGTCGCCGACGTTGAGCCCCTGACCGAGTGGGAACGCGAACTGCTGGAAAAGAACTCCGAAGAGGCCGCTGAAGCCGCTCCTGAGGCTGCCCCCGAAGCAGCCGCGGAAGAAGCTAAAGAAGAAGCCGCCGAAGCGTAACCAACTACCAATAAAGGACGAATAGCAATGGCAAATTTCACTGCCGCTGACGTCAAGGCCCTGCGTGAGGAAACCGGCGCAGGCATGATGGACGTCAAGAACGCCCTCACCGAAGCTGACGGCGACAAGGACAAGGCGCTGGAGATCATCCGCCTGAAGGGCCTGAAGTCGCTGTCCAAGCGTGAGGGACGCGAAGCACTGGCCGGCCTGATCGTGGCCGCCGTGAACGGCAACGTCGGGACCATGGTTGAGGTCAACTCTGAGACCGACTTCGTGGCCAAGAACCAGAAGTTCATCGACTTTGCCGGACAGGTGCTGGAAGCCGCGGTTGCCGCCAATGCCGGTGACCTCGAGGCGCTGCTGGCCGCCCCCGCCGGGGACGGCACCGTACAGGACCTGGTCAACCAGATGGGCGCGGTCGTGGGCGAAAAGGTTGAGGTTCGGCGCGTGGCTCGCGTTGAAGGTGAGAACGTGGATCTCTACCTGCACCAGACCAACCCGGATCTGCCCGCTCAGGTCGGCGTCTTCGTCGTCACCGACGCGAACGGGGCCGAGGTGGCGCACGACATCGCGATGCACGTCGCGGCGTTCCGTCCGTCCTGGCTGGACCGCGATTCCATTCCCAGCGACATCCTGGACAAGGAACGCGACACCCTGACCAAGCTGACCCTGCAGGACGGCAAGCCCGAGGCGATCGTTCCGAAGATCGTGGAGGGCCGCCTGAACGCCTTCTACAAGGACAACTGCCTGGTCGATCAGGACTTTGCCCGGGATCCTTCCCAGACGGTTGGCAAGGTGCTGAAAGGCAAGAACGCTAAAGTCACCGAGTTTGTGCGCTTCCAGGTAGGCGCGTAACACTTCTCCCAGTGGCCCCGTCTCCGCCAGGAACGGGGCCACTGGCCTAATCAAACACCGAGGGAGTCCTGATGAGTGCACGTCGAGTCCTACTGAAACTGTCCGGGGAGGTGTTCGGCGGCGGCAAAGTCGGGCTGGACCCCAATGTGGTCTCCCAGGTGGCCGAGCAAATCGCTGACGCCAACCGGGCCGGAATCCAGATTGCCATCGTCGTCGGTGGCGGCAACTTCTTCCGGGGTGCGGAACTGTCCCAGCACGGCCTGGACCGCTCTCGGGCCGACTACATGGGGATGCTGGGGACCGTGCTGAACGCGCTGGCCCTGCAGGACTTCATTCAGCAGGCGGGGACCGAATGTCGGGTGCAGACCGCCATCACCATGCAGCAGGTGGCCGAGCCCTATATTCCGCTGCGGGCCATCCGCCACCTCGAACTGGGCCGGGTAGTGATTTTCGGGGCCGGTTCCGGGATGCCGTTCTTCTCCACCGATACGGTGGCCGTCCAGCGGGCCCTCGAATCTCACTGCGATGAGCTGCTGGTGGGCAAGAATGGCGTCAGCGGCGTTTACACCGCCGACCCGCGCCTTGACCCCGAAGCCAAGTTGCTCCCCAAACTGACCTACGCCGAGGCGCTGGCGCAAAACCTGAAGGTGATGGATGCAGCAGCGTTTGCCCTGTGCCAGGAAAACGGGCTGAACACCAGAATCTTCGGCATGGCCGAGCCGGGGAATGTTGCCCGGGCCCTCAAAGGTGAGACAATCGGATCACTTGTTACTCGCGACTAAGGACACCCCATGATTGATGACATTCTTTTGGATGCCGAAGAAAAAATGGAGAAAGCGGTCGAGGCGACCGCGGGCGACTTTGCCAACATTCGCACCGGGCGGGCCAACCCGGGCATGTTCACCGAACTGCTGGTGGACTACTACGGGGCGCCCACTCCGCTGCAGCAGCTGGCTTCGGTCAACATTCCTGAAGCCCGGACCGTGCTGATCTCGCCCTTTGATCGCAGTGCCACCAACGACATTATTGCCGCCATTGTGGCGGCTGACCTGGGGGTTAACCCCAACGATGACGGCAAGGTCATCCGGGTCACCCTCCCGATCCTGACCGAGGAGCGCCGGCGCGAGTACGTCAAGCAAGCCAAGGGACGCGCCGAAGATGGGCGGGTCCAGATCCGGGGGATGCGGCGCAAAGCCAAAGACCTGTTGGATCGCCTCAAGAAGGACGGCGAAGCGGGCGAGGACGAAGTCGATCGCGGCGAGAAGTCCCTCGAGGCTTTGACCAAGCAGTACACTGACAAGATTGACCGGCTGCTGGAGGCCAAAGAGGCCGACCTGATGGAGGTCTGACCTCAAACGATGCTTAGTCTTTGGCAGGCACCCCCCACGCCCAACTACCAACCGCTCAAGCCTTCGGGCCGGGCGGGACGAAATATGCCCGCTGCGGTCACCTCGGCGGTGATTCTGCTCGCCGCCCTGGCGATCGCGCTGCTGTTCGCTCGCCCTGTGTTCGTCGGCTTCGTGGCCCTGCTGGTGGTGGTGGCCTCCTGGGAGGTCGCGGGAGCGTTTGCCCGCAAGGGTCTGGTCGTGATGCTGCCACCCATCTATCTGGGCGGAATCGCGATGGTCCTGACCGGGGCCTTCGTCAGCTCCTTCTGGGTGATGGCCAGCCTGTCGCTGACTTTCTGCGCGATCGTAATCTGGCGTCTGGCGTCGACCAAGCTCGAATCGTCCGCGGTGATGGATATCCTGGCCTCGGTCTTCGTCGCGGTCTACATTCCGTTCACCGCCTCCTTTGTGGCGTTGATTTCTGAGCGCTCGGTCTCCGTCTGGCCGGTAGCTTTCTTCGTCATCATTGTGGTCTGCAATGATCTGGGTGGTTGGATGGCCGGAATCATGTTCGGGCGCCATCCGATGGCTCCGAAACTGTCGCCAAAGAAGTCGTGGGAGGGCTTTGCCGGCTCGGTTATTCTCACCACTTTGGCGGGCGTGGGATCTACTTTTGTTCTCGAAATTCCCTGGTGGTGGGGGATCCTCTTCGGCATCTTCGCGGCGGGTCTGGGCACCCTTGGGGACCTGCTGGAATCGTTGATCAAACGCGAAGTTGGCTTGAAGGACATGTCGGCCATCGTGCCCGGCCACGGTGGGTTGATGGACCGGCTCGACTCGATTCTTTTCGCGGCCCCGGCATTCTACTTCCTGTTTGCGTTGGCGCTAGGGTGGATGGGATGAACCAGTTAGCGAGAGAAGTTCGCCCCACCGATCAGCCACCCGAGGGTGCCACCGATCCGCAGGCGCGCCCAGTTCTGTCCTTCACCGCTAAGCGCCGCGGCAAGCCGCCGGTGCACCTGGCGGATTTGACCGGGGCCGAACGGCGAGACTGGTTCAAAGAGCAGGGCCTGCCCGGGTTTCGGGCGGACCAGCTGTCCCGGCACTACTTTGGGCACAACCTGACCGCGAAGATGACGGACGTTCCGGCTTCGCTGCCGAAAGAGACGTTCCTGCCAGAGTTGATCACCCTGGCGCACGAGCAGCAAGCAGACGGTGGAGAGACCATCAAACACCTGTGGTCGCTCTACGATCACGCCCGGGTTGAAAGCGTGCTGATGCGCTACCCGGGGCGTACCACCCTGTGCGTCTCTTCGCAGGCCGGGTGCGGGATGGCCTGTCCGTTCTGCGCCACCGGCCAGATGGGCCTGACGCGGAACCTCTCTGCCGGCGAGATCATTGAGCAGGTGCGCCAGGCTCGGATTGCCTGCGAAACCGGTCAGCTGGCCGGCGGCCCCACCCACCTGACCAACGTGGTCTTCATGGGGATGGGGGAACCGTTGGCCAACTGGAAGGCGCTGAAAGCCGCCCTGCACCGGCTGATTGATCCGGCCCCGGAGGGGTTCAACCTGTCGGCGCGCAACGTCACCGTTTCCACGGTGGGTTTGGTTCCCGGGATCGGGAAGTTGGCGGACGAGGGGTTGCCGGTCACCCTGGCAGTTTCCCTGCACGCCCCGGACGACGACCTGCGGGACGAACTGATTCCGATCAACTCGCGCTGGAAGGTGGGGGAGCTGCTGGACGCGGCTCGCACCTATTTCGTTCGGACCGGCCGGCGGGTCTCGATCGAGTACGCGCTGATCAAAGACATGAACGATCAGCAGTGGCGAGCTCAACTGCTGGCGGATGAGCTGAACCGTCGCGGGCACGGCTGGGCCCACGTGAACCCAATTCCACTCAACCCGACCCCTGGAACCATCTGGACCGCTTCGACTAAAGCCGCGCAGGACCAGTTTGTGGCCACGTTACGGGCGGCCGGAATCAGGACCTCCATCCGGGACACCCGCGGCGCCGACATCGACGGAGCCTGTGGTCAGCTAGCCACCTCTTGGGCTGAAAAAGACAAGGAGCTGAAGTAATGGCCGAAATATTCCCAAAGGCGGGTCTACTGCGGCGCGGATATGATCGCGAGACCGTGGATCAGTTTTTCGCTCAGGCTCGCGCCGCCTATGAGGGCGGCATTCCCGCGGAGCAGTTCTCTGCCTCCCAGGTGCGCCAGGCGTCCTTCGAGCTTCGGCGCGGCGGCTACGACACCCGCTCGGTCGACTCTGCCCTGAACCGTCTGGAGGCGGCCTTCACCCAGCGCGACAAGGTGGACTACATTTCGGTGAACGGTGAGGCCAACTGGTATGCCAAAGTAGCTGAGTCGGCGACCACCCTCTACCCGCGGCTGCTGCGCCCCGATGGCGCGCGTTTTTCCCACCCCCCGCGCGGCGAGAAGGGCTACCGGACCGACGAGGTCGACGCGCTCATGCATCGGATCACCCTGTTCTTTGATCAGAATCAACCCCTGACGGTGGGGGATGTCCGCTTGGCCCTGTTCCACAGTGCCAAGGGAGAGAAAGCCTACCGAGAAGACCAGGTTGACGCCTACCTGGGCCGGGTCGTTGAGATCATCCTCGCCGCCTCATGAAGCTGGTCATCCTGGGCTCAACCGGGTCAATCGGGACCCAGGCCCTCAACGTGGTGCGGTCACATCCGGATCAGTTCGAGGTGGTGGCCCTCGCCGCGGGTGGCTCCCAGCCTGAGCTGCTGGCCCAGCAAGTTCGGGAGTTCTCTCCCGAGCGGGTGGCGCTGGGAACAGGGGAGTTGGCGGACCTGTCTGCCGCTTTTCCCCGGGTTGAGTTTTCCCTCGGCCCCGAAGCGGTGGAGGAGCTGGCCGGTTCCTATCCGGAGGCGACCGTCCTCAACGGCATCACCGGGGGTGTGGGCCTCGGCTCGACCCTGGCTGCCCTCGCGGCCGGCAGCACTCTGGCCTTGGCCAATAAGGAATCACTGGTGGTGGGCGGCTCCCTGGTTCGACAGGCCATGCGCCGGCCCGCCCAGATCATCCCGGTCGACTCCGAGCATTCCGCGATTGCTCAGGCACTGCTGGCCGGCGTTCACCACCGGGGGCTGGTTAGCCCCGTGGTTGACGGACGCTCCGAGCTGTCCCAGATCGTCCTGACCGCCTCGGGCGGTCCATTTCGCGGCCGCAGCCGGGCCGAGCTGACCGGGGTGACCCCGGAGCAGGCCCTGGCTCACCCCACCTGGAGCATGGGTCCGATGGTGACCATCAACTCGTCCACTCTGATGAACAAGGGGTTGGAGCTGATCGAGGCGGCCCTCCTGTTTGACGTGGCCCCGGCTCAGATTGTACCCGTGATTCACCCGCAGTCGATCGTGCACTCGATGGTCACCTGGGCGGACGGATCCACCATCGCCCAGGCGGCGCCGCCCAACATGGAGGTGCCGATCGCGCTGGGACTGGACTGGCCGCACCACCATCCCGGGGTTGGGGTTCCGCTGACCTGGGATCAGGCCCAGTCGTGGACTTTTGAGCCGATCGACCCGCAGGTGTTTCCCGCCCTCGACCTGGCCGCGCAAGCCCTGGCCGCCTCGGCCACCCACCCGGCCGTATTGAACGCGGCCAACGAGGTGGCGGTGGAAGCGTTCCTGGCGGGGCGCCTGTCCTGGCTCTCGATTGTGGACGCGGTCCGCGACGCCGTCGAAGCGCATCCCGGCCAGAGCAACCCCACCCGCGCTGAGATTGAAGAGATCCAAGCCTGGGCTGTGGCCCGAGCCCGAGCCTACGTGGCGGCCCACTAATGTTCCTCCTGGGCATCCTGGCCCTGATCGTGGGCTTGATTATTTCGGTTGCACTGCACGAACTTGGCCACCTGATGCCGGCCAAGAAGTTCGGGGCGCTCGTCCCTGAGTACTGGGTCGGCTTTGGCCCCACCCTGTACCAGCGCCGGGTTGGGGGCACCACCTACGGGATCAAAGCGATCCTCCTGGGTGGGTACGTGCGAATCCTCGGTATGTTCCCACCGGGGAAAACGGCTGGTCACCGGCGCACCCTGGTCGAGGAAGCGCGTCTTCAGTCGGCGGAAGAACTGGCGGCCGCCCGGCGCCAGGGCTTGACCGGCACCCCCTTCTACCAGTTGGGTACCGGCCAGAAGCTCATCATCATGCTGGGCGGGCCGGTGATGAACCTGCTCCTGTCGTTCATTCTGACCGGGATCGTGGTGACGGGAATTGGGTGGCAGCAGCCCACCACCACCGTTTCCGACGTGGTGTCCACCACCACCGAACTGGGCCTGACCGGCGACAGCGCCCCCACCCCCGCAAGTTCAGCCGGGCTGCAGGCCGGTGACCAGATCGTCGCCTGGGACGGACACCCGGTCGAGGATTGGAGCCAACTGCAAACCCTAATGGAGGCCGCGCCCTCGCAGGTGACGGTGGACCGAGCGGGCCAACGCCTCGAACTGGACATCACCCCGTTGGCTACGGACCAGGGCCCCAAAATTGGTATTTTCCCCGAGCTGGAGCGTGTCCACAGCACCGTCGGCCAGGCCGCCTCGGCCGCCACCGGGCTGCTAACCGGCACCGTCCAGGCGCTGGTGACCCTGCCGGCCAACCTGTGGGAGCTGACGACCGAGCTGGCCACCGACGCCCCGCGCGACCCGGCCGGCGCCGTCTCGGTGGTGGGGGTGGCCCGACTGGCGGGCGAAGTCTCCACCGTTAGCTCCGGGCTCGAGCGGGTCTCCATGCTGCTGTCCCTGCTGGCATCGCTGAACATGGCCCTCTTCGTCTTCAATCTGATTCCATTGCCCCCACTCGATGGGGGACACGTGGCCGGGGCCCTTTGGGGTGGCGTGCGAAACCTGTGGGCTCGCCTGCGGCACCAACCCCGCCCAGCTCCGGTCGACACCGCGAAAATGGTTCCGCTCAGCTACGGCGTCTTCCTGGTGCTGATCGTCATGTCCGTGATCCTGATGGCAGCGGACATCATCAAGCCGTTGGAGCTGTTCTGAGGGATTGACCTCAACATTGGCCAGTGCGGTCTGCCAGGGTAGATAATGGCAGGGTGATCAACCTTGGAATGCCTAAAGTGAAGGACACGCCGTTTCCTCGGCGCAAGACTCGTCTTATCCACGTGGGGGACGTCCCGGTCGGTGGGGGCTCACCCATTTCGGTCCAGTCGATGACCACGACCAAGACCCACGACATTGGGGCCACCCTGCAGCAAATTGCGGAGTTGACCGCGGCCGGCTGCGACATCGTTCGAGTGGCGGTGCCGACCGACAAGGATGCGGAAGCCCTGCCAATCATTGCCCGGCAGTCCACGATTCCCGTGATCGCCGACATTCATTTTCAGCCGCGCTACGTGTTCGCCGCGATTGAGGCGGGCTGCGGCGCCGTCCGGGTGAACCCCGGGAACATCCGCAAGTTTGACGACCAGGTGGCTGAGATTACCAAGGCCGCCAAGGATCACGGCACTTCCCTCCGGATCGGCGTGAACGCCGGCTCCCTCGACCGCCGGATGTACGACAAATACGGCGGCGCAACCGCGGAGGCGCTGGCGGAGTCAGCCATCTGGGAGGCGTCGCTGTTCGAAGAGCACGACTTCCACGACTTCAAGATCTCGGTCAAGCACCACGACCCGGTCACGATGATTCGGGCCTACGAGATCCTGGCCGATGCGGGGGACTGGCCGCTGCACCTGGGTGTGACCGAAGCCGGTCCGGCCTTCCAGGGCACCATCAAGTCCGCCACCGCTTTCGGCGCGCTGCTGCGCGAGGGGATTGGCGACACCATTCGGGTTTCGCTTTCGGCCCCGCCGGTGGAAGAAGTCAAGGTCGGCCTGCAGATTCTCCAGTCGATGGGGCTGCGCGAACGGACCCTTGAGATCGTGTCCTGCCCCTCGTGCGGTCGGGCACAGGTGGACGTCTACACGCTGGCCGAAGAGGTGACCGAAGGACTGAAAGACCTGACTGTGCCGCTGCGGGTGGCCGTGATGGGCTGCGTTGTCAACGGTCCCGGTGAGGCGCGCGAAGCCGACCTCGGGGTCGCGTCCGGCAACGGCAAGGGACAGATCTTCATTCGTGGCCAGGTGGTGGAAACCGTGCCCGAAGACCAGATCGTTGAGACCCTGATCAAGCACGCCAACCTGTTGGCCGAGGAGATGGGCCTGGGCGAGGGTGAGGTTGAGGTTATTGCGTAAGTGGGCGCTGGCGGCGCTGGGGGCGGGAGCGGCCCTGGCCTATTCTGGCTTTCCTCGTCGCGTAGGGGTGACCCGGTCGCAGGCAGACCTGTCTTTGCCCGGCGACCTGCTGTTCCCAACAGCTGACGTGCAGGCGGATCGGGCCCACGAGTTCAGGGCCACTCCGGCCGAGCTTTGGCCCGCCGTGCTGGCGGTGGAGGACCTCTACGCCTACCTGTGGGACCGGCCGCTGACGGTGGTGGCAGAGGAGCCGGGAGAACTGCTGATCCTGGCCACCCCCAGCCACCTCGACGACTGGCATGCCACTTTGACGGCCGCTCTTCTGCCCAGCACCGACGGGCGCACCGTGGTGCACCTGCGGGAGCGGTATCAGGGGAAGCGTCCCCTGACCGTCACCACGGCGCTGGCCGCCCCTCTCACCTGGATTCGGATCAGCCGCAGCCTCGCGTGAGCGCGTTGGCGTCTCCGGTCCTGCTCACAGTAAGGTTGGAATCGTGCTAACTTCAATGTCTGATTTGTTTGTCCGGACCCTGCGTGAGGATCCGGCTGAAGCCGAACTAGCCAGCCACAAGCTGCTGCTCCGTGCCGGCTATGTCCGCCGCGTCGCCCCCGGGATCTACACTTGGCTCCCGCTGGGACTGCGGGTATTGCGCAATGTTGAGCGGATCGTGCGCGAGGAAATGAACCGCGTGGGTGCCCAGGAGGTGCTGTTCCCGGCTCTGCTGCCGGCCGAACCGTACCGCGCCACCGGGCGCTGGGATGAGTACGGGCCCACCCTGTTCCGTCTGCAGGACCGCCGCCAGGGGGACTACCTGCTGGCTCCGACGCACGAGGAGATGTTTACCCTGGCCGTGGCCGGGATGTACAACTCTTACAAGGACCTGCCGCTGACGCTGTACCAGATTCAGACCAAGTACCGCGATGAGGCTCGGCCGCGCGGGGGATTGCTGCGTGGGCGTGAGTTTGTCATGAAGGACGCGTACAGCTTCGACCTGACCGATGAGGGTCTGGATGAGTCCTATCGGAAGCAGCGCGGAGCCTACCAGGCCATTTTCGAGCGCCTGGGACTGGACTATGTCATCTGCTCGGCCATGGCGGGCGCGATGGGGGGCTCGAAGTCAGAGGAGTTCCTCCACCCCAGCCCCGTGGGGGAGGACACCTACGTGGTGTCGCCGGGTGGCTACGTAGCCAACGTCGAGGCGGTCACCACGCTGCCGCCTGCCGATCAGTCGGTGGAGGGCCTGCCGGAGCCGCGCGAGCTGCCCACCCCCGGGGCGGGCACGATCGAAGCACTGGTCGAGCTGGCCAACGAGCAGTACCCCCGCTTGGACCGTCCCTGGACGGCAGCCGACACCCTGAAGAACGTGGTCTTTGCGCTCACCTATCCCGACGACCGGCGAGAGCTGCTGGTGGTGGGCCTGCCCGGCGACCGTGAGGTTGACGAGAAGCGGCTGGAAGTAGCCGTGGCCCCCGCGGAGTTCGAGGTGGCCACCGAAGCGGACTTTGCGGCCCACCCGGAACTGGTCCAGGGTTACATTGGCCCGACTGTTCTCTCGCCTAACCGGGAGGACGGAGTCCGCTATCTGGTCGATCCGCGGGTGGTGCCCGGGACGTCCTGGATTACCGGCGCGAACCGGGTTGATCATCACGTCTTCGGACTGGTGATGGGCCGCGATTTTGCCGCGGAGGGGACCATTGAGGCAGCCGAGGTGCGCGTCGGCGATCCGGCCCCCGACGGGTCGGGCCCCCTGGAGCTGCACCGCGGGATCGAGATTGGCCACATCTTCCAACTGGGCAAGAAGTATGCCGAAGCGCTGGATTTGAAGGTGTTGGACCAAAACGGCAAGGCCCAGGTGGTAACCATGGGCTCCTACGGGATTGGCGTCTCCCGCGTGATGGCCGCGCTGGCCGAGTCTTCCTGCGACGATATGGGGCTGACCTGGTCGCCGGTCGTCGCGCCGTTCTCCGTCCAGGTGGTCGTGGCCGGGAAGGGCGACGAGTTGGACGCGGCGGCCCTGCGTCTGGCGAACTCGCTGGACGATGCGGGACTGGAAGTGCTGCTGGACGATCGGACCGGAATCAGTGCCGGAGTAAAGTTCGCGGATGCGGAGTTGTTGGGCAACCCCATCATTCTGGTGGTGGGCCGAGGCCTGAAGAACGGCCTGGTGGAGCTGCGGGATCGCCGGAGCGGGGAGCGCCGAGAAATTCCGGTTGAGACCGCGGTGGCCGAGACTTTGGCACTGTGGGATCGACTGCGAGGTGAAGGGTAGAGCAATGGCGATCAGAGAGATTCGCGTAATTGGGGATCCGGTGCTGCGCACACCGTGCGAGTGGATCACCGACATCGACGACCGGGTCAAGTCCCTGGTGGAAGACCTGCTTGAGACCGTCGACATGGATGGGCGCGCCGGACTGGCCGCCAACCAGATCGGCGTGGGCCTGCGGGCATTCTCGTGGAACATCGACGGCGACATCGGCTACGTGTTGAACCCGAAGCTGGTTGCCACCGACACTGAGCACATCCAGGACAATGAGGAGGGGTGCCTGTCGGTTCCCGGCCTCTGGTACCGGACTGAGCGCTCGTGGTACGCCCGGGTCGAGGGAATCAACCTGGACGGCAAGCCGGTCGTGGTCGAGGGGGAGGAGCTGATGGCTCGCTGCCTCCAGCACGAGACGGATCACCTGGAGGGCATGATCTACATCGATCGGCTGGACCGGGCCACGCGCAAACAGGCCCTGCGGGATATCCGCCAGGCCAACTTTTAGCAACGCGGGCCCCACCGGGTGACAAACCGGTGGGGCCTTTGCCATACTTGTAATTACACCGTGCAGTTTTCGCACTCCGGGGCCTAAGGACGTAGGGGAAGACGAACCTTGGACCAACAACTGGAGGTAGCGATGACCCGAGGATTCACCCGCGGTGTACTTTTTGTGCACTCTGCGCCGCCAGCCCTGGGCCCACACATCAACTGGGCGGTGGGCAATGCGCTCTCCCGCGAGGTCAAACTCCAGTGGACCGATCAGGCGGCCGCCCCGGGCATGCTTCGAGCTGAACTATCTTGGGTTGGTCCCACCGGGACCGGAGCTCGCCTCGCCTCGGCACTGCGCGGGTGGGAACACCTGCGCTACGAAGTGACCGAGGAAGCCACCGCCTCCACCGATGGGGGCCGGTGGGCACACACGCCCGAGCTGGGGATTTTCCACTCGCAAATGGACTCGGTCGGCAACGTGGTGGTCCCGGAGGATCGGATCCGCGCCGCCCTGGAGGAAGCAACCGACTTCCGCTCGCTGCAGGATGCGCTGGACCTGGCGCTGGGGCAGGCCTGGGACGACGAGTTGGAGCCGTTCCGCTACGCCGGGGCGGGTGCACCGGTCCGCTGGCTGCACCGGGTGGGTTAGCCGTGGGGAGCATCGCGGACCTCCTCGGAGGCGAACTGCCCGACGAGTGGGAACAGTCCGATCGGGTGGCCCGTCAGGAAGGGGCGCGGGAGGTGGCCCTGGAAGCCATCCTGACCGAAACCAACTATCCGCCCGAGCAGATGTCTCCGGACCTGCGATTGCGCGAAGAGCTGGAGCTTGACGGCCTTCCCCTCTGGGCGGTGGTCGCCCAAATCGAACGCGAACTGAAAGTAACCATTCCGGACCGTGAAGTAAAGTCCTGGGTCACGCTGGCTGACCTGTTGGACGCGGTCGAGCGAGCCGGTTAGGGCTCACCTCAGATCCCTGGACCCAGGGTCGACTGGCCTGTGCCTTCGTGCACGTATCTGCGCAGGTCCAGGCCGTGTTGCCGCGCGCTTTTGACTGCCCGATACCGGACACCCCCTGGCTGTGTCTCAGCATTTGAACGGTCAAATGTCAGGAAACATAAGGGGTAGACAAAGGTGCACCTATGTTAGCTCGCCTCCGATAGCGGCTCGATATATCGCGGTGATACTATGACCGGGAACGCAAGCAGACAGGCTGTTATGAGGGGATGGTATTTGCGGTGGGGGTCCGGGCACTGATGCTAGAACTGGCCATTTTGGGGGAGTTACATGAACCCAAACATGGCTATGAGCTGCGTCAGAGCCTTTCGGCCGCCCTGGGTCCCCTTCGACGGCTCTCCTTCGGCTCGCTCTACCCGGCCCTGCATCGCCTCAGTGACCAGGGCCTGATCAAGGTGGTCGGAGACGGGGGTAGTAGTCGCACTTCCCGGCGGCAAGTTATCTACCAGATCACGGCTGGGGGCCGGGAGTATCTGACCCGCCACCTTGCCGATGCCTCGGTGGATGACGATGCGCTGGGCCTAACCATGCGGCTGATGTCGAAAGCCTCGGCCGGCACCCGCTTAGCCCTGCTCAAAGCACGGCGGGCGCAGGTGCTGGCCCGGCGGGAGGCGGCCCGGGTGGCCAGCCGATCGACAGACTCTTGGGTTCGGGCTCGAGCTGAACTCGACGCTCAACAGAACGAGGCGGAACTGACCTGGTTGGACCGTCTGATTGCCTCGGTGGGGGCCGATCTGACCCCGAAAACCTACCGCTCCGGTGAGACCCACGGGTCGTCGGAGCCACCATTTTAGTTAAACGAAGGATAAATATGAGTTCCATTCGCACTGCCATCGTCGGTGTCGGCAACTGCTCTTCAGCGCTGATTCAGGGGGTCGAGTTCTATCGGGACACTCCGGACTCAGCTACCGTCCCCGGCCTGATGCACGTGAATTTTGGCGGCTACCACATTCGGGACATTGAGTTTGTCGCGGCTTTTGACGTCGCGGCTGACAAGGTTGGGAAGGACCTGGCCGAAGCGATCGGCGAGGATCCGAACTGCACCATTCAGTTTGCGGAAGTCCCGCCGCTCGGGGTGACGGTTCAGCGTGGACCCACGCTGGACGGTCTGGGGGAGTATTACCGCGACACCATCGAGGAATCTGACGTCGAGCCGGTGGACGTGGTTCAGGCTCTGCGCGACGCCCAGGTGGACGTGGTCGTGTCCTACCTACCGGTGGGCTCGGAAGAGGCGGACCGCTTCTACGCCCAGGCCGCCATCGATGCGGGATGTGCTTTTGTCAACTGTCTGCCGGTGTTCATCGCCTCGGATCCGGTCTGGGCGCAAAAGTTCCGCGACGCGGGCCTGCCGATCGTGGGGGACGACATCAAGAGCCAGTACGGAGCCACCATTTCTCACCGTGACATCGTGCGCCTGATGGAGGAACGCGGCGTCAAGATCGATCACACCTACCAGCTGAACGTCGGCGGCAACATGGACTTCAAGAACATGCTGCAACGCTCCCGGCTGGAGTCCAAGAAGATCTCAAAGACTCAGGCGGTCACCTCGAACATGCACTCGGAGTACGGTGCCGGGGACGTCCACGTGGGCCCCTCGGATTACGTCCCGTGGCTGACCGACCGAAAGTTTGCTTTCGTGCGGGTGGAGGGGACCACTTTCGGCGAGGTTCCGATCAGCATCGAATACAAGCTTGAGGTTTGGGACTCACCCAACTCGGCCGGCGTGGTGATCGACGCGATCCGGGCTGCCAAGCTCGGCCTGGACCGCGGCATTGGTGGGCCGCTGTACTCGCCCGCCGCGTACTTCATGAAGTCGCCCCCGCAGCAGATGGTTGACCAGCAGGCGCGAGCCCAGGTCGAGGGATTCATCGTGGGTGAGGTCGAGGCCTAGCTCAAGCCGAGCGGGACTCGAACCCGCGACCTTACGATTATGAGTCGTACGGCCTGGCTCGAACCGGGTGGGGGCTGAGGGATTCCTCGGCCCCCACCGTGGTCAGCGGACGCGGGTTTCGTCGCAGTATTCTGCGATTCGACCAATCGCTTCGGTCAACACCTCGTCATCGGGCAGGGCAACCAACCGGAAGTGGTCCGGTGCCGGCCAGTTGAACGAGCTGCCGTGGCTGACCAAAATCTTCTTTTTCCGCAGCAGGTCCAGGGCCCAGGCTTCGTCGTCCTCGATCGGGTAGGCCTCAGGGTCCAGCCTGGGGAACAGGTAAAGCGCCCCGTCTGCGCGTTCACAGGTGACGCCGGGGATCTCGGACACGAGCCGGTGGGCCAGGTGCAACTGATCGTAGAAGCGTCCGCCGGGTCGGATCAGGTCGTTGATTGACTGGTATCCGCCGAGGGCCGTCTGAATGGCATATTGGGCCGGGACGTTGGCGCACATCCGCATGTTGCTCAGGAGGTTGACTCCCTCGATGATGTCCTCAGCCTCGTCGAGGGGCCCGCTAATCACAGTCCAGCCGGCCCGGTACCCGCAGGCACGGTAGGCCTTGGACAGTCCGGACATGGTGAAGCAGAGGACGTCGTCCCCGCACAGCTCCGCCGCGTAGACGTGCTGGCCGTGGTAGATGATCTTCTCGTAGATCTCGTCGGCAAAGACAATCAGCCCGTACTTGCGGGCCAGGTCGATCATGCCCTGCAGCACCTCGCGGCTGTAGACCGCGCCGGTGGGATTGTTCGGGTTGATGATCACCAGGGCGGTGGTGCGGTCGGTGATCTTCGATTCCAGGTCGGCCAGGTCCGGGTTCCAACCGTTGGCCTCGTCAGCCAGGTAGTGGACCGGCTTGCCGCCACTGAGCGTGACCTGTGCGGTCCACAGCGGGTAGTCGGGGGCGGGAATCAGAATCTCGTCGTCCGTATTGACAATCACCTGCAGCAGCAGGGAGATTAGCTCACTGACGCCGTTGCCCAGGTAGACGTCGTTGACATCTACCGGCCGGCCGAAGGCCAACTCGTAGTGGCTGGCGACCGCGGTCCGGGCCGAACGCACCCCCCGAGCATCCGCGTACCCTTCAGCCTTGGGCAGGTTTGCCACCACCGAGCGCACCATTGTCTCGGGGGTCTGGAAACCGAAAGGAGCCAGGTTGCCAATGTTCAGTTTCAGGATGCGCTCCCCGGCGCGTTCCATCCGCTGAGCCTCCACCATGTTGGCCCCACGAACGTCGTATCGCACCCCTTTGAGGCGTCGTGCCTGCTGATATTTCATTGCCGTCTCCCTGCGTGCCGGGCCCGCCCCGGCTCGAACCTAATCGTAATACTCTCCTTCGTAGATTGGATGCAGCAGCCGCTCAGTGGAGAGAAGTTCGTCCACCTGCGCGCTGGTGAGGAGGCCCTTCTCCACCACCACCTCGCGCACTGTCTTGCCGGTGGCTGAGCACTCGCGCCCCACCTCGTCCCCGGCCGCATGCCCAATCACGTCGTTCAGATAGGTGACAATCCCGATCGAGTTCTCCACGTACTGGCGACAGACGTCCTCATTGACAGTAATGCCCTCCACGCACCGTTCACGCAAAACCTTTGCTCCCTGGCTCAGGAGCCGCCCGGACTCGAACAGGCACTGAGCAATGACCGGCTCCATCACGTTCAACTGCAGTTGCCCCGCCTCCGAAGCCATCATCACCGTGGTGTCGTTCCCGATCACCTTGAAGCAAATCTGGTTCACCACCTCGGGAATCACGGGGTTGACCTTGGCCGGCATGATTGAGGACCCGGCCTGCATCTGGGGCAGGTTGATCTCATTCAGGCCCGCCCGGGGACCGGACGACAGCAGTCGCAGGTCGGAACTGATCTTGGAAATCTTGGTGGCCGCGCGCCGCATCGCCCCGTGCATGGCCAGGTAGGCGCCGGTGTCCGAAGTGGCCTCAATCAGGTTTTTCCCCGCCACGATCGGCAGTCCGGTCACCTCGGCGAGGCGGGCTACCACCCGTTCCTGGTGTCCCGGCGGCGTGTTTACCCCGGTGCCAATGGCCGTGGCTCCCAGGTTCACCTCCAGCAGGAGCAGGGCCATCGCGTGCAGGTGCAGCATCTCTTCGCGCAGCATCTCGGCAAAGGCCCCGAACTCCTGGCCCGAGGTCATGGGGACGGCGTCCTGCAGCTGGGTGCGGCCCATTTTGATCGTGTTCTGGTAGCGCTGGGCGAGCCGGTCAAAAGAGTCGGCCAGCCGCCCCAACTCGGCAATCAGCACCTCCGCCGTGCGGTGAACGGCTACCCGCAGGCCGGCCGGATAGGCGTCGTTGGTCGATTGGGACTTGTTGACGTCGTCGTTAGGGTGGATGATGTCGTAGCGCCCCCGGCCGTATCCGAGCACCTCCAGGGCCAGGTTGGCCACCACCTCGTTCGTGTTCATGTTGACGGAGGTGCCGGCCCCACCTTGGAACAGGTCGACGGGAAACTGGTCCAGGCACCGACCTTCCGTCAGGATCAGGTCGCAGGCGGTGACGATGGCCTCCGCGGTTTTGGCCGGCAGGACCCGCGCGTCGCGGTTGGCCAGCGCCTCGGCTTTCTTGACTTCCACCATTCCCCGAATTAACTGGGGCACGTCCGACACGCGCACCCCGGAAATGGGGAAGTTGTCGATGGCGCGCTGGGTGTGAACGCCAAAATAGGCATCGGCGGGTACCTGGTACGGTCCCAGCAGGTCGGTTTCGGTGCGAGTCGGGGAATTTGTCGTCATTGCGCTTCCGATCAGCAGGTTGAGCGGCCTCATTGCGGTGGATTCCCCTAAATGCTACACCGCGATAAGTGGGGGAGGAATCGGGGCGAGGCGAGCCCAGGTGAGGCAATACCCCGATTGCTCCCGACGCGAGGTTAGTCTCGCGCCCGATAGTAGTCAGCGAGGGGATAGTCCCCATCTCTGCGCACGTGGAACTTGGCTCCAAAAGTGGGTTCCAGCACCGCCTCGGAAATGACCTCCCGGGGTGGGCCGGCAAAGCACAGCTCCCCGTCGACCAGCCCAATCACCCGGTCCGCGTAGGCGGAGGCATAGTTGATATCGTGGATGACGACCACGAAAGTTTTTCCCATCTCGTCTGCGGCCTGGCGCAACTGGCTCATCATGGCCACGCCGTGTCCGATGTCGAGGTTGTTCAGCGGCTCGTCCAGCAGGACGTACTCCGTGTCCTGGGCCAGGACCATCGCCACGTAGGCCCGTTGGCGCTGGCCGCCGGAGAGCTCATCCAGGTAGCGCTCAGCCAGGTCGTTCAGCTGGAGGAAGTCCATGGCCGAGGCGACCGCCTCCCGGTCGGCTGGCGTCAGTCGGCCCTTTGAATGGGGGAACCGTCCCAGCTCGACCAACTGGCGCACCTGGAGTCGGGCGACAAAGTGGTTTTCTTGCCGGAGGACCGAAACTGTGCAGGCCAGACGATCCGACTTGGTCTGTCGGGTATCCATACCGTTGATCGTCACCGTGCCGGTGGTGGGTTCCAGCAGGCGTCCGATAATGGTTAGCAGGGTTGACTTGCCGGCTCCGTTCGGCCCGACCAGGGCGGTGATGCCGCCGCTCGGGATATCCAGATCCAGCGGGCCGAGCACCGTGGTTTTGCCGTATGTCTTGCTGATCCCTCGAACCTGAATCACAGCACACCTTTTCGCAATAGGAACACCAGGAAGGTGAGGCCCCCGATGAACTCGATGATGACCGACAGCAGGCCGGCAGCGTAGAACACGTGGCGCAGAATGAAGTAGCCGCTGAGCAGGACAGCGGTCCCCAAGACCACGACCAGTGGCAGCGTCACCCGGTGCTGACCGGAACCGGACAGCTGGTAGGTCAGGGTGGCCACGATGAAACCCAGGAACGCCAGTGGGCCCACCAGGGCGGTCGAAATGGACATCAGCGCCGAGACGATGATGAGGACGCCGGTCACCTCCCGGCGGTAGTTCAGGCCGAGCGAGGTGGCGACGGCCGGCCCCAGGGCGAGGACATCCAGATGGTGACGCCGGGTCCAAACCAGAGCCACCAGCAGGGCGGCCAGTCCCGCCGCGTAGGGCAGATAGGCCGGGTTCGAGTTGGAAAGGTTGCCAAACAGGCGCGCCCGCAGCAGGTCAAAATCAGATGGGGTCAGCAGTCGCTGCATGAAGGTGGAAAGTGAGCCGAGGCCGATCCCGAGCACCACCCCGATCAGGAGGGTCACGTGCAGGCTGGCCCGCCGGTAGGTGAACAGCCAGGTGAACAGGGCGGTGGTGACGCCAATCATCAGCAGGCTCTGGATGGCAATCTTCGCCAGCCCGTCCGTGTTGGCCAGCATGGCTCCGCCAAAAAAGAAGACCAGCGCGGTTTGCATCACCACGTAGATGGCTTCGAATCCCATGATCGACGGGGTGAGGATCCGGTTCCCGGTGATGGTGTGGAACAGGACCGTGCCCACCCCCTGGCAGGTGGCCACTACCACGATGGTGGCTACCGAAACCAGGCGGAGCTGGACGGCTAGGTCGCGCCCGGCGGAACCGGGAGCGCCGGGCAGATCCCACCCGAGCACCCCGGCCGCCGCGACGAGGGCGAGGAGGCCAAAGCCGGTCAGCAGGAGGGACTGTCGGCCGAGCCGGAAACGAGGGGGCGAGGCGAACACTCGCTCAGGGGAGGGGGCCAATTTTGGGGCCACGGCCAGTTCAGTCACGGGGCACCTGCCGCAGGAGGAGCCCGATGAAGACGATGGAGCCGACGATTCCCAGGATGACCGCTACCGGAATCTCAAAGGGCATCCGGACGGTTCGACCCAGCAGATCAGCCGCCGTGACCAGGCCGACGCCGCCCAGACAGACCCACGGCAGGTTGGACCGGAGGTTGTCCCCGCGCAGCAGCGACACGACATTCGGGACAATTAGGCCCAGGAACGGCAGGAAGCCAACCACGACCGTGGTGACCCCGGTTGCCACCGCTACCAGGGAGGCTCCCAGAAATACGGTGCGCTGGTAGTTCAGCCCCACCGAGGTGGCCAGGTCCTGACCCAAGCCCGCAATGGTGAAGCGGTCGGCGGCCACGTAGATGACCACGACTACCAGCGCCACCAGCCAGAGCACCTCGTAGCGGCCGCGCACCACGCCGGTGAAGCTGCCCTGGAACCAGGTGCCCAGCATTTGCAGCAGGTTGGTGGTGACCGCCAAGTAGGTGGTGAATGCGGAAACCACCGCGCCCAGCATGATCCCGATCAGGGGGACCACCAGTGAGGTCCGGAGCTGAACGCGGCGGAGGATCAGCAGGAACACGGTGGTTCCAACCAGAGCCGCGATTGAGGCGACCAGCATTTTGACCGGGAGACTGGCGGCCGGGGCGACAATGGTGACGACCAGCAGACCGAGGCCGGCCCACTCGGCGGTGCCGGTGGTGGTGGGCTCTGCAAACCGGTTCTGGGTGATCATCTGCATCAGTAGGCCCGAGACCGCCATCGCCGAACCGGCGAGGATGAGTGCGGCCGTGCGCGGCACCCGGGTGATCCAGAACATTTCCTGACCGAGAGCGCCCTGGCTCAGGTCGTAAACTCCCACAAAGAGCGAAGCCACCACCAGCCCCGCCACCGCCAGGGTAGCCACCAGCAGAGGCCAGTGACGTAACCGGGCGGGGCGGGGCGGGGCCAGCCGAACCTGTGGGCGGGCAATGGTGGTCACGGCTGGCTAGCCTTTCTGAGCCGCCGCGAACTGCTCAGCCACCTGGTTGAACAGCTTCGTGTAAGCCTGGATTCCCTCGTCCAAGTAGAAGTTGGGATCCAGGTAGATGATCTGACCCTTCTTGACGGCGGGAACTTCCTTCAGCGCTTCGGACTGCTCGATCAGCTCTTTCGCCGGCACGTAGTCGTCGACTTCCAGGGCGCCGTCGCGGTCCAGCACCACCAGCCATTCCGGGTTGGCCTGGGCGATGGCTTCCACACTGATCTCGTCGCCGTGCGAGGTGTCTTCGGCTGCCTGCTCGATCCCGGGCTTGAGCCCCAGGGTCGGGAACAGCAGCCCCACCCCGCGGCCCTCACCGGGGGCAGCGTAGGCGATCTTGCCGCCGGAGGTGATCAGCCCAACCACGGTGTCCTCTCCGTTGTAGGCCGACTTCGCCTCGGAAATAGACTGGTCCAGCTGGGTGGCCAGCTCCTGTGCCTCCTGCTCACGGTCAAAGATTTGGCCGAGAGTCTGGGCTTGCCGCTTCATTTCGGCCACGTGGTCTTCGCCTTCGCGGGCGTTGATCTCGATGGTGACCGGTTGGATCTTCTTCAGATCGTCGTAGTATTTGGCGAAGCGGTAGCCGCCGATGATCAGCTCCGGATCCGCCTCGATGACGGCTTCGAGGTTGGGCTCGCCGTGGTTGCCCACGTCCAGCACCGCTTCGTTTTGCGTGTACTCGGGCCAGAGCTGGCCCATCACTCCCTTGGGGGCGGCCGCCAGCTCCACCCCCCAGTCGCTGAGGGTCTGGAAGGTGGTGTTGTCCAGAGCGACGACGCGCTCCGGGTTTACGGGCACTTCGATTTGTCCGTGGTTGTCTTCAATCGTGACGGTACCCGAAGCTTGTTCGGCCGGGGCTGCCGATTCTGACTGGGTGCCTTCCGAGCCGGACTGCCCGGAAGGGGGACCGCCCGCGCTGCATCCGGCGAGCAGGGCGCCGGCAGTCAGCAGGCCGAGGGCGGCCAGGGTCGGGCGGGTTACAGAGGAACGGTGGAGCCGGTTTTGCTGACGCCCGGTGGGGACGGCAGTGGTTCCGGCTGCTTGACGATGCATCCGCACGTTCACTTTATCTCCTGTATCTCAGGGAACGAGGTGGTGCCTGGCCGGGGCTTGATCTCCGAGCAGGCCGACCGGTGCTCGACCGATCTGAGGTTAGCATAACCTAACTTAAGACCAATTAGACAAAGGTGGCGTGTTGAAAATGCAAGACTTGAAATCTGGCTGAGCGTTTGGTAAGTAAGGGTGTCCTAAGTAATGACAATCAGATCAGAATCGTTGTTGTTAGGCCAAAAAACGAGTCCGTCTCAGAGGTGATGAGAAAGCCTGTGGGGCTAGTTCTGGACGGGTGTGTGGGGCCTGGAATTGTGGCCGGGATCTCACAACTGTCGAGTGGCCAGATAAGTGCGCCCAGTCGAGGTGAGACCAAAAGAGGCGGGGCACGAATGGACCCCGCCTCTATCTCCAGCTAGCTAACTAGCGGACCGTGTTCTGCGGCGCGTGAGGCGCAGCATCGATGGAGTAGTTGAACAGCTGGTAGCGGTCGATTGCCTGCTTGACCACTGCCGGATCAATCTTTCCCTGGCCGGCCAAGCCCTGCAGGGCCCGGACCACAACCGACTCGGCATCGATATGGAAGAACCGGCGGGCAGCCCGACGGGTGTCGGACACGCCGAAGCCGTCCGCGCCCAGGGTCAGGTACTCGCCCGGAACCCACGGACGAATCTGGTCCTGGACCAGGTTGTCCCAGTCCGAGGTGGCCACGAACGGACCTTCGGCCCCGGCCAGTTGCTTGGCGACGAACGGAACGCGCGGCTCCTCTTCTGGATGCAGGAAGTTGTGCCGATCCGCTTCCATTCCGTCCAGGCGCAGCTCGTTCCACGAGGTGACCGACCAGGTGGCGGCGTCCACTCCCCAGTCCTCGGCCAGCATTCGGCGGGCTTCGCGAATCCACGGCACACCCACCCCGGAGGCCAGTAGCTGGACCTTGGGGCCACCGAAACCGGCATGGTCATCGAGCCGGTAGATTCCCTTAATCAGACCCTCAAGGTCCAGGTTTTCGGGCTGAGCCGGCTGGTGGATTGGCTCGTTGTAAACGGTCAGGTAGTAGAGCACGTTCGGATCGCGCGAGTCGCCCTCGCCGTACATCCGGTGGAGACCATCGCGGAAGATGTGGCTGATCTCGTAGGCGTAGGCCGGGTCGTAGGTGACAAACCCGTGGTTGGTGGCGGCCAGAATGTGGCTGTGACCATCCAGGTGCTGCAGACCCTCACCCGTCAGGGTGGTGCGACCGGCCGTGGCTCCAACCACGAAGCCGCGGGACAGCTGGTCAGCCGCGGCCCAGAACTGGTCACCGGTCCGCTGGAAGCCGAACATCGAGTAGAAGATGTAGATCGGCACCATCGGCAGGTTGTGGGTCGCGTAGGCGGTCCCAACCACCTGCATGGCGGCGGCCGAGCCGGCCTCGGTGATGCCGGTGTGCAGAATCTGCCCCTCGATGCTCTCCTTGTAGGACAGCATCATGTCCGCGTCAACCGCGGTGTAGTTCTGGCCGTGCGTGTTGAAGATCTTCGCGGTGGGGAAGATGGCATCCAATCCGAAGGTCCGGGCCTCGTCGGGAATGATCGGCACGAAGTACTTGCCGGCGTTCTTGTCCCGCATCAGGTCCTTCAAAACGCGGACAAAGGCCATGGTCGAGGCGACCTGCTGACCGCCCGAGCCCTTGAGGAGCGCGTCGAAGGGACGGCCCGGCAACTCGGGCAGGAACGGAGTGTTAGCCCGACGTTCAGGCAGGTAGCCGCCCAGACGTTCGCGCCGCTCCTTCATGTAGAGCAGAGCCGGGTCGTCCTCGGGTGGCAGGTAGTAGGGCGGGCACTCGGGATCCGCTTCCAACTGCTCGTCGGTGATCGGAATCTGCAGGCGATCGCGCAGTTGCTTGGAGTCCTCCAGCGTCAGCTTCTTCATCTGGTGGGTGGAGTTACGACCGGCGAAGTTCGATCCGAGCGCGTACCCCTTGATCGTGTGAGCCAGGATCACGGTCGGCTGCCCGGTGTGCTCCATCGCGGCCTTGTAGGCGGCGAAGACCTTCCGGTAGTCGTGACCACCGCGGGTCAGGGCCCAAATCTGGTCGTCAGTCCAGTTCTCGACCATCGCCTTGGTGCGCGGGTCTCGACCAAAGAAGTGCTCCCGGACGTAGGCGCCGTCGTTCGCCTTGAAGGTCTGGTAGTCGCCGTCCAGAGTCTCGTTCATGACGTTGACCAGGGCGTGCTCCTTGTCGGCGGCCAACAGCTGATCCCAACCGCGGCCCCAGACCACCTTGATGACGTTCCAACCCGAACCCTTGAAGAAGGACTCCAGCTCCTGCATGATCTTGCCGTTGCCTCGCACCGGGCCGTCCAGGCGCTGGAGGTTACAGTTCACGACAAAGGTCAGGTTGTCCAGCCCCTGCTGGGCTGCCAGCTGAACCATGCCGCGCGACTCCGGCTCGTCCATCTCACCGTCGCCGAGGAAAGCCCAAGTGTGCTGCTGGCTTGTGTCCTTGATTCCGCGCAGGTGCAGGTAGCGGTCAAACCAAGCCTGGTAAATCGCCTCGGCCGGGCCCAAGCCCAGCGAGACGGTCGGGTACTCCCAGAAGTTCGGCATGTGACGCGGGTGCGGGTAGGAAGGCAAGCCGCCCTCGACCGAGACCTGCTGGCGGAAGCCGTCCATCTCTTCCTCGGTCAGGCGGCCCTCCAGGAAAGCGCGGGCGTACGGTCCGGGGGAGGCGTGCCCCTGGAAGAAGATGTGGTCCCCGCCGCCCGGGTGGTCCTTCCCGCGGAAGAAGTGGTTCAAGCCGACTTCGTACAGGGTGGCCACGGAAGCGTAGGAGGAAATGTGGCCGCCGACCTTGACGCCCTTGCGCTGGGCGCGGGTAACCATCACGGCCGCGTTCCAGCGAATCCAGCGGCGGTACTTGCGCTCAATCGCCTCGTCCCCGGGGAAGAAGGGTTCCTGCTCCACCGGAATCGTATTGATGTAGGGGGTGGTCATCTCCTGTGGGATCTGCACGTCACGCCGACGAGCCTCATCCAGCATGTGCAGGAGCACGTAGCGGGCCCGAGGGCCACCCTTCTCATCAATTAGCGCATCAAGAGACTCCAACCAGTCCTGCGTTTCCTGCGGGTCGTTGTCCGGGACCTGACTCAGGATTCCGTTCACTACTGGTCGTTGATCTTTGCTTGGTGTCACAAGAAATCACTTCCTCGTCGGAGATAATGCACGCCGCTGCCACGGGAGCAACGCGGCCAGATGGTCCTATTGTCCCCCGAATGGACCGACAATGCTAACCCCAAGCGGACCTTGGACCCATGATTTTGCCCTCAGTCAGGTAGCCTTTTTCACCTTCGGCGCGCGCCCACCACCTGAAGGTGATCATTTTGTGACTTGCGCGGCTTGGTAGCATACGATCTTGCCAAGGATCATTTTCGGATCCGACAGATTCAAGCCTGCGGGCTGGTGAGAAAGGTGGTTGGCCAGGTGGCTGTTAGCCTCGGTTTTGCTCCGGGACAGATTGTGCAAGAGTTTTACGTCGACGACGATGTGGACGACGCGCTTCGAGATTCAATCATCGCGGACACTGGTCACGAGCTTGTTGATCTTGACTACGGCGACGTGGTTGACGGCGTCAT